>ERZ724518.141-NODE-141-length-26167-cov-11.598614_pt1 | contig 26167 bp, 26 predicted proteins | sample MGYA00376051_ERZ724518 | MGnify/ENA primary metagenome ERZ724518 (study PRJEB28724, sample SAMN07190885) | wastewater metagenome | isolation source: influent of sewage treatment plant in Hong Hong | place: Hong Kong | collected 2016-03-17 ... | reverse complement strand
AGATATCGCAACCGTATTTAGCGGCCATGATTTTCAGCTGGTTCAGTGCACGGTGTTGTTCAGAGATTTCTTCACGCAGACGGATAGTCGCTTCCAGATCTTCGCCAGCTTCCATTTTTGCTTGCAGAGATTTGAACTGAGCCAGTTTGTCAGCCATCAGGAAGTCAATACCGTACAGTGCTACACGACGGTAATCACCGATGATACGGCCACGGCCATACGCATCAGGCAAACCGGTGATAACACCAGATTTACGACAGTTCAGGATGTCTTTGGTGTAAACATCAAATACGCCCTGGTTGTGCGTTTTACGGTATTCAGTGAAGATTTTCTTAACTTGTGGGTCTAGTTTACGACCGTAAACTTCACAAGAGCCTTCAACCATTTTGATACCACCGAAAGCGACGATAGCGCGTTTCAGTGGTTTTTCAGTCTGCAGACCAACGATCTTTTCCAGATCTTTGTTGATATAGCCGGCATCATGAGAAGTGATGGTTGACGGCAGGTCAGTATCAAAGTCTACAGGAGCATGAGTGCGGTTTTCTTCCTTGATGCCTTCCATAACCTGTTCCCACAGCTTAGCTGTAGCATCAGATTCGCCAGCCAGGAAGGACTCATCACCCTCGTAAGGGGTGTAGTTTTTCTGGATGAAATCACGGGTGTTTACTTCTGACTGCCATGCACCAGGAGTAAAACCTTCCCAAGCTTTCAGACATTTTTCACTTAACTCTGCCATTTTTTCATTACCTCTTCGGTATTGATGTATGAATTTCCAAGGGCAACACTGAATGAATTAGTGGTGACGACGGAAAATGAACCAGTATGTAAGACCAACCATTACACCACCGCCAATAATATTGCCGATAGTGACAGGGATAAGATTATTAATAACAAAATTTTGAATCGTCAGATCAGCATAAACTGATTGCTGGACACCGATAGAAGTCCAGAATTCAGGTGCCGCAAAATTTTCAATTGCAATGCCAACTGGGATCATGAACATGTTGGCAATACTATGTTCGAAACCAGATGCCACGAACATGGCAACAGGCAGAATCATAATTAATGCTTTGTCAGTCATGGTGCGGCCACCAAAAGCCATCCATGCAGCCAGACACACCATCAGGTTACACATAATGCCTAAAGCAACAGCTTCAATGAATGTATGATGAATTTTATGCTGTGCCACAGATAATGCAACTTTACCCCATTGACCTTCGCCGGCAGTATATTGGCTACCTAACATAATGAGGGCAACGATCAGCAAACCACCAATCAGGTTACCGAAGTAGACTACACCCCAGTTTTTCAGCATTTGACCCCAAGTGATGCGATTTGCTGCACGGGCCACCAGAGTAAGTGTAGTTGATGTAAATAACTCACCGCCCAACAATACACATAAAATCAGACCTAATGAGAAGCAGATCCCGCCAACCAGCTTATTGTTACCAGTTGAAAGAGCCGTAATGTAGAAAACAAAGGCAATAGCAATGAAAGCCCCGGCGGTGATAGCTAAGGTAAACGCTTTAGCAGCAGGTTTGGTTGCTTTGCCATGGACAATGTCTTCAGCTACTGCGGCTATTGCTTCGGGCTTCAGACAATCAAAAGGAGATTCTGCTTTCACGGAATTTACACCTGTAAGTCACTATATTGACGTAATGATAGCAACAATGATTTCCTGCAAAATTGCTCCAGATCAAATCTCGCCAGTCATCATGTAATTTTATTACATTTAATTCGGGAAAAGCTGGACGCTATTTGCGCAACTTGCAGATGCTCAGGAGATCGCTATTACTTGGTGCAAAGAATAAGACCCGGTGTTGCCGGGCCTTATTTGGATTAATTAAATAAACAAAATCATATGTTTATTTGTTGTTTAACGTTGTTCATGAAATGCTTGTTTGGCTTTCTGCAGTTTGGCATAAGCCTGAAGCAGCTTTTGATGGCTCTTGAAAGTTTGCAACGTAGAATCAGCAACTTGCATTCCAAAGAAGCGTTCATTGCTTTGAATATGAGCCCATGTCTGGCGGACAATATCGTCACCGAACATGCGATTGAAAGTAGTTAAATACTGCTCCGGATCTCGTTCTTCGTCGAGGAACAACTCCAGGCTGGCATTCAGACAGCGGAAAAACAGCGCCCGTTCAGCAGAAAAAACAGAACTGTTAAAGTCTAATGTCCAGCCAGACCATTCCTGTGCCAACTCTAATTCACCGGCAGCCAGTGCCAGTAGGCATTTTAGTTCCCCGATACGGAGTGTATGCCAGGCGGTGCCTTTGTCAGCAGCAATACCCAGTAATTCGCGTACACGAGTCTGATCATCAAAACCTTCTTCATCTAACTGATCAAACAGTGCGAGGTATTGTTCTTGTTCCCATTCACTACCGGGCAGGCTGAGGATGGTATCTCGCAGGTGGCTACCCATGGTGTTGTTGGCGTACAGTAAGTCTTCTACCGGGTAAATATCGGACATGCCTGGTACTAGGATGCGGCATGCATACACACCTAGATGCTCATAGTCTGTGATATAAACCGGTTGTTTTAATGCATCAAAAATGGCCAACAGCCCATTGAATTCTTTTTCTGTAGTGCCGGAAAAATCCCAATCCACAAATTCATAGTCAGCTTCATCTTTGAACAGATCCCAGCTGATTAATCCGGATGAATCGATAAAATGTGTTTCCAGATTATGCTGATCCGCCACATCGTCGTTATTGAAAGATGGTGGTGCAAACACATCCAGATCTTTCAATCCACGACCTTGCAACAGCTCTGTCACAGTACGTTCAAAGGCAACTTCAAATTGCGGATGCGCGCCGAAGGAAGCAAAACAGGTGCTATTTTGTGGATTAAACAAAATAACGCAGATCACGGGGAATTGACCGCCTAATGATGCGTCATAACAGAGAATAGGGAACCCTTCCTGTTCCAGCGTACTGATCGCTTCTTTGATAGTGGGGAAACGATCAATGACGTTTGTCGGAATAGCAGGCAGGCTGATCGCTTCACGAATGATTTTATTTTTTACATAACGTTCGAACACTTCCGATAATGCCTGTGTTCTGGCTTCCATCATTGTGTTACCAGCACTCATCCCGTTAGATACATACAGGTTGGCAACGATGTTCATCGGAATATATACCGTCTGCTGATTGTCCTGACGTACAAATGGCAGGGCACAGATGCCACGTTCGTCATTACCGGATTGCAGATCGATCAGCATATCGGCAGTGAGTTCTTGCTCCGGGTTGTAATAAGCGCGGGTAAACTCATCTAGCATACCCGCAGGGAATGAGCCGTCTTCAGGTACCGGAAACCATTTTTCATTTGGGTAATGTACAAATGGAGCGTTAGCGATCTCATCGCCTAGAAAGAAGTCGGCAAAAAAATAGTTAGTGGAAAGACGCTCAAAATATTCACCTAACGCCGAAGCTAGTGCCGCTTTTTGGGTTGCCCCTTTGCCATTGGTAAAACAAAGCGGGCAGTCTTTATCCCGAATATGAACAGACCAGACGTTAGGTACGGGGTTAAGCCATGATGCTTCTTCAATATTAAAGCCGAGAGCTTGTAATTTGTTCTGGAAGCGGGAGATTGAATCTTCCAGTGCGGCATCTTTACCTGGGATGAAGGTTTGCATATGCGGGTTCCGAGTGTTGATAAATTGTTAAAGCATAGCCGCTGATCATATGCTGTGAACTTGCTTATGTCACTCTTCCTGCGACTTCGTGATTGTTTGACTATTTCATGCAAAAATTTTGATAAAAATACTTGCAGCAAAACGCTGCATCCGTATTGTGAAGCGATATGTTTTGATCAGTAATCCAAGCAGGAATGGAAATGAAAAAAGTAGGACTAATTGGTTGGCGCGGTATGGTGGGATCGGTTCTGATGAGCCGGATGATTGAAGAAAACGACTTCAGTAAAATTGATCCCGTATTTTTTACCACCTCTCAAGCTGGTCAGGAAGCACCGAAATTTACTGCTAAACCTGCTGGCGCGTTGGAAGATGCCTTCAATATTGATGCACTGAAAGCGATGGACATCATCATTACCTGTCAGGGTGGTGATTACACGAAAGAAGTGTATCCAAAACTGATGGCTTCTGGCTGGAAAGGTTACTGGATCGATGCAGCCTCTACACTGCGCATGGAAGATAATGCAATTATCATTCTGGACCCTGTGAACGGCCATGTTATTGAGAACGCACTGAACAAAGGTATTAACACCTATGTTGGTGGTAACTGTACTGTCAGTTTGATGCTGATGGGCTTAGGTGGCTTGTTTGCCAACAATCTGGTGGAGTGGGTTTCTTCTTCCACCTATCAGGCGGCTTCTGGTGCCGGCGCACGCCATATGCGTGAACTGCTACAGCAGATGGGTTCATTGCGTGATGTTGTCGCCACTGAACTGACTGATCCAGCTTCCGCAATTCTGGATATTGAACGCAAAGTAACGGCAGCCATGCGTGCTGACGAATTCCCAACGTCACAATTTGGTGCGCCGCTGGCGGGTAGCTTGATCCCATGGATTGATGTGCCGTTAGCAAATGGTCAGAGCAAAGAAGAATGGAAAGGTATGGCGGAAACCAACAAGATCCTTGGTTTGCCAACTGCGGGTATTCCGGTGGATGGTAACTGTGTACGAATCGGTGCATTGCGTTGTCATAGTCAGTCTTTCACTATTAAGCTGAAAAAAGATGTGCCACTGACAGATATTCATCAGATGCTGGCTGCACATAACGATTGGGTTCGCGTGATCGAGAATGATCGTGCTATTACAGTCAAAGAACTGACTCCAGCCGCTGTAACCGGTACATTGAATGTGCCTGTAGGTCGTCTGCGTAAGATGAACATGGGTCAGGACTTCCTGTCAGCTTTTTCTGTCGGCGATCAGCTGTTGTGGGGCGCGGCAGAGCCATTGCGTCGTATGCTGAATATTTTGTTAGCGAAAGCATAACTCACTGACCGATATGCTAAACGCACTGCTTCGGCGGTGCGTTTTTATTTTCGCGATAGAGAAAATCAGAGATAAAAAATAGGTCAGAGATGAAGTGAGCAAAAATCGGTAGAAAATAGATGAGAATAATCAGGCTTTAATGCCAAGTGGCATTGATGAACGAGGTTGTGTCAGGCCATGATCGTTATAGGTCATTGAGTCACGATCACGAGCTTGAGCGAGTATGGTACTTAGCTTACGACTGGCAATCAGATTCATTTCGATCAATTTGCCATTCACTTCATTTTTTTCACGACAGCTACGCAGCAGATCATGAAGGTTTTCACGCCAGCTTTGATATTCAGCAGCCGATGTACTTTGGCGGGCTTGATCATCTAATGCGGTAAGTTGTGTCAGTAATACGGTCTTTTTATTAGCAAGTTCAGCTAACTCAATAACTTGACGTTGTTTCAGTGCAGCAAATTCCTGCTCCAGGACTTCTTGCAGTGCTGTTAATCGCTTTTGCTGTTGCTGCAACAATGCCGGATCAATCATTCATTATCACCAAACAAAGCACTTTCCTGTGCCAACATTTTATTGGCAACTCGGTCAGCATTGATTTTGTAGTCACCGCGTTCGATCGCTGCTTTGATCGTGGCTACTTTGTTGTCATCAGTAACTGGCGCATCAGAAATTTTCTGCTGCAAACGGCTCAGTGACATTGCCTGATCCGTCAGTTTTACTGTGTCTTGGGCAACAGTACCTTTACCGACAGATGAGCTGCTGGATTCGCTGGTGGCATCTTGTTTACTGGTTTTAGCGCTGCTGGTTTTGTTACTCAAACCGTTTAGTGCGCTGTTTATATTGTTGATAGCCATTTTTTATTACCCGTAATTGAATCTATATATCTGTACATCGGCTATAAAGTAAAAAACTTTAGGTCTGAAAGTGAAAAAATTACATTTCTACTTTTACCTGACCTACCGCACTGACAACAGCAGAAATAATACGTTGTGAGCGTATGTTTTGCACTCGGATCATGTCATTGAGAGCGCCATCTTGCAAAGCCCGGCCATTGGTTTTGATTTGCATCCCACCTTTCTCGGCGATGATTTCAACCATATCGTCACGGCACACGACACAGATCTGGTTTTGCCGAACCGGCTGATTCGTGCGTATATCTCGCTTACTACGCGCACCAATTAATAATGACATGTCTGTGGTCATATCACCATTCAGCATAAAGCTATCAATATAGGCGATAGTCAGATTATCGGCAGAAAGTACGGTTCCTTTAGAAATAGGCGTTGCTGCGGCTACAACTGGTTTTTGGATCCGAATTTTTACGGGGACAAAAAGATGCCATCCAGGGGTATCAGGGCAAGTCACATCCACTGTTGTGTTCCGGCGAATTTCTCCGGTTCCGGTGATATTAAGCACCAGCGGTTGCTGACAGGCTGATAAATTAAGCCGTTGATCGACAGCATTCGCGATAACATCTACTTTATCTGATGGTTCTGTTTGTATCTGGCTTAAAACATAGTCGCTGACTTGCTGTTGAATATCAGTTTCAGTTTCACCCGCACATGCGATAACTGGCAGCAGTAATGCGAGATATATCAATTTAATCAGTCTAATCATTTTTATCTTCTTGCCGATACATCAAAATGGCATCATAAAGGTATTAAGCAATACTTTCAGATAGTTTGCTGATCGATTGCTATAGTCTATGTACACTGTCTGAATATAGACAGCTTGTGATGTACATGCATGCTAAGTGCCAATAAATGGTGAGTGGAGAGCAATATGGCAAGTATTTTGGATTCAGTAAACCAACTCACCCAATTGGTGGGTCAAAACCGATTGGAATTATTGCTTTTCAGACTGAATGGACGTCAGCGATTTGGCATCAACGTCTTTAAAGTTCGCGAAGTGTTGCAGTGTCCGCGTTTAACGGCGATGCCTAAACTGCATCCGTTCGTGCGTGGTGTTGCTCATATCCGTGGACAAACTATTTCGGTCATCGACCTGAGTATGGCGACAGGTGGTAGACCGGTACAGGATCTGAGCCAGGCGTTTATCATCATCGCTGAATACAATTGCTCTGTGCAGGGCTTTCTGGTTGGAAATGTTGAGCGCATTATCAACATGAACTGGGAGTCTATTTTACCGCCACCCAAAGGTGCGGGGCGTTATAACTATATGACGGCCGTAACTGAAATTGATGGTGAGCTGATTGAAATTCTGGATGTCGAAAAAATTCTGGATGAGATTTCGCCAGTCAATACCGATGTTAGTGCCGACGTGGTTGCTTCCAGTGAAGAGCACCATACGCGAGGTTCTTTAGTTATGGTGGCAGATGATTCATCTGTTGCGCGTAAACAAGTGCAGAAGGCACTGAATGCGATTGGCGTTGAGTGTATTATGGCTAAAGACGGTAAAGATGCGCTTAACATGCTGAAAGACATGGCAAAGAAAGGGCCCATTACCGATCAGATCCGAGTGTTGATTTCAGATATTGAAATGCCGGAAATGGATGGTTATACATTGACCGCTGAAATCAGATCTAATCCTGAATTGAAAGGCTTACATGTTATACTGCACACCTCATTAAGTGGTGTCTTTAACCATGCGATGGTTCAGAAAGTGGGGGCGGATAATTTTATCGCCAAATTCCATCCTGATGAGCTGGCGAAGGCTGTTCAGGATGCCATGTAGTGGATTATAAATTGAAGAAGTTTACATGAAGACACTGTCCGAAGATCTATACAAACAGTTCAGTGCCTTTTTGGAGGCTCAGGTCGGTATCGTTCTGGGCCCTAATAAGCAGTATCTGGTAAAAAGTCGTCTGTCTCCCTTAATGGCTGCGCATGGTTTTTCTTCTCTGGAAGAATTGATCACGAAGGCAATGAATGTGCGGGAGCGCGAGTTGAAAATGGTAGTCATTGATGCAATGACTACCAACGAAACGTTATGGTTTCGCGATATTTATCCATTTCAATTACTGACGGATAAGCTTTTCCCTGAATTAGGTAAAAATGCAAAGACGATAAAAATATGGTCAGCAGCCAGTTCGTCAGGCCAAGAGCCTTATTCAATAGCGATGACTGCTCTTGAACATCAGTATAAAAAACCGGGCACCTTATCTGGTGGTGTGCAGGTGATAGCAACGGATATTTCGTTGTCGATGCTGAATCAGTGTAAAGAGGGTATCTATGATAACCTCGCTTTAGCTCGTGGCTTGTCGACCGAACGTAAACGTCAATTTTTTGAGCCGTGCAGTGATGCGTCAAGAATGAAAATCTCTGATCGTGTCAAAAAACTGGTTACTTTCCGTCATTTCAACTTGCTCGACAGCTATGCGCCGTTAGGTAAGTTTGATCTTATTTTTTGCCGTAATGTCTTGATTTATTTTTCTCCTGAAATCAAATCAAAAATCCTGAATCAATTTGCTAACTCATTGAATCCAGGTGGTTATCTGCTGTTAGGTGCATCGGAGTCACTGAGTGGTTTGACCGATCGCTTCGAGATGGTTCGCTGTAACCCCGGTATTATCTACAAACTCAAATAATCTCTTCTCTCTTTGGCACATCTTTTGCTGGTTAATATGGCAGGAGGTGTGCCATGGCCATATCATTCGATAAAGCATTCGGTATCCATCAATACACGCTTGGCGCAAGATCGCAGCGGGCAGAGATATTAGCAGAGAATATTGCCAATGCTGATACTCCAGGCTATAAGTCGCGCGATGTCGATTTTTCAGCGTTATTGGGACAAGCTCAGAGCGGGCAGAGTGCATCAGTTAATCTGTCGCGGACTAGTGAATTGCATATAGCTGGCGGTAGTTCGCTCAATACCAGTGTGATGTATCGTAACCCGATGCAGGCGGATACTGGCGATGGTAATACTGTAGATATAAATCAGGAACGTAGTGCTTTTATGCAGAACAGTCTGGAGTATCAAACTTCGCTGGAGTTCCTGAACAGTAAAATTAATGGATTGTTGAAAGCAATCAAAGGAGATCAGGCATGAGTCTGTTTCAGATTTTTGATGTTTCTGCATCCGCAATGAATGCACAGTCTGTGCGGTTGAATACGACCGCCAGTAACCTTGCTAATGCTGAGAGCGTCAGCTCAAGTGCGGAACAGACTTACCGCGCCAGACGGCCAGTTTTTGCCGCTCAGCTACAAGATGCATTAGGTGATGGTTCGGCGCCGCAGGGTGTTGAGGTAAAGGGCATTGTCGAAAGTCAGGCGCCACTGGTACAGGAATACAACCCGTCACACCCGATGGCAGATAAGGATGGCTATATTTATAAGCCGAATGTCAATCCGATAGAAGAGATGGCGGACATGATCAGTGCCTCACGATCTTACCAAACTAACGTGCAGGTTGCAGATACGGCAAAGAATATGCTTACTCAAACATTACGCTTAGGTAAAGGTTAAGAGAGGACGCCATGTCGATATACAGTGATATTGGCTTAACAACCAGTAGCAAGACGAGTAGCACATCATCTGCCAGTAACAGTAAAAAAACAGGGTCAGATTCTTTATCGCAAGCTGACTTTATGAAGTTACTCACGACTCAGTTATCGTATCAGGATCCGACAAAGCCGGTAGATAACGTCGAAATGGTGTCTCAAATGGCGCAAATTTCATCGTTATCAGGTATTACGTCATTGAATACAACGCTTAATACCATGAGTAGTTCAATGACTTCGAGTCAGGCACTGATGGCCTCTAGTCTGGTTGGTCAAACGGCACTGGTGAACTCTAGTAGCAGTTATGTAACCTCAGGCAATACTTTATCTGGTGTGGTCCCGACCGGAACGGAAAAGGTGACAGATCTCAACCTGTCGATAGTGAACTCAGCGGGTGAAGTTATTCGTCAATACAGCAGCACAGGCACTGTTACTGGCGATATTCCTTTTAGCTGGGATGGCAAAGATAGTAACGGTACGGCGGCTGCGTCTGGAAATTACACAGTTAAAGCAAATGGTTTAGTAAATGGTGTGAGTCAAGATCTTACTGCGCAGCTGTATGGTCAGGTGGAAAGTGTCACCTTGGGCAACACAACAACACCCACCACGGTGGCATTGCAAGGGCTGGGCTCATATCAATTGGGTCAGCTTCTTGAAATATCAAAGTAGTTAAAATTTGAATTTGGAAGGAGCTGATTATGTCGTTCAATATTTCCCTCAGTGGCTTGAATGCCGCACAAAAAGATTTGGATGTTACCGGTAATAACATTGCGAACGCCAGTACCATTGGTTTTAAACAATCCCGAGCTGAATTTGCGGATGTATTTTCTAATTCTGTCTTTGCAAACACTAAGACTCAGGTTGGTAGCGGTGTAAATACTGCTGCTGTCTCTCAGCAGTTTGCTCAAGGGGCACTTCAATCAACGAATAACTCCCTCGATTTAGCCATAAAAGGTGATGGTTTTTTTGTGCTGTCACCTGACACCTCCAGCCTGGAGCGATCATATACTCGGGCCGGTGCCTTCCGGGTTAATGATGAAGGTTTTGTCACCAATGCTTTAGGTGATTATTTACAAGTTTATGATGTTGATCAAACTGGTACACCCAAAACGGTAAGTGTTAATTCAACCAAAGCATTACAGATCCCGACAGAAGCCGGTCAACCTACCGCGACGGATACAATTACTGAGAGTTTGAATTTGCCGGCCAGTGCAACCACATTAAATCCGGCAAATTTCGATCCGTCACAATCTGCGACTTATAATTCATCAACTTCCGTGGTTGTGTATGATTCTCTGGGGCAGTCTCATACCGTCACGCAGTATTTTCTTAAAGATTCTAATGCTGCTAATAACACATTAGGTTTACCAACCAATGTCTGGCGGGTATTTAACTATGTTGATGGCACACCGGTTGATATTCAGAATGGTTATCAGGCAATCAATGCAACATCTCAAAATGTGCCGCTTGCAACAACATTAATATTTGACTCATCAGGGAATATTGATACGTCAACACATACGTATACATATTCTTCGTCAGATGGTAATACGTTTAGTTATTTAGACTCAACCGATGCAGTTCAATTACAGTCATATTTTGGCTATGATTCAACTATTTTTGCTGGTGGGGATGGTTCAAATGGGGGGTATACCGATACATTCACGGGTAGTGTCGTGTGGCCGTTTACGTACGATCACCAACTTACTTTCGGTACAACACAACCAGTGGTGACAGAACCTTTAGGCTCTACCGCTGCTACACAAACTTCGAGTGTCTTTGATTCAGCAGGGGCACTGGAAAATAACGTAGACGGCACACAAACGCTCACTTTTAATTTTAAAGACATCACCCAGTATGCGACTGGTTTTCAGGTTTCATCTTTATCACAAGATGGCTCAACCGTTGGTCAGCTCACTAATGTGTCAATCGGTGATGATGGCGTGGTTGCTGCTACTTACAGCAATGGCGTTACTACCAAATTGGGCATGGTGGCATTAGCAAAATTTTCTAATCCGCAAGGCTTAACGCAGATTGGAGATACCTCATGGAAAGAGTCGCAAGATTCTGGTGAGGCCGTTCCGGGCGTTCCAGGTAATGGTACTTTCGGTAATATTAACTCATCCGCATTAGAGTCATCTAACACAGATTTATCTTCTGAACTGGTTGATCTTATTTCTGCGCAACGTAACTACCAAGCAAACTCTCGTGCGTTAGAAGTGAACAGCACTCTACAAGATACTATTCTGCAAATTCGTTAATAGCTGCTTTATAACCGCTGACAATTCTTTGTCAGCGGTTATCTTTATATCCCTTTCCGTATCAATTTTCTTATTTTTACATTCTGGTATCTAAATTGCTTAATGATGATTAAGTCAGCGATTTGACGGAGACATCATGGATAAGCTGCTTTACATCGCCATGTCAGGCGCCAAAGAAAACCTTAATAGCCTTGCCGTTCGCAGTAATAATCTGGCGAATGCCAATACCTTGGGTTTTAAAGCCGATTTTGAAGAAGCCCGCGCCATGCAAGCTTACGGTGATGGTTTGCCAAGTCGTGTTTTTTCTATGGCGGAACGACCAGGGCAAAATTTCCAACAGGGTAGCTTACAAACGACAGGTCGTGAGCTTGACGTGGCTGTTCAGGGCGACGGCTGGTTGACAGTCCAGGATAAAGACGGCAAAGAAGCCTATACCCGTAACGGTAGTTTGCAAGTGTCACCATTAGGTGTGCTGCAAACATCAACAGGTCTCAATGTGTTGGATAGCACCGGGCAGCCGATCACGTTACCGATGCCGCTGGAAAAAATTCAGATCACAGAAGATGGCACCATCAATGCCCGATTGCAGGGCGCTGAGCCTGCTGCAGTAGAAAATCTACAGCAACTCAAACTGGTTAATCCGGTTAATAAAGAGATGACAAAAGGCGAAGACGGTTTGTTTCGGCGCGTTGATGGCAAGACAGAAGCAGTTTCGGCAAATGTTCGTCTGGCGAGTGGTGCTTTAGAGAATAGTAACGTCAATGTGGTTGAAGAGTTGACTAACTTAATCAAGTTGCAACGCCAGTTTGAAACTCAGATCAAGATGATGTCTACGGCTGAAAAAAACGATGAAAGCCAGAACCAATTAATGAAGCTCGGATAAGCATTAAGGAGTAAATCATGATTCCTGCACTTTGGATCAGCAAAACCGGGCTGGATGCTCAGCAAACGAATATATCGCAAATTTCCAATAACTTAGCGAATGCCTCAACAGTTGGTTATAAAAAAGGCCGCGCTATTTTTGAAGACTTGTTATATCAGAATGTTAATCAGCCTGGCGGTCAATCGTCGGCTAATTCAACCTTACCTTCGGGCCTGATGATTGGCGCAGGGGCTAAGGTTGTGGCAACCCAGAAAACCTTTACTCAGGGTAGTGTACAAACAACAGATAACTCATTGGATGTCATGATCAATGGTCGTGGTTTCTTTGAAGTGCAGTTACCCGATGGTACAACCGGCTATACCCGTAATGGTCAGTTTACGCTGAATTCGGAAGGCACGCTGGTTACCACTGGGGAAGGTTATACCGTTCAGCCTGAAATTCAGATGCCGGCAGGTACACAAAGTATCACCATCGGCTCTGATGGTCAGGTTTCCGTTCAGGTGACTGGTCAAACTGCATCACAAACTGTCGGACAATTGACGGTGACTGATTTTGCCAACCCGGTCGGTTTACAGCCGATAGGCGAAAACCTCTATCTGGCCACGCAAGGCAGTGGCGATCCCATTCAGGGGATTGCCGGTACGGATGGCATGGGCACGATCAAGCAAGGGATGCTGGAAGCCTCTAACGTTAATGCGACCGAAGAATTAGTTAATTTGATCCAGGCTCAGCGCGTTTATGAAATGAACTCTAAGGTCATTTCCAGCGTGGATCAAATGTTGTCGAATGTCACCCAACAGTTGTAAGAGGTGGTTATGCGTAACCGTGCATTGATATTGGCTTGTCTCTGTTCTCTGGCGGCTTGTGCTTCGTTGCCAAATAGCCCTAAGCCGAATGATCCTGACTTTTCACCGGTTGAACCGGAAGATTATCAGGCAAATATGACGCCAAATGGCTCAATTTTTAATCAGGGTGCTGTGAACAGTATTTATTCTGATATCAAAGCACATCGGATTGGCGACATCATTACGGTTGAATTATCGGAATCAACCTCGGCCAGTAAAGGGGCATCGAATCAGCAATCTAAAGATTCGAGTTTAGGTATCGATGCCCTCAAACTCGGTGGCGATACGGTTACGCTCAATGGTTATGACACCTCTGCTAGTATGGGCGCGAAAAATAAATTTACAGGGCAAGCTAAAGCAGGTCAAAGCAACAGTCTGCGAGGTAATATTTCTGTTAGCGTCGTTCGTGTATTACCCAATGGTAATCTGTCGGTTCGCGGCGAAAAATGGCTGATGTTAAATGAAGGTAATGAATACATTCGTATTACCGGCCTTGTCCGTTCTGAAGATGTGAATGCAGATAACACCGTTTCATCTCAACGTGTGGCTAATGCCCGGATTCAATATAGCGGCACGGGTGATTTTGCGAATACACAAGAGCGTGGATGGTTATCTAAGTTCTTTAACGGGCCATATAGTCCCTTCTAGGAGCTGGATATGAATTTCACATTGAAAACACTATTGACCGTAATTCTTTTCAGCTTGGTCGTGCCAGCACAAGCTGCGCGGATCAAGGATATTGCTACGGTACAAGGTGTACGGAAGAATCAGCTGATTGGTTATGGTTTGGTGGTTGGTTTGCCGGGAACAGGTGAAAAAAGTAACGCATTCACGGAGCAAACCTTCAGAACAATGCTAAATAATTTTGGTATTAAAGTGCCAGATAGTGTTAAACCAAAAATCAAAGACGTAGCACCAGTGGCGGTACATGCCGATTTACCTGCCTTTTCGAAACCCGGACAAACGATTGATGTCACCGTGTCTGCGATAGGTGAAGCCAAGAGTTTACGCGGTGGTACGTTGATCCAGACTTTCCTCAAGGGGGTCGATGGACAAGTTTATGCATTAGCACAAGGCAGTCTGGTGGTCGGTGGTTTAGGGGCTGAAGGGGCCGATGGTTCCAAGGTTGTGATCAATACCCCTACGGTCGGCCGTATCCCTAATGGTGCTACGGTTGAGCGTGAAGTGCCGAGTTCTTTTGCGCAAGGCGATACGATTACGTTTGATTTACGCCGACCAGACTTTACATCCGCAAAACGTCTGGCTGATGTTGTGAATGGTTTGGTGGGGCAAAATACTGCGCAGCCGATCGATGCGACGTCAGTACAGGTTTATGCACCTCGAGATCCTGGCCAGCGAGTCGCGTATCTGGCGACATTGGAAAATCTTGAAGTTGACCCTGCGGATGAAGCGGCAAAAATTATCGTTAACTCTCGCACTGGCACCATCGTTATTGGTAGTCAGGTTAAGCTGAAACCAGCCGCTATTACGCACGGTGGGTTAACAGTCACGATTAAAGAAGATCCTAACGTATCTCAGCCCGGCGCTTTCTCAAATGGACAGACCGTTGTTACACCGAATTCATCCATTACGGTGCAACAGCAAAATAGCCGAATGTTTAAGTTAGATGCGGGTAATTCACTCGATGAATTAGTGAAAGCAGTCAACATGGTTGGGGTAGCTCCCGGCGATCTGATGGCCATACTGGAAGCGTTACAACAAGCGGGCGCTATTCAGGGTGAGCTGGTGATCCTGTAGTAGAGGTGATCAGATGGATAAGTTAATGAGTCAGGGGCTAGCCGGTGATATCCGCAATCTGGATCAGTTACGTCAGATGGGTATTAAGAAAGAGGGTGATACATCAACCTCTTCTACCGAAGGCCAACAACAAGCCTTGCAAGCGGCAGCTCGCCAATTTGAAGCCATATTTACGCAAATGTGGATGAAAAGTATGCGCGAAGCAAACAGCGCATTGCAGGATGAAGACAGCCCATTTAACAGTCGCGACACTCAGTTTTATCAAGGCATGATGGACGATCAGTTAGCGGCAAATGTTGCCTCCGGCGGAAAAGGCTCGTTGGCTGAACTGATCGTGAACCAGTTGTCTCCGGTTAAAAAACAATCTGTGGCAAGCACTGATGCTACGAGTCATACTTTAAATATGCCAAATGCTAATTTACCTGTAATGCAGCGTTTTGCTCACTGGCAGCCAGCTGCAGACAGTTCTGCTCAGACTACCTCAGGTATTCCGTCTGGTGTCTTGGCAGCAGAGCGCTTTGTTTCGCAAATTCAGGCACAAAAATTGCCAGTAAACAATAATATGGCGAGTGATGATCTCGGAACTGAGCAGCAACAACGCTTTGTCCGGCAATTACTTCCAGCCGCGAAAATGGTCGCCAGCAAAATGGGGTTATCCCCGGTTGCATTAATTGCACAAGCGGCACTGGAGACGGGGTGGGGTAAGCATATGATGTCGAACAGCAATGGTTCTTCCAGTAATAACTTATTTGGTGTGAAAGCCAGTGGACGCTGGCAAGGTCAGCAGGCATCAGCGAATAGTTTGGAGTATCAGCAGGGTAAACCGGTTATGCAGCGTTCTTCTTTTCGCTCATACACTTCGGTGGTTCAGAGCATGCAGGATTACGCTAACCTGATCACATCGTCAGATCGTTATCAGCAGGCGAGAGCTGTTGCACATGATCCAGATGCTTATTTTGATGAGCTTCAGGCTGCGGGATATGCGACAGATCCCAATTATGCACAAAAACTGAAACAAGTATTACGCAGTGATGCGTTGCGATCTGTCGTTGCAACGACAGAAATTTAGGAGATAAAAAATGGCCTCTGATTTACTGAATATTGGCTCGTCCGGGTTGTTGGCGCAGCAGAAAATGCTGGCAACCACGAGTAGCAACATCTCGAATGTCAGTACAGAGGGTTATTCTCGCCAGAATACGCTGGTGTATTCAAATGAAAATACACTGGGTGTTGGCAACAGTTATACTCGCCGTTTGATCGATACTTATGCACAAAGTGAAGTTTGGCGTGATACCGCAACGTATAACCAAGTTAATACAACATATACTGAACTATCTCAGTTGGATAAATATCTGAGCAATAGTGCTACCAGTCTATCAGATAGTATTGATAGTTTTTTTACTGCAATGCAGGCAGCAAATACCAGCCCGAATACAACGTCAGCACGACAGGGATTGATGGGGCAGATCTCCATAATTACAGATCGTTTTCAAAGTGTATCAACACAACTTACCCAGCAAAATGATGATATCAACGGTAAGATTTCGACAGATCTGAGTAGTGTGAACTCTACTCTAAAAGCCATTTCAGATTTGAATGATAAAATAGTGAAAACTGCAGGTACTAGTGATGATGGCACCCGTGAAAATTTATTAGATCAGAGAGATCAACTGATTAAGCAATTATCCGAAAAAATGGATATACGAACGGTCAGTCAGAGTAATGGCTCAACTTTAGTTAACCTAAATACTGGTGAATCATTAGTACTTGCCGGTAGTTATGCTCAACTTTCCTCTGTATCCGGTAATCCAGATCCTAAAAATACTGGTATCCAAGTATCGCAGGGATCAGCAACATTTACCCTGAATAATAAGACTCTGGGTGGAACGTTGGGCGGATATTTTTCTGCAAGAGATACTATTACCGAAACACAACGTGAAGTTGGTCAACTGGCTTTGTCATTCTCTGACGCCATGAACACCCAAAACAAACAGGGGATGACATTAAACAACACGCTTGGTGGTGATTTATTTAATGTGGCAGCCAGCGCCGGATTACCTAGTAGCACGAATGCCGGAACCGGCAGTGTGACGATGAGCGTTATTGCCGGACAGGGAAGTAAGGTTCCGCCGAATGATTTTAAGGTTGTGAATAACGGCGCATCGTATGATGTCTATATGATCGATGCCAGTAGTGGTGCCGCCACCAAACTGGCAAGTATGACGCCAGTGAAGACATTAGCCGATTACGGTTTGCAATTAAATCCCGCTACTCCTCCGGCAACGCTTGCAGTTAATGACAGTTTCCTGCTGCAACCGGCACGAGGCGCTGCGGGTAGCATCACTAAAGTTATTACTGATTCCTCTGATTTGGCATTGGCCTCACCATTGAAAATCAGTGCGGTAGCTTCAAATACAGGCTCTGCCACCTCATCTTTATCAGTTCAGGATTTTACAAACCCATCATTTACCCCTATTGCTTCACTATTTAATAGCTCCCCGATTACTTTAAAAGCCAGTGCACCAGCCTCAATTACGATGACTGCTGCCGGCTATATTGTTAAAAATGCCTCTGGAGGGGTGTTAGGGACCAGTTCATCCGCAACTAATATATTAGCTAACGCACTTGGAACTGCCCCCGGTTTTGATATCAGCCTTAGTGGTACAGCTAAGATCGGAGATTCGTTTACGCTTAGCTTTAATAAAAATGGATTTTCTGACAATAGCAATGGTTTAAAGCTAGCGGCTCTGCAAACAACCGATTTGGTGCGTAAAGGTGCCAGTGATGCTACCGATAATAAAATGACCTTTAATGAAGCTTTTACCACGACATTAACGGGAGTTGGCACAACAGTTAATGGGTTGAATACTAGTCTCTCTGCTGCTAATACTAAGTTAACTCAAAGTCAGGAAATGTATGACAGTGTTGCTGGTGTAAACCTTGATGAAGAAGCTGCTAATTTGGTGCGTTTCCAGCAAGCGTATGCGGCTTCAGCAAAGGTTATTTCAGCCGCTAGAGATGTATTCGACACATTATTAAGTGCAGTGAAATAAGGAGCGAGCATGCGTGTATCCACTAATATGATGTATCAACGTGGTGTTCGCTCTTTACAGAATGCCAACGAACGCCTTGATACTGCAAATCAACAATTGACTACAGGCAATAAATTTTCCTCGGCGGGTGAAGACCCTGTTGGTATGTCTCAAGCGCAGAGTCTGAGTACAAAAATTGCGCTTTATAACCAATATAATAATAATGGGGGATTGTTGAACAGCAGTCTATCTCTGGAAGAGACATCATTGAACTCAGTCAATACCAGCCTTTCCCGTGCTTATACGCTGATGCAACAGGCAAATAGTGGTGCGCTGAGCAGCACCGATCGGGCATCGGTTGCCACTTCATTATCTGAAATACAAAAACAGTTATTGGATCTGATGAACAGCAAAAATGCTGATGGTGAATATATTTTTGGGGGCAATCAAAGTCAGACTACGCCTTTCACATTAGGCAGTAATGGCAAATATATTTTTCAGGGCGATACAGGGCAGAGACAAATTCAGGTGGCCCCGTCAGTCACCATTCCCAGTAATGATTCTGGGTTGGCACTGTTTCAGTCGGTTGCAACGCGTCGAACAGCGCAAGCAACAAGTACATCAGTATCTCCTGTCACAGTTGCTGTCAGTGATCAGTCATCATATGAAAGTTTTTATAAAAACACCTACGACTATGGCAATTCTGCTAATAATGTTTTTAAAATCAAAACGACTGCGGGTACCCCTGATCAATACAATATAGTGAATGCTTCTGGGAGCGTGCTCTCTTCTGGCACTTATCAGGCTGGAACTGCAATCAGCTTTAATGGGTTGTCATTAACAATGAATTCCGCAGCACCGAACTCGGCTTCATTCCAGTTGGATGCCCCGAAAAATGACAACATTCTGAACACCTTATCAAAGGCAATTGCGACATTAAACAATGCAGCTAGCTCCGGCAGCACAATTACCGATTTGGCAGCGGAAGTTGAAACACATCTTTCCAACGCCATGAATATCGTGAATACAAAGCTGGGTGAGATAGGCGGCAGAATGAATACGCTGGATGACGTGATGAGCTCAAATACATCGTTGAGTACTATTGCGACAGAAGCAAAAGCGAACGTCTCCGAAGTCGATATGTATGCAGCCATCAGCAACGTTTCTCAGGAGCAGAATGCCCTGACGGTAGCGCAACAAGCGTACACCAAAATCAGTAAAGCCTCTTTGTTTGACTATCTCTAGCCGTATCAACCTCTTTTCTGTAAAGGTAAGAGGTTGTAATTTCTATGTTTTATCCAATCTCTAAAACTAATAATTCTCATCTTTGATTTTCTCCTAAAGCCATCGTGTTTGTTGCCGATATCTAATCAGGTCAGGTAGTTAATCGAAAACTAAAGAAAATAAAAAAAGTTCTAAAGTTTTTGTAAATAAACCCGATAAATGAAGTAAGCAGGCAGTGATAACAAACTCAAGCCTGATTAATTCAAAATAGATAGCTATAGATAGCTCAGGAGAATCAATCATGTCTTTATATGTCAATACTAACGTGTCATCACTGAATGCTCAGCGTAACATGGCTAACAGCAGCAATTCGTTGGATACTTCATACCAGCGTTTATCTTCTGGTTTGCGCATCAACAGCGCCAAAGACGATGCCGCGGGTCTGCAAATCTCGAACCGTCTGACCTCTCAAATTCAGGGGTTGGATCAGGGTAACCGCAACGCGAATGATGGTATTTCTCTGGCACAGACTGCGGAAGGTGCAATGGATGAAGTGACCACAATGTTGCAACGTATGCGAACTCTGGCAGTACAAGGGGCTAACGATACTAATACGACAGCAGATAGAACATCTCTTCAGACTGAAGTGACCGCCCTTAATGCTGAACTTGATCGTATTTCTTCTCAGACAACTTTTGGTGGTATTAAATTATTAGATGGCACTGGCGGGACAGCTGGTGTTGTTAGCATTCAGGTTGGTGCAAATGCCAGCCAGACCATAGATGTGGATCTAAAAGGTAAAACAGATTCTACCTCTTTATCGGTTAAGAGTGGAAAAGTAGATACTTCAGCTGATGCATCAGCTTTTATCACAGCTTTAGATACAGCTATCGCAACAGTCGGTGGCTATCGGGCTAATCTCGGTGCGGTTCAAAACCGGTTTGAATCAACGATCCGTAACCAGTCGAATGTTTCTGAAAACCTGAGTGCTGCCCGTTCTCGTATCCGTGATGCTGACTTTGCGACTGAAACTGCTAATATGACTAAGCAGAATATTCTGCAGCAGGCTTCTTCAGCTGTGTTGTCTCAGGCTAATCAACGACCACAGGTTGCTCTATCTCTGTTAGAATAACAGCAATGGAGTTTAGTTAACACTGGAGGCTGAAAATGACAAATAGCATCAATGTGAATTTGTCTGCCAATACCCCGGGTTTAGTCTCGAGTGATAAGAGCGGTCATCAGACCGCTCTCTTGCATTCTGATCCGACAAACCCATTACAAATCAGTAACGCTATTGGTAGTAAAGCAACTATTCAGGAAGTAGAACCGTTAGCCGTCGGTTCTGAAAAAGCTTCAAAAAATATCCTTACTCCTGTTCAACAAAAAGAAGCACAACACACTGAGTTAGAAAAGCAGGCACAAAAACTGCGGGAGTTAAGTCAGCTCAAAGGTTGGAGTGTTGATTTTAGTATTGATCAAGATCTGCATCAGACCGTAGTTAAAGTCATAGACAATGACACCAAGAAGGTTATCCGGCAAATTCCGAGTGAAGATGTTCTTGCTCTTTCTAAACGAATTCAGGCGTTGCAGGATGGTTCTGATGGCGGGAATACGTTGTCAGGGCTTTTGTTTGATCGGCAGATTTAAGCTTTGACAAAAAAGGGGTGATGGCGCTATGGCTACAATTACTTCGGCAGGTGCTGGTTCAGGTATTGATTTGGAAAGTGTTATATCTGCCAGTGTTGCTGCCAAAAAAGCACAATTAGAGCAACCAATAACCAAACAACAAACAGCCAACCAATTAACCCTCTCCGGCATTGGCCAACTTAAATCAGCAATATCATCATTTAGTTCAATACTTGATACCCTGAGTGCTGCTGACGCATTTAATAAACGTTCTGTTAATATTACACAGAGCACTGATAATCCTGTACTTCAAGTGACTACCAATACCGGCGCGTCAAATGGGCAGTATAATATTACTGTCAATAAATTGGCGACGACCAGTCGCGTGGAAGGCAGTTTTGTCAGCTCAACGACAGTGCCGGCCGATGGGCAGTTAACATTTAGTGTGGGTACTAATAAATCATTTACGGTTGATGTTAAAGCTGGTGATACCTTGCAAAGTCTCCGAACTAAAATTAATGCTAATGGTAATAATTTTGGTCTCAGCGCTAATATCGTTAACACTTATGATAGTGTCACTGGCGCTGCAATGACTAAACTGGTGCTTGATGCCGGCGTTTCCGGGTCTGGTAATGACCTCAGCATTGCTGGTTCGAAAGGGCTTGAAATGTTTAATTTTACTCCAGCTTCTCCACCAACAGCCGATAAGCCTGGCACAATAATCAATAATAAGATGTCACAGACTCAGGTTGCCGCTAGTGCAGAAATTAACGTTGATGGTAATATACTAAAAAGTGATTCGAATACATTTAATAATACAGTTCAGGGGCTGAATATAACAGTATTACGAACTTCAGATGCATCTACATCTACATCAAATAAAGTGGCAATAACAACAGATAAAAGTTCTATTAAAGATCTGGTGCAAAAATTCATTGATGGTTATAACACACTGCTGGATAAAACAACCTCATTGGGAAAACGTGACACTATAGTCTCTGGTGTAAATCAGAATGACGGTGGTGCGTTAGCTGGTGATTCTTCCACTCGTATGATTAAAAGTTTCATAACGAATTCAGTGTTAAAACAATCTACCACAAGTACTGTCTTCAACTCCATTTTTGACGTGGGCGTTAAAATGGATAACAACGGTAAGTTGTCATTAGATTCAAAAAAATTAACCACTGCGACAGATACAAACTTTGATCAAGTGGTTGCATTGTTTGGTGGCAGTAATGGTGTTGCCGGTCAAATAAATACTCAACTTAAAGTCTATACTCAGTCAGCTGGGCTTCTTGCTAAGCGTGAAGATGCCTTGAATAGTGAACAGAGAACCCTGAATCAGAGAGAAACGGCAGCAATAGAACAAATAACCAAATACGAAGCAGGGTTACGGACTCAATATGGTAATCTGGATGCAATGCTGGTAAGAATGAACAAATCGGCATCATATTTATCACTGATAACAACATCTACCTCATCATCTGGTTAATAAGTGATTTTTCAGATAGGAATAATATATGTATCATAAAAGTCTGCAGATCTATAAAACAAAAAGCGTAGAAACTGATATGTCTGTAGCGGATCCTCATCGAATTATCCAAATGATGATGCAGGGTGTATTAGAAAACTTGGCTTTGACGAAAGGGGCAATGTCTCGCCGAGACTTGGAAGCCAAATCAACTTATATCTCTAAGGTGCAATCGCTGATAACCGGGCTACAAAATGGCTTGGATCTATCGCAGGGCGAAATTGCTGAAAATTTATATGCACTTTATGATTATATGAAAGAGCGGTTGTGGACAGCTAGTATTAAGTTAGATATCGATGCTGTTGATGAAGTGGTAAAACTGATGGTAACCATTAAATCAGGATGGGATCAAATTTCAGAAACAGATAAGCAACAAGCCTATACTAAGCGGAGTGAATTAGGCGAACCAAAATGAATGAACTACAGTTATTATTAATTGAATTAAATGAACTCACGTCTACACTGTTGTATTTTATCGATCAACAAGAAACTGAACGGGCGCTTGAATTGGTCGAACGGCGCTTGCTGATCGTGGACTCGATAAAGGGATTATTTGATACTTATCCTGAACTTAGACTCGACATTCAAAAATCAGCTTCTGAACTATTACTTGTTGATGAAAAAATCATTAATATTTTATCTGAGAAAAAACTCTGCATTACTGACCAATTGGTTGAGCTAAATAAAATAAATAAAGCTGGTTTAATGTATCGTAATTCAAGTATTGAATGATAGTAAATTTTAGTGATGCTGCTTTTAATGTGTTTATATTCTTATTTGGTTTTATGGAATGTAATAAATGTCTGATTTGTTATTGAAAAATATCAAGATAATAAAAAAAAGATGGCCTCACTTTAATTTTGACATGAAAAATATAGTAGACGAATATAAGTTGGAGCTGAAATATGGTTTATCATCTACTATACTAGTAAATGGAATTCAATTATCTAGTAGGCATGATCGAGTCCTTGAGGCAAGACAGCAAGTTGAAAGTTTACCTAATACAAAAATAATAAATTTATATGGTTCTGGACTCGGTGATTTACCGCGGGAACTATTATTGCGAACAGAATTATTGCAATTAAATGTATATATACTCAATGAGAAGCTATTTTTTTTACTTCTTCATTTGGTGGATCAGGTGGACTGGTTAGCGGATAGTAGAGTTAATTTATATATGGCTTCTGATTATAATGAAATTCAACTTCCTTTTTTTGCATTGCCAGCAGAATTGTTATTAGTAAGTGATGAAAATTCGAAAATTAGAGACCGGTTGGTTGCTGAAATAGAGATTCCTTTTATAAATAAGCAATTTCAACCTGATAATTCGGAAATTCAACATCGCTTGCAAAGCAATGTGGAAATTTTGCAACAAGACGCTGATGTAAGCTCGTTGTTTGGTTTATATCCAGGATGGAATGCTTACGTTGTTGCTACTGGCCCATCACTGGAATTACATTATGAAACATTACATTTGATTAAAAAGCAGTCTAAACACTCAGTCATTATATGTGTAGACACAGCTTTGCGACCATTAATACAACATGGAATTATACCTAATTTTGTTGTTTGCATTGACAAAAATATAAGTTTAAAACATTTTCCAAAAAATATTCCAAGCTGCTCTATAGAGTTAATTTATTTTCCAATGGTTAATAATGAAACACTGTTATCATGGCCTGGTGTTCGTTATGCCGCATATTCTTCTAGTCCTATATATAAGAAATTAAGGAGCCAAATACCTAAAGCCATTCTATATTCGGGTGGTAGTGTCATTCATCCTGCTATTGATTTTGCTGTACAGCTCGGTGTTAAAACAATCACTTTATTTGGGGCTGATTTTTGTTTTTCTGCTGATAAAACACATGCTGGTTGGGAAGATGGTGCATTAAGCTCGCCAGTTGCGACAGCAACTCATTGGGTTTTAAATGGAATGGGGAACAGGGCAAAAACGCAACCTAATTTTCGCAGTTACCTGTGTGAATTAGAGCGCTATATTGCACGCCATCCAGAGATAAAATTTTACAATACTAGCCGCATTGGTGCTTTAATCGATGGAACCAGTTTCCATCCGGAATTTATAAAATGAATTTTCTTATTCATCAGTGGCAAAAAGAAGCCAACGACTTAGCGTTAAAGATCCGTCTTGGCCACAATGTTGAGGCTGGGTTAATGCTGGTGACCTATCTGGAACAACTGGTCACCGTATATCCTAAATTTCCAGTAGAACAACAGCGCCAGTTTCAATCCATTTTATCTGCCATGCTGGCATGCCAGGAAAGGCAGGATTGGATCGGGTTAGCTGATTATCTCGAATATGAACTCCAACAACTGTTTATTGAACTAAATGGTACTGTTTAATTTATCTTCGTTGGAAATGAGAATAAATTACCCGTGAACAAAAAATAACCAGCTTGTATGCTCCCAGTGCTGGTCTTCCTTCATTAAACTTTGTACAATCCGCGCCCTTCTCTACAGGTCTCTGAGGCATCCATGAGCGAAAATAAAGTTAATCTGCTGGATTTTGATCGTAACGCATTACGTGCATTTTTTGCCGATGAATTGGGCGAAAAAGCATTTCGTGCCGATCAAATCATGAAGTGGATCTACCATTTTGGCTGTGATGATTTTTCACAGATGACCAATGTGAACAAAGCATTACGTGAAAAGTTATCACGTATTGCTGAAATTCGTGCGCCTGAAATCAGCACCGAACAACGCTCTTCTGACGGTACAATCAAATGGGCGATGCGAGTCGGTGATCAGGAAGTAGAAACGGTGTTTATTCCGGAAGCTGACCGCGCAACACTGTGTGTTTCTTCGCAGGTGGGTTGTGCTTTGGAATGTAAATTCTGTTCAACTGGGCAGCAAGGGTTCAATCGTAACCTTACTGTGTCAGAAATTATTGGTCAGGTATGGCGTGCCGCGCAGGTGGTTGGTTTTCCTAAAGATACCGGTAAACGAGTCATCACCAACGTTGTGATGATGGGCATGGGCGAACCTTTACTGAATCTGTCTAATTTGGTTCCTGCACTCAGTCTGATGATGGAAGATTATGGCTTCGGATTATCGAAACGTCGTGTGACAGTGTCTACATCTGGGGTGGTTCCTGCGTTAGATAAATTGGGTGACATGATCGACGTTGCGTTAGCGATTTCTCTACATGCGCCAAATGATAAACTGCGCTCAGAAATCATGCCGATCAATGATAAATACAATATTCAGGAATTCCTGGGTTCTGTGCAGCGTTATTTAAGTAAATCGAACGCGAACCATGGCCGCGTTACCGTTGAATATGTATTGCTTGATCACGTCAACGATGACATGGAACATGCGCGTGAGCTGGCTGAGCTGTTAAAAGATACGCCAAGTAAGATAAATCTGATCCCATTTAACCCGTTTCCAAACAATCCATACGGGAAACCGAGCAACAGCCGCGTTGATCGTTTCTCCAAAGTCCTGATGGAATATGGCTATACCGTGATCGTGCGTAAAACCCGCGGTGATGATATTGACGCCGCTTGTGGTCAGCTAGTTGGTGATGTAATCGACAGAACGAAACGAACCATGAAAAAACGGATGCAAGAGC
>ERZ724518.139-NODE-139-length-26429-cov-9.111587_pt1 | contig 26429 bp, 30 predicted proteins | sample MGYA00376051_ERZ724518 | MGnify/ENA primary metagenome ERZ724518 (study PRJEB28724, sample SAMN07190885) | wastewater metagenome | isolation source: influent of sewage treatment plant in Hong Hong | place: Hong Kong | collected 2016-03-17 ... | reverse complement strand
CCGGAAAGCGCAGTTCATGTTCGCAGCCCAAGACCGCAAATCCAAAATGGTTTGGTCGCCAATTGGCGGTGCTGTCCGCCAACACCGCCAAGCTGGCCACTGGTTGCCGGTAGCGGTCGTACAAGCGGTAGTTATAGACAAACATCCGCTCGGCAAATTCCGCCTGGGCGCTGCCTTGTACTTCCAGGTGCACATACACCCAACGCTCGCTGCCGTCGCGCAGCGCTACTTTGGCCAATTTATCAACAAAGCGCTTGCCCAACTCGGCATCTTGCACCACGGCGCGCAGTTCCTGATCCAAAAACACATGGCCGCGCGCCCAGTCTATTTGTTGGCTGGCGTCGGGAAAGTAAAACTCAATAAACTCAGGGAAGTAACTTTCGACTGCTTCTTTCCACGGGCTGTCGTAGTCGTCGGGGCTATCCATGCTGGGCTTTCGGCGGTGGCGAAGCTGTCAGTGTATGACCGGATAAGGGCGTAAGCCATACGGAGGAATACGGTGTTTAGTGGCGATGGCTGGCTGTGCTTTCTAGCACCTTTTGCCAGTATGCCTGCGCTCAGGGTTGACGGATGATGGCCTGACTCTGGCGTGCGTCCGGGGGTAAATCATACGGAGGCGGCAATGCGGGTTCCTGGTTTGTATTGGCTGGCGTTTGGGTTGGCGGCGGCGTCGGCGGGGGCGGATGATCTGAGCTATCACAATTACGCGGCGATTCCTGATCAGAAGTTTGCCTGTTTGTATGCTTACGCGGCGGACAAGACCGGCGACCATGAGACGGCGTTGAAGATTCTGGATGGCTGCATCGCTGCTGGCAATGTCTGGGCGATGATCTGGAAGGCGATGTTGTATGAAAACGGCCAGGGTTTGCCGCTGAGCCTGGAGAAATCCGCCGAGCTGATGCAGCGTGGCGCGCTGACGCAGGATGCGGCAGGCTATGGGGCGTTGGCGCGTTATCACTGGGGGATGGCGTTGTATCATGGTCGTGGGGTGGCGCGGCAGCCGGTGGAGGGTTTGCGTTGGTTGCGTCAGGCGCGTGATGAGGGAGTGCCAGAGGCGGCGGCGTTTTTGGCTGCGCTGGATTAGCGCCGCTCACCAAACCCTCCTGGCGGGGTTGCGCGGCCTTGTACTGTTTGCAGCGCGCGCCTGGCCAGGTGCGCGGCGCTGAGTTTGGTGAAGTGGTGTTTGATCATGCCAATGACACAGGCGATGGATTGTCTGGCCATCCTGAGCCGGCATCTGCCTGGCTTGGCCCGTATATTGTCTGGTGATGCGCCGGCGGCGACGGTGTTTACCCGCCGTTTGACCTGGGCGGTGTGCTTGCTGGCCTCTGCTTGTGCTGGCGATGTGCAGCGGGAATGGCCCATGCCCTATGTGTCGCGGGCTGGCGCACGGCAGGGGCGGCTGGATGTGGTGGCGAGGTTTGCGGATGGCAGCGTGCTGGCGATTGAAATTGATCGTGCCAACAAGCGTGCTTCTGTGCATAAATTGCAGCTGGCGCGCCAGCGCTTGCCGGCGTTGGCGCTGTGGATTCGCTGGCGTGGTGTGGCGATGGCGCCGCCGGCTGGCATTCAACTTTTAGACCTCTCCGCCGGCGGCGCCCGGCCGGATGTTTTGGAAAGACCGACCATGTTTCCCACTGCTCATGCCTTGCTGCACGCCCTGCCCGACGCCCGCCTGGCCGAGGTGTTCGACACCCTGGCGGCCGCTGGCCCGGTGCGGATTGAGCGCATTGTTTCGCATGGCCAGGCCTCGCCGGAGGGTTTTTGGTATGACCAGGCGCAGGCGGAGTGGGTGATGGTGGTGCAAGGGGCGGCGCGCCTGGCGTTTGCCGATGGCGAGGTGGCGCTGGCGGCAGGGGATTGGTTGACCATTCCGGCGCATTGCCGGCATCGGGTGGCGTGGACGGCGCCGGATCAGGATACTGTGTGGTTGGCGGTATTTTATGATGAAGCCGGGGAGCAGCATGCAGGCCGATGAAGTGGTATTGCGCCAGGCCGGGCCTGCTGATGCGCCAGCGCTGGCGACGCTGATTGCCGGGCTGAGCGGGTATTTTTTGGCCGAGCCGGATGGCGCCGGGGCTGAGGGGTTTTTGGCCAGCCTGAGTGTGGATGCGCTGGCGGCTTGCGTGGCGGATGTGCGGCAGGATTACTGGTTGGCCTGGCGCGGCGAAACTCTGGTTGGGGCTGCGGCTTTGCGCGATGGTTGTCATGTTCACCATCTGTTTGTGGCTGAGGCGTGCCAGCGCCAAGGGATTGCCGGGCGCTTGTGGCGCACCTTGCTTGGGCGCACTTCGGCGCCGGAAGTGACTGTCAACGCCTCGGTCTATGCCGCGCCAGTGTATGCCCGCTGGGGGTTTGTCGCCACACAGCCGCCGCAGCAGCGCATGGGGCTGGCGTATGTGCCGATGCGTTGGCTGCGCACCGCGTAAAAGGAGCTTGAGCCGTGTTCTCGCATGTATTCTTGGGGGTCAGCGATTTCGACCGCGCACTGGCGTTTTATGATGCGCTGATGGCCGTGTTGGGCCATGCCCGGCGATTTTGCGAGCGCGAGCGGCCGTGGGCGGGCTGGCAACCGGCAGGCGGCGGTCGGCCATTATTGTTGATTGGCCGGCCATTTGATGGCGCGGCGCATCAGCCAGGCAATGGCCAGATGCTGGCGCTGGATGCGGCCTGCCGTGCCCAGGTGGACGCTGCCTGGCGGGTGGCTTTGGCGCATGGCGGCATGGATGAAGGCGCTCCCGGACTGCGTGCCCAGTATCACCCGGACTATTACGGCGCCTACTTTCGGGACCCGGACGGCAACAAGCTGTGCGTGGTCTGTCATCTGCCTGTGGCGCCCGGTCTGTCCATTTCTGCTGACTAGACTGGACGATTCTGTCCACTTTGGCTTCTGCGGGCGGAGGTGTGGCCAGTGTCACTGGCGCGCTTCTGCATAGCCGCTTTTCTCCGTATTTCTCCGTATATTCTGTTCTGAATAGATCACAGCCGGACACGCAATGCTAGCCGATGGCATTGGTATGTCTGTGGGCTTGATGCCCCGGACGGATGGCATGCAGGTTGCTGTCGCTGGGCCGCCGCGCCGTTGAGTGGCGCTCAAATCGAATGCCAATGGACCGCCACGCGCCGTGGTGATGGCGTGGCCCCGTCGCTGTGCTTCCGGAAAACTCTCCGCTGTTCCCATGTTGTCATGGCACAAGCATGCGTCTGTGATGCTTGTTTCGCGAGTGATTGGTATTTCTGTCGTCGTGTTCACAGCGCACATCGCGCTACGTCCTCTGCATTCCCGCCAATTCATCTTGAATGGAGTGTGTGCCATGCCGCTCTCCCGCGCGGTTGCCACTGAGGGCGCCTGCAGTCAGGACAAAACCATGATATCCCGGTTGGCTCATTTGCCCTGGTTTGCCGGGTTGCCGGCCGAGTTGCTGACGCATATTGCCCGGCACGGTACCGAGCTGTCGCTGGCCGACCAGCAAGTCTTGTTTCTCAAGGATTCCCCTGCGCAATACCTGGCCCTGGTGCTGTCCGGGCAGGTCTACCACCTGTTGCATAACCAGGATGGCCGTGAATTGATCATCGACCGCAGTCAGGTAGGGGACTGGGTGGGAGAAAGCGCACTGCTGGAAGGTCATGACCGGCGTGACTGCACCGCCGTGGCGGATGGCGCCACGCGGGTGTGGCTGCTGCCACGCGCCCAGTTTGGCCCCTTGACGGGCAATTCCGAGTTTTTGCGCCGCATGTTCGCATCGGTATGCCGACGCATGCGTACCCATACCGAGCATGTGGAAACCCTGTGTCTGCATCAGTTGGGCCCACGGCTGGCGCGCCATCTGCTGCGCATGGTGGACGAGCAGCCGCATGCGGCCAGCGTGCCCGGTGTATGGCTGCATCCGCCCAAGCAAAGCGTGCTGGCCTCCATGGTGAATGTCAGCCGTCCCAAGCTGAATGCCCAGTTGCGCAATTGGCAGCGTAATGGGTTGATTCACCATCAGCCTAATATTCTGCATATTCTGGATGTGGAAAAACTACGTAGAATTGCGTATGGCGAATGTGACATGTGAATGTATGAAATTTCTGAATATCTGTCCGTGTAATGTCTTGTAATATATAAAAAATAGGTTTTGTCACCCAGGTAACAGATGCATTTGTCCTTGTTCAAGAAACTGGGATTCCTTGTTAACTCAGGAGTCACGGCATGGAACAGGAAATGGAAATGGCAATATCGGAAATCCCCATGGAATTGGCCATTGGGGGGCGAAGCCGATTTGAAAATGCCTGGCGCAGTGTGCGTGCCGATCTGGGGCGCCGCGCCCGCCGGCTGACCCATGGCGACCATGATCGCGCCGAAGAATTGCTGTCGCGCACCGCGCTGAAAGCCTTCTTGTATATCTGTCAATTCTCGGAGCGGGTACGTGATGCCGAAGGGTTTTTGTTTCTGGTGCTCAATCACACCTTCCTGGACAGCGCCCGTCGTCATACCCGCGAAGAAAAAGTCATCGACCCCTATGTCGATCTGGATACCGATTCCATCCATGCCATGGCGTCCAGTGCCCCTTCACCCTTACAAGCCTTGCTGATGCAGGAAGAGTTGGAGCAAGTGCGTCAGGCGCTGATGCAGCTCAGCGACGCTCAGCGCATGCTGTTTCAACTGAAATTCGAAGAAGAACGTCCGTACAGTGAAATCGCCGCGGCCTTTGGCATCAGCGAAGCGCTGGCGCGCAAACGTGTGGAGTTATTGCGCAAGAAATTGCACGCATTGCTACCGCAACGGCGCGTGCACTAAGCCGGGTTCACAGCCCGCCCGGCACGGCGTTCTGATGCTCAGCGGGCCGGATGTGCGCAAACCCCGCAGCGTGACGACATGACTTTTTCGCCGGCAAATGGCCGGCATGCACTCAGGAGACTTCCATGGCAGACAGCACCCCCGTCAACTCGCAGATCACCGATGCGGTGACGCAAACCAATGTAAAAGTGGTGGCCGAAGCGCCAGCCCAGGCCATGGCCGCGCTGTATCAGGTGGCCAGCCATTCCGCCGGCCTGTCGCTGCAGAATGCCGTTCACAGCCAGCAGGCGCTGAACCAGATTTCCAGCGCGGTGATTTCCAAGGCAGTGACCATGATTCTGTCGGTTGGCGACAAGGCCGCGTAAGTTGCATCGGCCGGTGCGCTGGCGCTCGTTGCGTGGTCATGCCCATCGGGCCTGGCCACCAGCGGGCGCACCCGCAGTCCGGATGGCCGGCAGGCCATTCGTAAGGCCGACGCTTTCCCCCGCTGACCCGGCCTTGGCGGAGTGACTTTTTCATGAAGTTTCTTATGAACGCACTGAAAAAACTGTTTGGCGGCAAGCAGCGCGCCGACGCCGATGCATCAGGCAGCAGTGGCAGTGGTGTGGGCCAGCAGGCGCCGGCACAAACCGTGCCCTCGCAGCAATTGGCCCCGCTGACTGTTCCGTCGCAAAGCCTGCCGGGCCAGCCTGCCCGTGCGGCCCGGCCGGCGCCCCCGGTGGAGACGCCAGTGCCTGCACCGGCTCCGATGGCGCAGGCTGTTGCATCTGCGCCTGAACCTGCACCCGCATCGACGCCAGAGCCCGAACCGGCGCCGGCATCTGCGGTATCAGAGGCCAGCGTCCCGCCTGTTGCACCGACAGCGGCTGACACCCCTCAGGCCAACCCTGTGCCTGAGGCTGTGGCCCCATCGGCGCCAGCCAGCCCACCGCCAGTGATGTCCAACCCCGCGCCCGCCCGGCCTGGCGATGCCTCGCCCGCGCCTGCGCCCACCACGGAGAACAGCCAGATGTCTACAGATACGACCCCCGACACCCCGGGCGGCGGCGGCAATTCCAGTCCGGCGCCGTCCCAGGGCAGCGACGCCGCTGCGCCGGCCGCAGGTGGAACCGGCGGCGCCAGTCCGCCTAAATCCGCCTTGGCCACCATGACCGCCAAGATGGGCCCGCCATCCAGCACGCCACCGGCCACCGATGCGCTGAATAGCCAGATCGTGCAGGCAGTGCAGCTGACCAACGCTGAAAACGCCGCCTATGGCCCCAATCAGGTGGCGCTGGCGCCGAACATGATGATCACCCAGGCCTCCGGCCTGGTGGCGCAATCGGCTGCCGCATATTTCGATGGCGCCAGCAAGATGGTGTTGGCCAGCAAGAGCGTGCTGCTGAAAGACATGACCGAGAAATTTGCCGAGCAGAACCTCAAGGGCGCCGCCGAAGACGCGCTGGGCATTCTGATCACCGACCTGCTGATGGGCACCGCCGCTGCGGTGGCCGCCGCTGCCGGGGCGATCGAGGCCGAATCGGCGCACTTCTCGCTCGACAAGATCGACCAGAGCATCGAGAAATATCACTCGACGCTGGGCAGCAAGGGCTAACCGCGGCTCGCAAAATCCGCCAGGCATTGTTGCGCGACCTTGCCGTGTTTACCCGGCCGCGCGCCTGGCCAGGCGCGCTGCGCTGAGTGTCGCGCGCGATGCTGATTCCCCATCCGGCGGGCCGCTTGCGCTGGCCCGCCCTTGTCGGCAACCTGTCCCCGCCCTGGTTGCTTTATCACCCAAGCATCAGGAGAGTACACATGAAAGAAACCGCCGCGTCGAAGACGCACGCCCACCATGCCGCCACCCCGGAAGTGAAAAACGTGCTGGTATTGCAAGGGGGCGGCGCTCTGGGCGCTTATCACATCGGCGCCTATCAGGCGCTGCACGAGCTGGGCTTTGAGCCGGATTGGGTGACGGGCATTTCGATTGGCGCGCTCAATGCCGCGGTGCTGGCCACCAACAAGCCGGAAGAGCGCCTGCGCAAGATGGTGGAATTCTGGGAGGACATCGCCCGCCCGGATGGCGCCGCCGCCAGTTATTCCGGCGCGTATCGCGCCATGTATAACAAGTCGGTGGTGGCCAAGTCCATGCTGCAAGGGCTGCCGAATTTCTGGACGCCGCGCGTCAATGTGATGATGGGCATGGGTGGGGTGGAAGTGCAGTTCGCCAACCCCACCGAAACCAGCTATTACGACACCAGCCCGATGCTGGACACCCTGCGCCGCCATTGCAATTTTGCCTGGCACAACCAGGGTCATGGCGCGCGCCTGAGCCTGGGCGCCACCCGGGTGGATACCGGCAAGCTGGAATTCTTTGATTCGCTCAATTGCCAGATCGGCCCAGCCCATGCACTGGCCAGCGGCTCGCTGCCGCCGGGTTTTCCGGCGACTGAAATCAACGGCAAGTACTACTGGGACGGCGGCTGCGTGACCAACACCCCCTTGCAGGCGGTGCTGGACGACACCCATGAAACCGCCGACCTGCGCGTGTTCATGGTGGACCTGTGGGGCGCGCATGGCCGCCTGCCGACCACCATGGATGGCGTGGCCTGGCGGCAGAAAGAAATCCAGTACGCCAGCCGCATGGATCAGCACGGCACGCTGCGCAAATACCAAAAGCTGTTCGGCCGCCTGCTGCACAGCCCGGAATGCGCCGGCATTCATGGTTTGCTGCACGGCTGGGCGGAAGAAGTGCTGGGCCGTCGCCTGCGCAATATCGACATCCACACCATCACCTATCGTCATACTGGCGAAGAAAGCTCGTTCAGCGATGCCGAGTTCTCGGCCGGCTCGATCAAGCGCCGTCGCGAGATGGGTTATGTGGACATGCTGGAAAAGCTTGATCGTGTGCAGGCGGCCGAGCAGGCGGCGCAGCGCCACCCGGCAGATACCCGCAAAGTGACCAGCTGACGCGGTGTAATCAAGTGAAAGTGGCAGGCCTGGCCTGAAGGCGTATGCTCCTTGTGCGTCATTGTGCATAAGCACGATGGCACGCCAGCGTGCGTCCATCACGTCAAGTGGCCTGCCGTGATGAACCCCAGACTATGTTGCGCACGCCCGCCTGCCTGGGCACGCGCATGGCGACCATGAAACCGAATCGCGGTTTCAGGTGAGGCCGATGCGTGGCAGGCTGGCTGGATGTGTGGATTGAATTCACCAGGAGAAACCATGAGCGTCAATCAACTCAGCTGCAGCCCGCGCGGCCGCGCGCTGATCGAAAAATTCGAAGGCCTGCGCCTGACCGCCTATCAAGACATGGTCGGTGTGTGGACCATCGGTTACGGCCACACGGGTCCGGACGTCAAAGCCGGCCTGACCATCACGCAGCAGCAGGCCGAACAACTGCTGATCAACGATCTGGCCCGTTTCAACAATGGCGTCAATGCCTTGGTGACGGTGAAGATCAACCAGAATCAATTTGATGCGCTGATCAGTTTTTCTTACAACCTGGGTCTGGGCTCCTTGCAGCAATCCACCCTGTTGCGCCTGTTGAACGCCGGTAATTTCCAAGCCGCCGCCGATCAGTTTCCGCGCTGGGACCGCGCCGGTGGCAAAGAAGTGGCTGGTCTGCTGGCTCGCCGCAACGCCGAACGCGCGTTGTTCCTGACCCCGGACTGATTGCTCCGCTGATTTGTATCTTGCACACGCCGCCCAAGGTCACGCCCTGGGCGGCGTGTGCATTTGTGGCGGTCGGGTATGGGAGGGATTTCACAGTCCGCTGCGTGTGGCGTTCCCTGTGGCACTCATGTCTTCTAGGAGCCACACCATGACTACTGCCCCGAGAATCCTGGTTGTTGACCGTGCCCCGGTGTTTGCTGCCGGTGTTGAGGCAGCCTTTGCCCGGATGAATCATCCGGTGACACTGGAGCATCTGAAGCATCTGCCCAGCCTGGATGCCCTGCCGCAACCTGCCCCGGATCTTTTGCTGCTGGAAGCTTCGTGGGGCGCGCAGCATGAGCTGGGCTTGATCCGCCAACTGCGCGAGCGCCACCCTCATTTGCGTTGCATCCTGAATGTGTTCGACGGCAAGGCCGGTCTGGCTGCTGCCGTGCGCCAGGCCGGCGGCGCCGGGGTATTCAACAAGGCATTGAATCCCCCCATGCTGGTGTCGCTGTGTCTGCAAGTCTTGCAGGAAGACTGCTTTATCCCCACCGCCATCGGCGAGGGGGGCGTGCAGTTGCCTGCCAGTCATGCCCCCAATCTGACGCCCCGTCAGCAGGAAATCCTCTGGTTGGTGGCTGAGGGGCAATCCAACAAGCAGATTGCCCGCCGGCTGTCAGTGGCGGAGGGCACCATCAAGAATCAGCTGTACAGCATGTACCGCGTGCTGGGTGTATCCAACCGTACCGAAGCATCACGCTGGTGGCTGCGCACTGCGCAGTAAGAGCGGCTAACAAAACCCTCCTGGCGTTGTTGCCCGACCTTGCCGTACTACCCGTACTGTCTACGGTCGTGCGCCTAGCCAGGATCGCTGCGCTGGGTTTTGTTAGCCGCTCTAAGCCTCACCGATACTGCCCCGGTGTGCCTGGATTGCCTTACGTGCGTGCGGTCGTGGGCCACACCAGGTGTGTCATGCCGGGGGCGTGCGCGCCGTGCCACCCCATTCCACCTCATTTGCATTTCACGACAAGGAGCCCTACCCCATGACCAGCCCGAGTCCCAGCCCAGCGACAGGTGCCGACACCGCTCTGGATCCCAATCTGCAACAACTGGCCGAAACCTGGCTGAAACGACCGCTGCAACCGCAGGAGTTTGCCCAGTTGCAGGCCTTCCAGGCCGCCCAGCAAAGTGCCGGCGTGTCGCCCGGTGAGCAGGCCGCCGCCGTGCTGGCCCTCAGTCGCGCCAATACCCAGGCCAGTGTGCGCGATTCACTCAGCGCCATTCACAGCAATGTTACCCAGGCCATGCAGGCGCAGGAAAAAGAAGAACAGGCCATTCTGAAGGTGGTGGAAGGTGCGCGCTCGCTGGCCGAGTTGCGCCCGTCTGCACTCAATGGCGGCACTGGCGTGGGCATGGGCGGGCAAATGGCCTTGTCGCAGATTGCCGACCGGCTGGCCGGCCTGGCCCGCCAGGAGGTGGAACGCTGCTTCAATCAAACTTTCATGCCGCTGCAAAATGCGCTGAGTGGCGTGGTGGACCGGCTGAACCAGCAAAGTCAGACCATCGCCGAATTGCAGGCGCGCCAGACCCAGGTGCCCACTCCGGCACAAGCCACGCTGACCCCGGCTGCGGTGGCGGCGGGGACGGCTGCCGGCCCCCAGGGCATGGATGCGGGCAAAGACACAGGACAATTGGCTGGCTGAGCTGGTTTCACGCCCGTTTCTGGTGGGCGTTCTATCCGGTGAGCGCGACGTGATGCCGCGCCGATTCCTCAACCGACCTTACCATCAAGGAGTGTTTCAATGGCTATTCCGACCGCCGTGAACGATCAAATCACCGACGCAGTGACCCAAGCCAACGTCAAGGTGCTGGCTGAATCCCCGGCCATGGCCATGGGCGCGATCTACCAAACCATGGCCCACTCGACCGGCATTCTGTTCGAGAACGCCGTTTCGGCCCAGCAACAACAAAACACCCTGACCCAGGCTTCCACCAATCAGGGCGTGATGCAGATCTACAGCATGGGCACCATGGCCGACGCCGCCGCCACCGAAAAAGTGGGCCAGGGTGGCATCGCCGACAACCTGACCAGCATGCTGACCGTGCTGCAATCGTTCAAGGGCTAAGTCGCCGACTTTCCGGTTTACTCGAATAAAGGATGTCCAACATGGCAACCACTGATACTTCCACTGCCGCTGGCGCTGCAACACCGACTGCGGTGAACTCGCAAATCACCGATGCGGTGACCCAGACCAACGTCAAGGTGCTGGCCGAATCCCCCGCCATGGCCATGGGCTCGCTTTTCCAGACCATGGCTCACTCGACCGGCATCCTGTTCGAGAACGCCATTTCGGCCCAGCAACAGCAAAACACCCTGACCCAGGCCTCCACCAATCAGGGCGTGATGCAGATTTACAGCGTGGACACCATGGCCGACGCTGCCGGCACCGAAAAAGTCAGTCAGGCCGGCATTGCCGACAACCTGACCAGCTTGCTGACCGTGCTGCAATCGTTCAAGTCCTGATGCCCGTTTTACTTCATCCGTAAAGGAAATCAACGATGGCTGATACTCCTTCCACCGACAGCTCGGCCGGTGCGCCGACTGCGGTGAATTCGCAGATCACCGACGCGGTGACCCAGACCAACGTCAAGGTGCTGGCCGAATCTCCGGCCATGGCCATGGGTGCGATGTTCCAGGCAATGTCGCACTCCACCGGCATCCTGTTCGAGAACGCCGTGTCCTCGCAACAGCAGCAAAACACCCTGGCGCAGGCTGCGTCCAACCAGGGCGTGATTCAGCTCTACAGCATGGGCACGATGTCCGATGCCGCCGCCACCGAAAAGGTGAGCCAGGCTGGTATTGCCGACAATCTGACCAGCATGCTGAGTGTGCTGAAGTCTTTCCGCAGCTAATGCGGCGTCCCGGTCTGGCTCATCCAGGCCGGGGCCGCGTCCCGCGCGGACCGAATGGGGGCCACCGCCCCGGTTTCTTGAAACCGCTCGCCCGCTTGCCGGGATGAGCGCCGCCTCATCCGATCCAGGAGTCAACAAATGGCATTCCCGACCGCAGTGAATTCGCAAATTACCGACGCCGTCACCCAAACCAACGTCAAGGTGCTGGCGGAAGCCCCGGCCATGGCCATGGGCTCGATCTACCAGAGCATGGCTCATTCCACCGGCATCCTGTTCCAGAATGCCGTGTCGGCCCAGCAACAACAGAACATCCTGGCCCAGGCCGCCGCCAACCAGGGCGTGATGCAGATCTACAGCATGAACACCATGGCTGCTGCTGCCGGCACCGAAAAAATGAGCCAGGCCGGCATCGCCGACAACCTGACCAGCCTGCTGACTGTGCTGAAGTCTTTCCGCTAAGCGGTACGCGGCGCGGTGCAAACCTGCTGCCCGGCAATCTGGCCGGGCAGCGGGTTTTTGTCATTCCACCCAGCCGGCGTTGTCAATCTGCACCGGGCCTTGGCCGGCCAAATCCCGATAGCAGGCATACAGAGACAGCATGGACAATGGCGCCACCACAATGAATGCCGCGCCATAGGTCAGCAGTGCGGCCAGCGTCAGTATCGCCATGCCTGACAGATACAGGGCAAATGCGCCCAGATTGCGCCACATGAAGCGCAGGCTGCGCCACATCGCCTCGGCGGCGCTGGCCTGCTCGAAAGTCACCAGCGCGGGCGCCAGCCAGTAGGCTGCGGCCACCGGCAAGGCCGCCAGCATCACCATCATGCCCAGAGTCAGCAACTGATCCATGGTGTCCTGGCTGATCGGTTCGGCCTGCAAGGCTTCCGGCGAGGGCGCCAGGCCCAGCGCCACCGCCAGCAGGGTGACCAGAAAAGCCACTGACATCAACATCACCAGATACCACAAGCCGATGCCCAGCAGGCTTGTCACCCCCGGCTGGCGAAAGGCGGCAAACAGCTCGGCCAGCCTGGGTTCTTCTGCGCGTGTCAGCCGCGCGGCCACTTGCAGGAAGCCCGCCGTCAGCAATGGGCCCAGAAACACCGCCAGCACGCTGCCCACGCCGGGCAGCAACTGAAAACCCAGCAGCACGATGCAATACACCAGCCCGAACAGCAGCATGGTCAGCGGTTGTTCGCGAAAAAGATGAAACCCGTCCCGCCACCAGCCCCAGCCACGCTGGACGGCCACACGAGGCGGCGGAAGGGAGGGAGTGTCGTGATCCGGCATGGTGGTATTCCTGTGCAATATTCTGGAAGGCTCCGACCAGCAGGCGCTGGCCGGGCTCACCCATCTGGCGCCTCGGGCGGGGGATTGTACTGTCCACAAGTTGCACACAAGCTGTGCGAAACATGTGGATAACTTGTTGATGGTCAGTAGTCGCCCCAGCGTTGCTGCATGGCGGCGACGGCGGCCAGTGCGGCTGTCTCGGTGCGCAGGATGCGCGGGCCCAGTTTCAGCGCGGTCCAGCCTGCACGCAAGGCGGCTTGTTCTTCTGCATCACTCAGCCCGCCTTCCGGGCCGGCCAGCAGCCAGGCCGCCGTGGGGGCGGGCAACTCGGCCAGGCGGGCGCTGCCCAGCGGCGACAGCATCAGCCGCGCCTCCGGCAAATTGGCCGATTCGGCCAACCAGGCGTCCAGGCTGAGGATGGGGCGCAGCTCGGGCACGGTATTACGGCCACATTGTTCACAGGCTGAAAGGATGATGTCGCGCCAGCGTGCCAGGCGCTTGTCGGCACGCTCACCGCTGAGCCGCACGATGCTGCGCTGGGTGGCCAGTGGCTGGAACACGTTGACGCCCATTTCCACCCCTTTTTGCAAGGTGAAGTCCATGCGTTCGCCGCTGGAAATCCCCTGCGCCAGCCCCAGCCGCAACGGTGACTCACGCGAGACAGCCAGTGCGGCATCCAGTTGTACCCGTACTTCGCGCTTGCCGACGGCCAAAATCCGGGCCGGGTACTCCAGATCGGGGGGTGAGCCGTTAAATACCGTGAGGGCATCGCCAGCATTCAGGCGCAGCACCTGCACATGGCGCACCACGGCATCGGGCAGGCTCAGTTCGGTTCCGGCAATCAGCGGTTGATCAACAAAAAAACGCGGCATGGCAATCCGGGCAGCAGGGTAAAACGCCATTCTGCCAGTTTGCGTCGGGTTTTTCTGCTTTCCTGGTGGCTGGCTGTTCGATGCCGCGCATCGCTGATGGCAAAGCAGCAAAAGCCCGGCTTTTTTTGCGCGGAATGTGACATGTTGTCCAGACGGCAGCCGCTGGCTTATGGCACACTTTGCATTGCAGCATGGGCGAGCCATCAGTAGGACTGTGGTTGCCGCCGGGCCACGAGCCAAATGCTGCGCCACGCCCGCGCAGACGGGTACGCACCCGGTTCGCCGGGCATGGTCAGCGCCTACCGGCGCGCCAGAATGATATTGACAAGCTGAAGAGGGGGAGTCGTGCCATGCAGGTGGTCGATCAGGTGATTCAGACATTGCGCGAGATTGCGCAAACCGAAGTCATGCCGCGTTTTTTGCGTGTGGGTTCCACCCGCAAATCGGACGGCACCCTGTTCACCGAGGCTGATCTGGCCACTCAACAAGCATTGGCGCGTCGCCTGCCGGACATCCTGCCCTACCCGGTGCTGGGCGAAGAAATGACCCCGGAAGAACAGCATGCCTTGTGGGAGGCCAACCCGGATGGTTTGTGGGTGGTTGATCCAATCGACGGCACCACCAACTTCATCCACGGCCTGCCCTACTTTGCCATCTCGGTGGCGCTGATGCGCCACGGCCGCAGTGAGCTGGGGGTGATTTACAACCCGGTGGCCAACGAGATGTTCTACGCCCGTCGTGGCAGCGGCGCCTATATGAATGGCATCCGCCTGCCGCTGAAAGCGGCGCCTGCCAGCATGGGCGACACCATCGCGGCGGTCGAGGTCAAATATCTGCGTAGCGGCAAGCTGGGCACCCGGCTGACCAGCCTGGCGCCGTTTGGCAGCCAGCGCAGCCTGGGCGCTTCGACCATTGATTGGTGCTATCTGGCGGCAGGGCGCTATGACCTGTATCTGCATGGCGGCCAGCGGCTGTGGGACTACGCGGCGGGGATTGTGATTCTGGAAGAAGCTGGCGGCCAGGCCTGCACGCTGGACAGCGACGATTACTGGCAAGGCCCGCTGTGGCACCGCTCGGCGGTGGCCGCGCTGGATCCGTGTCTGTTCGAGCAGTGGCGGCGTTGGGTGCGCAATAATCAGTGATTGACCGTGTCCTGAATGGATTCAGGCGATCGGTTTTTGCGTGATGTGCGGAACGGTGTGAGGCGCCGGCTGTGGTGCTGAACCGGTATGTCGCTCATAAAGCGCAACGTGCCCAGCGCTTACCGCGCTGAGCACGTGTCTGGCCCATCTTCCTTTACCTGCTTTATTTGGCGAAGCAAAGCAAGCGGGTCGGCGGCGGGGCAGCATCCCGCCCAAAACAGGTGTGCTTAGCGCAATTGCGCAAAGGCATCCCGCGCGAAGGTTTTTTCGCAATACTTGCACTTGAGCCGCACTTCGCCTTCTTTCTCGCTCACCCGGAACGAGGTTTCCACCGGCTCGGTGGCGGTGATGCAGTTGCTGTTCGGGCAGGTCAGCATGCCATCCACCGTGTCGGGCACGCCCAGCGTCAGCTTTTCTTTGACCTTGAAGTTTTCAATCACATTCACCGTGGCGTTGGGGGCAAACAGCGCCAGCTGGTTGGCTTGTGCCGGGGTGAAGGTGATGTTCTCGACCTTGATCAGGTCTTTCTTGCCGGTGCGGCGGCTGGGCAGGTTAAAGCCGATATAAATGCGCTCGCCGCTTTCCGACATGCGAAACAGCTTGAGAATGCGCCGACCCTGCCCGGCGGGGATGTGGTCGATCACTGTGCCATTGGCCAGGGCTTCCACCTTGAGCGTGTGTTCCATCATCGCGTTCTCCATTACACGGTTTCGTTGAGCACCAGCGCCAGCAGCGCCTGGCGGGCAAACACGCCGTTCTGCGCTTGCTGGAAGTAGTAGGCATGCGGGGTGGCATCGACGTCGGTGGCGATTTCGTCGATGCGCGGCAGCGGGTGCAGCACTTTCAGATTGGGCTTGGCGCCTTCCAGCATGCTGGCGTCCAGCTTGTATTTGGATTTCAGGTGCTGGAATTCGGTTTCGTCGAAACGCTCTTTCTGTACGCGGGTCATGTACAGAATATCCAGCTCGGGCACCACTTCTTCGATGCTGGCGGCCAGTTGGTATTCGATGCCGTGGGCGTCCAGCTGCTCGCAGATGTAGTCGGGCATGGCCAGCGCTTCGGGGGCGATAAAGTAAAACTTGCAGTTGAACAGCGCCAGGGCCTGCGCCAGCGAGTGCACGGTGCGGCCGTATTTGAGGTCGCCGACAAAGGCCAGGGTCAGGCCATCCAGCTTGCCCTGGGTTTCGTGGATGGTGAACAGGTCCAGCAGGGTTTGCGAGGGGTGCTGGTTAGAGCCGTCGCCGCCGTTGATCACCGGCACGCTGGAGTTTTCCGAGGCCAGCCGCGCGGCGCCGTCCTTGGGGTGGCGCATCACGAAGGCGTCCACATACGAGGTGATGATGCGCACCGAGTCGGCCATGGTCTCGCCTTTTTTGGCCAGCGAGGTGTTGCCGCCGTCGTCAAAGCCGATCACCGTGCCGCCCAGCCGCTGCACGGCGGTTTCAAACGACAGCCGGGTGCGGGTGGAGGCTTCAAAAAAGCAGCTGGCGACGACTTTGTCCTTGAGCAGGTCGGTGCGCGGTTCGCGCTTGAGCTGCTGGGCGGTGGCAATCACGGTTTCCAGGTCGTGCCGGGTGAGGTCGGCAATGGAAATCACATGTCGCTGGTACAGGGGATTGCTCATCTCGGAATCCTTGAATCACGGGCGAAAAAAAGCCCCTGCGGGCGAGGGGCGTTCCGGGTCGGGCGCAACGCAAGGCGGGCGGATGGCGCGGGATGCATGGCGACTGACTCCGGACGGTGGTTGTCGCCATTATACCTGTGTCGTCGGCGCTGATAGAAGAGGCGCTGGCGGACGACAGAATAAATCCCTGCCGTCCAGCCCGACGTGTCAGCCGCTCAGTCTTGCTTGGCCGGGGCCATTTGCATGCAGCGGTCCAGCGTCATCGCCATATAGCGGTAGCTGGTGCAGATGGCCAGGCGCAGCTGTTCAAGCTGCTTGGCTTCTGGTTCATGGCCCAGCAGGGTGCAGATGATGTCCAGCGCTTCCCACGGATGGGTGTCGTCGTACTGGGCATGCTGGCGCAGCCAGCGGGTGGCTTTTTTGCGGTCGGCTTCCGGGAAGGTTTGTGCGTAGGTGTCGGTCGAGCACACCAGATTGGACCAATCCCCAGTGGCGCCTTCGATGGCGTAGTGGGTGGCGGCCATCGATATGGCCAGCGCTTCTCGCTCACAGGTGCGCCAGCACCAGTGCGACAGCGCCAGCGTCGCCGGGTCGTCCAGGCCGGCAATCAGCGCATCGCGGGAGACATCGCTGGCTTCGGCCCAATCCACCCAGTAATCGGCGTGGTGTTGTTCCACGCGCAGGTTGCGGATCAGCCAGGTGCGGGCCAGGTCTTCGCCCGGGTGGCGGCCATAGCGCACCTTCAGCAGATTGAAGGCCATGTATTGCGGAAACTGTTCAATCACCGGCCACACGCCAATCAGGAAGTAACGCATGATCGGGTAGGGCAGGGTGGCGTCGCGCATGCGCTGGAACAGCACATGCTGGGTGACGCGGGCACGGTCGGCGGCGCAGTCTTCCACCAGTTGGCGAGCCCAGTCCGGGTAGCTGGAGAGTTCCATCAGCGGGCCGGTGCGAGAGAAGGGAGCGTTCATGAGGCAGGTCTCCTGTATCAGGGTGAAGTCGTCGTCCTGTCCGGCGCCGCGATCTGGGCGGGCACGGGCCGGGGATCGTAAAAGGGTTGTGGCCTGGCAATGCCATAACCCTGGGCATAGTGCACGCCACAGGCGCGCAGCATGTTCAGCGTATCGAGGTCTTCCACGTATTCGGCAATGGTGTGTTTGCCCATCATGGCGCTGATGCGCTGGATCATTTCCACCATGGCGCGATCCACCGGGTCGCGCACCATGTCCTTGACAAAGCTGCCGTCGATTTTCAGGTAATCCACCGGCAGGTGCTTCAGGTAGGCAAACGACGACATGCCGGTGCCAAAGTCGTCGAGGGCAAAATGGCAGCCCAGCGCACGCAATTCGCTGACCACCCGCGCTGCCGAAGCCAGGCTGGCAATCGCGCTGGTTTCGGTGATTTCAAAACACAGTGAGGTGGTGGGCACCGGGCTGTTGCGCAGGGTGTCGCGCAGGAAATCCAGGAACTGTTCATCGTTGATCGAGGCGCCGGACAGATTGATGGTGCACAGGCCCAGCCGGGGCTTGTCCGGGCCCAGGTGACGGGCCTCCAGCGCGCGTAGCGCCGCAGTGACCACCCAGCGGTCAATCTGGGGCATCAGGTTGTAGCGTTCTGCGGCGGGCAGGAAGGCGATCGGTGGCACCAGATCACCTTGCTCGTCGCGCAGGCGCAGCAAGACTTCATAGTGTTCGCCATCGCTATTTTCAGCCAGCGGCTGGATGGTTTGCGCATACAGGCACAGGCGCTGTTCTTCCAGTGCGCGATGCAGCCGGTGCACCCATTCCATCTCGTCGTAGCGCAAGGAGACTTCGCTGTCTTGCGGCCGGTAGCGCTGCACCCGGTTGCGGCCTTTTTCCTTGGCCATATAGCAGGCCACATCCGCTGCCCGCAGCACTTCGGCCAGGGTGACGGGATGCTGGTCGAGGTACACCAGGCCAATACTGGCGCTGATCGAGAAGGATTGTCCGCCCCAGGTGAAGTTGAGCTTGAGCACACTCTGGCGCAGGGCTTCGGCCACGTGTTCGGCGCGGGCCAGATCGGTGTGGCTGAGCAGTACGCCAAATTCGTCACCCCCCAGCCGGGCCAGCAGATCATGCGGATCCAGTTGCTGTTGCAGCACGGCGGCGGTCTGGCGCAGCAGGGCGTCACCGGCCGCATGGCCGCAGGTGTCGTTGACGGTCTTGAACTGGTCCAGGTCCAGATACATCAGGGCATCATGTTCACTGTCGGCTGTGGCCAGTGAGGCCAGCAGGCTGCGCTCGAATTCACGGCGGTTGACCAGTCCGGTCAGCATATCGTGGCTGGCCTGCCAGGACAGACTGGCCAAGTATTGATGCTCGCGGGTGAGGTCGTGCAATACCAGCACCTGGCCCTCTACCTGGCCATCGTGCGTATGGATGGACGAGTGGGTCAGGTTGACCGAGATTTCCTGCCCGTCATGCTGGATCAGCAGCAGATTATGGTGATTCTGGCTGATGGCCGGCAGCTGTATGCCGGATTGCAGGGGCGGCAGCCGCATTTCGTGGCTGCGTTGCAAGGGATCGACCAGCCGGAACAGGCTGGACAGCGGCTTGCTGCGCGCCAGCGTCAGCGAACACGACAGCAATTGCTCGGCGGCCGGGTTCATGTAGTCGATCTGTCCCTGGGTATCGGTGGTGATCACCGCTTCGCCAATGGCCGCCAGCGTGATTTCGGCGCGTTCTTTCTCGCTTTGCAGCGCGTGTTCGATTTCTTTGCGGTCGGTGGCGTCAGTCAGTGAGCCAGACATGCGCAGAGGCACACCATCCGGAGTGCGCAGCACCCGTCCGCGGGCCCGATACCAGCGGTATTCGCCGGTGCGGGTGCGCATGCGGTATTCCACATCGTAATGGGCTTCATTGGCCAGATGGCGGCGCAGGGCTTCGATGGCGCGTTCACGGTCTTCCGGGTGCAGACGGGCGGTGAGGGTGGCAAAGTCCAGGCTTGAGTCGTCCTGGCCAAATCCGAGCAATTCTTTATAACGCGGCGAGAAATACACCGCACCAGTGCGCATGTCCCAATCCCAGATGCCATCATTGCTGCCCTGCACGGCCAGCTTGAAGCGCTCCTCGCTTTGCCGCAGTGCACTGGCATAGCCTTCGCTTTGGCTCAGCAGGCGGTTGGCGCGCCAGAGTGCCAGTCCGACCAGGGTGGCAGCTGCCAGCACATTGATCAGCAGCAGCAGGTTTTCTACCCGCCGTGCCAGATCGCTGAGCGAACGCGAAAAAGCCTTGGTCAGCGGGGTGATCTGTTCGTTGATACGCTGGATGTTCTGGCGCAGTGCCCGTTGCTTGTCCAAATCCAGCGTGCGGCTGGCCGCGGCTTCCTGCAAGCGGATGGCGATCAGGTTGAGCTCGTCCATCAGCCGGTCACCCTCTCGCCACAGCCGGGCCACGTGCGAGATATCCTCATCATCGCGGAATTCGACAAACAGCCAGATCAGGTTATCGACGTCGCTCGGCGCATTGCCGCCCGCCAGAAATCCTTCGCGGGCAACATCGGTATTGGGTTCGGTTTGCTCCAGCGCCTCGCGTGCGCGCCGGTCTCCGGCAATGACCCCCAGGGCTTGCTGGTATTGCACCAAATCTGCGGGGTGGCCGCTGTCGGCATAGCGATAAAGGGCATAAATGGCGTCTTTTTGCCCCTTGGACCAAAGACTCTCGCCGCCGACATAGGCGCGCACGGCCGACAGGATGTTCAGGCTGAACACGCCCAGCGCAACTTGCAGTGCGACCGTGAGTACAAATGGCCAGACCAATTTCAGCAGGCGGCGGTGTGCGGTGATCCAGTTCAGTTTCATGCCAATTTCCTTGCTGGCGCGGGGGCAGCCAAGCAGGTCACGCGGACGGAGCCCTGGCGGGTTAGACGAGTCAGGGCGGACACAAATAGCCTTGGCACTTGACACGTATACCGCTGAGCGTCGGCAATGCGGACACGGCGCCATGGTGTGACCTAGCCGTGTAGCATAATGTGTCGATGTCATGCCTGTATAGGTATAGCTGGCAGAAGGCCGTACACCAAGCGTCAGATGATTCGTTTGTTGCTTTTATACGACAAAATCATAGCCGGGTACGCGGGGTTGCCGCTGGGGGCGTGCACAAAAAACGGCCCCGCAAGATGGCGGGGCCGTGGCAATGGTCGCTGCTGGGATGGCAGAACCGAGGGAAACGGGCAGAAACAGTCGGGCCGAGTCAGGACAGGCGCGGGGTCAGTTGCGCCGGGCGCGCGGCTTGCCGGGCCGGCTGGCCGTAGCGGGCAATCGACAGGCCTTCGGTGCTGATGTCCGGCGTGCGTTGGGTGACCAGGTCGGCCAGCAACTTGCCGGAGCCGGCGCTCATGGTCCAGCCCAGGGTGCCGTGGCCGGTGTTCAGCGACAGATTGGCAAAGCGGGTGCCGCCAATAATCGGCGTGCCATCCGGAGTCATCGGGCGCAGGCCGGTCCAGAACTCCGCCGCCGGGATATTGCCGCCATCGGGGAACAGGTCGCCCACCACCATTTCCAGCGTGGCGCGACGTTCTGGATTCAGCGACAGATCAAAGCCGGCCAGCTCGGCCATGCCGCCCACGCGAATGCGGTCGTCAAAGCGGGTGATCGCCACTTTGTAGGTTTCGTCCATCACCGTGGACACCGGCGCGGCGTCGGCGCGGGTAATCGGCACGGTCAGCGAATAGCCCTTCACCGGGTACACCGGGATGTCGATGCTCAGGGTTTTCAGCAGCGCGCGTGAGTAGCTGCCCATGGCCAGCACATAGTGGTCAGCCTTCAGGGTGTCGCCGCCGCAGCGCACGCCAGCAATGCGGTCGCCGTCGCTCAGCAGCGCGTCAATCGAGGTGTTCCAGCGGAACTGCACGCCCAGGCCGGCAGCCAGGCGGGCCAGCTCTTCGGTGAACAGCTTGCAATCGCCGGTTTCGTCATTGGGCAGTTGCAGCGCGCCCACCAGTTTGTCTTGCACGCGCGCCAGCGCCGGTTCGGTGGCGACAATCTCGGCGCGGTTCATCACCTTGAACGGCACGCCGCATTCTTTCAGCACGGCGATATCTTTGGCCATGGCGTCCAGCTGCGCCTGGGTGCGGAACACTTGCAGCGTGCCTTGCTGGCGGCCTTCATAGGCAATGCCCGTGTCGGCGCGCAAGGCCTTGATGCAGTCACGGCTGTACTCGGCCAGGCGCATCATGCGGGCTTTGTTCACCGCATAGCTTTTTTCGTTGCAGTTGGACAGCATCTTGGCCATCCATTGCCATTGATACAGGCTGCCGTCGGCGCGGATGGCCAGCGGTGCGTGTTTCTGGAACAGCCACTTCAGCGCCTTCAGCGGAATGCCCGGCGCCGCCCACGGCGCCGAATAGCCCGGCGAGATTTGCCCGGCGTTGCCAAAGCTGGTTTCCAGCGCCGGTCCCGGCTGACGTTCGACTACGGTCACTTCGCAGCCTGCCTTGGCCAGGTAATACGCGCTGGCCACCCCGATCACACCCCCACCCAGAATCACGACTTTCATCGTTGCCTCCTTCTGTATTGCAGAGCGCTCACCTTGTGGGCGGGCATGCGCCAGATTGGCGCAGCGCCGGGCGCTGCATGAAAACACATTCAAGAAAAGGCGCTTACGCACCAGTGATTTGCGTTAGTATATGAAGGCTTGGCCGGTGAATTTCACCAAAGAAACCATAAGGCCAGTGACAACTTTGTGTGTTTTTTAGAAAAAGCAGGGAAACATGAGAACCCGATACCAGGGCTTCAAAGAGCTCGACCGCATCGACCGGCGCATCCTCGATATTCTGCAATCTGACGGCCGCATTTCCATGACCGATTTAGCCGAGCGGGTGGGCCTGTCGGCCACGCCGTGCACCGAAAGAGTGCGCCGCTTGGAAAAAGCCGGGGTGATTCAGGGCTACTACGCCCGGCTCGACCCCAAGGCCATGGATTTGCCCCTGCTGGTGTTTGTCGAAATCAAGCTGTCCACCAAATCTGGTGAAATCTTTGAAGCCTTCCGTCGCGAAGTGCTCACCCTGCCGCATGTGCTGGACTGCCATCTGGTGTCCGGGGATTTTGACTATCTGATCAAGGCGCGCATCCCCGACATGTCGCTGTACCGGCAATTATTGGGTGACATCCTGCTGAAACTGCCCTGCGCCAACGAGTCGCGCAGCTATGTGGTGATGGAAGAAGTCAAGGAAACCCTGGAATTGCCGGTGAGCCTATGAACAGCCCCTCTTGTGTCAGTGTAGACCGCCCTGATTGGGATATCTTTTGCGCCGTGGTGGATAACTACGGCGACATCGGCGTGTGCTGGCGGCTGGCGCGCCAGCTGTCCGCCGAGTTGGGCATGTCGGTGCGGCTGTGGGTGGACGATCTGGCCAGCTTTGCCCGGCTGTGTCCGTCGCTGGCGCCAAGCCTGGATGCGCAAAGCATCGAAGGCATTGAGGTGCGGCGCTGGGACGCCGCCGCCTTGCCGGCGGTCACCCCAGCCAAACGGGTGATCGAAGCATTTGCCTGCAACTTGCCGGAGGGCTTTGTACAAGCCATGGCCGCCTGCCAGCCGGCGCCGGTGTGGATCAATCTGGAATACCTCAGCGCCGAAGACTGGGTGGGTGGCTGCCATGGCCTGCCGTCGCCGCATCCCAGCTTGCCGTTGCGCAAGCATTTTTTCTTTCCGGGTTTTCGCGACAATACCGGCGGGGTGTTGGGCGAGGCCGATGTGTCGGCGCGGCGCGAGGCGCAGCTGGCCAACCCGGCCGCCGGCTGGGCGGCGCTGGGGCTGACGCCGCCGCTGGCCGGTGAGTTGACCGTGTCGCTGTTTTGCTACGGCGGCGAGCGCGTTGACGCCTGGCTGGATGCGCTGCTGGCGCACGGTGAGCCGGTGCGCGTGCTGGTCCCCGATGGGCGCGGCGCCGCCGAGGCGGCACACTGGTGCGGCCAGTGGCTGGCGCCGGGCTGGCAAGGGCAGCGCGGCGCGGTGCGCGTGCAGGGTTTGCCGTTTGTCGAGCAGCGCGAGTACGACCGCCTGCTGTGGCTGTGCGACCTGAATCTGGTGCGCGGCGAGGATTCTTTTGTGCGCGCACAATGGGCGGCGCGGCCGTTTGTCTGGCACATTTATCCACAGGACGATTGCGCGCACCTGGATAAATTGCGGGCTTTTCTGGCGCTGTACGCCGCCGAATTGCCAGCCGCCAGCGCCGCCGCGCTGACGGATTTCTGGCTGGCCTGGAACCACGGCGTAGGCATTGAACCGGCCTGGCGGGCGCTGTTGGCCGAACGCGCTGCGCTGGCCGAACACGCCCGGCGCTGGGCGGCGCAACTGGCGCAACGTGACACGCTTGCCGTCAATCTGGCGCGTTTTTGCGAAAGTCTTTTATAATCACGCGTTTTCGCAAATCAGTGGCCGCGTGGCGGCCGCTCACTACCAGAACTGTAAACAGGATATTCAATGAAAACCGCTCAGGAACTCCGCGCCGGCAACGTGTTCATGCTCGACGGCCAGCCGATGGTCGTGCAAAAGACCGAGTACAACAAGTCCGGTCGTAACGCCGCCGTGGTGAAGATGAAAATGAAGAGCCTGCTGTCCGGCTCCGCCAGCGAAGCCGTGTACAAGGCTGATGAAAAGTTTGACGTGGTGGTGCTCGACCGCAAGGAATGCACCTACTCGTACTTTGCCGACCCGATGTATGTGTTCATGGACACCGAGTACAACCAGTACGAAGTGGAAGCCGACAATATGAGCGACGTGCTGAACTTCCTGGAAGACGGCATGGAAGATCTGTGCGAAGTGACCTTCTACGACGGCAAGGCCATCTCGGTTGAACTGCCGACCACCATCGTGCGCGAAGTGATCTACACCGAGCCGGCCGTGCGTGGCGACACTTCGGGCAAGGTGATGAAGCCGGGCCGCCTGAAGAACGGCTTTGAGCTGCCGGTGGCGGCTTTTGTGGACATCGGCGACAAGATCGAAATCGATACCCGCACTGGCGAGTTCAAGAAGCGCGCCTGATGGCGTGGTTTGGCATCCGCCAAAAACCCTGCTGGAAACAGCAGGGTTTTTTCATGCCCGTCATGGGCGCGATCCATCCTAAGGATTGATCAATATCAACATCTTATGCCGGCCTTTGCCCTATACTTGATACATTTTTTTGCAAAGAGGCGGGTATGGAACACATCAAGATTGGCATCATTGGCGCAGGCGAAACCGGCACGCCGCTGTTGGCGCGTTTGTTTGAGGCGCCGTTCGTGCAAGTGGTGGGCGTGGCGGATCTCGATCTGTCGCAGCCGGGCATTTCGCTGGCGCGCGGTCATGGCGTGATGGTGACCTCGGACTTCATGGACCTGGCCCGCCTGGGTGAAAACGTGGACATCCTGATTGACGTCACCGGCGTGCCGGTGGTGCGGGAAAGCCTGCGCCAGTATATGCAGGAATCCGGCAACGACCATACGCTGATCATGCACGAGCGCATCGCCATCTTGCTGATGTCGCTGTTTGCCGGCCGGCTGGTCAAGGGCAAGCACGACGAGCTGGAATACCACTGAGCGGTTAGTGGCGCAGCAGCAAAAAAACGACCGAGGCCGGCGCCTGCGGTCGTTTTTTTATGTGTGCGATGCAGCGTGTGTCAGCGCTGTTCTCGCGTTGCTCACCAAACTCGGCGCTGCGGTCCGGGTTAGGAGAACGACCGTTGGCGGGTGGCGTGGCAAGGTCGGGCTAGCACGCCAGGAGGATTTGCTTCGCGGCGCTTAGCCTGCGGTCATCTGGTCATACGCTTGCATGGCGTGCGCCGCATACATCAGCGACGGGCCGCCGCCCATATACACCGCCATGCCCAGGGTTTCTTCGATTTCTGCCTTGCTGGCGCCCAGCTTGAGCAGCGCTTGCATATGAAAGCCGATGCAGCCATCACAGCGCACCGCCACGCCGATGGCCAGGGCGATCAGTTCTTTGGTTTTCTTGTCCAGCGCGCCATTCTGGGTGGCGGCGTGCGCCAGCGCGCTAAAGCCTTTCATCACCTCGGGAATGTCCTGGCGCAGGCCGGCCATGCTGCTGCTGATGCCTTGGGTAAGTTGGCGATAGTCTGGCATGATTCTTCCTTATCTAATTTAGAAAAATACGAAATAATGGGCAAAAAAATTCAGCCCTGGCTGGGGCAAAATGCCGATTGCAGCACGCGCAGCACATCCATAGCCACCGAGGGATTCAGCGCATAGTGGATAGTCTGTGCGGTCTTGCGCGAGCGGATCAAGCCTTCGCCGCGCAACACCGCCAGATGCTGCGAGAACGCCGACTGCGACAGGCTGGAGCGTTGCCACAGCTCACCCGCCGTGCGTTCGCCTTCCAGCAGATTGCACAGGATCATCAGTCGTTCTTCATGCGCCAGCGCCTTGAGCAGCTGGGCGGCGGCGCGGGCATGAGGACGCATCTCGGCGGGCGCCAACGTGTTCATGGCCATCAATTTAGCTTTTTCTTAAATAAAGCGCAAGCCCAAAACAAGCGTTTTACCGGCAAAGCGCAAGGCGCCTTGCCGGACGGGTTGAGTACAGCGAACAAAACGTCAGTGCAGACGGTCTTGATAGGTGTCGCAGGCAATGTTGTGCGCTTCCAGCACCGCTTCCAGCTCGGCCCGGGCGGCTTCGCGATTGGGGGCGATGTCTGGGGTCATCAGCCAGGCAAAGGTGGTTTCCACCGTGTCGTCGTCGTCCTTGCCTTGCAGGCGCAACTGGAAAGCGCCCTGTGCCGGCATCAGTTCGATATGCGCGCGCACATTGGCCAGGCCGATGCGCTTGTCCAGCAGCAAAGAGGTAAACGCCAGGCGCTGTTGATTGGACGCCCGTGTGCCGGTGACCAGGCTTTGCCACAGCGGCTCGGGGGCAAACAAGGTGGCCTCGTTATAGTCGATGTGCTCGTTCAGCGCGGCTTCGACTTCCGGCATCAGTGCGTCCAGCAAGGCGTTGGGGTCGGCCAGCGGTTCGTGCGTCAGCACGCCACGCTCGACGGCAAAAATAATCCAGTTCAGGGTCATGCGCGGCACAAAGCGCTGCTTGGCTTCTTGATAAGCGCTGCGCATGATGTTGATGTCGCCTGGCACATAGGCTTCGCCAGCGTCCAGCATGCCCGCCAGTTGGCTGAGCACCTGGCAGCCAGAGGCATTGAGCATGTCCGGGGTGAACAGCGTGG
>ERZ724518.138-NODE-138-length-26507-cov-8.340541_pt1 | contig 26507 bp, 54 predicted proteins | sample MGYA00376051_ERZ724518 | MGnify/ENA primary metagenome ERZ724518 (study PRJEB28724, sample SAMN07190885) | wastewater metagenome | isolation source: influent of sewage treatment plant in Hong Hong | place: Hong Kong | collected 2016-03-17 ... | reverse complement strand
TAGTTTTGATAATATCATTTATGACAGACTTAATTAAAGCCATCTGTTTTTTCAAAAACATCTGTTTAATTGGTTCTGGTATTGATTTGTCTTTAGCAATCTCAAAGAGTTTTGCCTTCCTTCTCGCCAAGACATTGTATGTAAGATAGTTCAGATGTTCGATATTTGAATCGAGAGCATCTTTTTTAGGTTTTTGTGCCTTTACCATTGTCGGTTTCATTGTCAATGTATAGATGATCATTTTGAACCTCCTTATAAGTTTATTACCTATAAGAGTAGTAAAAAGTATGCCAATTTAGCAATGAAAATTATCATCACTTCTGGTGACATCAATTACTTTACTTAGTCCGGTGATATCAAAAATTTCCATTACTTGAGGCTGCACATTTTCAATTGTCAATTTTATTTGCGAATTGAATTTTGCTAACAGACCTAATCCTGAACTATCAAGATAATTCACGTTGTTGAAATTAAACTGAATAGATAGAAATCCATTGTTAACTATGTCTTGCATCATTTTGGACAATTTTGCAATATTCTTAACTGTTAATTCACCTTGTAATTCAAGATAAACAAAATCTGTATGATACTCTTCTCTTTTTATCTCTAATCCATCCCAAAATATGCCCATAAACGTCCTTGCTTATTGCAACTGTTCATAGTTCTTATAAACAGTTACGTCAACATATTTACCTGTGTATACTGCAAACGAATTGTCCAAAACAAGAATGTAATTGTCACTAAAATCTATACTGATAGCAAATGAGTCCATATTTGTTCTATCAGAATAGTAAATATAGGAAAATGGTTTTCCACTTTCATACTTACTAAAATTATATGAATCTAAAACATACACATCAATATCACCGCCCGATTCAAAACTACCACTAATAGATACTTCACGAACACCACTATTCAAATTAACAGGTAATGTGATTGCAAGATATGTTCCTGGATCTACGGCATATCTTTCATCAACCATTGTTACTTCATAAGCGACCCATGTTTCAGGTTGCACCACACGAACTGCGCACGACATACACAAAACTGATAATATGACCAATAAAAATCTAATCATGTTTTCTCTCATTATGTTTGTAATGTCCTTCATGTCTGCCGTTATCATGACGCTTACCTTCATGTCTGTACTCTTGCTTCTGATGCCAATGTTTGTATTTTCCAGGAGGTAAATGCGCTATTTTTCTTGGTGCATACTTAGTTCTAACCCAATGTTTGCGAGGACCGTTACAACGATACCAATGACCTCTATGTTTTGTCCAGTATACTCCTGATACAACAAAGATTTCAACATCATTATCAGGTACAATGTAGATACCTGGGTTCACTTGAACTATTTGAGGTTGTACATCAAATGTAATTTCAGGTTCTTCAACTACAACTGTAGCCGTGGGCATACCAACATTTACATTGACATTTAGTCCTGCAAATAGTAAACAAGGACAAAATAAGATCGCTATGAATTTAATCATTCTTGCTCCTTTCGACGTAAATTGAGTGTTTAACTCTTCATAACTATTATTAATAATCAAAACAATTAAATTAATTCTACGTATTTTGAGGTAGCATGACTAAATTGACAAACTATCTTCAAGATCCTTCAGTTGAGTACACAGGTAATATTAGTGATAGTATTAATATGACGCCGAGGTTTATGTTTTTGACTAGAGGTGTTGGTGTTCATGACCGCAAATTACGATCATTTGAAGGTGCTCTGCGTCATGCAGGTATTGCTAATCAGAACTTGGTGTATGTCTCATCTATATTGCCGCCAAATTGTAAGATTATAGCAAAAGAAGAAGGCATTAATTACTTAAAGAAAGTTCCGGGATCAATTAGGTTCTGCGTTATGGCGCGACTTGAAAGCAATGAACCTCATAGATTGTTAGCTGCGTCAATAGGATTAGCAAAACCGGCAGAATCTTCCAAATACCATGGTTATATATCTGAATATCATGATTTTGGATCTGAGCAAAGAAGTGCAGGCGATCATGCAGAAGATTTAGCAGCTGAAATGTTAGCTGAGACTTTGGGTGTAGACTTTGATCCTAACACTGCATGGAGTGAAAAAGAAAAAGTTTTTAAAGTATCTGGCAAAATTACATACTCGAGAAATAATACTCAAACAGCTGTTTCAAATAAGAACGGTAAATGGACTACAGTTATTGCAGCTGCAGTCTTTATTCTTTAGGAGTAGATTATGAAATTTAGGATTAAAGCTGATGCCACATTTGAAGCTGAAGATATAGCAAACGCATTTTCCGCACTATGCATGCATTTTCATAATTTGTCTATGGATGAAAGTAGTGACTTAATAGAAAGTGGTTCAATTTCAATTGAACCACTTGATTCAAAAGCTGATTTAGATAAGTCTACTCAAATATCTTATTGAAAAGCTTTTCAGCTTTTTCTGCACCTTTTTCTATTGATTTTTCAAGTTTTACTAATTCACCTGTATGTTTGGCTGAATTTTCAGCATCGAATCGATCATTTGATACATTACCAATTATACTTTCAAGTTCTTCAATTAACTTTGTCTTCTTTGGAAAATTGTGTTTTAAAATTTCAATTTGCGTATCTACGGTTTCATCATCCCATCGTTCAAACATTGCATTGTCAAAAATATCCCATATTGTCGTTTTATCAGGTTTAGTTGTTTCTATTCTCTTTTGAATGATCTGTTTATGTAGTTCTTGCTTACCTTGCTGTAATTTGCTAATTTCAGCATCATATTCTTCAGGTGTATTAAATTTAGTAGACTCTTTTGGTTTAGCTGTTAATCTCTTTTTTGTTTTGGGATGCTTCTTCATATACTCTTTTTGTTCTTCAAGAGATAGTTCATCCCATTTTGCTGCATATTTAGCAAATTCAGTTTGAATTTTTGATAGATGTTTCATTATTTGACTCCTTTAGATAATCCTTTTTCATTCGCTAATTGTCGAGCATAATTTTCAATTTTTTCTTTAAGTTTTATAACTGACCCCATTGATCCATCATGATCAGGATGATTCCATATTAAAGAATCAATAAAAGCATCTTTCGTATATTCATCAACACGTTTTTGTTGTTTACCAAGGTCAGTTGGTGTGCGTAGTATTGGCATGTCATTCATCATATGTCTTGCAGATGTTGAAGTTAACCAATCTGCTGCTGATTCAGATTCGAGACCTAATGATCTCAGTCTTTCTTCTACATATTTATCCAATGCCGGTCTTCTACCGGCGCCACTAAAATAACCGCCTGGATGATCTTGACTTACATATTTTTTGTATGTTTCAGTTTTTGCGATTAAATCAGATAAACCACCTTGATACTTAATCCTATTTTTGAGAGCTTGTTTTACTTTAGGATCTAATTCCTTAGATTTAGGTCTTAGTTTCGAGCCTCTATGTTTTTGAAGGTAATCCATCTGTTCATCAAAAGTAAGTTTTTCCCACCAAGATGGATTATTAGCTTGTTTACTAAACTCTAATTGAAGTGTAGCAGCATGTTTCATTTCTCAATCTCCGGTTTTATTCTAACACAATGTTCTTATTTTTAAAATATTCAGCAATCTTAGGATAAACCTCAGCATCAAATTGTCCGTCCTTAAACCATTTTGCAAATGCTTTATCATCTTTTATGGATTTGACCTCAATTTCATCATTTAGCGGTCCAGGAACCGCTACTGCTTCAACACCAATTGCTTTAAGAGATTCGATTGCCTCAACTGGATCAACTACTTGTATTGTATCCAAAGACAAATTTTCTTTTCCTAATTGTTCTCTTTTTTCTTTTAATTTTTTTCTATTTGTCATGTCATATTCAGTAGGATCGTCCAAAGTAGCAGTATTTCTTATAACCCAATCATCATCCGCATCTACATTTTCCAAAGCCTTTTTAGCAGTCTCAACATTCTTGTCAGTAGTTACTTCAATCAACTTTCGGTCCATGTATATTGAAAAATCACTTACATTAAGATTTTCTAATTCATCTTTTATTTCATCTTCAGTAATCTCATAATCTGAGTCAGTTTCCTGAACTTTCTCTTCTTTCACTTGTTTAGCAGTTAATCTACGTTTGCTTTTAGGATGCTGCTTAAGGTATTCTTTCTGCGCTTCGTAAGAAAGTTGATTCCAATTAGCAGCTTCTTTTAAAAATTCAGATTGAATTTTAGCTAAGTGTTTCATGATTGTTCCTTGTTTTTGCCTTTAACATGATCATTAAGCATATTCTCAAAGTATTTTGTCAACCAACTCCATGCCTTTTTAGGTTCTAATTCTTCGGGATCTTTAGCCTCAGGAGTATCATTATTTATAGCTGTCCACTTATTATTGATCTTAATCAAGTGAGTATTCCCAGCTTCTCGTGGCGGAATTAAAATAAAATGAGGATGAAAATATGTAGATGTGTCACCCATATATGTTTTAATAGAACCCAAGCCGTAAAATGAATTCTCTATGACCTGACATCTAAAATACATATTGGGCAATTCCCAATCACCACCAGCATACCATAATTGACACTTAACTTTGAAAATGTCCTCAGCATCCTTATCTAATTTATCACAACTCTTTCTTTTAATAGTAATTATCTTCGGTACTTCATCCTTTGACGGATCATCATTCTCTTTGTCAAAACTAGTATTAAAATGTTCTTTTGCTTTTGACCAGATGTCGTTCCAATACTCTTTAGACAATTGGTCGTAACTAAGCAAATGATCACGTTGTTTCTTCGGAACTGCTGACTTCTCAACTTGTAATTGAGCTATCTTTACAAATTCTCGATTAAGTAAATCTAAATGTTTCATTATGACACTTTTTCTAAATTATCCATAGGCAACTGAACATAATTTCCACCGTAACTCTTTTCAAAAGCACCTTTTTCTTCAGGTTGTGCAAACTTTACTTTTACAGTGCCTTTACCGTCAAGTGTAACATACTGCTCGCTATAATTGTTTAATGTTACTTTAGATCCTGCAGGTGCTTTTACTTTAACATATTTTGGTGCATAAATTTGAGAATTTCCATAATATGCATTTGTGGGAGCAGTTCCTGAAAACACCCATACATCCATATCTTTTTTCAATTTGTAATCACCTTTTGGAATCTCATAATCAGGAAAAGATGTAAGCTTCGGTTTTTCTAATTCTTCTCTCTTTTGATCAATGTTTTCTTCAACTGGTTTGGTTTCAACTGATGTCTCGGTCGGCTTTTCTTCTTTTTCTTTAAATTTAAGTTTTGCTTCAAACCAACTATTTTTTGGCCACGAGTGCCACTTTTCTTGGAAATTAACTATTTCGGCATCAAGACCTAATTTGTTTGCAGCATCTTTAATTGCATTAGCAAATTTTTCGGCTGTCATTCCGTGCCTGTAAAAGAATGACCGCTTGAAAGTATACGAATCATCTTCTTTATTATGTCTCGCTCTGTCATAAATACCAGATGTTAGTTCTTTAATTTTTCGTTTTGTTGTTGTCTTATCTACTTTGTCTCGTAATTCACCTTCGGTAAATAACTTACCGGGCCCTTCTTTTTGTTCAGACTGCGCTTGCTCAGCACCGGGTTTTGCAGTTAATCTTCGCTTGCTTAATGGATGTCTTTGTAAATATGCTTTTTGTTCATCTAATGACAATTCATCCCATAATCTTGCAATCTTAACAAACTCAGTCTGAATTTTAGCTAAGTGTTTCATGATCCAATCCTTTTAAGATTTCTATATTCCCAATCTGGCGTAAACACAAATGGTTTTGTATGTTCTAAAAGATCTTTTATCGGATCAAAATAATCATAAGATATGTTATTGTGTTCAGCTTGATTGACAATTTCATTTCTCTTTTTATCCATGACATCTTTTTCATTAAGAAACTGAGAAATCCTACCTATAGATTTTTCAATGTCATTATAATCAGCTTGACTTCGTACTCCTCTTGTCACCTGTTCTCTACAAGTATCCTGACCACTATCGTTCCAATCTTTTATAACTCTTTTAAGTCTCAATATTACATTCGTCACAAGCTTAGCTTTTTTTTCTTTTTCCTTTTGTTACTTAGCAGATGACCTTTGCTCTCTTCGTTTTTCTTTTTCCGCTCTTTCAGCTTCAGTTATTTTCTTTCTAACTGCATCTCTTGGAACTTCTGGTGATGACAAATTAACAATATATCGATAATGAAATTCTTGAATATTATATCCACCTGCAGGAATTGCTCTAGTTTCAAACGACCATTGTCTATTTTGATTATCTTGTAAGTTTGCAGTAATCTCAAATCCTTGAGTGCCTCGTTGTACTCTGACGTTATCAATTTTAGTAAAATCATCATTTATGTATCGTGCAATTACTCGTCTTAATTTTTGTAAATTAAATTCTCTTATTAATTGTTCTGATCTTTTATAAAAAGCCTTCTTTCGATTTTCATCAATTGTGTAGTCTTTCAAATAATCAGGACTAAGCGCATTCTTTTGTTCTTTTGATTTATAAATGCTACTGATAAGATCACGAACTAAATCATTTTGTCCTACAAAATCGCGTACAAAACGATAAATTACAACAGGTTCAGTATGTTTAGCTTTACGATCTTCAAATTGCTCAATTTTACTATCAAAATATGTATTTGCTTGATTCACTAAATGTGTAAGTAACGGCTCACAAACTTTAATAATTTCAGCTCTTACAGGTGTATCTTGTTTTTCAACAAGGTCTTCATTAATTTGTTCAGATTCAGGTTCTATTACTTTAGACTTTGACACTTCAGGTTTTGCAGTTAGTTTTCGTTTAGTTTTTGGATGTCGACTCAAATAGCCTTTCTGTTCTTCATAAGTTAGATCTTGCCATTTTCTGGCTTCTTTTATGAATTCAGAATTAATAACAGCCAAATACTTCATTATTAATAGCCACCTTCAGCACGTCTTGAATTTTCTTCTAGATAAGAAAAAACATCTTCAGGTACTTCATCTTTAATAACACTATCTGATTTGCTTAAAAAATTATAAGCCTTTGATATTTCATTATTTTTAATTATATGCTTAAGATGAATAACATCTTTAATGTCTTTCAACGTTGTTTTTAAATCTTCATTGTCATCTTGTCTTTTTGTTTTTTCCGATCGAGTATCATCAGATTTTTGAGGCTTTTGTGTTTCTTTCAAGATTTTATTATATACTCTTTTAAAATATTTAATTGTAGAATCTAGCTTCTTAGCTATTTGCTTATTTTTAAGTTTATTCAAAACAATAGACGTTTTTGACCCTGCATTCAATAATCTTTTAAACTTCGGTCCATCCAATGCACTCATCGCATCAAAACCTAACACACTATATTCTTCCATAGCAATGGGAAACTTCTTCTGCTTAACTAATTTAACAATTCGCTTAATATTTTTAACAGATTGAAGTGAACCTTCATCACGCTCTGGATCAGCTAAAATTCTTTTCTTTGCAATTTCTGCAAGACGTTGTATTTTGCTTACAATTTTTTTATGTTTGTCTGCAATATAATCGTAATTAATTACTTTTTCATTACGCTCCGGTCTTGCTACTAATTTTCTTTTACTTCCAGGATGTCTCTTCAAATACGCTTTCTGTTCTTCATAAGAAACATCTTCCCATTTGCGAGCTTCTTTAACAAACTCTGATTGAATTTGTGCAATGTGTTTCATAAACCCTCATTTTATTTTCTTACAAACCATACACATTCGTCTACCATTGTTAAGTCGTATAAACATTCCACTACCGCAATACCCACACTTTGTTAATGATGTCAAATCAATCTGATCTTTCCGGTTTACTGTTATTATTCGATCCTTCTGTTGCTGTGATGTCTTTTTGCCCCCGCAACAACTCATTTTTAACCTTCAAATTTTCCAATAGTTGATCAACAATACATGCACCAACACTTATTATTGCTGCATGTAATATAGCTTCTCTAATTGAAAAATGAAATACTGAATAGATTAGTCCAATCCAAAATCCAACACACATTGCACAATTAACCATTCGGCCCAATATAACATTTTTATTAGGTAACCACTCTCTAAAGCTCTCAGTAATAAATCCTTGAACTAAAATAATTGTGATTGCAATCAGACCCAAGAACTCGTAATATTTCACTTTCGATCACCATAATGTTGTAATGGACATTCACTCATAAATTTGTCAAAATCATCATCTAACGGTATTTCTGTTTTTGTACTTTCAACTATAGGCTCATTCTCATATTTATCAAAACTTTTAACCACATCGTCAATCATTTTCTCTGATGCAAACATATACCTTTCACGTTCTTGTGATGGTAAGTGTTTGACTTGAATTTGTCTTCGTTGACCGGTAGGTGTTCTATGAAGTATTCTTCTATCTTCAATACCTCTAATAGGATACAATTCAGGATTAACAGTTTCTCGTAATAATTGCATTGCATCTGAAAAACTACCTGTTTCAAGCAATTTTTCCATTTGTACTTTAGCAGTGCTAGTAGCGTTTCTCCAAAATTTGAAAAACTCTTCAACACCCATATTCATAGGATATGCTGCAGAAAGTTTGCAAAACAAATTCACTATTTTGGATTGTTTCATGTAATAATCAGAATTATAAAGAAATGAAAAAGGTTTAAAAGCAGCAGGAAACTATTCTTTTTCCCAAGCTAAATCAGCTTGTAAAATATGCTCTTTTTGCTCAATAAAGAAAACATTTTTAATAACAAGTACCACTTGTTGATCAAATCTTTCACCAACCATTTTTCTGTTACTTATTTCATTTAAATACTTTTGAGCAAGTCCTAACATTTGCTTTTCCGTGTATCTAGCAGACATAATAACGACAATCTGAAATTTCTCATTGCATTCAGTCTCAACTTCATTATCTACGATAAAATCAACATCAACACGCTGAGCATACTCTTCAAATCTCCGCAATTCTTTACAAATTTCTTTGCTTTCATCATTTAATGATTTTGGACAGAACAAAAATTGCATATATCACTTCAATGTTAAAGAGTTTATTGATTGTAGACATTTCACTTCTGAATTTATCTTCATATAAAAATAACAACTTAAAAGTGGCACACTAAGAAAAAGGATTACAACAAAAATGATAGAAACCTTAATGAAAAGAGTCTGCCACTCGAGCTTTTCCTTGCTCATCGTCATCTTTCCTTAGTGTTTCAAGTTTAGTATATAGCTCTTTTAACTTAATTTTGTCTTTTCTTACAGGTATTTTACACTGTTTCTTAAATTCAATCTCATTCTCAAGTACAAAAACTTGTTGACACAATTTATCTTTTTGATTCATAATTTCATTGTCCTATAGAGTCGTTGACCATCAAAATGACAGTCTTTGTCTTTTGCCATCTCTTCTAACATTTCTCTTGAATATATAGTACCATCAGGTCTTGGCTGTCCAACTATACAACAAACATACTCATATCTCTTTTTCTTAAACATCTTTTTAATGTTTTTGATTAGAGTGTGCATAAGTTAATGTTCATCCTATTTTTGGATTCACTTGTCCAAAACTCTAATGCTTTTGTCTGTAACTGAAGCATCTGATCATTAGCTTTAAATACTTCCATTAACGTTTTTGTTGTCTCAATTTGAGGCAATTTATCTATATATCCAAAGAACCATTTGACCATGTCAATATATTTGTTTCCAGTAAACTTAAAATTCAGTATTGAAATTGTCGGATCTAACATCTCAATACTAAGCGTCATTCGTTTCTTCCAATCAAATATGACATACTTACTTATACAGCTTGGTTTGATTATAGAATAATATGCACAATTGCCTAAGTTGTTTAATGAATCTTCATATTGATTAGAATACAATTCTAAATTGTCTCTAAATTCAATTGTTTTCTCAATACCATAGAGTTGTCCAAGAAAATCTTCATCCGGCAAAAACTTATCTACATCCAATTTTTTACTGTCAATTTCTATGACTACTACCTTTTCTTCCTCTTTTAATGCACTAAATGCGAAGTAAAACGGATACGCAACTGAAAGATATATTAAATCACTACGTGATTCACAAGACCAATTACTCTTTGTTTTTCCTCTTGGTGTTATTCCATTACTTAAGATACTATCTAAAAACCTCTCAGATGTTCCATGATATAATTTCATGTTTTAGTAATCATTTATATTGTCAAAGATCTAAGCAATGATTGACTATAAAACTGTTGTGTAAACAAATTGGGCAGATCTGTCAATAAATACAGTGTCAAGATCTACAATATTCCTTATGATTAATATAACAGGAATTTATGTCACGAGAAAACTTACCTTTCTTTAATGAGCTGAAAGTTCTTAATTATTCACTGCATAGTTTTAGTGGTGATTTTGAAAGTGCACTATACATGAAAGGTGATTTAGCAATCAAGACACGTAAAGAAGACAACACTGTTGAACTTTTTGCAGTTTTAGGACTTGCTAAAATTTCAATAAGTTTTAGTTTTCCTCATAAACGATTTGCATTCTTTGAAGCGAAAATTTTAGAACTCTTAGAAGGGCACTTATGGCTGAACTAGATGATCTTAAAACTTCAATAGCAGGCATTCACTATCATGCAAAAAGACTATATCAAACACTGAATCGTAAAGATAGAATTGAAGAAGCAACAATTGCCTATTCAATTCTAATGGAATGTGAAAGTAGAATTCCTGAATTAAACACTGTTTTTAGAACTAAAGTCAATCATAAATGAACAAATTTAGTGCAATTATAGACGAATTACCAGCTGATCCTCTTCATGATTTGACTCGAAAAGTCTTAGACAACATTTCACAGTATCTCACAATTCCTGTTAATTCATTACTAAAAGATACCGATGCGTTTATATTTGGTGGAGCAATTCGTGATAGTATTACAGATAGCGCAGTCAATGATGTTGATATTCTTGCATTACCAAACTCTGTCAAAAAAATTACTGAAAGATTACTAAAAGCAGACTACAAATTTTATGATGTTGCTTCAGTCAACAAAGCATTATTGTATATAAACGTACGCGTGATAAACAAACCTGTGACATTTATAAATCCAAAAGGTAGAATAGTCCAAATAATTAGACCATCAAGTTTTAATAAAAAATCTCCAATTGAATCTATTCAGCATCTTCTGAAACAAGTTGATTTGTCATGTTGTGGTGTAGCATATTCATTAGACAATAATACTATAATTGAAACATACGATGATGCAATTAATCATTGCAAGCAAAAAGTATTTGTTGTATTAAAAGATAATATTATGCATCAAAAAGATAGAATTAGTGAAAGAATATACAAATTAATTGATAGAGGCTGGCAAGAACTTACAATTGAGAAATTTGAAAAACAAAAGAAAATGATTCAATATATAATGAATGACTCCTTGACTACTCTCATAATACAATCTCGAGGCATTGATATTGTATGTCAAGCAAGCGGTCCTGATAAAACTCATAATAAATGGGTTGGGTGGATTGTTCTATATAATAATGGCGAATACGACCACGCGCTCTTGTCAAGTGATCCTATTTTCAACTCAAAAGAAGAAGCTCTTTCAACTATGATAAGTATAGTTTCGCAGATACGAAACAATGCTAAGGAGCTGGCATGATCACAGTATCAAGTACAGTGTGCCCAAGTAATACAATAGTTAGAAACAATAAATGTTTTCCTAACTATGCAGGAAGAAACGACATTGATGAAGAACTAAAACAAGAACTTGTCGAAGCAGGAATAGAGCCTCATTCATTATATCTACATGGTGGAGAAGTTCAGACTAAAATATTTGGCTTTCTTGGTCCTTGGAAATTCACAAGAGCTTGGTATTATTGGATAGCTGAAGGTGACGGAATTCCACCAGATATAGCCGAAGAACTCTATAAAACACATGGTAAAGTAGTCAGAGTAGGCGGTCATTGTGGTTGTCTGTCACCTCATGAATGGTTTAAAGGATTTGCGGTCGGTCATTATCATGTAGATACACCAGAGGGCCTCAAGGCTCTTGCAGATACAATTCAGCAAATAATAGATAGGAATAAATAATGTATTATCGATTTAAAGACTCATGGCAAAAGTTAATGCCATCAATTGATAACTGTCGATTGAACTTTGAAGTATTAAATGCACTATATTCAACACCAAATCGCTTTTATCACAATTTGTCACACATTAAAATGTGTTTGGATAAATTAAATGAATACAAAGCGTTTTTGGGTCAATATCTAAGTACTAAAGACACTGTTGATTTTTCACATGTTGAATTTGCTATTTGGTATCATGACGCAATTTGTCTTGTAGATGACATTGACAATGAACAAGCTAGTTTTCAATTAGCTAAACAAGTTATTTCAAATAACGCTTTTGCTAATACTCTTAATCGTATCGAAAAACTTATCATGCTAACGAAGCATGCACCTAATGTAGTTGTCGACGTTGAAGATATTAATCTACTAACAATTGCTGACATTGATTTAGCTATTTTGGGCAAAAGTCCTGAAATTTTCTTTGAGTATGATGCAAATATTCGAAAAGAATACAGCAAATACAATGATGTTTATTACAAACAAAGCAGAATAAAAGTACTGCAAGGTTTTCTTGATAGACAGTATATCTATCACATTAACTATTTCAGAGAAAAATATGAATCTCAGGCAAGAAAAAATTTAAAGGATGCAATAACAAAATTATGATCCAATCAATAGAACATGTAATTACTTCTAACAGCGTCACCATTTCAATAATGGATAAATCCGGTAGTTGTATTGCACATTTAAATCCAAGGTATGGTAGAGTATATACGAGAGATGTTACATTTGAAACATTTGATGAATGGTCAAAAAGAGTCAAAGAAACTTATGACATTGATGTACCTAAAAATTTAATACCTTCATGGTCAAAACCAATTCAGCTTGAAGGTACTGAACTGCAACAAGCAAAACAACTACTTCATATTTGGCTAAAAAATAAATCTTCTGAATGGAAACCGGGTGGTTGGGACTATTATAAACCCGGTGCAGATCTAGTAGACCAAACAGCTAAATTTCTTAACATAGAGTATCCTTGGAAAGAACCTGAAAGCTCATTAACAAAGTGAGGTTTTGTGAAAGTTAAAATTATCTTGACAGTAATTATTATCATAAGTGTAATAAGTGTAGCATTCCTTGTTCGAGGACTGACTGGCTTCAAAACATTTGATGAAAGACGAGCTCTTAAAGAGGGTTATCGTCAGGGTCAAATTGACTGTCAGCGCGGAAAAATAAAGTACAAAGTTGTTGGCGATACAGTTTGGATTCTTGAATCGCAAACCAAATGAACAAAAGTGATTTTTCAAATATAAGGAAAAGTCTTGATCTAACACAGATTGAATTAGCTGATGTGCTTTGCATTTCAATCAAGACTATTCAAGCTTATGAACAAGGACGATCAAATATACCAAACCTTGTTTCAAAAACTATGCAGCTTATGCATCAGAACATTATGTTTAGAGGTGTTTTCTATTCACACTTGAAAAAGATGCGGTCGTTTACTACTATAAAGACCTGTAAGAGTTGTCAAGTAACTTCACCAACAATGGAAGATTGTATTAATTGTTTTACACCTAACCTTCAAAAGAGTGTTTATGTCTAAGATGAAAAAGAAAACTAAAATTTCTAACAAACAGAGCAAAACAGAATTTCTTAATTTGGAATACCTTAAGAAAATTCTATTAGATCAATCACGTAAACCTCCGACTTATGTAACTATTAAAGGAATAAATGAGGTTTGGCCAAGTAACGAAATACTTGAAAAATTGCATTCACAATCTGATTCTCTTTCAGAGCCTAATCTTTTACGTAAAGACTTTTTCTTAAAAGAAGTCTTAGCTAAGTGCCATCTACGAAATGTTGACATTCATTTTAAAGGTCATAAAATGTCAATAATTAGTAAAGACAAACTGTCTTCATATTCCATACGATTATCTGATTCGCAACTGAGTAAAATTTTGCGAGATTATATAAAGGAACGAGGAAAATTATTACGTTACATAAAAGGGCGAATACAGTTATTGCCATCAAAGGAGTAACATGAGCAAACAAGGTCAATTAGTCATGAGTAATGTTCTCATAATTATGCAGAATGCTCAACGTCAGTTGGCTGAAATTAGTGGTACGAACTTAAGTATGCAAGACTTGGAATTTGCTCAATTGTTAGAACGAGCTAAAAATGAAATAAAAGAAGATTTCAACAAACTTACTTCAGATTAGGAGAAAGTAATGAGACGAATTACTAGAAAATTTCATGTTGAAAATGATCAGATTGTAAAAACAACTAATGGTGAAATTCTCAATGAAAATGAACCACTATTTCTCATGAGAGCTCGAGATCATTTAGCCCTTCCACTACTTGAAACTTACTATAAAATGTGTATTGATGACGGTTGTACTGACCACATACTCAATGATATGAAATCTACGATTTCTGACTTTCGTCAATTCAAAGAAAATAACCCATCTGCTATGAAACAGCCCGGCATTACCTTAGGTAAATAAGTCATTGACAATTTAATTCCTTACTTTAAAATAGTATCTTTGACTATTGTAGTGATTACTACAACATAATGAAAAAACCTAATCAATTTAGTCTCTTAGACAATCTACGATATTTTGTAGAAATAGAATATGACACTGATCGTTCAAATTGTAATTGTGAAGGTATGTGCCGATGCAGTAGAATTGTAAATGCTAAAATCACTAGTGTTAGTTTAGATTCAATTTTCAAACAACTTAGTGAAGGCAAAAACAAAATTGATCAATATGTCATTGATCGTGCTATTCGCATTCACAAACTATATGACACCTCTCTATATAGTATCTCCATTAAAGATAGCTATTATGGACAAGAAATTGGTTCAGTTGATCTCTCAATGACCACAGCATCAAAATGTGAAAAAGACATTAAGCGAATCACAAATCTTAAAAACATCACTGAAAAAGTCAAAGCCATACTTACACTTGAATATGGATATCTTCTAGATTCACTGAAACATAAAACTTTTAACTTCATAACAATTGAAAAAGATCAACTACTATTTGGTCAACGCGATCATTACATACGTCTTGAAAAAGATATTGTTGATCAATATAAAAACCACACTTTACCATGTGGTGTCATTATCAAAGACTGCGAAACTCAAGATAGATATAGACTGATTGACGGTTATCATAGATGTGTTGCTGCAAGCGACAAATTTGAAGTAATCTATGGAGGCTAAAGAAGTTCAGTTAACACTGAAAGCCTTCTTGAAAAAGTTAGAAAATTTACTAGATGAAGGTTTTACCATTGCAGCAGCTGATGATGCAAAAACTTTAACTTGTGGAATAAAAGTTAAAGAACTAAATGTTCGGTTTTGGTTTCCTTTTTCACAACTCAAAATCTATTGTCATAAAAAAGAACATTTACCAACTACAGGTTTTCACAACAAAACAATGATTCACTATATAGAACTGATTAATAGTATTATTGACAAATATGTTCCTATAGTAGATCAAGAAGGTCAAAGAACATGGGTTCGTAAGGACAAAACTAAATGAAACTAATTTCTAACAAAGAAATTCAAGAAGCTGCAGAATGTAATCCTCAACGGGCCTTATTGATGTGTTTAGCTAATAACAATATCAAGAATATGAATAAAAAAGAAACAAAACTGCACGAGCCACTATTTCACCCTGATGGCTGGAGTATAGCTTTTCATACCAATAAAGGTATTGTCGGTCTATGGTCATGCTGGCTTAGTAACAGAATCGTGCTATGCTATCCTCTCAGTCAAGAAAAGCTTACTGATGACATCATCCTTAAGCACTTTGATCTTGAAATAAGTACTGCTGTTCCTTTTGAAAACAATCAACGAAAATGGTCTGAATACTATGGCCGGCGTACAGATGTCGGTCGTGTGTGGTTTCAACATGAACGTCAACACTCTTACGGCTATCATTTCAAGCATTTCACTGACTTTGAACTTAATGAAATGTATTATGGTCATGGTCATTCACAAGTACTAGCAACTTATCCTTTTGATTTCTATTATGGAAAATATGAAGATTGCCCAACTACAAAATCTGAACACATTCAAAAATATCGTGATCTTTTCATTCAATTTGTTCTAAATAATTGGAAAGTACACGCCATTACAATACAATTTAATAATGTCTTAGTTCCTCAACAATTGTCTGCACTTGGATATGCTATCAAATGGTTAAAAGGTAATGAAAATGAACGTAACTGCTGGGGTGATCAATTAGTTCAAGGCACAAAAAAAGATGAATATGTCTTTCTTCAAAGTGCAAACAGTTTAGTCCCATGGATCACGATTAGACATTTTCCTTATAAGAACCAATCTATTGAGGAAATTCTAACATTCTAAAATCGGAGAACATCATGATAAGAGGACAACTCATTCAACAGATCTGCGAAATAAAAGGTTATGCCGTTGAATTCATTCCAAACACTGAATTTCAAAAAGCAATTCAAGATTTACCGACTGAAAATCTTGAAAAGCTACTAAATGACGGTCAAAAGAGAAAAGAATACTCAGAAAGAATTTTTAGACATGTTGCCGATGCAGCATTATGTAATGAATCATGAACATAGATTTTGAAATAGAAAAGAAAGTAGCTCAAATTCTTGCTACTCAATTCTGGTCCGGCTGGTCTAAAAAAGATCGTTGTACTCTTTCCAAAAAAGAATACATGGAAAAATCACTACAAAATTGGATGAGTGCTGCTCGTGGTGTTATCAATCTTGTTAACAATCCACACAAATTTATTAAACCAAAATGAGTATTCAGCAACAAAATAATTCATGAACATCGTAAGACGAATTGACGAAGTTTTTGATCTTGTTCAATCAAACTCAAATAATCTACAAGATCCTCTTAGCTTTGAGTTTGCTCATAGTGTAAAAGTTCTACATTCTTTCTGTCATTTATGGCAAGATTACGGCTCTAAAACCTTCATGTTATCCAAAGACCTAATTGAAGCATTTCAACATACAGATATACCTTTAGAATTATCAGCACAAGATTTTCAATATCCTTTTGATACATTTGTCATCGAAGGTTGTGGACCATTATTTTCTACTAACACTCCAGCCGGACCTAAACCAGTTGAAATGATCATGGTTACAACAAGTACTGCAGTCGAAGAAAAAGTAACATTCGTTACATATGAAGGAAAATCTGTACCAAAAGCTGATTGGGGAGTGAGTATTCATGGCTTTTTCCTGAATCAAGATGCAGGAAATTATTTAGGCATTAAAGGATTTCCAGAACACTTAGTGTTTAACACTCCTTGGGATATACCATTAAAAGACATGTTGAATATGAAGAAGCCCGGTAAATTGCTTTATGACTTAGACAGCACTGACATCACTAACATGATTAACCTAACATTTAATACTATTTTGTACATCAATGATAAGTCACGAATAGCAATTGAAACTGAAGTTGCGAGAGTACGAAGTGACAAAGATCATAAAACTGGAAAATTTCATCAAACACAATACATTCTACTTAAACCTCCAAAAGCTTATAAGAAATTAACTGAAGAAAGTACTGGAAAGAAGATTGATAAACGATTCATTGTTAGAGGACACTGGCGACAACAAGCATTTGGAGAAAACATGAAAGAACGACGGAGGATGTGGATTAAACCGTATTGGAAAGGACCAGAAATATCCGAAGTTGTCAGTAAACCATATAAAGTCGAATAGTTACACAAGGATGAACTATGAAAACATTTGAGGGTCTAGAACGCGGTGACATAGTACGTCATATAACATCTGCAGAAACATATGTGGTTCTAGCTAACTATGGCGACAGAATTACTGCAGTAAAACATGCAGATATGACCAACCCTGCCGAGTGGGAAAGTGTTACAGCTGAGCAGCGCAAGTCTAAATCCATGTGCGGCGGTTGCGAAGATGATTTCTACAACACATCTAATAGCAGTTGCTGGTCCTTTGCTAGTGCAACTATAAAATCTAGAAAAGTTGTTCATATTGATGATGTTCCTCCTTGGAAACATGAACCAAAAATGATGCTTAGCTGTTATCATAAAAAACAGCATGTAATTGTTGATAGTGATCGAGATCATTAAGGTAGAATATACATCGTCAAAATATTTTTTATAGAATTGATAAAGTACCTATTTCATATATAATCGTCATACTTTGATATTTGTCATGATTAAATTAACACGAATATGTCTGAATATATACCAACACGATCACAAACTACAACCAAATATCATATTCGCTATCAAAGAGTTAACGGTTTAGTTGAATGGGTTACAACATCAACAATACAAAATACAAAATCTAAAGTATCAAATCTAAAACTTGCACGTTGTGAAAACATCAAGATCTATAAACATGTCACTCAAATCACCTGTAAACGAATTAAACTATGATTGGCAAAGATTTAGTTCACTGTACTGATTGTGATGAAGAAATAGAACGTTCTTCAGCCGTTCTATGCTCTTTTTGTCATTTACCACTATGCAAACCTTGTGGTAAAACTGCTGAAAATGAGCAACCATTGTGTTCACTATGTAATGAAAAATTAGAAACAGATGTTGAATCTTCAGAAGATGAAGAATTAAATGACATTGAAATAGATGATGAAGATGACATCAAGCCTGCTGAATTGGACAACGAATGAAAGTTGATATTGTAAAAGAACTTAATAAAGATTCACTTCTCTCACACCTAATATTACATTGTCTCACTGAAACAATAGGTGCTGATAAAAGATTTGAAGAGTTTGTCGGCACAAACAAAACCTTTGATATTAAACTGTCAATTAACAATTTAGAACTAAACATCCAAAAATTTATTGACCATTGGCAATCACAAGTTCATGAACTACTTACTAAATATGCCAAAGAACTTATTGATGAAAAGATTTCTAACACAGTATTTCTACTAGACAGCATCCAAGAACAACTAAAGTCAAAATTAGATGACTCATGAACGATTTCAAAACTGTTGTCAAAACAGCATGGGGTGTGAGATGCTGGGCAGAAAAACTACGAAATCAGAATTCGCATGACACATGGCAACGTGACTTAGAAGGCATGTGTGCAATTTGTTCCATTGAATTGTTCCAAAGACTACGACATAAAGGTGTTAAATTGTCAATTGCGGTAAACAATGAACATTGTTTTGCACTATATGAAAACCGATTGATTGACGTCACTGCAACTCAATTTAGCTCGAGTTTTAAAAAAGTTGAAATAAAACCTTGGCCAGGTCCAATAGAACACTGGTGGCAAGCTGAAAAAATTCTCACATCTTTTTGTCAATTCAAAGATGAATTTCGCTTATGGCCTAAAGATCAACGACCTCTCAGTTTACCACTGTGAAATCCCTAACAGAACGCTTTTATGAAGAAGCTAACAAATGGAGTAATGAAACTGCTCATCTTTCATCACCAACACAAATACAACAACATCCAAGCTATCAAACCATCCTCAATCTTGCAGTCGAACATAAAAATGAAATCATTCAATTAATGCTTCAAGATATGAAACGCAATCATAGACACTGGTTTAGCGCATTATATTTTTTAACAAAAGAAAATCCTATCCAACCATCAGATAATGGAAAAATTGACAAAATGATTGATGCGTGGATAAATTTGGAAAAACAAAAGAGGTAATATGGTAGATCTATTAACACATCTAACTTGGCCCGGTGCAGTAGCAATTGTAGCAATCTGTGCAGTCATTGGAACAACTGTTTGGTGTATCTTTCACTAAAAAGGAGACCCTTAAAGGAAAATTATTATGGACAACTTCCTCAATCAACCAGTCCCTGAAAATACCAACATGCCTCAAATTAACTGTGAACATCTATCTGACAAACACATTATCACCATCTTACAAGAAAATGTCGACAGATCTGCTTCTTACAAAGATGTATCGAACATCTTAGAAACATGTACCAATGATTCTTTACCTATTCACATTGATCTGAAAAAGGTTGAATTGATTAGTTCTGCTTTCATTGGTACATTAATGGCTTTCAAAAAGAGATTTCCTGATAAGGAAATTGTTTTCATTAATGTCAATCACACGACTACTGAAATCTTCCGCGTCACAAAACTTGATACTGTCATTAAAATCCTTTCTAACAAATAGACAAAAAAAGGGAGCCTTTAAAAGCTCCCTTTCTCTTTTCATTCACTTCTTCAATTACTTCTTTTTCTTAATTTCTTTCTTATCATGTTTAATAGTATCAACTTTTGCAGGCTTAATTGTATCAACCTTCACAATAAATGATGTATCTCTATAAACTTTCTGTACAATAATCGTATCATAAGTGATCTTTGTAATAGTATCTAATTTAATCACCAAAGAAGTATCAGCTTTAATAATCTTCTCTATTTTAACTTTATCCTATGCCTTGACTGCTCATATGAAGCAATATCAAGCACACTAGAATCATGCTTGGATCAGTTACCCATTCATCTTGATCTTAGCAAAGTTGATACTCTCAACTCAGCTTTCATCGGCACCATCACAGCATTCAAAAAGAAACACTACACGATTAACATTACTATAGTGAACCCAAATCAAACAGCATTGGAAATCATCAAACTCATAAAACTTGACAAACTGTTTCCCATACAATAAGGAACCTACTATGGAAATTAGTGAAAAAAACACTTGCAAACATTGTGGATCACTGTATAACATCAAAGAAACTCAAAGAATCTTCGGTAATGCAGACTGGACTAAACATTATTGCTCTGCAAAATGCTACACTCAACACGCAATTCAAAAAGGATCCTAACGTGACTAGAACTGATATAACAGAATTCTTAACAGACCTCTTACACTACGGTGACTACACTCAAAATGATATTGATAATGCTCTATTAACGGAAAATAATGCTAAAGAATTACTACAATTAAAAGATGTGAACTCGCGAGGCTTCGGTCGAGGTCAATACATCTCCAAACGTATAGCAGAAATTCTCAAAGAAAAACCTGTCATCTCATCTAATCAGCTACTCCGATAACTTCTTAACAGCATCTCTCACTACTGACTCTGTTGTCGACAAATCAAACACTCTCTCAGGATCTTTATCATCTTCAGTACTATGCACAACATCTACTGAATGTGGCATCTCGGATTGCTTACATTGACGATCACTCTTACTAACATTACTCACCCAAAACAAATAGTCATCTGGATAATTTGTTCTAAAATAATCCAATACAGGATCATCTACTTGTTTACCTTCTAACCCATGCCGACGAATAATCAAATTAAGTAATCTACTCATAATAACCTCTACTGACAAACATATATTTTATTATTTATATCCCATGTCTGAACTACTTTAGTAACATCAAGAATCACCGGCTTACTAGTCTTACTAAATTTAAAAAGTCTACATGTCCTTGAATTCTTCTTAATATAACTCTCGGCTGCAACTAATACCTCACCCTTATTCGTTTCATATCCTATAATAGTCCCTCTACTAGTCTTTAAATGAACAAACATACCGGCAGGTTCACTATTCCTTCCAATACACCAATACGGAAAATCATAATATTCCATAATATTCCAATGAATCACTTTCTCTGGATAATCAGTCTTCTGTATTGTCTTATACTCAGATTCAATCTGCGTAAGCAAAACATTACCATTAACTGATGTATCACTAAACTCATCAAAAACACCAAACACTGAAAGAATAAAGCTAAACACAATCACCATAATAAAAATCAGGATATGCATAATGTGTCTTTTCATTATTCCTCCTGAGTTTGAACAGTATCGACAGGAACATACTCAGAATCAATTTGTTCAGACCCAAACAGTCCTCGTTCTTGCTGAAGACGCATACGCTCTTGTCTCAGTTCATGCAGTCTTGTTTCAGCTGCTATTGCCGCATCTCTTGCCTTATTAAGCTCACATCGTTCAGACTTTGCAATAGGTGAACAACTCATAAACAAAAACAAAAGTAATAAAATTTTATCCATATTATATTGTCAATGATAAAGAGATAAATACTCAAATTCCCGATCACCCAACTTTGGTTCTCGCGAGCTCCGACTCTCGCCCAATCTATGTTATCCCCTTAAATTAACAAATGGTCTTTTCTACAACAATCCCTAAATCCTCGGCCATCTCTATACTACTCCAAATCATAAAAGACCTATCAACTGAAATCATTAACCAACAAAAATCCTTCAACACCCAACTAAACGAATTAACACAACAAATCACATCTCTCGAAAACACAATGATTGCTCTATCTCAAGGCCTAAATGACAATTCACTAAACAAAAAAAGGGAGCTAAAATAGCTCCCTTTTCAATCACATTACCTCTATTACTGAATAATCCTAAATTCATTAGGATCAATCAATTGCCCTTCATCTATCATTCTTCCTGTAGAAATATCCACATTACCAGGCACTTTCAACTCGCTCGGATACTTACCTCCACCATTAGCTACAAACATCCGATTTGATCCCATATAACGAGCTGTATACTTCCAACATGTCACAGGCTCAGGTCCAGGCTCACCTACAAGTTCAACAGCACCTATATTAGGATTCAAACCCCGATCAACTCCAAACAAATCAACAGACAAGCCCAAAGACGCATTCCCAGTATCTATAAGAACTGATTCTGCAATCACCATCAAATCATCAGGATACGTCATAAGATTAACATGACCTATATTGACATACTGAGTAGGAAGAGCAGGTAATAACGGATTTCCATCAAATCCCTGACCTACATTATTTCCACCATCAGGAATTTCACTAAATGGCCCCTGAATACTAATTAAATCAGGATTACCATAAAAAGCACAATTTCTAAAATAAGATGAAGCTACATTTCCTCCACAAGCAAATGCATAATCAGCTCTACCCTCTAAATAACAACTATCCATTATAAATGTATTAGAACCCGCAGAACTTGCATTTATTATATTATAAGCTTTTACTCCCTTATTTACAAACGATGATCCTTTTAACGTAACTGGAGTAGGACCAAAATTACCTGTAAATGTAGGTTTATTATAAGATATCAACACACAATTTTCTATTATCACTCCTCCCGCAGACATTCCTTGTGAATACGCAGAACCATTATCACATTCAATAACAAGTCTCCTCAAAGTAAGACTAGACATCCCAATATCAGGTCTAATCACACTTCTCATATTTTCACTAGCCGTAGAAGTCACTCGTATTCTAGCAGGAGTAGCAGTAGCACTCTCAACAACTACATTTCCAGCATTTTGAGTGTTCAAATACTGAATATCATCATAATGATGACTTCCACTCAAAAAATAATTTGAAGCCCCCAGCTCATTATTCACAAAATACACCGGAAATTCATCATACCCCAACGGATCTCCAACTGTTCCTGCAGCTCCTGACGTTGAAATGTCCAAATTCACATAATAATCAGCCATTCAACCCTCCCATAATTCTAAAATTTTCTATCACTTAATTACCCTATATTACGCCCATTATCAATCCTTTAACAACTGCTAATCATTGATATCTATACTGATTACTACACTATAACCAAAAAGGAACTCTATGTCAAAACCAAAACTCGTCAACTACAATGCTCGCATTCTCTACAATCCCAAATCCAAACAATTCACTCTTGGCTTTATCGACAGACTCTTCAAAACAGGATCTTGTCAAACATGGAAATCTGCCTCAAAAACAGACACAACAAGAATCAAAAACCTCATAGAAAAATAAATAACAACTATGAATTGGTCATTCGTAAAACTAATAGACTGCAACAAAAAATATTTCAAACCCCTTGAATACAAGTGGCTTCTCAAAATAAACTCTATCCCCACACTACTAATCTATGAAATGGAAACTTCTGGAAAATTTGCAGAAGCTCTCAATAATCTCATCCACTCGTCTGAATACGCATCTCTTACTAAAGACAACACAACCAACAACGGTCACATCAAAAATCCAATAGCCTTCGCAACTTATATTATATTAGCATGCAAAGGTGATTCAGCATTACATACAATTACAAATCTCTCACAAAATGCTTACATCGCTAAACAAAAATTATTAATAGACTACGGATCTCTCTATATCCAATCTACAGGAAGTTTTTTCCCTCCCAGTCCCTCTCATAAAATTATACAAGAAAAAGAATGTCAACAACTCGTCTTTCCAAACGACGGAGAAATACGTTTTCTACGTTGGCCAAACGGAAAACACTGGTACTTAAAAATAGGAGACATTGACATAAAAGTTAACGGAGAAAACAAATGGAACTCAAAAGAACAAGCTGAAAAAGCCCTTAAAACATTTCTTGAAAAACAAACAACCTAACAAATCTCACAGGTCCTCTATATGAAACCAAAAGACCACATCATCTCTAAAAAATCCTTCCTCGAAACATCTATCCAAATCCTTGAAAAAAAAATCAAATTCGGCAACAACCCTGATCTAATCAGACGTGATAAACAACTCCTTGAATCAACAAAACAACAACTCTCTACAGTAGGCGAAGAAACTATCAACTTATGGGCAAAATAAACAACACAATGAATATAACTCTAAATAACAACCAAGTCGAAATCTTCCTCCAATACCTATTCTTCACTGCTTGGACAGCCTGCGAAAATACCTCAGGCAACGGCTTCTTCCAAAACTCACCCAACTCATCAAAAGAAGGTGTTTACAACGCTGTTGTCAACTCTACAGACTACCCAATATCTAACAATACACCCACTAATATCTATGCTGATTATGTCTTCGGACGAATGATGAAGTTCGGTGTCAAATTAAAACCAGGACCCAATCAAACAGAAATAAACATTTATGGATCAGGTCCCACCCTAGACTACCAAAAATGGTCTAAAAAATACAAATCATACGAAGCGCTAATCAAAGCTACTCTATGCCTTCAAACAAATGACAAAATCTGGTGCAATTAAATCTCAGTATAATAAATCAAACTAACACTCCTCCAACATTAATCCCTTCTCAATCAAACAAAAATAGCGCCCAATCAGAACAATTTATACCCAGCATATATAACAAGCTGCGCGTGCGTTCGCCATCACACTTAATAGGCCAATAACTCAAACAACTATTCCTTCAACTATTCCTTCCTATAAGAACAACACTTCCTATAAGTCGCCAAAATAGCTTAAATTTATACCCAGTGTGAGTATGGGCCCTGCGCGTGCTCGTAATCTCACATTGACGTTAACGTAGCAGCGTCAGACCTACTTTGTAATTCGCCCGTAATAGCTGCCTACTTTTGCACGAGTACGCGTAAGGCGTCTACTACAGACTTCGGCCACAGACTTCCGGTGCTTACAGACTTCGGCCAGTCGGCTCTCAGTCTACAGTCTGCCGTCTACTGGCGCTCTCTACTTACAGACTGCCGCTTATCGATTGTAGCGTTCGCCATGAGAGCTATTTTGAGGGAAATTTTTTATGAGTGGTATTCGACTATAGTGGTCGACCACTCAACAGTCCGTGAGGGCAAATAGTCAGAGCTGTCAATCATGCGTTGTCAGTACTAGCACTGTAAGCTGCAACTGCGGTGTGCTATAGTGAGATCTCTGCTGAAGTCATGGGTAATTAGAGTAGTTGCCTTTTCGCAGACTGTTAGATGCTATCTGTCGGTAAACTCCACTACACACGAGTACAGTGTAATAGTAACTGAGGTTGAGATTGTGTGGCAGCCATTTTTAGTGGGACAGAAAAAAAAGCTCTCAAGTTAGAGAGCTTTTGGAAGGTTATCTTTTAGGAGATGTCTTTATCGTCATAGATGATGAAGTTTTCACCGATGAATGTGTTGTCTGAGTTGGCAAGTAATTCAACAGATTCTTTTGTGTTTGGTGCAACTGAGTATACTGCTTCTAATGTATTGAGAGATATTCTGATATTGCCTGTGTAGGGTGGGTTGAGAATTTCTCCAGTGATGATGTCTTTGCCTTTAATAGGTTCTTTATTAGTATGTAATGCTGGAATATTGAGGACAGTGTTTGTAGTATCTGCCCAGTATGCAATTTGTGGAGTGATTAGCCAGTAACCTGACCAATCTTTTTCTTGGGAGTTGAGGATGAGGTAGCTGTTGAGTGGTAGATGAATGATGTTGTTGAGAGAGCCGAGAGAGAATGATTGACGATTTTTTTCAACATTGTGAGTGAGATACAGACCGTGTTCGAGTGAGATGAAGTAGAAGTATGTGCCTTTGTCGTTTGATTGTTTGTAGCAGGTGAATTGAGTTGTTTTAGTGAGAGCACCGAGAATATTTTTGTGTTGTTCTGCTAAGTTTGATGATGTGCCAGTTACTAAGAAGTCAAGAAATTTACTGATATGTGACATGATTGTATCATCAACTGTAGGACAAGATGTGAAGTTAACTTTGAGGAATTTAAGCATTAGTGACCTCCGTTTCGGAGACGTTTAATTAGTCGAATAGACTGTTTGATTGCTTGAGTGATTAGGTAGCTGATAGCAAGTAAGATACC
>ERZ724518.136-NODE-136-length-26652-cov-21.253074_pt1 | contig 26652 bp, 24 predicted proteins | sample MGYA00376051_ERZ724518 | MGnify/ENA primary metagenome ERZ724518 (study PRJEB28724, sample SAMN07190885) | wastewater metagenome | isolation source: influent of sewage treatment plant in Hong Hong | place: Hong Kong | collected 2016-03-17 ... | reverse complement strand
TTTGATTATAACAAAGTGTTAGCAAGCGTAGAATATACATTCTAATATAAACTAATATGAAAATAATTTAGTAGAAAAACTCCTAAATTATTAAGATTGAAAAACTTCTAAAAATTATTTAGCACTTTGTATCCAAGCACTTCCTATTACTTTTTGATTATCATAAAAAACTGCAAGTTGTCCAGCTGCAACTCCAAAAACAGGTTCTTCTAATTTTATATAAGCGTTATTATTTTCTATTTTTACTTTGCATGGTGTTGAAATAGAACGATATCTTAATTTAACTTTGCAAGAAAATTCGATATCTTCAATAAACATATTTAAATTATTTCCAATAACTTCATTTACTTCTAAAGCCTCTTTTTTCCCAACAACAATAGTGTTATCTTCAGGATTTAGTTTTGTTACAAAATGAGGATCATGTGCTCCATGAACAGTAAATCCTCTTCTTTTTCCAATTGTATAGTGAGCATATCCCTTATGTGTTCCTACAACATTACCTTTTTCATCTAAAACTTTTCCAGGTATATCAATATTTGCATGTTTTTTTACGACATCTGTGTATACTGTTTCAACAAAACAAATTTCTTGAGATTCATTTTTTTCTGTGATTTTTTTGTAAGCTACATCTATTTCTGCACCAAATCTTACAATATCTTCTTTTTTATAAGTGCTTAGTGGAAACATCATAAAAGGAAGGGCTTCTTTATCTACTTGAGATAAAAAATAACTTTGATCTTTTGTTTTATCATCAGCTTCATAAAAAAATTTACCATCAGTTTTTGCATAGTGTCCTGTTGCTAAGAAACTAGCACCATGTTCTTGTGCAAATCTTAGCATAGCACCAAATTTTATATTTTTATTACATTTAACGCAAGGATTAGGAGTAGTTCCATCCAAATATGATTCTACAAAATAGTCATAAATTTCAGCAGTAAATTTATCTGCTAAGTCTAAAATATGATATTTTATATTTAAAAATTTGGCTACATCTTCGATATATCCTAAATTTCTTTCATGATATCCATCTGTTCTATTATGAAGTTTTAAATAAACACCTTCAACTTCATATCCATCTTTTTGTAGCATATAAGCTGTAACTGATGAATCAATTCCACCGCTCATACCAACCATTATTTTTGTTTTACATACATTTAAGTTTTGATTTTTTTCCATTGTTATTCATCCTTTTTAAAGGAATAATCACTGATTCTCTATTTGCCCAATTTTTATGAGGAATAATTAAATTTTTTGTATTTATTTTTTTATTTTCAAAAAATATTATATCTATATCCAAGGTTCTAGGCGCATCTTGAAAGGATCGCTTTCTTCCGAATTTATTTTCATATCTTTGCATTGCTTTTAAGAAGCTGTTAGGGCAAAGATTTGTTTTGAGGCGAATTATACCATTTAAAAAATCACTTTGTTCCAAAAAACCAAAAGGAGGATTCTTTAATAGAGGTGAAGTTATAAGTAAAGTAAATCTTGAATCCTTTTTTAAACATAAGATTAGTTTATCAAATATTTTTTTTGTATTTCCAATATTTCCCCCAATTCCAATGATTACACTATATTTTTTAAGTGAATTGCTATTGAATTTTTTTGGAAAATTAGAACTATAAAAAAGTGCTAAAGTAGGGCTTAATTTTTCTTTCAAATTTCTCTCTTTTTTAATGAAAAAATAAACTTGATAAAATAAATCAAGATTTATTTTTACTGTTTTTTGATTTTATAGTATTACAGCTTTTCCATTTTGCATTACAATCGTATCTTCGATTCTAACTCCAAATTCATCTGGTAGATAAATTCCTGGTTCTATTGTAAATACCATATTATCCTCAATTATTACATCTGATTTTGAATTAATAATTGGAAATTCATGAATATCAAGACCAACTCCATGTCCAGTGCTATGAATAAAATATTTTCCAAAACCTTCTTTTTCTATTATATCTCTAGTTAATTTATCAACTTCACTTGCTCTCATTCCAACTCTTGCTTTTTCAATTGCATTTAATTGAGCTTTTAAAACAATATCATATACTTTTTGATGTTTTAAATTTTTAAATTTTTGTTCTCTTTTAAAATTAAAATTTTCAAAATCAACATGACTTGTGCAAGTTCTATCAGAACAATATCTTTTATATTTTATTCCTGCATCAACTAATAATAAATCATTTAGTTTCAATTTCTTAGAAGTTGCAATAGCATGAGGTTTTGCTGCATTTTCATTTATTACAATAATTGGCTCAAAACTAATGTCATATTTTCCTGCTTGACTCATTTTTTCAAAAGCTTTAAAATATAAAAACTTTTCACTTTGATTGAAGCCATTCTTTCTTATATATTTTGCTAATCTTTTAAAGCCATCTTTTCCTATTTTAGAGGCTTTTTTTAGTATTTCAATTTCTTCAGCTGTTTTTATAACTCTTTTTTCTTTTGAAAAATTTGCTTTTGGAATAAATTGTGTTTTTAAATTTTCACTTAATTTTATATAAGTCGCATAATTAAAATCATTTGGGTCAAATACAAGTTCTTTTATTTTATTTTTTTTTAAAATCTCTTTTGCTGTTTCAATTAGATTTGAAGATTCGACTACCTCACAATTTTTAGCATATTGTTTTGCCTCTATTGTATACCTTGCATCAGTTATAAAAAAGTTCTCATTTCCTAAGTTTAGAAAAATAACATTGTCGCAAGAAAATTTGGATTCAAAATAGATTGCATTCTCATTTTGTAGGATAAAGTTTTTCATAAAAAGCCTTTGTTTGGGTATGGTTTAACAAAAATTTAATTATAATCTTACCCAAAATTTATAAAAGGAATATAATATGAAAATTGCTGTAATTCAAGGACCAAACTTAAATATGTTAGGAATAAGAGAACAACATATTTATGGAGCTATGAGTCTTGAACAAATCCATGAACAATTAAAAAATGCTGCTTCTCAAAATGCAGTAGAATTAGAATTTTTTCAATCTAATTTAGAAGGAGAAATTGTAGATAGGATTCAAGAGTGTTTAGGAACAGTTGATGGAATTATGATAAATCCAGCTGCTTATTCTCACACGTCAATTGCTATAAAAGATGCTTTAAGTGCTGTTTCTATGCCTGTTGTTGAAGTACATATTTCAAATATCTACAAAAGAGAAGAGTTTAGACAAAAATCAATAACAGCTGGTTCTTCGACAGGTGTTATTTCAGGATTTGGACCGTTTGGTTATCATATGGGGTTAATTGCTCTAATGCAAATTATTTCTGAAATTAAAGCTGTTGCACAAGCTCAACAAGCAAATGCTTAATTTTAAGTTTTTATGAAAATAATAAGTGCAAATTGGATTTTAACTTGTGATGAAAATAATAGAATCATTAAAGATGGTACTGTTGTTTTCAATGATAAAATCTTAGAAATAGGTGTTTTAGAAGAGATTGAAAAAAAATATCCAAATATAGAAATAAAAAAACTTGAAAAAAATTCAGTTTTGATGCCAGGTCTTATAAATTCTCATGTACACTTAGAATTTAGTGGAAATACAACGACTTTAAAATATGGAAATTTTTATTCTTGGCTAAATTCAGTTATAAAATATCGAGAGGATTTAATATCTAAGGCCTCTTTGAAGTTAATAACGACAAAACTTGATAGAATGAAAAAAACAGGAACAACGACAATTGGAGCTATTTCTTCATATTCTTTTGATTTAGAAGCTTGTGTAGAAACACCCATAAATACAGTGTTTTTTTGTGAAGTTATTGGTTCAAAAGGCGATATGATTGATACTTTATTTGCTGATTTTAAAAGTAGATTAAGCAATGCGAAAAAATTTACTTCAGCTAATTTTATTCCTGCAATCGCGATACATTCACCATATTCTGTTCATCCTTTTTTAGTTAGAGAGACTTTAAAATTGGCACGTGAAGAAAATTTAGCTGTTAGTTCTCACTTCCTTGAATCGCGTGAAGAGTTTGATTGGTTACATAAAGATGAAGGCTCTTTTTTAGAATTTTTTAGGAATTTTTTAAATCAGGAAAAGGCTGTTTCAAAACCAATGGAATTTTTAAATCTTTTTTCAAATATAAAAAATCTTTCTTTTACTCATTGTGTTGAAGCAAGTAATGCTGATTTGGAAAAAATTAAAGCTTTGGGTGCGAGTATAAATCATTGTGTTACATCAAATAGATTTCTAAATAATACAAAGTTAGATTTAAATAAATTAGGAGAGATTCCTTTTTCAATAGGGACTGATGGATTGAGTTCAAATAATTCTTTGTCTATGTTTGATGAATTAAGAAATGCTTTAATGGCTCATCATAATGAAAATATTTTGGATTTTTCAAAAATTCTTTTAAGGGCAGCAACTGTAAATGGAAGTAGGGCATTGGGATTAAATAAAGGTGTGATTGAAAAAGATTTTGATTCAGATATGATCACTTTTACTTTGCCAGATAAAATAGAAGAAAAAGAGGATTTACCAATGCACATAATTTTGCATACAAAATTTGTAGATAATGTAATAATAGGAGGAGAGTTTGTTTAATTTTTTTAAGGTATTATTTTCGCCAGTTATTGCAATTTTAGATTTTATTACAAAATATTTTAAAACCATAGTTTTTTTAACCATAGTTTATTTTATAACTATTGATTCAAGTGAAGATTTAGCACAGAATAATAGTTTAGCAAATTTACAAAAAATAGAATTAACAGGACCTATATTGGATGTTACTAAAACACTTGAAGATATTGAAAATGCTAAAAAAGATAAAAATATAAAGGGTATTTTATTTGTTGTAAATTCTCCAGGTGGTGCTGTTGCTCCTTCTATTGAATTAGCATATGCAATAAAAGAGCTAAAACAGATAAAACCTGTTGTTGTTTATGCAAGTGGTGTAATTGCAAGTGGGAGTTATTATGCTTCGATTTGGGCAAATAAAATTGTTGCAAATCCAGGAAGTATGGTAGGCTCTATTGGAGTTATTATGCAAGGTGTAAATACAGAGGAACTTATGCAAAAAATAGGAGTTTCAACACAAACAGTAAAAGCAGGGAAGTATAAAGAATCAGGAACTCCTACTAGAAAATGGTTTGATTATGAAGAGAAACAACTTCAAAGTGTAATAGATGATACTTATGAGATGTTTATTTCTGATGTTGCAAGTGCAAGAAATCTTGATGTTAAAAATCATACTTTATATGCTGATGCAAAAATATTTACATCAAAACAAGCAAAAGAAGTTGGTTTAGTAGATGATGTTGCAACACTTTCTTATGCCCAAGATAGTTTAATTACTCTATCGAAGGTAGAAAATCCTGTTTGGAAGAAAGAAGATAAGTTTGAAAAATTTATGGATAAATTAGTAAACGAAGCAGTATCAAATATAAGTATGAATTTATTAAGTGGATTAAAAGCTTATTAAATAATTTTAGAAAAATTTAAAAGGTGAAGTCTTTACTTCACCTTTTTTTATAAATTTATTTTTCGAGTCCTGAAACAATTTTGTAAGTATCATTTGCAATAACGTATTCTTCATTTGTAGGAATAACAAAAATTCTAGCAGCTGAGCTATTTGTTGCAATATCTCTAGCTTTTGAACTTCTTTTATTGTTTTTAGTTGGGTCAATAATTAATCCCATACCATCAAGACCAGCACAAACTATTTCTCTAATTAATGATGAATTTTCTCCAATTCCACCTGTGAAACATAATGCATCAACACCATCAAGCGCAGCAACATAAGCTCCAACATACTTTTTAATGTTATAAGCAACCATTTCAACAGCTAATCTACATCTATCATCACCATCTTGCATACCTTGTAAAACTTCTCTTAAATCTGAAGATTTTCCAGAAATTCCTAAGATACCAGATTTTTTGTTCATAACGTCTAATGCTTGGTCAATTGTTAGGTTTTCTTTACTCATCATATAAGAAATTGCACCAGCTCCAACATCTCCAGCTCTTGTTCCCATCATTAAACCTTGAACAGGAGTTAATCCCATTGATGTATCAATACATTTACCATTTAATACAGCACTTACAGAAGAACCATTTCCTAAGTGACAAACGATAACTCTTGTATTGTGTTTTTTATCTAACATACCTCTTGCTTCATTTGAAACAAAATAATGAGATGTTCCATGGAATCCATATTTTCTAATTCCATGTTTAGTATATTGTTCGTAAGGTAAAGCATACATATAAGCATAATCTGGCATTGTTTGATGAAATGCAGTATCAAATACAGCAACATTTGGGATACCTGGCATTAATTGAGCACAAATTTCCATTCCCATAATATTCGCAGGATTATGTAACGGAGCTAATGGAATTAATTCTTTCATTTTTGCAATAACTTTATCTGTAACCATTACTGATGAAGCAAACTCTTCTCCTCCATGAACAGCTCTATGCCCAATAGCATTTATATCATCAATAGAATTAATAACTTTACCTTCTCCCTCTACTAAAGTTTTTAAAACTAATTCAATAGCTTCTTTATGAGTTGGCATAGAAACTTCTAAAGTCAATTTATTCGCACCAAATTCATGTTTTAAAACACCATCTATTCCAATTCTTTCACATAATCCTGTTGCTAAAACTTCTTTTGTAAGAGGATTCATTAATTGATACTTTAAAGATGAACTTCCTGCATTTAAGATAAATACTAACATTATTCTACTTCCTTTTTTAAGTTTAAATTATTTGATTTGTGTTGCAGTAATTGCAACTAAGTTTGCTATGTCTTCTACTGAACAACCTCTTGATAAATCATTTACAGGTTGGTTTAATCCTTGAACGATTGGTCCATGAGCCTCAGCTCCTGCAAATCTTTGTACAAGTTTATATCCAATATTTCCAGATTGTAAATCAGGGAATACTAAGATATTTGCTTTCCCTGCAACTTTTGAATTAGGTGCTTTTTTTACTCCAATTGATTCAACAATAGCTGCATCTGCTTGTAGTTCTCCGTCAAAAGAAAAATTAACATTTCTATCTGTTAAAATATCACAAGCATATTGTACTTTGTCAACTAAAGGGTGTGCAGCACTTCCTTTTGTTGAAAATGACAACATAGCAACTCTTGGCTCTAAACCAACAACACTTGCAGCAGTAGCAGCAGTAGCACAAGCAATATCAGCTAATTGTTCAGCATTTGGCTCAGGAATAACAGCACAATCTGCAAATAAAATTAAACCATTATCTCCAAATTTACCATCAGCAGTTTCCATAATAAATGTAGAAGAAACAGTATTGATTCCAGGAGCTGTTTTAATAACTTGAATAGCAGCTTTTAAAACATCAGCAGTTGGTGAGTTAGAACCTGCAACTAAACCATCAGCATCCCCAAGTCTTACCATCATACAACCAAAAAATCTTGGTTCAGTTGTCATTATTAAAGTTGCTTCTTCTCTTGAAAGATTTTTACTTTTTCTTAATTCAACTAACTCATCAATATATTTATCAATGTTGTCAAAATTTTTAGGATCTACAATTGTAGCTCCTCCAATATTTGCACCACATTTAGCTGCGTCTGCTTTTATAGTTTCAACATTTCCTACTAAAACAACTTTTGCTGTTTTTTCTTCTAATACTTGTTGAACAGCTTTTAGAACTCTTTCATCTTCTGGTTCTGGAAGAACAATTGTTCTTAATTTCAATTTTGCTTTTTCTTTGATGCTTTCAATTAAACCCATTTGTAAATTATCCTTTCTACTTTAAACTTTGTGGAAAGATTATAATTAAGAAACATAGCATTAACATAGCAATCTCTTATAATCTTACTAAGTAAAATTTTATTTAATTTTTCAAAAAAAGTACACAATAAATACATAATTATAAAAAAAAAATAAATTTGTGCAAAATAGTAATATATTGGGAAGTAAATGGATTTAAAAAGAGAAGTTTGAGTAGATAATGTACAATAATTGTACATTATCTACAATTTTTTGGTAGGAGTAAATTTATTTAGATTTTACCAAATTAAAAGTATCTTTTGCTATTACTAATTCTTCGTTTGTTGGGATTATAAAAATTTTTGTATTAGAGCTTTTTTTATTTATTTCTCTAACACCTGATTCTCTTATCCTATTTTTTTCAACATCAAGCTCAATCCCCATAAATTCTAATCCATGACAAACTTTTTCTCTTATTAAATCAGAATTTTCTCCAATACCAGCTGTAAAGCAAATAGCATCAACTCCACCCATTAGACCAGCATAAGAGCATAAATATTTTTTTATTCTATTGCATAGCATTTCAATAGTAATAAATGATCTTTTATCTCCATCTTTAGAAGCTTTAATTACTTCTCTTAAATCCGAACTAATCCCTGAAACTCCTAAAATTCCTGATTTCTTATTTAAATAATCAAGAATTTGATTTGAATTTAGACCTTTTTTTTCCATTAGATATGGAATAACACCTGCATCAATATCTCCACATCTTGTTCCCATTATTAAACCTTCAAGTGGAGTTAATCCCATTGAAGTACTGATTGATTTTCCATCTCTTACAGCACAAACAGACGAACCATTTCCTAGATGACAAACGATAATTTTAGAATCTTTTTTATTTAAAATTTTTACAGCTTCGTTTGATACGTAATAATGGCTTGTTCCATGAAATCCATATTTTCTCAAATGATGTTCTGTATAATCGCTGTAAGGAACAGCATATAAGTAGTTTTCTATAGGCATAGTTTGATGAAATGCAGTATCAAATACCGCAACATTTGGAACTTTTGGCATTAATTCCTGACAAATCTTTATTCCTAAAATATTTGCGGGATTATGCAAAGGTGCAAGAGGAATTAGTTGCTCGATTTTTTCAATAACATCTTTTGTTATAATAGTTGATTCTTTAAAAAATTCTCCACCATGTACGATTCTATGACCAATAGCTTCTATTTCCTTTATTGAATCAATTACTTTTGTTTCATTATTTGTTAAAATTCTTAGAACAAGTTCTATTGCTTCTTTATGTGTTGGAATTGAAAGTTCAAAAGTTAATTTCTTATTTTCTCCTATTTCATGTTTTAAAATACCATCTATTCCTATCCTTTCTACTAAACCACTAGCCTTTAATTCTGAGGTTTGTGCATTAATTAATTGATATTTTAAAGATGATGAACCAGCATTCAAGACAAATACTAACATTTATTTTTTCCTTTTAATTTATTTTTACGTTTGGAGAGTTTTTTAATTTTATAAAAATCATAGCAGTCATTATAGCATCATTATATGCGTCATGTTTTCCTAAACTAGGAATATTTAATTCGCTCATAATAGTATTGAATCTTAAATCAATATATCCCTGAGGAATTTTTTCAATTTTAAAATCATGATAAATACCTGATACTTCAAGTGTTTTATTTGGAATATTTATTCCTAATTTAGGTTTTAAATATTTATTAATCATAGCAATATCAAATTCTAAAAAATATCCAATAAGAGTTCTATTTCCAATAAATTCTAAAAATTCTTCTATAACTTTGTCTATATCTTCAGCATCAGCTAAATCACACTCTCTTATATGATGAATTTTTATAGCATCTGCTTGAAGTTTTGTTTTTGGTTTTACAAATTTTATAAATTTCTTACTAGAAACTATCGTATTATTCTTAATTATAACAGCACCTATTGAAATAATATCATCTTCTTTTGGATTAAGACCTGTTGTTTCACAATCAAAACATACATACTCATCTTCTAAAGAATCTTCAAATAAGAAAGAATATTTTTTATCTTTTAGATTTTTTTTATTAAAATAGTTTTTTAAATTTCTAAACATAGCTTAACTTAAAATGAAATTCTAACTTCTTTTTCAATTTATTTACAATTTTAAAAGAGTCCTTTAATAAATCTTTTTCCATAGTATTTAAATTATTAGGATTAACATAATTATCAATAGCTTGTTTTTTATCTAATTTATCTAAATTTGATTTTAAATTTAAGTTGGTTAAAAAATTAAAAGCCATTATTAATTCATTTGCTGTTTCATTTTCTAATACACCCAACTCTTTTAATTTTCTAATCCTTTTTGTAGTATTTGTGTTAAAAAGTTTATTTTCTAAACTAAGACTTCTTATTCCTTGAACTATAATAAAAATACCACCTTTTTTAATATTTATTTCATTTTTATGTTCATCATCTTTATTATTAAAAATAAAGCCATCAAAAAAACCTAAAGGAACATCGAAACTTGTTATGACTTTTGCAAAATGAGCATTAAATTGTTGAGAGTTACTTGAAATTTTAAATAAATACTCTTTTAATTTAGTTAATAATTCTTTATCTCCAGAAACACAAATGGCATCATAAAAAATTGCAATATTCATAAAATTGTCACCGCTTGGTTCATTTACCCATTTAAAAATCAAATCTTTAAAATCGGACTTTTTCCTACACCAATAAGGATTTGAAACCATAATATTCCCTTCGCATCTAGGAAATCCAAAATCAACTAAAGTCTCAGTAAAAGTATTTGTAAAATTTTGAAGTTCTTCTTGGCTGATATTACAATCATCAGAAAGTATTAAGGCATTATCTTGGTCTGTTTTTAAAATTTGTTCTCCTCTTCCTTCACTTCCCATAACGATTAAACAGGATTTTGAATAAAGTTCATCAGGTGCTAGAATTTTATATAATTTATCTAATAGTTTTTTATTTAACTGATTTATTAATTTAGAAATAAATTCTATTTTCACACCTTTTGCATTTAAAGATTTAATTATTTTAATAAATGATAAAGAGGCTTCTTTTAACTCTTCAACTGTTTCTGCTTTTACTATTTGATTTGAAACAGCAAAAGTATTTGTTGCAAAAAATGATGATAATGAAATTTGATCCAATATTCCAACTGTTTCATTGTTTTCATTAGTTACAACAACTCTTTTAAGACCATGTTTTGCCATTATAAGTTGGGCATTAAACAAAAAATCATCTTCATTTACATAAATCAGACCTTTTGTAGCAATTTTGATAATTTTGTCATCAAAATCCATTCTATTTAAGATTACTTTTTGTCTAAAATCTGAATCAGTAACAATGTACATTTCATTATTTTCATCTTTTACTAAAACAGTTGGGACTTTTTCTTTTTTTATTATTGTTGCTGCTTCAAAGATTGTTTTATTATTATCGATAATTACAGCTTTATGAATTTTTGCATCTTTAACTTTGGCAATCATAATATTTGCCATTTCTTTATTTTTTTCATTATGAATATTATTATTTAATTTTTCAGAAATCGATTGAAAAAAGTAATTTTCTAAAATTGGATTTTCGTGTAAAGTTTGTATAAAAATTTTTCTAGGTAAAACGTAGCAGATAGTTTCTTCAGCTGTTATAAAACTATTTTTTGAATAATTTTCTATTAATGAAATTGAATCAAAAATTTCATTTTTAGAATAAATTGATAAAACTTCATCGTCTTGTTTTTCTTGTATTAAACCTTTTAAAACAAAAAAAAGATGACTGGGGGTTGAGCCTTGAGCTTGGACTACTTCTTTTTCTTTAAAATAGACTATATCAATATTATCAATAAAATCATCTAGCTGATTTATACTTAGATTTTCAAAAGGGTGGATTGATGAAATAAAGGTTTTTTGTTCTAATATACTCATATAGCCTCTTTATTAGTAATTATATTGAGTAATAATAGCCAAAAATGAATAAGAATATTGTTTGAATTTAAAAAAGCTTACTTTAAATATTTACCAAAGGAAAAACCTTTGATAAATAAAATTAGTGAGAAACAGCTCCATCAGCACCAATACCAGTGTTTGCTCTTACATTTTGTCCTCTAAATAGCTCTTTTTCATTTTTCGCTCTATCAGAATTATCTAATTTAGAGAAAAGCCAAATAGAAACAAAAGCAACAGTTACAGAGAATAATGCAGGGTGTGCATATGGGAAAATAGCTTGTTTGTTTCCTAAAATTTCTACCCAAACATTTGGTCCTAAAACTACAAGTGCAACAGCTGTAATAAGTCCCATAAATCCACCAATAAATGCTCCTCTTGTTGTTAATCCACTCCAATAAATAGATAGGAATAAAATTGGGAAGTTTGCAGATGCTGCAATTCCAAATGCAAGCCCAACCATATATGCAATATTTTGAGATTCAAATGCAATTCCTAAAGTAACACCAATAATTCCTACTAAAATTACAGTGATTTTTGAAATTTTCACTACTTGTTCATCTGTCGCATTAGGGTTAATTACGTTTGCATAGATATCATGAGATATTGCTGATGCACCAGCTAGTGTTAATCCTGAAACAACGGCTAAAATTGTAGCAAATGCTACTGCTGAAATAAATCCTAAAAATGCATTCCCACCTAACATATGTGATAAGTGAACAGATGCCATGTTGCTTCCACCAAATAGTTTACCACCATCTATATAGGCTTTTGCACCATCAAAATATTGAGCTCCTTCTGCACTATTTAATAACGCAATTGCTCCAAATCCAACTATTGTGATAATTACCCAAAAATATGCAACAAATCCAGTTGCATAAACAACTGATTTTCTAGCTTCTTTTGCATTTCCAACAGTAAAAAATCTCATTAATACGTGAGGAAGACCAGCTGTTCCTAACATTAAAGCCATACCTAAAGAAATTGCTGAAATAGGGTCTGAAATAAATCCACCTGGACTTAAAATAGCTTCACCTGATTTATGATTTTCAACAGCTTTTACAGCCAAAGATTCAAAAGAAAAATCAAAGTGATATAAAACCATAATTGCCATAAATGAAACCCCAGATAATAATAAACAAGCTTTGATAATTTGAACCCAAGTAGTTGCAAGCATCCCACCAAAAGTAACGTAAATAATCATTAATGCACCAACCATAAATACAGCATATTCATAATCCATACCAAATAAAACTTGAATTAATTTTCCAGCACCAACCATTTGAGCAATTAAATATAAAATAACAACAGATAATGAACCAAATGCAGCTAAAGTTCTAATCTCTTTTTGACCTAGTCTATAAGCAGCAATATCTGCAAAAGTAAATTTACCTAAGTTTCTTAATTTTTCAGCCATAAAGAATAAAATTACTGGCCAACCAACTAAAAATGAAACAGCATAAATAACCCCATCATACCCCTTCATATAAATTAAACCAGAAACTCCAAGAAATGCAGCAGCAGACATATAGTCCCCAGCAATTGCTAATCCATTTTGAAAACCAGTAATTCCTCCACCTGCGGTATAAAAGTCACTTGCAGATTTGGTTTTTTTAGCAGCCCAATAAGTAATTCCTAATGTACCAGCTATAAAAACAAAAAACATAATAATTGCAGGAATATTAAGTTCTCTTTTCGATGCTTCAAAAGTAGCATCACCTGCAGCAAATGCCGTTAAAGCAATAATTGAAATAAGTGCTAAAATTTTTAACATTATAATAAATCCTTTACATCTTTTTTTATTTCGTTTGTTAAATCTTCAAACTCTGTATTTGCTCTTTTAACATAAATCAAAGTTGTAATAAAACTAAGTACTAAAATTGCTAATGCAATAGGAAATGCTATTGTAGTAATTCCCTCACCAATTTTTGCAGATAAAAGTTCTTTGTTAAATGCAATAACTAAAATGTATGCATAAAACATAACCAATACAAAAATACCAAGCTTAATCCCTAAGCCATTTCTTTTTGAAACTAATTCTTTATATTTAGGATTAGATTCAATTCGTTCAACTAATTTGTCGTTCATTCTGCTTCCCTTTTTTAATAAGATAATAAACCCAAAGGTTTATTACCATTTCTCATTCAAGCTAAATTAATGAATAGCATTAAAATAGCAAAATGAAAAAAAGTAATTGATTATACATATAAAAATTGATTAATATTAAATTTAGTGCTTAAATATGTAAAAATTATGTACAGTTTTGTAAATTTGTAACATAAAATGCTAAGATAAAATATAAGATTTAATTATAAATTTTAAGTAAAATATAAGGATATTGTGTAGAATTGTAATGAATGATAGTTCAACTTTATTACTAAAGAGAAAAATCTCTTTAGTAAAGTTTTCTAGTGTTCAACAGCACCATCTGCACCGATACCAGTTTCAGCTCTTACACTTTGTGCTTCGTAAGATTCAATTTCTTTTCTAGCTCTTTGTGATTTATCAGTAATAGAGAAGAACCAAATTGCAATAAACGCAGCAGATACAGAGAATAATGCAGGGTGTTTGTATGGGAAAATCGCTGTAGGATTTTTCATAATATCAACCCAAACAGTTGGACTTAATACAACAAGAATAACAGCAGTTAATAGACCAACAAATCCACCAATAAATGCACCTCTAGTAGTCAATTTAGACCAATAAATTGATAAGAATAAAATTGGGAAGTTAGCAGAAGCTGCAATAGCGAATGCAAGACCAACCATAAATGCAATATTTTGGTTTTCAAACATAATACCTAAAATAACTCCAACAATACCAATTATAATAACTGAAGTTTTAGAAACTTTAATTTCATCAGCTTCAGATGCTAATCCTTTTTTAATAACAATCGCATAAATATCATGAGAGATAGATGATGCACCAGCTAAAGTTAATCCAGAAACAACAGCTAAAATAGTAGCAAAAGCAACAGCTGAAATAAATCCTAAGAATATATCTCCACCAACAACATGAGATAAGTGAATTGCAGCCATATTAGCTCCACCAAATAACTTACCATCTTTGTAATAAGCAGCTGCATCTGGAGAATTTAGGAATACAATAGCTCCTAATCCAATAACAGCAATAATTAAATAGAAATAACCAATAAAACCAGTTGCATAAACAACAGATTTTCTAGCCTCTTTTGCATTCCCAACTGTAAAGAATCTCATTAAAATATGAGGTAATCCAGCTGTTCCTAACATCAATGCCATACCTAAAGAAATAGCAGAAACAGGATCTGAAATAAATGAACCTGGAGCCATAATTGCTTGACCTGATTTATGACTTTCAACAGCTTTAGCTGCAAGATTTGAGAATGAAAAATCAAATGCAGCAAGTACCATAATTCCCATGAAAGTTACACCTGAAAGTAATAAAACAGCTTTAATAATTTGAACCCAAGTAGTTGCAAGCATACCACCAAAAGTTACATAAATAATCATCATAACCCCAACAAGAATAACTGCATATTCATAATCCATACCAAATAAAATCTGGATTAGTTTTCCAGCTCCAACCATTTGAGCAATTAAATATAAAGTTACAACAGATAAAGAACCAAACGCAGCAAGAATTCTAATCTCTTTTTGAGATAATCTGTAAGCGGCAATATCTGTAAATGTGAATTTACCTAAGTTTCTTAATTTTTCAGCCATTAAAAACAAAATAACTGGCCAACCAACTAAAAATCCAACAGCATAAACTAAACCATCATATCCATTTAAGTAAATCATACCTGAAATACCAAGGAAAGATGCAGCAGACATATAATCTCCAGCAATAGCCATACCATTTTGGAAACCTGTAATTCCTCCTCCTGCTGTATAGAAATCTGAAGCTGATTTTGTTTTACTAGCAGCCCATTTTGTTATACCTAATGTTCCTGCAATAAAAATAAAGAACATAATAATAGCAGAGATATTTAAATCTCTTTTACCTTCGAACGTTGCATCTCCTGCAGCAAATAGCCCTAATGCAAATAAGCTTAATATTGTGAATATTTTAAACATTATAATAAATCCTTTACGTCATCTTTAATTGCCATTTCTAAATCTTCAAATTCACTATTTGCTCTAGAAACATAAATTAGAGTTGTAATAAAACTAATTACAATTATTGCAGCCCCTACTGGATACGCAACAGTCATAACACCATCACCAATTTTTGTTGCTAGAATTTCTTTGTTGAAAGCAATTACAAGAACATAACCATAAAACATAGCTAAAACAAAAAGTGATAATTTTAAAGAAAATGAATTTCTTTTCGAAACCAACTCTTTGTATTTAGGATTAGATTTAATCTTTGTTACTAAATTTTCATTCATCTATTTCTCCTTTGATTGAACTAAATTAAAAATACAATGCAATACTAAACTATTATAGTTGCAATAACATAGCATTCTTTAAAGATTTCAGATAAATTTTAATAAAAAATAACTTAAATTTTTATACTAAAATATACAGCTAAGTAATAATTATAAAGTGGTTTTTTTAATGTAACTATTTGATACTCAACTAGTATAAAATGTAGTTTTTGCAGGAGTTAAGTCTTTTAGTTTAAGGAACATCATTGATGTCATTATTGCATCATTTAATGCATCGTGTTTTCCAAGGGCTGGAATATTTAATGTTTTTAGTATTGTATCAAATTTTAAATCTATAAATTCATAATCGCTAGTTTTTTTTCTTGTTCTATAATACATTGTAGATACTTCAATTGTTTCGTTGGGAAGGTTGATACCAATGAACCTTTTTGTATATTTAGAAATTATAGAAACGTCAAATTTTATATAATAACCTACTATTGGTCTTGAACCTATGAATTCTAATAATTCATAAATTGCAATTTCAGGGTCTATACCATTTTCTAAATCAATTTGTCTTATATGATGAATTTTAATTGATTCTGCATCGATATGTTTTGATGGTTTTAGAAAAATATTAAAAGTTTTTCTCATTAATATTTTATTTTCTTTTATATGTACAGCACCAATTGAAAGAATTTCATCTTTTTTTGGATTTAAACCACTTGTTTCACAATCTAAACAAACATATTCATTTGGTTTTGGTTCATCAAATAAAAAATCATATTTTTTATTTTTTAATTTTTTTCTATTCCAATTTTTAAAAAACATTTCAAACATTATGAAATCTTATCAATTTTAAACGTATAATTGATGAATTTTTTAAATTCAATCACTATTTTAAAAGAATCTTTTAATAAATCTCTCTCAATCTTTCCTAAACCGTGAGTGTCTATCTCATTAGTGATTTTTTTGCCTTCTTGAATATCATCTAAATGAGCTTTTAATCTTAATGTGTTTACAACATCAAATGCTTCAATTAATTCAGCAGCCTTATCTTTTTCAATAATCTTTTTTTCTTCCAATATTTTTATTCTTTTAACAGTTGTTGTTTCTCTAATTTTTTCTCTTAAAGCTAAACTCCTAATACCTTGAACTATAGGAAAAACAGCGGCTTTTTTGATATCAATAAAATGTGTTTTAGTCATAAAATTTGCTATGGTTGTTGGTGTATCAAAGGTTAAAGTTGCTTTTGCAAAGTAAGCCATAAATACATCTTTATCATGTAATTTATTGAATAAATCGTCTTTTAAATTAATTAAAAGTTCTTTATCTCCAGCAACAGCGAAAGAATCAAAGAAAATTGCTAAATCCATATAATTTTGCATATCAGGTGCTTCTATCCATCTTGCAGTTTCACTTTTATATGAACTTACATTTTTGCACCAAAAAGCATTCGAAACCATAATATTCCCTTCACACGAGGGATAACCAAAATCAATTAGGTATTCACTTATTAGATTCATATAGGGTCGATATTGTTCAACATCTATACCATCTTTTACTACAAGAGCATTGTCTTGGTCTGTTTTTATTATTTGTTCATTTCTTCCTTCACTTCCCATAACAATAAAACAAGCATCTTTTTGTAGCTCTTTTGGTAAAACTAAATTGTAAAGCTTTTGATAAACTTTTGTATTTAATTGTCCAATCAAATTTGAAATATGATTTACTTTTACACCTTTTGCATGAAGACTTTTTATAATATTTAAAAGATCCATACTAGCAGATTTTAATCCTTCAATATCTTTAGCTTTTTTGATTTTTGAATCTACAACATAAGTATGATTTGCAAAATGTGAAAGTACGTCAATTTGTTCTAATATCCCAATCATTTCGCCTTTATTGTTTGTTACACCTATTCTTTTTATATTTTTTTTGATTAAAATTGTTAGTGCTTCAAATAAATAATCATCATTATGAACCGTTAAAAGAGGGAAAATAGCTATATCTTTAACTGGAATAGTTAAGTCTCTTCCTTCTAGTAATACTTTTATTTTTAAAAGTGAATCAGTGATTATTCCATATTTACCTAATTCAGTTTTAACAATGATTGTAGAAGTTTTGTATTCCATAGATTGTTGGATTGCGTCAATTAACTTCGTATTTTCATCAACCATACAGGCTTCGTGAATTAATGTATCCTCGACTTTAGCGATCATAAATGATGATAATTCAGATGTATATTCTTTATCTTTTAGAGTTTGAATTTTATTTACTAAGTCCTTTAAAAAATAATCTTTAAATTGTTGATTTTTTTCAATCAAATTTAAAAATGTATCTTTCTCTATTTCATAACAAATTAACTCTTCATGGACTTTAAAAGTATTATTACACTTACTATATATCAATGAATTTGAATCGAAAGAGTCTTCTTGATGGTAATCCATTACTACAATATTATCAGCTGAATATTCATAAACTGACCCCTTTATAATTATAAAAAAATGTTTTGATATTTTTTCAGGGCTAATTAAAATAGAATCTTTTGGATAGTAGGCTATATCCATATGTCTGATACAATTATCCATTTGTCCAGCAGTTAAGACTTGAAAAGGATGGATATTTGAAAGAAAGGCTGCTTGATCTTGTAGGCTCATCTATTTTCCTTCATTTTACTAAAAGTGTTTTATTATATCAAAAAATTGTTAACATAATAAAGCGCTAAAAGTATATCCGAAGATATACTTTTTAGATTTTTAGTGATCTATTGCCTCACTAGCACCTGAAGGAATTCTAATTCTTTCTACTAATTCTTGAATCTCAGTGGGAGGAGGAGGAGTTATTCTTGAAACTACGAATGCTATTATTAAGTGTAACAATGTACCTATAGTTCCAATTCCTGTTGGAGCAATTCCAAATAAATAGTCTTCAGCTTTCCCACCCATGAATACAAAATAAACAATATATCCAAATGTGAAAAATAAGCCAACAAGAATACCTGCAATTGCACCTTCTTTATTCATTCTTTTATCAAATACCCCAAGGATAATTGTAGGGAAGAAGGCAGCAGCTGCTAAACCAAATGCAAAAGCAACAACTTGAGCAACAAAACCTGGAGGATTAATCCCTAAATATCCAGCTATAATAATTGCAACAACAGCTGAAACTCTTGCCCACATTAACTCTGTTTTTTCATTCAATGTAGATTTTCCAGTTATTTTGTCTTTGAAGATAATTTGTCCCATTAAATCATGCGAAATAGCAGCTGCAATAACAAGTAATAATCCAGCTGCTGTTGATAAAGCTGCTGCTAAACCTCCTGCTGCAATGAATGCAATAACCCAGTTTGGTAAATTTGCAATTTCAGGATTTGCAAGAACCATGATATCAACATCTACATAAATCTCATTAGCAATACCATTCCCTTTTGCTAGCTCTTTTTCATCAGCAGCCCCTTTAGGATTAGTACTTAATTTATGACCATCATCTGCTCTTTTATCTCCATCATATGCAGGTTTTCCACCTTTTCCATCAAATGCAGTTCCTGAAGCATATTGAATCTTCCCATCACCATTTCGATCATTCCATGCTAATAATCCACCATTTTCCCATGTTTTAAACCATCTACCATCATTTGTAGTTCCATCGACATGTTTTGCTTCACCATTAACAAATGCTGAATATTCGACATTTTGTACATTTTTAATTAAGTTAATTCTTGAAAAAGATGCAACAGATGAAATAGTTGTATACATAATTGCAATAAATATTAAGGCCCATCCAGCAGATACTCTAGCATCTTTAACTGTTGGTACTGTAAAAAATCTTACGATAACATGTGGTAATCCAGCTGTTCCTAACATTAAAGCAGTTGTTAACATAAACATATTCCATAAGTTACCTGGTTGAGTATACTCCTTGAAGCCTAAATCTAATAAAGACTGATCAAGTGCATGCAAGAGGTAAGTTCCTTCAGGAATAACTTGTACACCTGTATTAAATGCAAAAGTAGTAGTAGCAAAAATACCTAGTTGAGGTAAAAACGTATCAGTTACCTGTAATGACAAAAAAATTGCTGGAATCATATATGCAAAAATCATAACGATATATTGAGCAACTTGAGTATACGTAATACCTTTCATTCCACCTAAAACTGAATAAAAAAATACAATTGCCATACCGATAATAACACCTGTATTTACATCAACTTGTAGGAATCTTGAGAATACAATTCCAACCCCTCTCATTTGACCTGCAACGTAAGTAAATGAAACAAATATAACTCCAATAACAGCAACAAGTCTTGCAACGTCAGAATAGTATCTATCTCCCACAAAATCTGGAACAGTAAATTTACCGAATTTTCTTAAATAAGGAGCTAATAACATAGCAAGTAGAACGTATCCTCCTGTCCAACCCATTAAATATGCCCCACCATCACTCCCTTGAAAAGCAATAATTCCAGCTAATGAAATAAACGATGCAGCAGACATCCAGTCTGCTGCTGTTGCCATACCATTTGCTATTGGATGAACTCCTCCTCCTGCAACATAGAAATCCTTAGTTGAACCAGCTTTTGCCCAAAGAGCAATACCAATGTAAATTGCAAAAGAGATACCTACAAATAGATAAATTAGTGTTTGTAATCCCATAATAATGGTCCTTCCTTATTCATGTACGCCATATTTCTCATCAATTCCTGTCATTAGTTTTACATAAACAAAAATTAAGATAACAAATATATATATTGCACCTTGTTGTGCAAACCAATAACCCAATTTAACACCACTGATTTCAATAGCATTAAGCTCGTTAATAAATAAAATACCACAACCAAAAGAAACTAAAAACCAAACTATAAGTAATTTTATAATCATAGAAATATTTTCTTTCCAGTATGCTTGAGCTTTTTCTGGACTCATCTTTTGCTCTCCTTTTAGATTTTTTATTGAAGAAATTAATTGTTAAATTACCAATTCTCAAATTATAGTAGTTACAAATAGCAAAAGGATAGCAATTAGATATTTTTTATAAATTTATAATAAATAGTTGAAAGTATTTAATAAAAGTCTTATATATATAAGACTTTTATGCAGAGTAGTATCTATCGATTTTATAGCCAAGGCCTCTTATGTTTTTGATAAAATCTTCTTTTAGTGTTTTTTTTAGCCTTGAAATTTCTGCCCTAATAGTCGGATTATCGATATCCTCTCCATCCCAAATATCAATTCTAAATCTTTCAAAATCAACAATCATATTTATATTTAGTGCTAAAATATGAATAATTTCTAATTGTTTTTTGGTTAAATTTTGAGGTTCACCATTAAAATATAGTGTTTGTTTATCTTTTGCATAAGAGTAATTTTCAGAAAATTTAATATGGGAAGTGTTGTTCTGTTCTTTTTTTAGAATTTGGTTTATTTTAATTCCTAGTTCGCCTAAATGAAAAGGTTTTTTTATATATTCTCTACAACCTAAACTATACGCTTTGCTTATATCTTCAATATCTATTAATGCAGATATAAAAATTGTTGGAATATATATTTTTTTATTATTTAATTCAATTAATATTTCAAATCCATCTTTTGTAGGTACATTTATATCTAAAATAAGTAGATCATATGAACTATTAATATTATCTAATACTTCTTGTCCATCATAAAAATTTTCAACCATATGTCCTATGCCTCTTAGATATTCACTAATTGCATTATTTAACATTAATTCATCTTCAAGTAATAGTATTTTCATTTATTTTAAACCTATAAGTAAATTTTGTCTCTTTTTCATTTGATTGTAAATCGATTATAACTAAATTTTTATCACAGATGTCTTTTACAATTTTTAATCCCAATCCAAATCCACCTCTAGCAGAATTTTCTCTATAAAAATCATCAAATATTTTATCAGTATTTTCTATTTTCTTTGAATTTGTAGCTACAGAAAATTCAATTTCATCATCATTTAAATAGTATAGTTTTATGAAAATAGGAGATTCTGCAAAAGAGTATTTAATTGCATTAGATATATTATTATCAATAATCCTTTGTAGTTCTATAATATTAAATTTTATGTATAAGTCTGGTTCTATATTATTTATAAAGTATAAAGAGTTTGAAACCGCAATTTCATCAAAGAATTCTAATCTATCAAATAAAATCTTTGTAAAATCCAAATACTCCTTTTCATAAACTACTCTATCTTTTTTTATTAAATATGATAAATCATCATAAATATATTGAATTATTTTTGAACCAGATTCTATATTTGTTATATATTTATTATTTGGAATTTTCATTTTTAACAAATCTATATTTGTTCGTATTATTGTTAATGGAGTATTTATTTCATGTACTGAATTCTTTATAAATTGTTTTTGTGAGTCTATTAATGTTGTTAGTTCCTTTGTTTTTTCAGTTACTTTGTATTCAAGATTTTTATTTAAATCTTCAAGCATATGGGTTTTTAGTTTAATGTTATTCATCGCATCTGTTGCATAGTTTGCAATTATTTTAAATTCGCCAAAAATAATTCTATTTTGATTTATTGGATCATCATTTTTTTGCGATTCTTTGAAGTATTTTCCTATTTCTTTTACATCATTCACTATTAAAATAGTAGCATTTTTATATATGAAGATTGAATATAATACTAACATGATAGTTAATGAAGTTATTTGTAAAGTATAATTAGAAATTTTTTCATTATATTCTTCTTCTTTTTGTTTGATAAGTTTATCAATTTCATCTAAGTAGACACCTTTACCTATAGTCCAATTCCAGTTATTATAGGACTTTGAGTAAGATATTTTGTTTGTTTCTTTTTTTATTTCAGGTTTAAACCATGTATAATCTACGTACCCACCAAATTCTTTTTTTGAAGTACTAATTAACTCTTTTATAACTTCTTTGCCTTTAGAATCTTTAATATATAAAAAATTTTTATGGTTTATTTCTTTTGGTACAGAGCCTTGAATAATATTTCCATCAAAATCATATATGAAGATATATTCATTTAAATTTTCATTTATTCTCAATTTCTCAATAGCTATAATTACTTCTTGCTGAATAGTTTCAACTGACTTGATATTTTTATTTTGATTGTAATAATAATCAATAAAATTAATAATGTAGTTTACATGATTTTTTATGAGAGATTTTTGATTATTAGTGTAATCTATTTTTAAAGTGTGTATTTTGTCTTGTAATTCTTCGTGGGCATTATTTATTATAATAAAAGTAAAAAATGATATTAAAACAATAATAAATAAAATACTGTAAACAATTAGATGATATAAACTTTTTGCTTTTAGCATCAAAAACCTTTTTTTCAATTTAAAAGGCATGGTATCTAATTTTTTATGAGAAGTTTCTTTGAAAGGATTTAAAAGTGGCGCGGTTGAAGGGACTCGAACCCTCGACCTCCTGCGTGACAGGCAGGCATTCTAACCAACTAAACTACAGCCGCACTTTAAAATACTATTTTACAAAGATGTAAATAGAAGTCACAAAAAATAAAATTTAAAAATCGATACAACTGTATCTTTGACTTTTAAAAGTGGTGGTCGATATAAGACTCGAACTTATGACATCTACCTTGTAAGGGTAGCGCTCTACCAACTGAGCTAATCGACCATTTGTTGCATATAAAACTTGGTGACCCCTAGGGGATTCGAACCCCTGTGGCATGGATGAAAACCATGAATCCTAACCGTTAGATGAAGGGGCCAAGATTATGCAACAATAAAAAATGGTGACCCGTGATGGATTCGAACCATCGGCCCCCTCATTAAAAGTGAGATGCTCTACCGGCTGAGCTAACGGGTCACATTATTTTCAATTTTTGTAGACGTTCTACTTAAATTGGACTGGAATTATAGTGCAATTTAGTTCAGTTGTCAAGAGTATTTTGAATAAATTTATAAATTTCTTTTAAAGAAGTTCTCGCAGCTTGTATTTGTATTTCTTCTCTGGAACCCTTAAAATAATATATAGCAACTATTTTATGAGCTTTTTTATTGCTTATCCCAATTACCACCGTACCTACTGGTTTGTTTTTTGTTTCTCCTGTTGGTCCTGCAATTCCTGATATAGCAATTGCAAAATTTGCATCAAATTTCTTAATAACACCATCTAGCATCTCTTCTACAACCTCACGGCTAACAGCACCATATTTTGTTAGAGTTTCATTTTTTACATTTAATTCTTGATTTTTTATTTTATTAGAATAGCTTACAATACTTCCATTAAAAATGTCAGATGAACCAGATATTCTTGTAATTAAGCTGGATATTAATCCTCCTGTACATGATTCTGCAGTTGTAATAGTTTGATTGTTACGTCTTAAAAGGTTTTGAAGTTTTATCATATCAATTTCGTTAAAAATATCATCAAACATCTATTAATCTCCTATAAATTGATTTTAATATACATTTTACATGATTAAAATTAGAAAAAGATAAGTAAAACAAGAGAGATAGCTCTTATTTTACTAGTAATTAAGAAGATATTATGCGATTTCAGGATCAGTAAAATCAGAGAGGAATTTGTCCTCATAAAAAGTCTTACCTAAATGTGCACAAATTTTTTTAATATCTCTTTCTGCATTTCCTAAACAAGATGTTGCACCAGGAGATGGAGTCATATTGAAAATGATACCTTCAAGTTCTGTAATTGAAGCTTCTCCAAGCATTAATTTTTTTTCAGTTTTATTTAAAACTTGAGGTCTAACTCCACCAAATCCTTTTGCGTATTCAATGTCATCTACACTTAAAGAAGGTACAATTTTTTTAGCATCTTTTACAAAAAGTCCTTTATTAATTCCTGGTACTTCAAATAAGAAATTCTTAAATACATAATTTCTTATTTCTGAATCTTTTAACAGATCCCAGAAAATTTTCATAATATTTCCATCAAAATTCATTGTTTTTAGACATTGGAAAAATGATTTTCCACCTTTATATCTTTCAAGAACTAATAGAGCAAGTGCTGTTGGTCCAAATCTTGTTTTACCATTTTCTAAGATATCTGGATCTCCATGAAGTGCTGCAAATGGTAATTTATCATTTTGTACCATATAAACTTTACCATTTAAATAAGTTCCATTTGTGATATAAAATGAACCAGCCATAGACAAAGAACCCATGTGTTTTCCATAACCCATTTTATGAGCTAAAAATAATGAATGTGCCCCTGCATCAACAACAACGAAATCAGCTGTATAAACAGTACCATTAACTGTAGTTAATTTAAATTTATTCCCAACTTTTTCTATTTCTTCAACTTCTGAATTAAAAAATACATCAGTTGTTTTAGATGAATCAGCTTTTTGTCCAGCTTTAACAAGTTCTTTTGTCATTTCTCCAAAATCAACTGTAGTGTATTGGTCGTTTGTTCCCATAGCTACAATTGGTTCTGGTCTATCTATAGTTCTTTCTTTATTAGCATAAACTAATAAGGGTTCTTTTTCTCTTAAAGCCTCTTTATCCCATAATTCTAGATAAGGAAAAATTTCTTTAAATTTATTATATCTATCAGTTATAAACTGAACTTCTTTTTCTCCAACACCTAAAGCCATTTTTTGATGTTTAAACATGATTTTCTCTTGAAGATCGTACATTAAATTGAACTTTTCAATCATTTTTGCAGTTCTTTTTGTGATTTTTGCTTTATCAAAAGTATAGTTAGTTTCAATATCACCCACGTGAATAGTCTGAGAATTACTCGTACCTTTTGAATTAAGTGTAGCAAGGTCTTCATATTTTTCAAGTAAACACATAGTGTTTACATCCGAATATTTTGCTACTTCGAAAAATAAAGCTGCCCCAGAGATCCCTCCACCAACAATTACTACCTCATAGTGTTTTTCGTTCATTTATCATTCCTATGTTTTTGTGAAATATTTAAGGATTCTATCATATAATTTTTATATTTAGTATAAATATAATAAAAAATTGTGCAATAAGTGAATAAAATATAGATATTAGTAACATATACATATCAATAATAGAGAAAAAATGTACAAAAATTGTACATTCATTTTTAAAAAAGTACAGCTATTTTTATTGATAAATTTATTTTTAAAATTAATTGGATATAATCTACGATTTAATAAAAAGTATAAATAATGAAAATTGAAGGTGTTATAATGGATTATAAAGAGAGTTTACTACTTCCAAAAACAGATTTCCCAATGAGAGGGAATCTTCCGCAAAATGAACCTATTAAATATAAGCAATGGGATGAACAAAAAGTTTATGAAAAAATGAAACAAAATAGAGTAGGTTGTGAATCATTTACACTTCATGATGGACCTCCTTATGCAAATGGAAATATTCATATTGGACATGCATTAAATAAAATTTTAAAAGATATTATTAATAAGTTTCATTATTTTGAAGGAAAATCAATTAGATATGTTCCAGGTTGGGATTGTCATGGTTTACCAATTGAGCAAAAAGTTGAAGAAAAAATTGGTTCAGAGAAGAAAAAAATACTTCCAAAATCAAAATTAAGACAATTATGTCGAGATCATGCAGCTAAATTTGTTGATATTCAAAGAACTGAATTTAAACAATTAGGTGTAATTGCTGATTGGGAAAATCCATATTTAACAATGGATTTTAAATTTGAAGCAAATATTTATAGAGAATTATGTGC
>ERZ724518.115-NODE-115-length-27834-cov-84.469851_pt1 | contig 27834 bp, 27 predicted proteins | sample MGYA00376051_ERZ724518 | MGnify/ENA primary metagenome ERZ724518 (study PRJEB28724, sample SAMN07190885) | wastewater metagenome | isolation source: influent of sewage treatment plant in Hong Hong | place: Hong Kong | collected 2016-03-17 ... | reverse complement strand
GCAGGAAGGCAAGATCAAGGGGCGCAGCTACCGTGCCCGCAAACTGGGCTAAGGTATTTCATACGCCCCAGCCAGACCACAGGCGCCTGACAGGCGCCTGTTTCATATAATTCGCCGCCATGCGGCAAGACAGGTGACATGACCCAAGCAATCCAGAGCGATGTGAGCTGCCAGAACTGCGAAGCCTGCTGCTGCCGCCTCGAGGTGATGCTCTTCACCGACACCGGCGTGCCGGACCGCTATATCGAGGAGCGGGAAGGAGAAGTGCCCGTGATGCACAGACTGGAAGATGGCTGGTGCGCCGCCCTCGACCGCAACACCATGATGTGTCGCATCTACGAGGTGCGGCCGCTTATCTGCCGTGAATTCGAGATGGGGGAGCCCGACTGCCTCGACGAGCGGGACAAGTGGTTCATCAGGCTGGAATGAACGGGAAGTTCAACCCGTGCTGACGTGGATCTCCTTACCTTGCAGCCCCTCGAGGCGCTGTGTCAGCCAGTGGATGGCCTGTGCTTCCTCCTCGAAATAGCGCACCTCCTGAAAGGGAAGCTCGCTGAAGACGTGATCCGCCAGATAACGTTTGAAATCCCCGATCATGACCACCGCCAGAAAGGCGCAGCCATGAGTGGCGCACCAGTTGAACTGGCGACGAAAACGGGCCAGCACCTCGGGGCCGGCGGCCTCGAACTCGGTCGCGACCTCGACGATGCCCCAGGGGGCTCCCTGCAAACGGCTTATCTGCTGGCTGAACTTGCCCTCATAGGCCATGGCGCCTGCCAGGTTGAAAGGGCCGCTCGGCCGACAGATCAGCAGTTGCCCTTGTCGCTGCATCTCAAAATGGCCGTGTGCTTGCACGTTCACCTCCTGCCTTGAGTCCTTCGCTGCGGCTGATATGCCCTGTGTTGCCACAAAGTAAGAATTTATCCCCGAAAAGTCCATGAAGCTCCCCGCATTGTGAACGGAAAGCTCCATTCAACCCCCTTTTTACCCCGATGGCGGAATGTACATTTCTTCGACATGTTCTGTTGCAGTTAACAAAACGTTGCTGTTATTATCCGCGCCACTCAAAACATTCCACCTACTGAAACCTTTTGGCGTTCACCCAGGGATCAACGATGAAGCAGCAAGACGCAAGTTATTACCAACGGATCTGGCGCTGGCATTTCTATGCCGGTCTCTTCGTCGCCCCCTTCCTGATCCTGCTCTCCCTCACCGGCATCGTCTATCTGTTCAAACCGCAGCTGGACAACCTGCTCTACCCCCAGCTGATGAAGGTGACGCCCGCCACCCAGACCCTGAGTGCCGACCAGCTGCTGGCCAAGGCAACCATCGCCATGCCGGACGCCAGCCTGCGCAAATACCTGCCCCCGGTGGCAGCAGACGCGAGCGCCCAGATAGTCGTGATGCGTGAAGGGCAGGAGCTGACCCTCTTCATGGATCCCGCGAACGGCGCCCTGCTCGGCACCATGGACAACAAGTGGAACCTGCAGGCGGTGGCGCGCGCTCTCCATGCGGAGCTGATGCTTGGCACCACGGGAGATCGCCTGATCGAGCTGGCCGCAGGCTGGGGAATCGTGCTCCTCGTCAGCGGACTCTATCTCTGGTGGCCCCGCAAGGGGCCGGGTGTGGGGGGCATCCTCTGGCCGAGAATGCACCAGCGCGGCCGTCTCTGGTGGCGTGATCTGCACGCCGTGGTCGGCTTCTGGGGCGCGGGTTTCCTGCTGCTGCTGCTACTGACGGGCATGACCTGGACCGGTTTCTGGGGCGGCCAGTTCGCCGATGTCTGGAACCGCTTCCCTGCGGCCATGTGGAACGAGGTGCCCAAGTCGGCCCCCCTCACCCGCAGCCTCAACCAGGCTCACGAACAGACCGTCTCCTGGGGGGCCGAGACCCTGCCCATGCCGAGCTCCCAACCCACGGCAGAGAGCCATGATCACAGCGCCATGACCCATGGCGGCGGACACGAGGGCATGGTCATGGCCAGCCATTGCATTCCGCTGCAACAGGTGGTCGACATCGCCAGCGAGCGGGGGGTCAGCCCGGGTTACAGCATCACCCCCCCGGTCGGTGAAACCGGCGTCTATACCATCGCCATCTTTGCCGATGATCCCCGCAACGACGCCACCCTGCACATCGACCAATACAGCGGCAAGGTGCTGGTCGACGTGCGCTGGCAGGATTACGGCCCGGTCGCCAAGACGGTGGAAACCGGCGTCATGCTGCACATGGGCAAGCTCTACGGCTGGCCGCACCAGCTCGTCATGCTGCTCATCTGCCTGATGATTCTGGCAAGCTCGGTGAGCGGGCTCTGGCTCTGGTGGAGCCGCCGTCCCAGTGGTCGCCTCGCCGCCCCGCCCCTGCCCGCCAAGCTGCCTCCCATGGGCGGTGCCATCGCGGTGCTGGTCGTGCTCGGGATCTGCTTCCCGCTGGTGGGGGCCTCCATGGTTGCCATCTGGCTGCTGGACAGTCTCTTCTTCTCTCGCCGCACGGCCGTGGCCCAGGCAAGCTGACCCGTCAGGGGCAAGCACGCCTCATGCACTCGAGGGCTCCCTGTCGGGGGCCCTCGTCGTCTGCATCACCTGGCACCATCCTTCGCCTGGCGGCATGCTCCTCCCCTGGCGATCATCACATCGGTCTGATGAAACAACAACGCATCGACACATCAGCAAAAAGGGCTCCCGTTCGGGAGCCCTTTTCATTGCCAAACGCGTCGGCCTCAGGTGAGCGCCAGCCCGGCAGAGAGCAGCAGGCTGAACAGAAATGCGCTGATGGCGGTCTTCTTGAGGGCGCCGGTCAGCACCTCGCCATCGAAACTCTCTCGCAGGGTGCGGGCGGCATCGGTGAGGGGCTTCATGGCGGGCAGGAAGATCCAGGGCCAGAGGCTCGCAGGCTGAGTCAGCAGGAAGGCGATGGTCGCCAGCAGCGCCGCCCCCAGCAAGACCCAGTGATAGGCGATGGCCCGGTTGCGGCCAAGGCGCACCGCCAGGGTGATCTTGCCGCTGGCGGCATCGGTCTCGATGTCCCGCACGTTGTTGATGTTGAGCACGGCAGTCGCCAGCAGGCCGCAGGCGGTGGCGGGCAGCAACAGGTCCCACTCCAGGCTATGGGTGAAGAGGTAGTAGGAGCCGAGCACCCCCAGCAGGCCGAAGAACAGGAACACCGAGATGTCCCCGAAGCCGCGATAGCCGTAGGGGCTCTTGCCCACCGTGTAGGTGATGGCCGCGACGATGGCCGCTCCCCCCAGCAGGATGAACGTCAGGATCTGCTGCCACGCCTCCCCGAAGGCGCAGACCAGCAGGGAGAGGCCGCTCACCACGGCCGCCAGGGCGGTCAGCCCCATGGCCACACACATCTGGTGCCGGGTGATGAGGCCGGAAACCACGGCGCGCTGGGGACCGATCCGCTCCCCGTTGTCGGCACCGGAGACCGCATCGCCATAGTCGTTGGCCAGATTGGAGAGAATTTGCAGCAGGATGGCGGTCAGCAGGGAGAGCCCCATGATGGTGCCGTCGAACGCTCCCCGGCTGGCTGCCAGCCCCGAGCCCAGCAAGATGGAGGAGCACGCCAGGGGCAGTGTTCGCAAACGCGCCGCCAGCAACCAAACAGAGAAGGTATTTGTCATATTGTGATGGCCAAACAATCAGATATTGATCGTGTTAAGGGTTATCGAACCGGATTTAGGTATACTTGGCTGCGCGGGGGCGTCGGCTCCCCCGGGCAATTTACATGGACGAATGGGCAGATAATATATAGGAAATCGTCGCCCTTTGGCATCAACCTGCGCCATCCTCCCCCGGAGCGATCGCGATTATCCGGCTCAGACTAGACATCCATGTTGGCTCAGACCCACCTCAAGCAACAACTGGACGCCCTGCGTCACAGCACTGTCAGCGGTTTCGTGCGACTGCGCGTGGCCGCTCACGTCGACGTCTTTCCCGGCTGGTTGGCGGCCCAGACGCTCTACCCCCGCATCTATTGGCACGCCAGAGGGCAACAGAGCCCCGAGTACGTGGCGCTTGGCGCCATTCACGAGCTGACCCGGCCGGAGGATATCCAGCGGGTCTGCGACCTTGCCGGCACGGCCAGTGAAGACAGCCCTCGCTACTACGGCGGTCTGGCGTTCGACCCGGATCTGCCCGGCTGGCAGGGGTTTGGCCCCTGCCGCTTCGTGCTGCCCCGCATCGAGCTGGTACGCCGGGGGGAGTGCACCAGCCTCTGCCTCAATCTCTGGCTGCCCGCCCGGGAAGAGGGTCACGCATTCGAAGCCGAACTCTGCGCCGCCGAGGCGGCGCTCGATGCCCTGCAACCCGAGGCCCCCCTGCCCGCCCTGCAAAAGCGGCCATGGCAGCGCCAGGACCTGCCGGGCCCTGCCCAGTGGCAGACCCTGGTGGAGCAGGTCACGGCCCCCGACTTCCAGGCCCGCACCCCCAAGGTGGTGCTGTCGCGGGAGAGCCTGCTCCAGAGCGAGGCGCACGATGCGCCCCTCTGCCCCTGGTCCCTGCTGACACAGTGGGCCCGCCACGCCCAGGAGTGCTTCCACTTCGGCTTCCAGTTCTCCCCCGAGCAGAGCTTCATCTCCTGCTCCCCCGAGCGCCTCTACCGCCGGGAGAAGGGCCACCTCTTTACCGAGGCGCTGGCAGGCACCATTCGCCGTTCCGGGGATGAGGCGACCGACGCGGCCCTGGCTGCCGAGCTGCTGGCCGACAGCAAGAACCGGCTGGAGAACCGGCTGGTTCACGCCGACATTCTCAGCCGCCTGGCACCCCTCACGACCGATGCCACCCTGACCGAGCCGCGCATTCTGAAATTGCGGCTGCTGCAACACCTCAAGTGCGACATCGAGGCCGAGCTCAAACCCGGCGTCTGCGACTGGCAACTGCTGGCTGCCCTGCACCCCACCCCCGCCGTGGGGGGCGCCCCCCGCGAGGCGGCGCTCGCCTTCATCCGTGAATGCGAGCCCCATGATCGCGGCTGGTATGCCGGTGCCTGTGGCATGCTGAGCCGGGAGACCTCGGAGTTCTCCGTCGCCATTCGCAGCGCCCGGATCAGGGGCCCGCGCATCAGCCTGTTCGCCGGTGCCGGCATAGTGGCGGGATCGGAGCCCGCCGCCGAGTGGGCCGAACTCGACAACAAGATCGCCAACGTGCTCTCCCTGCTGGGATAGCGTTTCTCACCGACTCCTCACTGCGAGAGCTTCATGTCCGCCAGCCACGTGTCCGCGCATCACGCCTTTGCCAGCCATCACGCCACCTTCAACCATGTCTGGTCCTCCCTCTTGCTGGAAGAGCTCTTTCGCCTCGGCGTGCGCGACATCGCTCTGGCCTCCGGCTCCCGCTCGGCGCCGCTCACCATGGCCGCCGCAGCCCACCCGGGCTTTCGCCGCCACCTGCACTTCGACGAGCGGGGTCTGGGCTTCATGGCGCTGGGGCTGGCCAAGGGGAGCGGCCGCCCGGTGGCGGTCATCATGACCTCGGGCACTGCGGTGGCCAACCTCTGGCCCGCGGTGGCGGAAGCCCAGCTCACCGGGGTACCGCTCATCATTCTCTCTGCCGACAGGCCACCCGAGCTCATCGACAACGGGGCCAACCAGGCCATTGATCAGCCGGGGATCTTCGGTCGCTACCCCGTCTATCAGCAAAATCTGCCGAGCCCCACTCCCGCCATTCCGGCGGCCTTCGTGCTGAGCTCGGTGGATCAGGCCCTGGCCCGACAGGCGCACACCCCGGGGCCGGTGCACTTCAACTGCATGTACCCCGAGCCCCTCTACCCCGGCGACCACTATCTGGACTTTTCCGATTACCTGGCGCCTCTCGGCGACTGGTTGCACTCGGCCAAGCCCTGGAGCCCCTGGCTGGTGGGCGAGCCAGGCTGCCCCGCCCAACCGGACTGGGATGAGCTGAAGGGCAAGCGCGGTGTCATCGTCGCCGGGTGCATCCAGGATCCGGTGCAAGGCAAGGCGGTGGCCGAGCTGGCCGACCGCCTCGGCTGGCCCCTGCTGGCAGATCTGCAAAGCCAGATCCGCTTCGATGATCGCAACCTCGTCCACACGGATCTCGCCCTGCAACACAGCGACTTCGTGGCCGAGCTGGCCCGCGCCGAGGTACTGCTGCAATTCGGCGCCCGCCTCATCTCCAAGCGCCTCGGCCAGTTCATCAAACAACACCCCTGGCAGGATTACTGGCTGGTGGACCCGCAGCCGGCACGCCTCGACCCCGACTACCGGCTGCGTCGTCGTCTGGTCTGCGACCCCGCCGCCTTTGCGGCCGCCCATCCAATCCCCCATTCGCAGCAGCCCTGGCACCAGTTGGCCGCGCGCCAGCAGGCCATCAGCCAGCAGATCCGCACCGCCTGTGATCGCTTCTCGGAGCTAGGGGTGTGCCACCGCCTGAATCAGCTCATCCAGGGTCAGTTGTTCGTCGGCAACAGCATGCCGGCCCGGCTGATGGACATGCTGGGCGAGGTGGGCAAGGGCCCCAGCCGGGTGATGACCAACCGCGGCGCCTCCGGCATCGATGGCCTTATCGCCACCGCATACGGCTTCGCACAGTCGGTCCCGCCTGACAGTCGCGAGCCCACCACCCTGCTGCTCGGGGATCTCAGCGCCCTGCACGATCTCAACAGCCTGGCGCTGCTCGGCAAGGGGAGCCGCCCCCTGGTGGTGATCCTGCTCAACAACGACGGCGGCAGCATCTTCCGCATGCTGCCGGTACCGACCAGGGACGCGCTGCTGGAGACCTACTACTGCCTGCCCCACGGCCTGCACTTCGAGCACGCCGCCGCCATGTTCGGCCTGCACTACCGGACCCCCACCACCCTCGACGCATTTGAGCGGGACTATGCCGCAGCCCTGAAAAACGGGGTAACCCTGATTGAAATCAAGGTACCGAGCAGTGAAGTCGCCGAGGATCTCAAGGCACTGGGAGCCGCTATCCGTGGTCTCTGATCCCGCCGCGCCGCTGGTGCTGCTGCACGGCCTGCTGGGGGACGCCGACGACTGGCGACCTGTCATCCAGGCCCTGCCCGGCGTCCCGTGCCATGCCCTGGATCTGCCGGGCCACGGCCGCAACCGGGCACTGCGGGTGAGCGGCTTTGACGAGGCCCATCGCTGGCTCTGCCACGAGCTGGCCGCGCGGGATATCGCCCACTACCGGCTGGTGGGGTATTCGCTGGGGGGGCGGCTCGCGCTTCATCACGCCAGCCATTCCCCGGCGGGGTTGCAGGCCCTGCTGCTGGAGAACTGCCACCCCGGGCTGCCTGCCGGTGAACGTCCGGCCCGCATCGCTCACGATGAAGCCTGGGCCCGGCGTTTCGAGTGCGAGCCCCTGACCCGGGTGCTTGCCGACTGGTACCGCCAGGGCGTCTTCGCCGACCTGGACGACGATGCCCGCACCCGCCAGGCCGCACGCCGCCTTGGCAACGACGGCAAGGCCGTGGCCGCCATGCTGAGGGCCACGTCCCTGGGGCGGCAGCCGGATCTCGCCCCCTGGCTTCGGGATACCCGGCTGCCGGTGCAGTGGGTCTCCGGCAACCGGGATCACAAATTCCATGCCCTCGCTTGCCAGTTGGTAAAGCAAGGCTGCAATATCAAACACTTGGCTCTGGATGGCGGACACAATCTGCACACAAGCCAGCCCGATACCTTTGCCCGGCTCCTGCGGGAGTGGGCTCACCAACCAGAAGAGAAGATCCATGATTGAAGCAATGACGGAAGCCGAGCTCTATGCCCCTGTCGAGTGGCACGACTGCTCCGCCGGTTACGAGGACATCCTCTATCACAAGTCCCCAGAGGGCATTGCCAAGATCACCATCAACCGTCCCCAGGTGCGCAACGCCTTCCGCCCCCGTACCGTGAAAGAGATGCTGCAAGCCCTGGCCGATGCCCGCTACGACGACAAGGTCGGCTCCATCATCCTCACCGGCTTCGGCGAGAAGGCCTTCTGCGCCGGCGGCGACCAGAAGATCCGCGGCGACTACGGTGGCTACAAGGACGATGAAGGCACCCATCACCTCAACGTGCTCGACTTCCAGCGCGACATCCGCACCTGCCCGAAACCCGTGGTGGCCATGGTGGCCGGCTACGCCGTCGGTGGCGGCCACGTGCTGCACATGATGTGCGACCTGACCATCGCCGCCGACAACGCCCAGTTCGGCCAGACCGGCCCCAAGGTGGGCTCCTTCGACGGCGGCTGGGGCGCCTCCTACATGGCCCGCATCGTCGGCCAGAAGAAGGCTCGGGAGATCTGGTTCCTCTGCCGCCTCTACGACGCCAAACAGGCCCTCGACATGGGGCTGGTCAACACCGTCGTGCCCCTGGCCGAGCTGGAGCGTGAAACCGTGCGCTGGTGCCGCGAGATGCTGCAACACAGCCCCATGGCCCTGCGCTGCCTGAAGGCGGCCCTCAACGCCGACTGCGACGGCCAGGCCGGTTTGCAGGAGCTGGCAGGCAATGCCACCATGCTGTTCTACATGACCGAAGAGGGTCAGGAAGGGCGCAATGCATTCAACGAGAAACGCCGTCCCGACTTCTCCAAATACAAGCGGAATCCCTGATGACACTCGCCCTCTACCGCTACCAACTGCCCTTTACCCAGCCCCTGGCCTTTCACGGTCAGTTGCAGGTAGCGCGCGAGGGCCTGCTGGTACGCATCGACGATGGCTGGGGGGAGATAGCCCCCCTGCCAGGATTTTCCAAAGAGACCCTGGCCGACGCCCAGGCTGAGGCCCTCGACTGTCTGGCGCAGTTGGCGCGGGGACAGACCCCGACGCCACAGCTGCCCTCGGTGCAGTTCGGGCTCGACTGCGCCCGTCGTAGCTGGCCCGAGCAGGGTGCCCCCCTGCCCGAGCCCTATCCGCTGATCCAGGGCTCCCCCCAGGAGCTGCTCAAGAACTGGAAGCAGTGGCTGCACGAGACCCCCCTCAAGGCCAAGCTGAAGGTAGCCCGCTACCCCATGCGCGACGAGCTGGCGCTGATCCGGCTGCTGCTCGATCGGCGCCCCAACCTCAAGCTGGTCCTGGACGCCAACCAGGGCTGGACCCGCGAGGAGGCCTGGGCCTTCTGCGGCCACCTGGATCCGAATCGCATCGAATACCTCGAAGATCTGTGCGCCGACTTCGAGGACATCGCCTTCGTCGCCAGCCGCACCGGCATGCCGGTGGCGCTGGACGAACTGCTGGCCCAGGGCAAGCCCTGGGAGCCCATCCCGCAACTGCGCGCCCTGGTGCTCAAGCCGACCCTGCTCGGCGCCCTGGCCAACAGCGAGGCCCTGGTGGCCCGCGCTCGCGAACTGAAGCTCAAGGTGATCGTCTCCTCCTGTTTCGAGTCTGGTCTCGGCCTCGGTCAGCTCGCCCGCCTCGCGGGGGAGTGGGCGCCGGATCAGGCCCCTGGCCTCGATACCCGCCGCTGGCTGGCCAGGGATCTGCTGGACAAGCAGGGACAACCCGATCCGGGCAGGATGGACCCCCTGTTTCACCGTGACTGATCCATGGTGACCCGTCAGATCCCACGGCAGGAAACCTGCCCGGTACGACGCTGGGCGACACTGGCCCCTCATCGTATTGCCATCCACAGCGGGGAGCCTCTTAGCTACCAGCGCCTCGACCTGCGCCTCAACAGCCTGTGCAATCAGCTCGCCCGGGCCGGGCTGGAACGGGGAGATCATCTCGCCGCCGTGGTGCGCGGCGCCCTGGAGGATGTGTTGCTGGCCTGGGCCTGCGTGCGCAGCGGCATCGTCTTCTGCCCCCTCAATCCCGCCTTTCCGGCAACCAGACACAGCGAACTGGCGAGCCAGCTCGAGGCCCGGGCATTCTGGTCGGCAGGCGAGATCCCGGCGGGCGACTGGCAAGCCCTCAGCCTCGACTTCACGGGCGATCTGGCCGCAGATGGGGAGTCCCCGCTGGTACCCGACCAGCCGAACAACATGATCCTCACCTCGGGATCCAGCGGTACCCCCAAGGCGGTGGTCCACCGCCTCGCCAACCACCTCGCCTCCGCCCGGGGTTCCGCCACCCTGATCCCCCTGGACGAAGCCTGCGGCTGGCTGCTCTCCCTGCCACTGTTTCACGTCGGCGGTTACGCCATCCTGTTTCGGGTCTTCCTGGCGGGAGCCGCCCTGGTGCTGGACGATCGCACCCGGCCCCTCAAGGCGCGGCTCGAGGATCAGCCCATCACCCACCTCTCGCTGGTGCCGACCCAGCTCTGGCGCCTGCTGGCACAGGGGTTCGACCCATCCCGCACCCGGGTGCGAGAGCTGCTGCTCGGGGGCGCCGCCATCCCGGCGCCCCTGGTCAACCGGCTGACCGCTCTGGGGCTGGAGCCCAAGGTGAGCTATGGCCTCTCCGAGATGGGCAGCCAGGTCTGCACCGGGCAACCCTGCGCCGCCGGCGTGGTGGGTCGCCCGCTGCCGGGGCGGGAGGTCTGCATCCGCCAGGGGGAGATCTGCGTGCGCGGTGAGACCCTGTTTGCCGGATATTTCAGGGAGGGCGAGCTGGTGCGCCCCCTCGATGAAGAGGGCTGGTTCCACACCCGGGATAAGGGCCGCCTCACTCCGGGGGGCGATCTGGTGGTGGAGGGGCGGCTCGACAACCTCTTCATCTCGGGAGGGGAGAACATCCAGCCCGAGACCATAGAACAGCGGCTGGTGGATCACCCCGCCGTGGCCCAGGCCCTGGTGGTGCCGGTGCCGAGCGACGAGTGGGGGCATAGGCCCGCCGCCTTCATCGACTGGCACGACGAACCTGCCCCCCCTGCCGAACTGGCCGCCTGGATCAGGCTGTCGTTACCCGGCTTCATGGTGCCGGACCAGTGGCATCCCTGGCCGGATCTCGGCGGCAATCTGAAACCCTCCCGCACCCTGCTCGCCCGCAGCTTGCGACAAGAGGAGTGACACCTCCCCCATATGGGGCGGAGTCCTTGCTATCAACACAGCCCCTTTTGGGGCTGTTTTTGTGTTGTTTGCTCCCGAATGCATCATTCCGCTGCGCCATCTGGCCAATTAATATTCCTTTGGAGCCCAATACCCTCTCTGGTCCCCACGCCTCTCCATCCACCAAAGGGATCATGATGAAGCACCTCTCTCCCCGGCTGCTGCTCCTGGCAGCCCCAGGCCTGCTCGCCACTCCGGCGCTGGCCGACTACTCCCCCTCCGACTGGCAACAGTATCAACTCAAAGGCGAATCCAGCCGTCAGCTGGGGGATCGTCTCACCGAAGTGACCTTTGAACTGAGCGCCCGCAGCGGCGACGCCCCCTATCAGCAGCTGAGGGTGTATCGCCGCTTCGACTGGCGCGATGCCAACCTGGCTGCGCTGGCAGAGCAGCAGTGCGGCGAGCCGCAGCTCAAGATCGAGCAGGGCTGGCAGATCCGCTACCTCAGCTGTGAAGAGGTGGTACCGGCCGGCAAGGCCGTCCCGGCCAGCAGCTATGACTATGGCTACGGCATGAAGCAGGGCCGCTGGGAGCCGCTGGCGGGCACCCCGACCGCGCCGCGTCAGGATCGTCTGCCGCTGGCTGAGCGGGTCATCCTGGGTCACAGCGAGCAGGAGCTGGATCGCTGCGAGCTCAACGCCGAAGGTCGCTGCGCCGAGCAGGCATGGCAGTACCAGCCGCAAAACTGGCAGCAATTGAAGGTGCTGGAAGAGACCCCCAACGAACGGGATGGTCGCCTCGAGCAGATCTTCTTCCGCCTGCAGCCCATCGCGGGCAGCCAGGCCGCCAAACAGGTGAGCGAGCTGCACGTCTGGCGCCAGTACACCTGGCTGCTGGACGAGATCAAGGCCCAGCAGGGGTGCGATGAACCCCAGACCCGTCAGGAAGGGGACAAGACCATCAGCTACCGGGTATGCCGTCAGACCCTGCCTGCGGGCAGCGAAGTGCAGGTGGTCTTGAAGGACACCGGCTATCAATACCCGGTGGGGGGCAGCGAATGGCAGACCCTGCCGGAAACAACCGAGTGGCAGGAGAGCCGGGTGCTCAACCGCCCCATCGTGCTGGCCAGCAAGGAAGAGCAGCTCGACTGTCGCCGTGCCGACGGCCGCGCCTGCTCCGAGCCGGATCTGCCGGGCACCGAGCTGCTGGACGCCGACGCAGCCAAGATAGTGCAGGATGCCAGTGGCCAGCCCGCCCCGGTCTGGCAGGAGAACTATGGTCACGATGACACCAAGCTGCTGGCCGTGTCCCGCGGCATCCAGAGCCTGCTGGCGGCCAATCAGCAGGCCCATCCGGCCATGAAGCTGCTGCTGGAATACGTGCGAGCCCACAACTACCACAACTACGGCAAGCACAAGGAAGACGGCCCGGCCGCCGCCGAGGCACTGGCCGAGGCGTTGACCGCGCTCGGCGCCCATCCGCTGCTCTACCCGGAGCAGGCCAGCGACGAGGTTGGTGCCATCATGGGCGCCTGGAGCATCGCCCTGCACGGCCAGTTCAAGAGCCCGGCAGTACAGAGCCGCTTTGGTACCATGCTCGGCGAGTTCAACCAGATGCTGGCCTACGCCACCCGCCATGCCAGCGAGATCAACGGCCAGCACGCCTGGGCGACCGGCCTGTTCGATCTGCTCAACTTCCTCGACTTCGCCAGCGACTACAGCGATCCCTTCGCCAACGACTTCCGCCAGCAGGATGGCGAGCTGCGCAAGCAGCTGCACGCCCTCGGCATGAGCGAACTCGCGTTGTGGCAAGGAAGGGATGGCGCCGATCTGTTCTTGCTCAACAACGTGCTGGATGCCTACACCCGCCTCTACCGGGTCGCCCGCTATACCCGCCCGGACGAGCTCGACGGCTACCGCAAGCTGCTGGATGACTCCGTCATCGCACTTGTTCGCCACCACGACCTGATCCCCGGTGGCCAGCAGAGTCAGGACCTGCTGGAAGACATGTCGCTGACCCTCTCCACCTACTACCTGACCTACACGGACCGCACCAGCGAAGCCTGCATCAGCGGCGACTTCGCCGGGCTCTGCACCCCTGTCCGGGTGGAGGACGTGCTGCCGTTCGAGCACACCTGCTCGCCGACCCTGCGCCTGCGGGCCCAGGATCTGACCATGGACCAGGCCGAGGGGATCTGCCGTGAACTGGGTGCCGAAGAGCAGCAGTTCCACCAGCAGATGGAAACTGGCTGGCAGCCGGTGGCGGACGATCACAACGAGGCGCTGGAACTGGTGGTCTTCAACTCCTCCGCCGACTGGAAACGCTACGGCAGTGCCCTGTTCGGCGGCGTCTCCACCGACAACGGCGGCATCTACCTCGAAGGGGATCCGGCTCGCCCCGGCAACCAGGCCCGCTTCTTCGCCTACGAGGCGGAGTGGAAGCGCCCAGCGTTCCAGGTGTGGAACCTGCGCCACGAGTACGTGCACTACCTGGACGGCCGCTTCAACCAGTACGGCAGCTTCGGCCACTACCCGCTCAACCGCACCACCTGGTGGTCGGAAGGGCTGGCGGAGTTCATCGCCCACGGCCAGTGCTTCGCCCGCGGTCTGGACAACGTCGCCGGCCGTCCGGCCAGCGATCGTCCGGCCCTGGCCGACATCCTGCATCTGGATTACGACAAGGGCGGCGAGATGGTCTACTCCTGGTCCTACACGGTGCACCGCTTCCTGAACGAGACCGGTCGCGGCGCCAGCTGGCTGGCCATGGCCCAGGCCCTGCGCGACCCGGATCAGCAGCAGGCGATGAGCGCCTTCGAAGCCGAGCTGGATGCGCTTATTGCCAATGACAGCGAGGCCTACCAGCAGTGGCTCGGCCGCGAGCTGCTGCCCTGGTGGGAAGCCAACAAGGACTCCGACGAGTGCAAGGCCAACGACTCTTCCCACTGAGGACGAGACGACGATGACAAGGGGCGGCCATGGCCGCCCCTTGTTGATGGCGCCGTTTGATAAGCCCGGGATCCTGGCGCGCGCTGCGACAACCTCTGCCCGAGTGAGACCCTGCGCCGCCATCAAACCTGACGCGCCACAACAACTTGTAATAGAATGGCCCCCTGTCTTCTCTTACTTCAGACCCGAACCGCACCGCGCATGAAGAAGTTTGCCAAGATCCTGCTCGCCTGCCTCTGCCTGTTGCTGGCCTCCGTCGCCGCACTGCTTGGCTACAGCGAGTGGACCGTCTCGGACGCCCGTCACTACACCTACGACGACGTCAACGCGGTGCCCTACAACCGGGTCGCCCTGGTGCTCGGCACCTCCAAATACCTGATTGGCGGCAGCCCGAACCACTACTTCAAATACCGGATCAAGGCCGCCGCCGAGCTCTACAACAACGGCAAGGTGGACTACATCCTGGTCTCCGGCGACAACGCCACCGTGCAGTACAACGAACCGCGCCAGATGCGGCGGGCCCTGATCCAGGCCGGCATTCCGGCCAGCGCCATCTACAGCGACTACGCCGGTTTTCGGACCCTGGACTCCATCGTGCGTGCCAAGGAGGTGTTCGGTCAGGCCCACTTCACCGTGGTCTCCCAGGCCTTTCACAACGAGCGCGCCATCTTCATCGCCCGCCATTTCGGCATCGAGGCGGTCGGCTTCAACGCCGTGGATCCCAGCGCCTATCAGGGCATCAAGACCCGGGTGCGCGAGGTGTTCGCCCGCCTGATGGGGCTGCTGGACCTCTACGTGCTGGACAAGGGGCCCAAGTTCCTCGGCGAGCCCATCGTCATCGGCGGCCCGGTCCCCTGCCAGGCGTTGAGCACCATAGGGGCGAGCCAGCCCTGCCTGCCCATTGCACCGCCCCCTCATCAGCCGAAAGCCAAGCAGGCAGCGGCCGTGAGCGCGGCAACCACCACCAGTGCAGCGGCTGCAACCAGCAGTGCCTTGGCCACCAGCGCAGCCGTGCCGAGCGAAGCTACGCCCGTGGATAATCCGGCTGCCGCCAGTGCGGCAAAGCCAACCGGCAGCACACTGACTCCTCAATAGCAGAGACCCGCCAACAGGCGGGTCTCTTTCATTGGGCTCGGTATTTCCGGCGATCAGGCCAGCGCGGCCACATAACGCCGTGCCACCTCATCCCAGTCGATCACGTTGTAAAACGCGGCTATGTAGTCGGGACGCTTGTTCTGGTACTTGAGGTAGTAGGCATGCTCCCACACATCCAGCCCGAGTATCGGGGTGAGCCCCTCCATCAGGGGGCTGTCCTGGTTCGCGCTGCTCACCACCTGCAACTTGCCGCTCCCATCGACCACCAGCCAGGCCCAGCCGCTGCCAAAACGGCTCAGCGCCGCCTGAGTAAAGGCCTGTCTGAAGGCCTCCAGCCCACCCAGATCCCGCTCCATCGCTGTGGCCAGCTCGCCGCCCGGCTCGCCGCCGCCCTGTGGACTCATCACCTGCCAGAACAGGCTGTGGTTGGCGTGGCCGCCGCCGTGATTGCGCACCGACCCCTGAACCTGGGCCGGCAGGCTGTCGATACGGGCAAGCAATGCCTCCAGCGGCAGGGTAGCCAGCTCCGGCAGATCGGCCAGGGCGGCATTGAGGTTGGTGACATAAGTCTGATGGTGACGGCTGTGATGGATCTCCATGGTCTTTGCATCGATATGGGGTTCCAGTGCGTCATAGGCGTAAGGAAGGGCTGGCAGGGTATGGCTCATGTTCATTGTCTCTCCTGTTGGGCTCAATGCAGTTGATGGGCAGAGCCGGTCTGACACAGACATTGACCCAGGCTGCGCTGGATGCCGTCGTGATGACCGTGTTTGCCCAGAAAGGCGAGCAGCTCGGTACGGGTGCTGCGGGCGTGGCGAACAGCCGCCTCCCGCAGGGCAGCGGAACTGGTGGGGGACTGGCTGGTGGCCAGCAGGCAATCATGGATGTGACACAGCAGGTCGGCGGCCCGATCCGGCAGGGTCATGGCCACCAGCAGATCCGCCAGGTTGTGATGGGCCACCACCAGGGCCGCCACCGCTTCGTCGGCATCATGCCAGTCGGCAAACTGCTGGCGGGCAAGCCACAGCGCCTGCTGATAGCAGTCGAGCGCCCTGGCGTACTCCCCCGCATCGAAATGGCGGTTGCCACTCAGGGTCTGCGCTTTCCAGTGCGCCATGCTGCTGTCCGCTCCGGTGGTACCGACCCACCCCTTCACCCAGGTTCCCGTCATGACTCGACCACTCAAATGATAATAATTATTATTTAACTTATTTGATGAGCAGACACAAGGAATAGTTGGTGCCGCCTTTTTTGCCCATATGGGTAGGGTTTTTCTGCAATCCCCGGTTTAGTGATCCCACCCACAGATACATTTGAGTTCAGCTACCATGCTGCCGGTACTGGCATGAGGCCGGTGCCTGCCCCGGTGACGACCAGAATGCAGCCGGTTTTTTCACAAGGACGGTGAAGATGAAAAGATGGCTATTGATGCTGTTGTGCGCCCTGCCCATGCTGGGTCAGGGGGCCGGTTATACCCAGACCCGCTACCCCATAGTGCTGGTGCACGGTCTGTTCGGTTTCGACAAGCTGCTCGGTGTCGATTACTTCTACGGCATCCCCCAGGCCCTGACCCGGGATGGCGCCAAGGTCTACGTGGCCCAGGTCTCCGCCACCCAGAGCTCGGAGCTGCGCGGTGAACAGCTGCTCAAGCAGGTGCAGCAGGTGCTCGCCATCACAGGGGCGGAGAAGGTGAACCTCATCGGCCACTCCCACGGCGGCCCCACCATTCGCTACGTCGCTTCTGTCGCCCCCGAGCTGGTCGCTTCCGCCACCAGCGTGGGCGGGGTCAACCATGGCTCGGAGATCGCCGACCTGGTGCGGGCCAAGGTGACGCCGGGCTCGGCGGCCGAAGGTCTGGCGGTGGCCGCCGCCTCGGCCCTGTCCGGGGTCATCTCGCTGCTCTCCGGGGGCAGCCAGCTGCCGCAGGATCCCCTCGCCGCCCTCGACGCCCTCACCAGCACCGGCGCCCAGCGCTTCAACCAGCGCTATCCGGAAGGGCTGCCTAGCCAGCATTGCGGTGAAGGGCCCATGCAGGCCGCCAACGGGGTCTACTACTTCTCCTGGAGCGGGCGCGGCACCATGACCAACATCCTGGATCCGGTGGATCCGGCGCTGGCGCTGACCGGCAGCTTCTTCAAGGAGCCCAGTGACGGCCTGGTCGGGGTGTGCAGCAGCCACCTCGGCAAGGTGATCGGCACCCACTACCGCATGAACCATCTGGACGAGGTGAACCAGTCGTTCGGCATTCGCCACCTGTTCGAGACAGACCCGGTCAACCTCTATCGCCAGCACGCCAACCGCCTGCAGAGGCTGGGACTATGAACAGGGCATGGCTGATGGCCGCTCCGCTGGCTGCGGCCCTGCTGCTGGGGGGCTGGCAATATTGGCCCTCCGCTGACGCAACCGCCCCTTCTCCTTCGCCGCAACATGCCGGGCCCGCGTCCCCTCTGGTCAGGCAGGCCGCACCGCCGCCGGACAAGGGCTCGCTGCAGGCCCGCCATGAAGCCTTTCTCGCGGCTGAGGGCAGCCTGACGGTGCCGACGGATCCGGGCCTGGCCAGCTTGCAGAAGCTGTTCGACGAGCGCGAACAGTTGCGCAGGCAGCGTTTCACCCCGGTCGAGCAGGAGCAGCTGTTTGCCGAGGACAGGCTGATGGAGCAGTGGACCCTGCGCCGCAAGGCGCTGGCGGAGGCCAGCGATGCCGACAAGCCGCTGCTGGCGAGTGAGCTGGAGCTCTGGCTGGCGGAGCAGCCCCAGTGGTTTCGGGAGGCGGAGGCCAACAGCCGCCTGCTCGGCGATCTGCAGGCTCTGGAGCAACTCCCCGCAGCCGGGCGTGACGCCGCACTGCGCGAACAGTTGGGACCGGAGGCGGCAGACCGGTTGCACCAGCTGGCAGAGAGCCAGCAGGGGTTCGAGCAGCAGCTGGCCGGCTATCTGGACGAGATCAGGCCCCTGCCTGCCGAGGCCCGGGTCAGCCAGCAGCCGGAGATCCTGGCACGCTGGTTCGAGCCCGGTCAGTGGCGACGGGTGGAGGCCCTCACCCGGCTCACCCTGGACGAGCAGTAACCGGCATGAAAAAGGGGCCCGCAAGTGGGCCCCCATTCTTTGACGCTGCCGCCCTTACTGCGGCTTGTTGGCACCCGGCAGCGGCTGCCAGGTGAGGCGAGTCACCCGGTTGCCCTGCACCTCGCAGGTGAGGCAGAGATCCTGCCACCCCTTCTCCTGGCGCAGGGAAACTTCTCCCTTGATGCCCTCTGCACTCCTCTTGAGTTTGGCCGGCTCGAAGGTCACCTTGTCACCTCCGGCGAGCGCCATCAGCTTGCCATTGCAGAGCCACTGGGCGAGCTCGGCCCCCTTGAGCTTGACGCCCCCCTTGTCAGCCTTCTCCTCGGCGGTGCTCGGTGCAAACAACCCGCCCAGCTCGGCCGCCCGTCTGGCCAGCCAGGCTTCCCGCTGCTGCATGCTCATCTTGCTGACAAACTCCGCAGGCTGCCCCTTGTCGTCCAGCCATTGGGTCAGCTTGCCACTGTCATCGAAGGCGAACTGGGCGGCGGGCTCCTTCACCCCGAACAGCTTGCCGCCCTTGAAGTAGTAACGGCTCTCCCCTTCCTGTTTGCCCTGCTCGTTCAGGATGGGCACGGCGATGATGACAGGCGTGCCGTCGACCCAGGCCTTGATGTCAACGCCATCGTGGCTGAACAAGCGGGTATCGAGGGCGCTGTCGGCCCCCTTCTCCATCAGGGTGAACTGCTCGGCCAGGGAGGCGGCAAATGAAGGCAGGGAGCAGAGTCCCAGTCCCAAGCCGAGGCTCAGGGCGATCGCGGTTGTGCGCATAAGTGTCCTGTGGTGGGCCCGAAGGCCGGATTAACTCTCTACCAGCCAGACCCTCAGTCCCTCCCGGTGAGTCTCGCTCAGGGGGATGGATTGGCGTGCCCGATAGTCAAAATGGATCAGGGTCGTCTCGCCAGTGACGGCCAGCTCCCCCTGCTGCCAGGCTTCCTGCCAGATGGTGAAGGAGCTGCTGCCAATGCGGCGCACACCGGTCTTGATGGTGACCGGCTGGCCGTAGAACAGCTCCCGTTTGAACTGCACCGTGTAGCCCGCGATGATCAGGTGCCAGTCATGCACATCCAGCTCGGGCGAAAAAATCCGGAACAGGGGATCCCGCGCCGACTCAAACCAGACCGCCGGCACCGTATTGTTGATATGGCCGAGGGCATCTGTCTCCTGAAAGCGGGGTTGGATCTGCATTTCCAGCATGGCTGGTGACTCCTTGTCGTTGAACCGCGCTCAGGCTAACGCGCCCCGCATCAGGACTCAAGCTCCCCGCCATCGCCCTGTGCCTGACCAACCAGCTCGGGTCGCAGCCAGGCGCTGCGAAAATCGAACCAGCCGAGCGCCGTCATCCGCACCCCGTGCACGCCAGTACGGCTCTCCAGCTCCAGCCAGTGGTGAAACAGCGGCACAAACCAGCTCTGGCGCTGCACCTCGGCCAGCAGGGCGCGGGGGCCGGGCTCTTCACCATGGGCGCGCCACTGCGTCAATCCCTGCCACAGGGCCTGCTGGCTGGCCCACACCCGGCGCAACAAGGGGGTGCCCTGCAACCAGCCGTAGGGGGCAAAGGGCCCCTCATGTTCAAGGTTGAGGGTACCAAGCCAGAGATCCACATCCTCGTCCTCACCGCTCACCCAGCGACCGTAGTCGAGGGTACGCACCTCCAGCTCAATTCCCTGCGACCCGAGCAGATCGGCCATGGCACCGGCACACTCATTGAACTCGATATGCTGGTTGAAGCAGGCGAGCACCAGCCGCTGTGGCAGGCTCTGTGGCCGGGGCGGCGGCGGTGGCAGCGCCTCGCGCCAGTGGGGCAGCATGCCGAGGGCGCTGGTCCAGCCCCGTTGCAGCTCGGGGGAAACCCGTGCCATCAGGGCCACCGGACTGAGCAGCTGAATGATCCAGTAGCGCAGAGCAGGATCCTGCAAGGCGCGGGAGCGCTCGTCCTGCAGCAGGAAGTAGCAGCCCGATTCGAGCTCCGACTCGCCGCGCATGGTGCCAAGCTCGGGGCTGTCGCGACCCAGCTGCAGGTGGCTCTCCAGCCGCTCCGCCAGCTCCGGCAACATCCAGATGTCGATCTCGTCGAGCAGGGCGCGCAGGCCGAAATAGTCGTCAAAGGCGGCGAGGCGCAGCTGCAGCGGGTCGTTGGCGATCACCCGATAGGGGCCGGTACCCACCGGTTGCAGGGCAAAGCCCGCCTCCCCCTTGAGCTCGCGCGGCAAAATGGCCGCCACCGGCTCGGCCAGCAGGTCGGGCAGCAGAGGATCCGGGCTGTCGAGATAGAGATCCAGGGTGCGCGGCCAGGGGCTCTCCAGCCGCGCCAGATGGGCGAACAACGGGCGATCCCGCAAGGCCAGCAGACTCTCCATCACATCCTCCACCACCAGCTCACGCCCGTGGTGAAAGCGCACCGCCGGGCGCAGGTAGAAGCGCCAGTGACAAGGGCCGACCTGCTCCCAGTGGTGAGCCAGATCGCCCTCGATTTCCCCATTTTCCTCATTTCGCCGGGTGAGGCCGTTGAAGATCTGGCGGCTCAGGTGAATTTCGGAGCGGCGCAAGGGCGCGGTGGGCAGCAGACTGGGCAGGGGCCGGTAGTAGGGCACCCTCAGGATCTGGCGCCCCTCCCGGGTGGCCTGGCCGAGCTGCTCGATAAGCAGCGGGGTGAGCAGATCCAGGCGATCTTCGGCCAGCCGCACCGCCTGCGCCAGCTGGCCCTGACTCAGCAGATCCCGCAATCGGCGCCGGGTCAGGCTCTCCTGGTTGTCGAGCAGGGTGAGGCGGGAGCGCCGCCCCCGCCCTGCCTCCGCCGTCCAGCACAGCCAGCCCTGCCCTTCCATGCGGCGCAGCAGCAGGCGGGCATTGCGCGTGGTGCAGCAGAGCAGATCCGCCACCTCGGCGAGGCTGATCTCCCGCTCATCGCAGCCAAGCTGCTGGGTGAGCCGTTGAAATTGCTGATAAAGGCGGGTGGTAGGCATAAAAGAGGAAATCCTGTCTCTGAAAGTCATCAGTTTTTACTTCCGCATTTTAGCTCAATACTGCTGGCGAACGTGAGAACCACTGCACAGGAGCACCATCATGAGCCATGCCAACCCCCTCAAACCGAACCGGATCCAGCAAACCCTTCGTCGCTACTTCCTGAGGATCCTGCCCCGCCCTCTGACGCTGGTCGAAGATCCCATGGTGCAGCTCAACCGCCTGATGCAGTGGGATATGCACCAGATAGACGACAGGGAGTATCGCCGCCGTCTCTGAGGTTGCCGTCACCGACGCCATCCGGTCACCCCCATCCCCCGGCATTGCTTTGCCGGAATGGGTGGTTTACATCGGCGCCAGGACTGCTAGATTGGACGTCTATCCATCCATAATGGTGACATCCAACAAGGAGTGTGTGATGAAAGATGCGACCCTGGCCCTGCACCACGGCTTTTCCAGCGACCCCACCACCAAGGCGGTTGCCGTGCCCATCTACCAGACGGTGGCCTACGAGTTCGACAGCGCCCAGCACGGGGCGGATCTGTTCAACCTGGCGGTGCCAGGGAACATCTACACCCGCATCATGAACCCCACCAACGATGTGCTGGAGCAGCGGATGGCCGCGCTGGAAGGGGGCATCGCCGGCCTGGTGGTCTCGGCGGGTTCCGCCGCCATCACCTACGCCATCCAGGCGCTGACCGCCGCCGGTGACAACATCGTCTCCACCCCCCAGCTCTATGGCGGCACCTACACCCTGTTCGCCCACATGCTGCCGAGCTTCGGGGTCGAGGTGCGCTTCGCCAAGGATGACAGCGCCGAGGCCATCGCCGCCCTCATCGATGACAAAACCAAGGCGGTCTACTGCGAGAGCATCGGCAACCCGGCCGGCAACATCGTCGACATCGCCGCCCTGGCCAAGGCCGCCCACGCCCGCGGCGTGCCGCTCATCGTCGACAACACGGTCGCCACTCCGGTCTTGTGCAAACCCATCGAACACGGCGCCGACATCGTGGTGCACAGCCTGACCAAATATGTCGGCGGCCACGGCAACTCCCTGGGGGGCGTCATCGTCGACTCGGGCAAGTTCCCCTGGGCGGATCACGCCGAGCGCTTCCCCCAGCTGACCCAACCCGAGCCTTCTTATCACGGGGTGGTCTACACCGAGGCCTTCGGCCCGGCGGCCTTCATCGGCCGGGTGCGCACCGTGCCGCTGCGCAATACCGGCGCGGCGCTGGCGCCGATGAACGCCTTCCTGCTGCTGCAGGGGCTGGAGACCCTGAGCCTGCGCATGGAGCGCCACGTGGACAACGCCCTGCGGGTGGCCCACCACCTCAAGCATCACCCCAAGGTGGCCTGGGTCAGCTACGCCGGTCTGCCGGGTCACCCCCACTACCCGCTGGCGGAGAAGTACATGGCCGGTCGCCCCTCGGCCATCCTCTCCTTCGGCCTGAAGGACGGCTACGAGGCGGGCGTGCGCTTCTACGATGCCCTCAAGATCTTCAAGCGGCTGGTCAACATCGGCGACGCCAAGTCCCTGGCCTGCCACCCCGCCTCTACCACCCATCGCCAGTTGAGCGAAGAGGAGCAGGCCAAGGCTGGAGTGAAACCTGAGATGATCCGGCTGTCAGTGGGAATCGAAGCCATCGAGGACATACTGGCGGATCTGGATCAGGCGCTGGAGGCCTGAGTCAATCGACAAAGGAGCGGGCACCACGCCCGCTCTTTTTCATCCATAAGTGAACCTGCTGCCGGGGCGCTGCGTATCACCGCCTTCCGTCACTGCGTCGAGGTTTCCATGATAGTCCTGCACCACCTGAACAAATCCCGCTCCCAGCGCATCATCTGGCTGCTTGAAGAGCTGGGCCTGCCCTACCAGATCAAGGCCTACCAGCGCGATGCCGCCACCTTCCTGGCGCCGCCCGAGCTCAAGGCCGTCCACCCCCTCGGCAAGTCGCCGGTCATCGAGTTTGACGGCCGGGTGCTGGCGGAATCCGGTGCCATCACCGAATACCTGATCGCCCGCCACGCTCCGGAACGGCTGGCACCGGCCACTGACAGCCCGGAGTATCCCGAATACCTGCAGTGGCTCCACTTCGCCGAGAGCTCCGGTATTCTGCCGCTGCTGCTCGATATGTTCGTGCGCAAGGATGGCAGCCCGATGCGCTTCCTGCCGGACTACGCCAAAGCCGAGTGTACCAAGGTGCTGGGCTACCTCGATGAGGTGCTGGCAAGCCGCCACTACCTGGTGGCCGATCGCCTCACCGGCGCCGACATCCTGAACTCCTTCCTGGTGGATCTGCTGGCCCAGAGCGGCCAGCTGGCCCAGTTCCCGCATCTGCAAGCCTACTGGCAGCGCCTCAATACCCATCCGGCCCGCCAGAAGGCGGCGGCGCTGGAGCGCGAGCTGGACCGCAGCGCCGAATAAACGGCAGTGCCCGGCGACACCACGCAAAACGCCCCGATGATCGGGGCAATGCTGTTCAGATAAGCACATTTTTGACTAATTATTCATAAATGCGACTTGAGTTGGGGGAGCAAGGCTGTTTCCAGTCGATGTTCCTTCAGCCTTTATCCAGCGTGGCTTGCAATAGAAAGAGGGAGGCATCATGCCTCCCTCATTTTTTAGCCCTGATACTACGTGGACTGGAACTCAAATTCTCTTAAGTGAACAGCATTGCGATGATCGGGGCGCTTTCTTTTCCGTTGGCCAGCCGGTGATCAGAGGGCGAGGGAAAGGATCCGCGCCACTATGGTTGCCAGGATGACTTACAGCGCGTGGGACAGGATCCTGGCTACCTTGTCGGGATCAATGTCCTGCTGCTCCCCGAGGGCGGTCAGCCCGAAACGCTTGAGGTTGGAGCAGATACCGGGGATGCAGCTCTCGCTCAGCCCGTAGTCGGCAAGCCGGGTACCCACCCCCATCTGCTGGAAGAACTGCTCGGTGCGGATGATGGCCTCCTCGATGCGCAGCGCCTTGTCCTCGCGGCTGGAGTGCCACACCCGCTCGGCGAACTGGGCCAGCTTCTCCTGCTTCTGGGCCGATTGCTCCCGCAGCAGGGAGGGCAACACCACAGCCAGGCTCTGGGCATGATCCAGCCCGTGCAGGGCGGTGAGCTGGTGACCGATGGCGTGGGTGGACCAGTCCTGGGGCACGCCGCGACCGATGAGGCCGTTGAGCGCCAGGCTGGCCGCCCACATCAGGTTGGCGCGCACCTGGTAGTTGGTGGGCTCCGCCAGCGCCCGCGGACCGTTGTCCACCAGCACCTGCAGCAGCCCCTCCGCCAGCCGGTCCTGCACCTCGCCCCCCACCGGGAAGGTGAGGTACTGCTCGAGGATGTGGACGAAGGCATCCACCACGCCATTGCCCACCTGGCGCGGCGGAAGGCTGTAGGTAGTGGCGGGATCCAGCACCGCAAACACCGGTTGCACCAGCGGATTGTAGAAGGAGAGCTTGGCCTCCCCCCGGCTCACCACGGCGGCGGGGTTGCTCTCCGAACCGGTGGCCGGCAGGGTCAGCACACAGCCGAGCGGCAGCGCCCCCTTGATGGAGGCCTTGTCCCGCAGGATCTCCCAGGGGTCGTCCCCCTCGAAGCAGGCCGCGGCGGCCACGAACTTGGTGCCATCCACCACGGAACCGCCACCCATCGCCAGCAGGAAGTCGATGCGCTCGCGCTTGACCAGGGCCACCGCCTCCATCAGCTGATCGTACTGGGGGTTGGCGCCGATGCCGGGAAACTCCAGCCACTCCCGGCCCGCCAGCGCCTGGGTCAACTGCTCATAGACCCCGTTCTGCTTGATGCTGCCACCCCCGTAGAGCACCAGCAGACGGCTGCCGGCCGGGATCAGCTCGGGCAGCCTGGCGATCTGGCCTTCACCAAAACAGATGCGGGTGGGATTGGCATATTGGAAGTTGTACACGGCAGAGCCCTCGGTTGATTGCATGCCGGGGAATTGTGCGCCTGCCGTGCCATCAGGTCAAAAACGGGAGCCTGTCGTCAAAAATACGATGCCAGCCTGCCGATGCCGGGCGCTCCTGCCCGGCTTTGCTATGGTGATAGCGGGAAGACGAGTTCGTCGCCCCCTCAAGCCCCTCCCGGGGTCCCTTTCCCACTCACAGGGTCTCTATCATGAAACTGAAGCACGCCTGGATTGCGGGTGCCCTCACCCTCTGTGCCCCTCCCCTGCTCTATGCCGCCGAGGTCACCACCCATGTGGCCGTGGCCCCCGGACAAGCCAGCCTGGCCGAAGAACTGACCGCCAGAGCAACCGTCACCGCCATCGACCTGGCCACCCGCAAGGTCAGCCTGAAAAATGCCGAAGGGCAGACCCTGGATCTGATCGCCGGGGAGGAGGTGACCAACCTTCCCCAGCTCAAGGTGGGAGATGTCGTGGCCCTGAGATATCTGCAACTGCTGGACCTGACCCTGCTCAAGGGCACCGCCGGGGTGAGAAAACGGGTGGTGGAAGTGGAAGGGGGCAAGGCGGCCGCCGGGGAGAAACCTGCTGCCGGCGCCGGCATGCAGGTAACCATCTATGCCGACGTCATCGACGTGGACAAGGCGCACCAGACCATCCGGGTCAAGGGGGTTGACCATACCCTGACCCTCAAGGTGCAGGATCCGGCCCAGTTCGCCCTCATCGCCAAGGGGGACCAGATCAAGGCCGTGCAGACCACCGCCATCGCCATCGGGATCGCCCCCCAGAGTCCCTGAGCCCTGACCACGGCAGGCCGTGCCTCCCACTGCCTGCCGGCCCCGTGGCAAGGGGGCAACCCCTTGCCTTTAACGCCCAAAGATTGCCGTTTGAATCACATCATGCCTGGGAGGCGGATTTGCCGGTGAGGCGATCCATGGCCTCCTTGAGCATGGCATCGCGCTGCGCGGACAGGTCCTTGCTCTGCGTTTCGCGCTCCTCGGCAGAGAGCGTCTTGTCATCCGCTGTCCCCTTGAGCTGACGCTCGAGATCGTCAAATTTTTTGCGATCAAAGCCCAGGGCCTTGTCCACCATCTGCTGCACCCGCGCATCCTTGACGCCACCGGTCAGGACTGTGTTCTTGCCGTTCCTGGCCAGATGCTCGTAGGTCAGCGCCTGCTGCGCCTTGCCGGTCAGCACCTGACTGGAGAGGCTGACCTGCTGAGACCAGCCGCTCTGCTTGTCGTCGCTGTCGCTGAGGGTCGCCAGGGCACGGTTCTGGGACGCGCTCTGGGCAAGTTGATGACCATAGGGTTTGATATCCATGAAGGCTCCACGCTCACTGTCGGCCTCGCCGGCTCCGGGGACGAGTTCCCCGCCATGGGCCGGAGACAGCAAATTGCAGGCCAACTTGAGTACCCCCCTCTTCCGATGGTTCAGCACGGGGTCACAGCACGCCTCCTTCTGCACTCCATGACGAGTGCGACCAGATCCATCAAAAAAGGCGCCCGAAGGCGCCTCTTGTGGACAGAAGTCGGCTCGTCATGACATCAGCGACGGCTGATGTGGAGCGGACCGAAGGTCTGGGCCACCGGCATGATCTCGATGCTGTTGATGTTGACGTGGGCAGGCTGCTCGCTGATCCAGAGTACGGTATTGGCGATGTCTTCCGGCAGGATGGCCTGCACCCCCTGATAGACGGTGGCCGCCTTGGCGTCGTCGCCGTGGAAGCGCACGTTGGAGAACTCGGTGCCGCCACACAGGCCGGGCTCCACGTTGGTGACACGCACCGCCGTGCCCGCCAGATCGGCACGCAGGTTGAGGCTGAACTGCTTCACGAACGCCTTGGTCGCGCCGTAGACGTTGCCGCCCGGATAGGGGTAGGTCCCTGCGATGGAGCCGATATTGATGACGTGGCCGCAGTTGCGCGCCACCATGCCCGGCAGCAGCAACCGGGTGATCAGGGTCAGGCCGCTGATGTTGGTGGCGATCATCTGCTCCCAGTCCTCAAGGTCTGCCTTGTGGGCAGGCTCCAGCCCCAGTGCCAGGCCGGCGTTGTTGACCAGCAGGTCCACCTGTTGCCATTCGGTCGGCAGCCCCTCGATGGCGGCGCGGGTGGCAGCCTTGTCCTGGACGTCGAACACCAGGGGCAGGAACTGCTCGCCCAGATCCTCGGACAGGGCGGCCAGCCGTTCGCCGCGGCGCCCGGTGCCGATCACCCGGTGGCCAGCGCTCACCAGCAGGCGGCTGATGGCCTCACCAAAGCCGGACGAGGCGCCCGTTACCATTGCAATCATGTGAACCTCCATTGTTATTTGTCTTCTTGAAAAATCAGCACGTTATATGTCGCGTTTGCCCAGCTTTCGCCATGCGAACACCGCCAGATGCAGCAGGAAGAGACCCGAGCCCCCCAGCGCAAACAGCAGGCCGGTCAGGGCGTTGACCGAGGTATCGGCGCCGCACCACCACCAGACCAGCCAGCCGACGACCCCGATGAGAAAGGTCTGGGCGGCACAGACCGGGCAGCGCCCGAGCTTGGCCCTGATGGCCGTAGCCAGGCAATCTTCGCAACTCATGATGGCGCCTGCCGCTCATTCCCCAGCGCCAGCACCAGGCGGTGGGCATGCTGGCCGGGCCCGTAATAATCGGGCAGCCGTACCCCGGGGCGAAACCCCAGCCCCTGATAGAGGGTCCTGGCTTCTGGGTTGGCGTCGGCGACCTCGAGGCGAATCGCCCCCCAGCCGGCCTCGCGCCCTTCCCGGATCACCTGCTCCAGCAGGCGGCGTGCCCACCCCTGACGGCGGATGGTCCAGCGGATGGCGAGGGTCTGGATGATGAGACGATCCCAGCCTTTGTGCTCCAGCACGCTCACATAGCCCATCACCTGCGCCTTCTCGTCTTGCAGCAGCAGGGTGCGCCCCTTGGCCTGATTGAGCAGATAGTGCCAGCGGCTGCGGCCGAAGGCGACCTCGGGGGGAAAACAGTAGCGTTCCA
>ERZ724518.102-NODE-102-length-29020-cov-5.550699_pt1 | contig 29020 bp, 26 predicted proteins | sample MGYA00376051_ERZ724518 | MGnify/ENA primary metagenome ERZ724518 (study PRJEB28724, sample SAMN07190885) | wastewater metagenome | isolation source: influent of sewage treatment plant in Hong Hong | place: Hong Kong | collected 2016-03-17 ... | reverse complement strand
ACAGATCTTTTTCAAATAGAACCCTTTACGTTGATTTGTGTGGACAACCATTGTTTTATGGAATGGGTATGGGATGGCAGTGAAAGTCACATCAAACACCTGGATCGTGGGGCAAATTATATTTGGTCGTCATCTACGCTGTACAACATCGAACAAAAAGAAAGGAGAATTCGGGAATTTGAAAATTTTATATTAAAAAACGAGCATTTTCCACACAAACTGCTGCAATTTCATCAAAGCAAGCCCTTTGGAGAGGCGGAAACCGATTTTTTAATGGACCGCCCGGGAGTAAAAACCATTGCCATTACCCAGGTGGAAAAGCGACTCGGAAAAATGCATTTTCAATATTTTAACCTGTTGGAAGAGAGCACATTGGTTTCAGAACTAAGCATTTAAAAAAAGAAAAAAACCACATATATCGTTTTTCGGCCAGGAAAATGGTTTTTTTGTTGAATTCCTTTTGTTAATTGGGTGAAAGACAGTACTTTTGCAACTCTTTTTAAAATTGTCGATTAAAATTGGCGCAATAAAAATCAAAAGATGAAAAGGACATTTCAACCATCACGAAGAAAAAGAGCCAACAAGCATGGTTTCAGATCTAGAATGGCTACCAAAAACGGAAGAAGGGTGTTGGCTGCCAGAAGGGCCAGAGGAAGGTACAAATTGACCGTTTCCGACGAAAAGCGTTTGAAGTAAATTCAGATACACACCAAAAAAACATAAGAGTCCGAATCGGGTTGCATCCTGGTTCGGATTTTTTATTTTTACAAGATGCGCAGGACATTTACATATCAAGACCGACTTAAGTCCCGCAAGGCGATTGCGCAGGTATTTGAAACCGGAGGACAGCTGTTTCAATACCCTATAAAAGTCTTTTATCTCATTACTGCCGATCAGCCCGCCACAGTGCAGATGTCGGTATCCGTGCCCAAAAAAAAGTTTAAAAAAGCCACAGACCGCAACCAGATCAAGCGCAGGATGCGTGAAGCCTTTCGCCTCAACAGGCCGGAAGATCCTGCTCAGACGAGTTTGGCCACCATGTGGGTTTACATTGGAAAAGAGACCGAGAGCTACGATAAAATAGAGTCGGCAAGTCGCAAACTATGGCAAAAACTCATTAAAATCCAACCGCATGGCACAGAAGCTCAGCAAGAAGGACATTAAAAACCTCGATAAGGTACCGTACGAAAAAATCAGGCCCTTTCTTAAAACGGGTCAGATCGTGTTTTGCAGTGGATCCTATTTGTTTTCGGGTGCCATTCAAAAACTGACCAACAGCGTGTGGAGCCATGTGGCCATTATTTACAAAGACGAAGAGCTGGGCCGTGTGTTGGTGCTGGAAGCCGAGCCCTACATTGGCATTCGATTGATACCCTTATCAAAATACCTCAACGATTACAAAGGCAAGCGCAGGCCTTACAAGGGGCAGATCGTCATCACCGAATTTTCGGGAGAACTGGCTGAAAATGGTCACCGCAACATCATTGGCTTTGGCCTGGATGAACTTACCCGGCCGTACGACAACTGGGAAATCTTTCGCATTATGATGCGTATATTATTTAAGGTAGGAAAACGCGAAAAAAACAGAAACTACATCTGCAGTGAGCTGGTAAGAGACTGTTTTAAAAGAGGGGGATATTTATTTAAAATGAAAGACAGCTACATCAGCCCTCAGGAAATCTGGGAAGACGACCACGTGCAATTAAAGTACCGCGTACTCTGATTGGTCGGCAGGCAAGACCAGGACCAACTCACCGGCAGCATCGATGTTGAGCAGTCTGACTTGCCGGCATTCGTTGATCATGGTTTCACTTTTTGGCAAAGACACCTTGATGTAATTATCGGTAAACCCCGACATCAGCGCCTCATTGGAAGTGTGGTTTTCAAATAATACAGGTCGATGGCTGTTCAGGTGTTGTTCGTAAAAGGCTCGTTGTTTTTTTTGAGAGAGAATGCGCAACATTTCGTTTCTTTCTCTTCTCACTTCCATGGCCACCTTCGATTCCATGCCGGCAGCATCTGTGTTGGCGCGTTCAGAATAGGTGAAGACGTGGAGGTAAGACACATCCAGGTCATTGAGAAAGTGGTAGGTATCCAGAAAGTCATCGTGACTTTCTCCGGGAAAGCCCACGATCACATCAACGCCGATGGCACAGTGGGGCATGGCTTTTTTAATGGCTTCAACCTTTGCTGCATAAAGTTCTCTCTTGTATCGCCTGCGCATGGCTTTAAGCACCAAATTGCTACCCGACTGAAGCGGCACGTGAAAATGGGGCATAAAACGATTGCTATTGGCTACAAAGCGGATGATTTCATCGGTAAGCAAGTTGGGCTCGATGGAAGAAATTCTGTACCGGCTTATTTGCGTGTCTGCATCCAGGGCCTGGATGAGGTCAAAAAACAAAGCTTCTTTTTTGGGCAGCAGCCCTTCGATGACCTCGGTGCCATTGCCAAAATCGCCAAGGTTTACACCCGTGAGTACCACCTCTTTTACCCCCATGGACGCAATTTTGTTGGCGTTTTCCACAACGTTGGACACAGTATCACTGCGACTTCGGCCACGGGCCTGGGGAATGGTGCAAAAACTACATTTATAGTCGCAACCATCCTGCACCTTGAGGAAAGAACGGGTGCGGTCGCCAAAAGAAAAAGAACCTACAAATTGGTTGACCTGGTGTACATCGCCCGATTTGATCAAACCTTTGCCGGCATGGCTGAGTTCATCGATGAATTTGAGGATGTTGAATTTTTCTGCAGCTCCAAGTACCAGATCGACACCGGGAATAGAAGAAATTTCTTCCGGCTTCAGCTGGGCATAACAGCCAATGACAATGATTTTTGCATTGGGGGCATACCGCTGTGCGCGGCGCACTTCGTAGCGGCATTTTTTATCTGCAAAATCGGTTACGCTGCAGGTATTGAGCACATAAATATCGGCGCCTTCCTCAAAATTGACAACCCCATAACCGGCATCTTCAAATTGCCGGCGGATGGTAGAAGTCTCAGAAAAATTGAGCTTGCAACCGAGGGTATGAAAGGCAACAGTACTTGGTGTAGACATGGGTGCAAAGGTAAGGAGTTTTGTTTAAACAGCCCATAATGCCAAGGTGACTGACGCAAAATGACCATAGGATGGACAAAAAGCAGTAAGTTTGAAACCTGATTTGATATGTAAAGAAAATAGCGGCTTTGAATCCTTCCAAAAGTATAGCCATTGTGGCCAACAGCACCTGGAACATCTACAATTTCAGGCAAAATGTGATACGTAAGTGTATCGAAGAAGGCTTTAAGGTATATGTGCTGGCGCCCATCGATGCTTACATCGAATACGTAGAGAACTTTCCGGAGGTAGTACACATCAATTTGCGCACCCTGGATCGCGACAGCACCAACCCCGTCAAAGATCTGTTGCTGGTAGAAGAGTTGCGACGTAAGTACCGCAAAATCAAACCCGACCTGGTGGTACATTACACCCACAAGCCCAACATATTTGGAACCATTGCAGCCAGGCTGGCAGGGGTGAAATCAGTAAGTGTGGTTACTGGTTTGGGTTATTCGTTCATCAATAGGGGTTTTATCAATGTAGTAACCGAATGGTTGTATCGGCGTACAGCAAGGTACAGTAGTAGCATGATCTTTGAAAATGAAGACGACCGTAGCTTATTTATAGAAAAGCACCTGGTTGATGAAGCACGGGCCTTTGCAGTGAAGGGCTGTGGAGTAAACACCGCGTACTACCATAGTGAAAAAAAGACGGCACCCGACCCACCCGTATTTACCTTTATTGGACGTTTGTTGAAAGACAAGGGTATTCTGGAGTTTGCAGCAGCAGCGCGTCAATTTCATGAAAAGGCCATGCCGGCATCCTTTGTAGTGCTGGGAGATTTTGACCCTGAAAATCCATCAACGATTGACAGAGATACCTTGCTGGAGTGGATCAGTGAAGACACAGTAGATTACAAAGGCTTTGTCAACGATGTGCGACCATTTCTGGAAAAATCAACATGCATAGTTTTGCCATCCTATCGGGAGGGCATGCCGCGCATCGTATTGGAAGCCATGGCCATGGGCAAGCCTGTGATTACTACCAAAACGGCGGGATGCAGAGAAACGGTAGAAGAGGGTGTCAACGGCTATTTGGCAGAAGCCAGGGATGTCAACGACCTGATCAGAGCGATGGAAAAATTTTGTGCCCTTTCTCCGGCGCAGCGCGAAGCCATGGGGGAAAAAGGCAGAGCAATGGCTGCAGCCATTTTCAGCGATACCATAATTGCCGACGACCTTTTTCGAATCTTTTGTCTCTCGATGACATGATCGTTTTTTGCATACTGATTTCAGCAATTTATGCCTGCATGATAGCGGCCATTTTTATTTTGTCCATAAAACCATCGCCGGTAAAAACAAGGGTGAAGTTTGAACACAAACGATTTTCTGTGGTGGTAGCTGCCCGAAATGAATCCCACAACATAGGACCCTGTTTAAAAGCCTTGTTGGCACAACAATATCCTGCCGATCATTTTGAAATTATTGTAGTAGATGATCACAGCACAGACGATACCTACAAACAACTAAGAGAAACAAAGGGCATCAGCGCTTTGTCTTTAGAAGAGGGGCAAGGGAAAAAAGCCGCGCTTGCTCTGGGCATAAGCGCAGCCAAATATGAATACATTGCCACCACAGATGCCGATTGTGTGGTAGGAGAAAGATGGTTGGCCAAGCTCAATGAAAGTTTCAATCAAAGTGGAGCAACATTAATCACCGGTCCGGTTAAAATCTCGCCCTGCGATCGCATGCTCAGTGCCTTTGAAGCAATGGATGTTGCCATAACGATGGTGGTCACGGCTTTTGGCATCCAGAGGAAGCTTTATTATTTAGCCAATGGTGCCAACCTTGCCTTTGCAAAGAAAGTGTATGAAGCGACAGGTGGATATCAAAACCACATACACCATGCTTCAGGGGATGATGTATTTTTTTATGCCGAAGCGGCCCTACAAGGCAACAGGATAGGCTTTGCAGGAGATGCAGAAGCCATTGTTACCACCAGACCACAACAGGGATGGAAACAGCTGCTGCAGCAACGGAAGCGGTGGGCCACCAAAACGCGGGCGTATGCAGGGTTAAATATCTGGATGGTTCAAGGCATGGTCGTGTTGGTAAACATCAGCCTGCTTATGATGTTAATTCTTGGTTTTTTTAATCCCAGTGCCTGGTTTGGGGGTGCAGTAATATTGATTAGCAAGGGTGTTATTGACTTTATTGCCCTATGGCTGGCCACCGATTGGCAAAACAACCGAAGAGCCATGAAGTTTTTTTTGCAGGGTCAGATTGTATACCTTTTTATCATTCTTTTTTCCGCATGGCATGCTTTTGTTGGAGGTGGCTATAATTGGAAGGGAAGGGAGGTGAGGTAGGCATAAGCAAGAGTCAACAACATTTCAAAGGTTTAATTCGTTTGATATTAACGAACGCAACAGAACCTATGAAAAAAAAATCTCCCCAAAGAGGCAAGCGAAAAATTTTGCCAGGCCGCAAATCCAGAAGATTAAAAGGATATGATTACAGAAGAGAGGGTCTGTATTTTATTACCATATGCTGCCACAACAGGATTCATAGATTTGGTTATGTAGAAAATGGTAAAATGATTTTAAATGAGTTTGGAAAAATTGCGGAAGAGGAGTGGAAAAAATTGTCCGAAAGATATCCCCGGTTTAAATTAGATACCTTTCAAATAATGCCCGACCATATACACGGCATCATTCGATTGCAAGAAACAAAAACAGGATCCGGGTTTACCTCGGATCTTAAACGAGAAAACCCCAAAATAGATAGTAATTTGGCCGATCCCAACCATGTCGAGACATCCGCAAGGGATATCTCGACGGCCGGTCCCAATTATCTATCTACAAAGGCAAGGGATATCTCGACGGCCGGTCCCAACCATCTATCAACAAAGGCAAGGGATGTCTCGACAGCCGATCCCTCGGTTCCAGATATTGTGGGAGCCTATAAATCATTGGTTGCAAATGGTTGTTTGAAAATTTACAAATCAAAAAATGAGTTTATGGGCAAATTTTGGCAAAGAAGTTATCACGACCACATCATACGCGAAGAAATTTCATATTATCGTATAGCCATGTATATCCGTGACAATCCAATTAAATGGGGGGTGGTAAAAAAACATAGACGAAAAAAGAGGGTGTGATTAAGTAATTATTTTTCTCTTCCAGAATCATATTCAGCCGCTGTCGAGAAAGACTAAAAAGTATTGCAAGGCCAAGATCTCGATTTTTTAATTTAAGTTTCTCCCAACCCTTATCAACATCCAAATTCAGGTAATGGGCAAAGACTTATTGTTATTGCACAATCCTTCTGAATTTAAATCGTTAATCGCGTTTTTCACAGAAATTTTGACCGTTTATTTTCGATAAGCATAGAATGAAAACAAGAATCATCGATAATGACTTCATTGTTTAATTTTTTTGTTATTAAGAAGGCCTGTTTGTTAAAACGTATTATGACAAATGTCACTATTTAATAAAACCAAAGCAATCACCCTACAAGGTGATTGCTTTTACAACGAGTAAATATTATGTTTGTATTAAAATAAAGGTGTGGAAAAAGTAATCATTCATATCGTAGAAGACAACAAGGTGATTCGCGACAGTGTCAAAAAATTCATTTCATTCCACGAAGAATTTGCCATAGATGTAGTGGAAACTTCGGCAGATTCTTTTTTGTTAAAAAACATCCAGCACCCCTCAGAAATCACCCAGATTTTACTATTAGACATTGGTTTACCGGGCACTTCGGGCATTGAGGCCATACCCTTGATCCTTGATAAATATCCGGAACTCAACATCGTGATGCTCACTACGTATGAAGAGGAAGACATCATATTAAAAGCCCTTTGCAGTGGTGCATGCAGCTACATTTCCAAAAAAGCTACCCTTGAAGACATCGTAGAAGCCCTGCGAATTGTAGCCAAAGGCGGTTCTTATATGTCGCCTTCCATTGCCCGGGAAATTGTCAACCACCTCATGGGAGGCAGGGTGAGTAAGGCCACCATTCTAAGCGACCGCCAAAAAGAAATTCTGGAGCGGCTGGTGGATGGCAAGAGTTACCAAACCATCGCAGCCGAACTTTTTATTTCGGTAGAAACGGTGAGAACCCATGTCAAAAAAATGTACAAGCTGCTCCATGTAAACAACAAGACCGAGGCCATTACCCAATACATGATGGGTTATATTAAATAAATGGATAGGGTAATTCCATGCGTAAAAACGACTTCAGTAAATACGGGTGGTTAATTGTTTCTTCATAAATGCCGGATGTAGCAAATAAGCTATATTTGTATAAACAGCAATGATTTGACCTTCAGACAATATATTCTTGTGTGCTTTGGATTATTTTCCTTAAGCAATGTAAGTGGGCAAAACACAAGCTTTAAAATCATAGAGCCGGAATACGAGTTGAAAATGGTACGGCTCAATTCCACAGAAGATCTGGGTCAGTTTAATGACATCATTGAGGATGATGAGGGTTATGTATGGTTCAGCAGTGCCGCCGGCATGCACGTATTTGATGGAAACAGAACCGTCACCTACACGGGCCTTAAAGGTCAATTTGGTTTTGATACAGATAGTGTTTCCCGCCCATTTATTTTTTTTAATCATGCAGGAAAACACAAGATATGGGTTCAGCAATCTGGCAATCGATTGTTGCAAATCAACACGCAACAAAGAACCATTGAGCAAGTGACCGATTTTTTTCCGGGGGAGGACAAGCTTATATTGTCGAGCCACAAAAACCCGGAAGGAGGTTTGTATATACTGTCACATCACAACAAAGACAAAAAAATAGCACTGAGCAGAAAAGGAGAAGGAAAAAATATGCCAACCTTGTATACGGCACCCATTGAGAATCTGAGCGGAATGTTTGCCAAAATGAGGGGAAAAGAAATTTGGCTATTCAAAAATGGGTACTTTATAAGATTGAACCAGGAAGGCAGGGAGATAAAAAAATACAACACCAGGTTTCAAATCAGCAACCAGGTTAGTGTTTGGACCAACGACACCTCATTTTATTTTATTGATCAGCTAAGCTATACCATTTATAAGTGGGACCGGTCGTCGGATGAACTTTTGCCATTTTTAAAAATCCCAACTACGGTCAAAGCCGGTTTATCTGGTCTATGGGTGGAGGGCGAGAAGGTGTACATAGCCGATAATTTGTATTTGTACATATTAAATACAAAGGACAGCACCCAGCAAGATTTGTCAAATGACTTTTTAACAACCATTAAAAATGAAGCACATGGTGGCCTGGGGGTTAATTTTCTGAAATTCACAAAAAGAAGGGACGGAACACTCTGGGTAAGTAACTTGAGGACGGTGCTACAAATCAAAGAAAAGCTCCCAAAACCAACACAGTTTAAGCAGGTAATTAATGACAAGGCACTGTCGTCCAGTACTACCAGCTTTCGTGCACTTGCAGAAGACAAAGACAAAAACATCTATGCAAGCTATTACGGAGGCATAGCCATGAAAAGGCCAGGAGACAAAGGGTTTGAAGGTGTTGGAAAATGGCGACATTTGATCAACGAAGCAAAGGGCACCTATTCATTGAATGTATGGAACAACCACCTCATATGGAACAATGTGATCATAGACTTAAAAGACAACAACATACAATATGTGGGGCCTCAAAACAATGCGGGGCATTGTAATCAATGGATACAAAACGACACGCTGTGGCTTTACATCTGGCACACCCCAACGCTGTACTATTATGATTTAAGAAGAAAGCGGCAAACAGAAATAGGGCTTAAAACACAAATCAACGGAGAGGGCACCTATTATTCTGCCATCAATGACATTAAAATGGATAAAAGCGGCCAACATTTTTGGATCAGCAGCACGTTTAAGGGCATCCAGCTGCTTTCAAAAAACGGACAACTTCTTAAAGAATATGATAAGACGTTACTGCACACCCCTGACAACGACATTCAGGAAATAGAAGTGGATGGAGATCATTTGTGGTTTGGGTGTACCCTTGGCCTGGGAAGGCTCAACACAGTGACAGGAGCCATCAGCATTTTTAAAAATCCTTTGATTACCGGAGAAAACATCATACAAAACCGCACCATCTTTTCCATTTTGCCAGACCAGCGGGGTAATTTGTATTTGGGCAGCAGTTACGGACTATTGTATTTTGATACGCATACCTTACAATTTTACAATCTGGCAAAAGGGCACCCAATGTCAGAGATTGAGTTTAATAAAATGGCTGCATTAAAAACCAGTGATGGCAGGTATTATTTTGGAAGTACCGACGGACTTTATTCTTTTATACCGCAAGAGCTGCAATTTTTGCAGGCGTCGAATAAAATACAGCCCTTAAAACTAATCGGCACTGCTATTTTTGATCAGCAAAAAGAAAAATTCAATTACGAATACCGCCACCTCAACACCCTCAAAGATTTGGTTCTCCAACCCACGGAAAGTAGTTTGGAGCTACAGTTTTCGGTTCCCGAATATTCAAAGGAAGTATACTACAGCTACCGGATTAAGGAGCAAAGCAAGCTTTGGACGGCCCCGAAACTTGACAATAAAATATTTCTGTATGGACTAGAACCAGGCACCCACACTTTGGAAGTGAGAGCATCGACCGGCATTTCAGAAAAAGAAGCAAGTTTGTATTCGATCACCATTGTAAAAAAACAAGTGTGGTATAAGAGAGCCTGGGTGATAGCCTTGTTCACCCTGCTGCTGAGCACACTGGTATTTGTTTTCCTAAGATATCGCTTCAATCAAAAACTAAGAAGACAAAAAGAACTGGCGGCATTGCGGACAAAAATCAGTGCCGATCTTCATGACGAAGTAGGCACCCTGCTTTCCGGACTGGCCATGAAAAGTCAGATCCTGGCTATTGAGGCAACAGAAGAAAACAAGGAAGTACTCAATGAAATCAGCAGCATGGGCAGAGAAGCCATGGAAAGAATGAGGGACACCGTTTGGGCCATCGACAGCAGAAAGGACAAGGTAGAAAACCTGATAGATAAGATGAGAGATCATGCTGAAAAAAATCTGCCATTAAAAAAAATGAAACACGTTTTTATCAATCAGGTAGGAGACACCAAACAGTTTATTGACCCGGAGAAGAGACAGAACATCTACCTAATTTACAAGGAGGCCATTGCCAACATTATGAAGCACAGCAACGGAGATCACGTGGACATTATACTGTCGAACGATAAAGGGCGGTTAAAGTTGGTGATAAAAGACAATGGACATGAAAAACCGGCCACGAACACAGAAGGTCAGGGTCTCAGCAATATGGCCATGAGGGCAAGGAAAATCAAAGGTCAGCTTGATGTTGGTTATAATGGAGGTTATGTGGTGGAACTGGTGGTATAAATAGACGAGCCGGACGACAATCCACATGAGGAAAATTTTAAAATCTTGCCAAAAGTCCAAATGACAATTTTTCTTTTTCCTGGGGAAAGGCAGCGAGGCTGAGGTTTTTGCTGGCTTCAATCGAAAGATAAAATTTAAGAAAAGAAGGTCCGGCTTTGAGGGTAAGGCAGGGCTCGGCTACAAACAATCGGTTGTGCTGTACTACCATGTCGACATAAGCTGAAGGACAGAATCGGGATAACGTGGGTTCGTAATATTGCAGGTAAGCGAGTTTTACAGAAAGTCCGGCTTCAAAATATTTTGAGCGGTAGCTAAGGCCGGTGAGCTGGCTAAAACGCTGGAATTTGGAGCCAATGTGATAATTTTCATTGCTGTCGAGAGGGTGGGAAGAGCGGTACAGGAAGTTGCCATATCCCCAATAAAAACAATGATCAAAGACAAGGCTCCTTTGGTCGTTGAGCCAAAGATAGTAGCCAATGCCCAGCTCGCTAAGGCTGCCATTGCCATAAATAGAAGTTTGGCCACTGACGCTCTGACCGGTAAAAGCAGCATGGCCAGCTGCAAGAGTGAGGTTTTGGGTAGGTGTGTGCAGCACGCTGGCTTCGAGACCAACAGCGGAAGGGGTGACAACATAACCAAGGTTGACCTTGGTTTCGAGGCTGTTGGAAAAGGCGGGCAATTGTTGGGGTCCGGGGGCATAATAAACCGGGTTGCACGAATACAGGGAGGAGAGCAGAACAAAAAAATAGATCAGGAGAACAGCGTTCGGCCCCCCTGATCTGGTGAACTTGTATAAAAACTGCCAAAATGTATAGCGTTCTGAGGCAAAATAAAATTTCATTTCGTGGGTAGGTGTTGTCAATCAACTTTTGCAAAGGTATGGGCATACACGGCATTAAAAGTTGTACAAAATGGAAAACAGAAAAAAACTTTTCTACCCTTTTTCTAAAAAATGAAGGCTACAATGAAATTTCTAACGCAAATAGAGAAATGTGTATATAAAAAAGAAAAAGACAAGCCGTTGACCACAAAAACAAGAATTGGGTTTACATTTTTTCTATAAAGTGATGGAATCAATGGAGAAGGAAACGAAAAACAAGGTAATAAACAGACAAAAAATGCAACAATAATTTCTTTATTAGCCGTGTATTCCGTCAAAATATTTACAATAAACGCAAATAACCAAGTAAAAATATGGCAAAGTATTTGTTTTTACATATATTTGTTATACTATTTTCCGATTTACGTTTTTTCTAAAAATTATGGACTCAACACAAAAAGCACTATTTCAAAGCATCAAAAACCTGTTTAAAAAGGAAACTTTTTCACTGGTAGATGAGGTAAGTGAGGTTTTAAGCCTTGAAAAGGGAGCCACCTACAAAAGGATCAGTGGCCACACCTCGTTGAAAATTGATGAAATAGCCAAGTTGTGTCTGCATTACAACATATCTTTTGATTCACTGCTCGAACAACACTCGGGGCTCAACCAAATCAGTTTTGTTACAGAACACGTAAGCATTACCGCCAGTACCTTAAAAGAATTTTTGCTTTCTTTTGGCAGGACCTTTGATTCGCTGAGGAGGGGCAGAGAAAACGAACTCATCTTACTGGGCAATGAACTGCCCATGCCCCATTACTTTGATTTTCCGCGACTTGTTACTTTTTTGCACCACATGTGGCACCAGGAAAAAGGGGGTTTTCAAAACACCCACAAAAAGCTTGAGGGCTTACAGATGCAAGGCGACAATCTGCACCTTGTCAATTATTTGAGTCATGAATTCAACAATCACCCGACCACAGAAATTTGGGGTCCGGGGGTATTTAATGCAGCCTTTCACCGCTTAAAACTGGGACACAGAATAGGCATTATCAACCAGAGTCAGGCGGAAGAATTGTACAAAGATTTTGGTCTGCTGATCGAACATCTGCGCAAGGTGGCTGAGACAGGTCACAAGTTTAATCCTCAAAGTGGGCGTGCATACGGAGAGGCACAGCTGCTGATCAACAAATACTATTTTGGAGGGTCACAGGTTTACTACAATACAGATGGCTACGAAAAAGCCTTTATCAGCACCGAATATCCTGACTTTATTCATACCAACGATCCGCGCTTTACCAGCAGGATTCGCGAAAAGACTTACAATTACAAGGCTTACAGCGTCAATATCAGCAGAGACAATGCACTGGAGAGAACGCAGTATTTTCGCCTTCAAACCGCCGAATGGGAGCGACTGGGCAGAGAGTTGGAAAATCAATCGTAACTACCGTGGCTTAAGTGCTTAATTTTTTTCATTTTTGTGGCTTAAAATCAAAAAAATGAAGCGACTCGTCTTTTTATTTGTTTTGTTGACCACAGCATTCCATTTTTCATGCAGTAGCGATGATGCCGACCAGAGCATTGATGATTACCTAAAGGCCAACAACCTCACCGCCCAAAAAACAGAAGACGGGCTTTATTACATCATCGACGTACCAGGCAACGACACCAAGCCCAAGGTCAACAGCACCGTAAGGGTAAAGTACGAAGGAAAGTTGCTCAATGGCGATGTATTTGATAAAAGCGATGATTTCAAAACGAGCCTCTCCAACGTAATAGCGGGATGGAGAAGGGGCATGGTCTTATTTGGAGAAGGTGGCAAGGGTACACTGATCATACCGCCCAGTCTGGGTTATGGTAGTCAGGCGGTTGGGGCCATTCCCGCCAATTCGGTGCTGATCTTTGATGTTGAACTGCTTGAGGTCTTTTAAAAGCCGTATCTTAGCCACAATTAAACAAAATACACCTTGAAAATAGGAATTACCATAGGGGATGTCAATGGCATTGGCCCCGAAGTTATCATAAAAGCCCTTTCCGACGAGAGGGTGCTGGATCATTTTACACCCATTATTTACGGCTCATCCAAGGTGATGTCTTACCACAAAAACATTGTGAAAGACAGCAACATTCAATTTCACCACATCAGTGAGGCAAACAGGGCGGCGCAAAAAAAAATCAATGTACTCAATTGTTGGGAAGACAATGTAAACATAACCCTGGGCAAGGTCACCGAAGAAGGAGGCCGCTATGCCAAAATGGCGATTGAAAAAGCGGCACTTGATTTGAAAAACGGTCTGATCGACGGTCTGGTAACCGCACCCATCCACAAGGCGGCGATGAAACTGGCCGGTTTTCCACATGCGGGTCATACAGAGTATTTTGAAACCCTTTTTGGCACCAATGGCCTCATGCTCATGGTGAGTGATCAATTGCGTGTAGGTTTGGTCACCAACCACCTGCCACTATCAGAGGTGACTGCTCAAATAACCAAAGAAAGGGTTCAGAAAAAAATAAAAGTCTTTGAAGAGAGCCTGCGCATTGATTTTGCCATAGACAAACCCACCATTGCCGTGCTGGGTCTCAACCCACATGCAGGAGACGAGGGAGCTCTGGGGGAACAGGAAGAAAAGATCATAAGGCCCGCCATTATTGAGTTGAAAAAGAATGGCATGATGGTCTATGGACCTTTTCCCGCTGATGGATTTTTTGGTTCGGCGCAGTACAAAAAATTTGATGGCATCCTTGCCATGTACCACGACCAGGGTCTGGTTGCATTAAAAGCACTTTCCTTTGGTGGTGGGACCAATTTTACAGCAGGAATAAAGGGCATCAGGACTTCACCGGATCATGGCACAGCGTATGACATAGCTGGTCAAAACGAAGCGGATCCTTCTTCCATGAGAAAGGCATTGTTTGTGACAAAAGATTTGATCCAAAACAGATCAGATTATCACAATTTCAGGGCTAATGCTTTGGATAAAAAACAAAGGCCGTCAGACAACGAAGAAGAAGACGAAATTCTCGAAGACTCCTGATTGTTCACTTGTCTTATCATTCCCTCTTTTCAGGATTGGTCAAAAAAATATATGTGTCTGACAGCCTCTCAGGTTAGTTCTATGCCGCAAATATATATATAAAAAACCCACATACATCAAAAAAATTCCAAATATGTCGGATAAGCTGAACTGGGAAAGCTGTATTTCGGAATCCCGACCCGGAAAATCGGCTTCGGGCGAGTTGCACAGGACTCATTTCCAGCGGGACTATGACCGGTTGATTTTTTCATCTGCCTTCAGGAGGCTGCAAAATAAAACCCAGGTATTTCCTTTGCCGGGCAACACCTTTGTACATAACCGACTGACCCATTCGCTGGAAGTAGCCAGTGTGGGCAGATCGTTGGGGGCCATAACGGGCGAAATTTTGGCTGGCCAGGTAGGGAGTGAGCGGGCAAGTGCCTTTTACAAGTACGACCTTTCATCGGTGGTAGCAGCTGCCTGTTTGGCACACGACGTAGGCAATCCGCCCTTTGGTCACAGCGGTGAAAAGGCCATTTCCAATTACTTTTTACAAAACAGCGACCATGCCATCGGGGGTAGAAAATTAAGAGCGTGGTTTTCAGAAACAGAATGGTCTGACCTCATCAATTTTGAGGGCAACGCCAATGCTTTTCATCTGCTTACCTATGGCTACAAGGGCAAGGCGGCCTATGGCATGCAACTCACCTATACTACACTGGCCTCGATACTAAAGTACCCTTGTGAGTCAGCGGCGGTGGACAAAAAACACACCCATCGAAAAAAATATGGCTTCTTTGCGGCCGATCGGCAAAGGTTTGAAGAAGTAGTGACAAACACCTGTATGGAGAGGGACAACAGTACAGAATTGCTGGCCTACAAGAGGCACCCCTTTGTTTATCTGGTAGAAGCTGCTGACGACATCTGTTACCGGATTATAGACATGGAAGACGCCCACCGTATAGGCATTATGACCACCGCTGAAGTAATGGATGCCTTTTTGGGGGTAATTGGCGATTTGGAGGGAGAAACCACCAAAGTAAAAAAGACTTTGAAAGGCCTTGACGACGCCAATGAAAAAATAGCCTATTTGAGGGCAAAGACCATTAGCACATTGGTAAATGCCTGCAGCCGATCTTTTGAAAGCAATCAAAACGATATTCTCAAAGGCACTTTTAGTGGAACCCTAATTGATGAAGCTACAGACCAAAGCCACAATTTGAGGGAGGTCAACCGCATTTCGGTAGAAAAGATTTACGATCACCACAGCGTCATCCAGGTAGAAGTGGCCGGCTACAAAGTATTGTCGGAAATCCTGGATATTTATCTGAAAGCGGCATTAAATCCAGCCAAATCGGCTCTGGAACGAAAGACCATGCAGTTGCTTCCGGGCCAGTTTGGAAACCAGGCAAGCCCTTATGAAACAGCACTCAACATTGTAGATTACGTAGCCGGTATGACCGATGGCTATGCCATGGAAATGTACCGCAACTTTATGGGCATCGAAATAAAGAGACACGGAGGGGCTTGAAGCAAGATTAAGCACAAGTTGATTTTGAGATAAAGAGGTAAAACTTAAAATAAAATACTAAATTCACCCTAATTTTAGTAAAAAAGGGCTGTGCTGGCCTATTTATTCAAAACTTTATATCAAAAAAACAACAAAATGGAAACACCCAATGTAGAATTAATGCAAATGGCAAGGCAGTCGCTTGCAGGTAAATGGGGACTTGCTATTGGAACCCTGTTTGGCTCGATGCTTATTTTTGGCTTACTGTGTGTAATTCCAATCTTAGGACAATTGGGTGCATTATTGCTAGCGGGTCCCTACATGTTGGGACTGGCCACCTTTTCATTGAACATTGCCAGGGATGAAGATGCCCAATTTGAGCAGGTTTTCAAAGGCTTCAACAATTTCGCAACGGCACTGGGTTTGTACCTTTTGCAAGCGATCATCGTATTTTTATTTACACTATTGTTGATTGTTCCCGGCGTTATGCGGGCAATTTCTTACTCGATGAGTTATTACATACTGGCAGACAACCCCGGTATGGCGGCCATGGAAGTGCTCGACGAAAGCAAGCGCATGATGGAAGGATATAAAATGAAATATTTCCGTCTGATGTTGCGGTTTTTTGGTCTATCGCTGTTGTGCATCCTTACACTGGGAATTGGCTATTTGTGGCTGGCCCCATACATACAAGTGACCCATGCAAAATTTTACGAGGATCTCAAAAAGATTCACGGAGAAGAGTTGATTTAATTCTTACTAGAGCAAAAGGAACAGCACCTGTGCATACAGGATTTTCATAATCATAGATATTGGAAACATAATTGCGTATCCTATCTGTGGCAGTCTGTTTTTGCTCATACCGGAAGCAAATTCGAGGATGGCGGGTTGATTGCTCATAAAACCCAATAGCACGGAAAAAGGGATTTTAAACAATTTATAACCGACCAGGATGCTCACAAATGCCGTGAGCATGCTGAGCAAACTGCCAGCCAAAAAGATGTTGAGTCCATCGATGCGCGACAAACTCTCCATGAAACTATGACCGCTTTGCAGACCAATGACAGCCAAAAGCAGCGTGAGCCCCAGCTGACGTAAGGTGATGTTGGAAGAATAGGGCAGTGTCCACACGATGGGGCCGGTTCTGCGCAATGCACTCATGACGAGGCCTACAACAAGAGGGCCACCGGCAAAGCCCAGCTTAAACTGAAGGCCCCCGGGCAATTGAAATTCGATGGTGCCAATCAACAGGCCAATGGCAATGCCCAGCCCAAAAGAAAAGAGATTCACCTTGCTGCTTTCATAATAAGAGTCTCCAAAAAAACGAGACAAGGCTTTGAGGTCTTGTTTGCGGGCAATGAAACGAATGCGGTCGCCTATTTCCAGCACAGTATCGGATTGTGCCAGCATGTCAACATCTCCCCTGCGGATACGCGTGATGACGGCATCAAATTTTTCAGACAAGTTGAGGGAAGACAAGGTTCTCCCTACCACTTCCGGACGTGAAACAAAGATCCTTTTGACTTCATAATTTTTATAGTTGTCGAGGATGTTTTCATCGGAATCTATGCCCAGGTAGTTGATGGCGGATTGCAGGTCGATGACGCCTCCAATGACCATTAGAATATCGCCTACATGGAGTCGGGTATCCCAGTTGGCAATACTTACATGACCTTTGTGGTAAATGCGGCCGAAGCCCAGCACCAGCCCCATTTCTTTAACCACATCGCGGAGCGACATGCCATCAACGGCAGCGTTGGTTATTTCCACCGCCCTGCCGGCAATTTCTTCATCAACAGCATACTGTTTACGCAAGCTGTTTTTTTCGGCTTCATAATCTACTTTCAGCCATTTTTCGGCGTATTTAAGTACAATGATTACACCCAAAACCCCCATGGGATATGAATAAGTATAACCAACCACCAGGTCTTTGACCCATTGTTCTTTGAGCGGGTTGCCCAAACGGTTGATGAGATCGGTGACACCGGCCAGAGCGGGCGTATTGGTGGTGCTGCCGCAGTAAACGCCCACAACGGTGGATTTGTCGAGATGGAGTGTGAGGTAAAGTACAGAGGCAAAGAGTGCAGAAAGGAAGAGGCTAAACAAAACAAAGCCCATATCCCGAAAGCCATTTTTCTTGAAGGTTTCAAAAAAAGCAGGTCCCGAGCTAATGCCCACGCTGTACACAAAAAGGATCAGGCCAAGTTGAAATACAATAGTGGGTGCTTCAAAATGTGGATTAAACATGCCAAAGCCCAGGCCAACAAACAAAACGGCAGCCGTGCCCAGGCTGGCGCCAAAGACCCTTACCCTGCCCACCAGATAACCGATGGCGGCCACCAGAAAAATGAGCAACAACGGATTTTTAGCCAGCAACTGGTCCATACAAATATGATTTGGTTACGATATTACAAAAGTAAACGGAATAAACATTACATATAGTGAATATTCCCATCGGAAGATCATCTGCCCGCCAGGGCATTGACCAATTTTTTGATAAGACCCGGGCCCTCATAAATAAAGCCGGTGTACACCTGGATCAAATCGGCGCCAGCATCCATTTTTTGCTGGGCAGACACCTCGCTGTCAATGCCTCCAACACCAATGATGGTCTTGCTCGTTTTGGCCCTGAGGTATTTTAGCACCCATGTAGATTTATCAAAGAGGGGCTGGCCACTGAGCCCCCCCGTTTCATTGGCGAGGGCGTGACTGTCCACCTCTTTCCGATCGAGCGTTGTATTGGTACATACCAGTCCATCGAGGGCCGTCTGGTTGGCAATGTCTGCAATATCGTCCAATTGGCCGGTGGTGAGGTCTGGTGCAATTTTGAGGTAGATGGGTTTGGCCACCGATCTTTGTTTGCGCAGATCGAGTAACTTATTGATGATGGCAAGGAGGGGTTCTTTGTCCTGCAATTCTCTGAGTCCCGGTGTATTGGGTGAACTCACATTGATTACAAAATAATGTACGTAGTCGTACAATGCTTCAAAACAAATAACGTAATCGTGAATAGCATTTTCATTTGCAGTGTCTTTATTTTTGCCAATGTTGCCACCGATAATGACGTCTTTATTTTTTACTTTTTTGAGGTTTTCTACCAGTGCTTTGACCCCGTGATTGTTGAATCCCATTCGATTGATCAGGGCGTGGTAAGGGATGAGTCGAAACAAACGTGGCTTTGGGTTGCCGGGCTGGGCTTTGGGAGTAATAGTGCCAACTTCAATAAAGCCAAAGCCAAGGTTTGCCAATACGTCAACCCATTCACCATTTTTATCGAAACCAGCTGCCAGGCCAACATTATTGGGCAACTCCAGGCCATCGATCCTCTTGGCTGTTTGTGGGTGGGAGGGTGTAAAAAAGTAACGCAACAGGGCGGTGCCCAGGGGGAGTCGACTTACAAAAACGAGGAGGGCCATGGTGCGGTAGTGCGCTTTCTCTGGGTCCATTCGAAATAGCAACAACTTTAATAATGAATACACGGGACAATGCTTGATTGGCTGCAAGATAGCAAAAACCATCGAGGTAAAGACGGGCATATTGGCACAGGGCCAATACAATTTATGATGGTTGTATCGCTTGTTTTTAACCACATATGCCTGCCAGTTCTGCAAAAGCAGCGGCTATGTCAGTTAAGGCAGCGGAGTTAAGAAATATTATTTTGTTGTTTGCCTGTGCAAAAAATTATTACTTCCGAAAACGAATGGTATTGAGGATGTGGTTGCCTATTTTTTTACCCTGGTCAACGCCATTGACAATTGCCGGTTTGTAGTGGATGCCACCGTACAGACGACTGATGGCGGCTTCCTGACAAGCGGCTTCGTAAGAAGGGAATTCCCTGACTGGCAGGCCAAATCTCACTTCAGTACTATCCGTAAATGAAAAATTATTGCCGTAAACCGAGGCAAGGGCAACGGCAGAAGCTGATGAAATAACACTGTGTCCGCTGGTATATTCAGGGAAAGGAGGGGTTTGAAGGAGTGGCATCCAGTTTTCGTCAATGTACTGGTTGATTACACTTTCCGGCCGAATGAGGTTGGATCTGAATTTTTCATCCCAGCAGGAAATAAAACCATCAAACAGTGCGATGGAGGTAATGGCGTAGGCGTGGGCGGTTTTAACAAAATCAGATTTTGCTTTTAATCCAGAAATACGGGCGATGCTCATCCAGTGGCCACCCGGCGTAATTTTTTTGGTGGCGTGCATAGCGTGGCCGGTGACATTCATTTTATAAGGATTACAATCCCAGAAGTTGGCAATAAGGGTTTGCTCTTCGGTGAGGTTTTTACCGGTATCAAAAACTTCTTTTGCTTCCTTCATAAACTGGCTGCTGGGCATTGTATCAAATGGTGTAGGTGGCACAGGTTTAAACTGACCTGCAGAATCAAGTGCCATGGGTCGGATCTGGTTCCAATGCGGTTCGATGGCATCCATAAACATGGGTGGGGTGGTGCGCCAACGGGCAGCATCCCTGAGGTTGATGGTAAATTTGGAAAATGATCTGGATTGCTTGTAATTATCGGTATCAGCCCAGGCCATGATGTGTTTGGCAACGGCATCTCCGTAGGCGATGGATCTGTCATACACCTCTTTGGGTACGTGGATTTTATCGATTTTGGACATCAGTGTATTTTCAAATTCAGAAAAGTCTTTTTCCGAAAAAATAAACTTCTTGCCCGTAGTAATCATGGCTTTGATGGCGGCCAGTTCAAATGAATATTCAAGCCCCTTTTCAGGCTCCGGTAAAGCAGACAAGCCATGGAGCTGGCCACCCAATGAAACATAGCTGCTGTCCAGGTGACGGGCAGCTTCATAGGCAGCAATGGCGGTGTAGGCGTAGTTTCTGCTCGCCACGGGGGGAGAAAAAATATCATGGACGATGATGTCTGTATAGGCGCCCATGATCTGATGGAGCCAATCCGGGTTGGCTAATTCTTTCTTGTAAGAAGAAGAGTCTGAATTACAGCCAATAAAAATTGCAATCGAGAGGAAGTAAAAGAGCACAAGCTGCTTCACGGTAGAATGTAGTTGGTTCGTACAAAAGTAGCGAATAAAGAAACCACACCCAAACAAGATGTGGGGGCACTCCTTAAAATTTCCTTATAATTAAGGGTTTATCTGACTTTTACGCCCGCTGCCTGTAGTACAGATTTGTCGTCACCATTCGAACGGGCCACCATGGCCACCAATTCCATGTTGGCATCATTGAATGCTGCGGGAATGGTGTAAGTAAAGGTTCTGGAAATCAATTTGTTTTTTACCAGCGTGCTGGTCAGCTCGTCTCCAATGGCAGCGGTCAACATATCGCGAAGTACGTGGTTGTGCTCGTATTCCTGAATGATGGTACCCTGATTTTCCTGAGGGTCTACAATACCACTTTCGGTTAGGTAAACACTAATTTTATAGTTTCCTGTTTCATCGATGAGTGGGGTGGCATTGACAGTAACATTAAGCTGACGAGAGGCGGCATCGTAAGTTTTGACTAAGCTAAGGTCCATGACGTGCTGTGCTTTCAATTCCTTTTCTACATAGGCTTGCCAAAGCTCCGGGGCGTCGACAGCTGTGTAAAACTCTCCTTCAAAAAATTTGCGGTTGATGTGGGCTGAGGGCTTACCCAAAAAGGGCTTAAGGAACTCTTCCAGTGCAATAGACTTGGGATTTCTAAAATCGTATTTACTTTCTGGAAGTGGCTTGGTCAGAAAGGTACCATGTACGCCAACGGCCACCACATTGTTGGGTAGCTTGGTGAGTATGTCTTCAATGGCAGCGGCCCCTTTGGGACAGTTGGGACATTGTACGCCGGTGAGGTCCTCGAGCAAGACCACCCTCTTGGAATCGGGTTCTTCAAAAGGAGGAATCATTACCCCTTCTTCCGTGCAGGAAGACCAAAGAACAGCAGCCAGCAAACAAAACAACAATTGATATGTGCGCATATAAAGACGATTAAAAGGTTGAATTTAAAGAGAAACGTACACCACTGAAAGCGGGTTCGAGTCGGCAGATACCACCGCTGCAGACCACCCCTTCCACTTGTTTGACGTAGCGGAGTTGGAAACGATTGGAGCCTTTGATGTAAACGGCGCCAATAGAAGGATAAAGTACTTTTCTGGGTGCCGTATCATTGCCCAGGATCTTTTTGGGATCGATGTTGTACATACCGGATGCTTCGAAGATCCAGTTGGGGGCAATGCCGAATTCAGCTAAGGCAAAGAGCCAGGAGCCATAGTCCTGATCGGTTTTCATATACTGTACTTCGGTGCGAAGGGATTTTTTACGCGTAAATTTGTACAACACATCTACATAGGGTGTTACGGTTTGCACGATGGGCACATCTGGTTTTTGCTCATAGATTTCCTGGTTGTAGTTGAGCAATTGGAGTCCACCGATTACCTGCAGTTTGGATGAAGGCTTGTATGTAACTTCTGTGAGGAATTCGCGGAATAATTTTTCACCCTCGAGGGTATTGATGTGTGAAAAGTTGACGAGCGTGCTCCACTTGTCGGTAAACTTATACCTTACATCAGCCTGGTATGCCTGTTCGCTTATGTCCTGGGTTGCGGGGCTATATCTGGCGGTTAGTCGATAGGTGTTTTGTCGGTTCATAGGTGGAATATACGAGATCAATCCCCGCAGCAGACGCAGGTTGGGGTCGATTCTGAAGTTGAAATTTTGAGTCCTTTTTGCTTCGAGTGTAATGCCCAGCTTGCCGGCCGCGTAACTCAGGCTGGTGTAGAGTACAGAACCCGATTTGTACTCGAGTTTGCCAAAGGTAGTGCCGCCACCGAACTCCTGTTTTTCAGCTCTGGGGTTGAAGAAGACGTCGTTGGATTTAAAAGCGGTTTCTACATACCAGTTGAAACCCTTGTAGTTTAAAGTGTTGTAAATTGATACAGCATAAGAGTTGTATTTGGGCTTAAAGCGATCTGCATCGAGGTAGGTTTTTACGCCGTTTACCACCTTTTCCATAGTCTCCTCGGAAATTGTTTTATGGATGAAACCAATGCCTGGAATTAGGTTTAGGCTGTTTTCTTCGCTGCCAAGACTAAAAAAACCATCGGCTACGATGCCTTTGACGCTGCCGGAATAGATATCAAAGGCATTTCTTTGCTGGCCTCCGAAAGCACGAAGTGAAAACTGATCATTGAACTTGTATTTGAGGCTGGCCCCAAGCAAAGAGTTGTCAATAAAGAGGGGTCTTTGTTCGTAGGCACGGTAAATAATGCCACTGCCCACCTGGTCGTAAAGGTAACCCACTTCGGCTGTAAATTTGTCGAAGGTTTTTTTGACGAACCAGCGTCCAATGCCGCGATTGGTGTAGGAAGCGTTGGGGTCTCTGAGGTTGGAGTTGAGGTACATATCGTAACGCAGACCTGCCGTAAAGCCCTGATAGCTGTAATTAAGGTTGAGCCAGCTTTCACCACCGAAAAACTGGTGCTGGTATTGGGGCTGGAGATAGGCGTTGATGGCAGAATCTTTCAAAAACACATTGGCATTGACCTGAAGGGCTCCACTGATGACGGCGCCTTCTTGTGCCATTAAAAAGCCCGGAAGAAGAAACAAAACGGGCAAGAATAATTTACGCAGCATAGATTGTTGTTAAACTTAGTGTAAAAGTAAAAATTTTCCAACAAAAGGAAGCTGGACGCAGCAATTATAGGGAGTGATGGATATTGGGGGACAAAAGCTTAAAAAATATTTAATTTTTTGGTGAATGGTAACCCAACAACATAAGAATCGTCTTACATTCGTTATCCAAATTCAACAAAAACAAAGTAAAAATGAAAACGGCAATCATTACCCTTCTCGCCTTCACCATGATGACGGCTTTTACGGGAGACAAAAAATTTCCGGCTGCCAGCGTGAAGACCCTGGATGGTAAGACGGTCAACGTACAGGATTACATTGGCAAGGGCAATCCTGTCATTGTCAGTTTTTGGGCATCCTGGTGTTCACCGTGCAAGAGAGAGCTGGATGCCATGACCGAAATTTTCCCTGAGTGGAAAGAAAACTACAAAGTAGAACTTTTGGCCATCACCATTGATGACAGCAGGGGTTTGGCAAAGGTACCGGGCATAGTGACCTCCAAATCATGGCCTTTTACAGTACTGGCAGATACCAAACAAGAGTTACAGCAATCGCTCGGCTTTCAAACCGTGCCGGAAACCTTCCTTTTGGATGGTGCAGGTAACATTGTTTATACCCATAGCGGTTATAATGCCGGTGATGAGTTTGAACTGGAAGAAAAGCTTAAAGAGCTGAAGTAATAAATCACTCCATGAACAGAAAAAGGCCGCCCTCAAAAAGCGGCTTTTTTTATGGCCAAACAAAACGCTGTTCAACCACAAAATTAAATTTGGCAACAATTTGACACGAAAGCCAAATAAAAAACTAAAAGACCGGGTACTTTTCACGTCTAACAGAATAAAATATGGTCAATAACGCATTCATTGTAAAAGTGACATTGCTCAAAGGCGGAGAAATGTATCTTTGCGTGGAATGGCAAGTATAATAAAAGGCGCAAAAGGGGAATTGCCCTATTTCAGAAAGTTGGAAGGCTTGGAGGGCCCTGAGCCCGGGTTTTTTACGCAGCCATTTGATTATGAGCCCCATCCCTGGGTGGTGACAGCTGCACTTGACCTGCAGGAAAAAATGGCAGAAGAAATCAACCACAACTTTGGCATCCATTCAGGCGAGAATGGCCTGGGTAAGATGATGGGTGTATTGGTGGTAAAAAATATGGAAGGCGTATTGGGATACCTGGCGGCCTACTCTGGAAGACTCGACGATGGCAATCAACATTATGGTTATGTGCCACCCGTATTTGACATATTGGATGAAGAAGGATTTTACAGGAAGGAAGAAGAAGCAATCAGTGCCATCAACCGGGAGGTGATAAGGCTTGAAAACGAAGTTGGCTATTTGGAAGTCAGGGAGGAAATGCTAAAAACAGAAGAAGAGGCTGCTGCTTTTTTGGCTGCATTAAAAGAGCAACACAAAGATGCCAGGGCCCAGAGAAAAAAAGCCAGAGAACAACTTCAACAGGAAGACAATGAGGAAAAAAAGAGCCTGCTTCAACAACTTGACAACGAAAGTGCACGTCACCATTATGAGTGGAAAGATGCCAACCGACAATGGAAACAGGCCATTGAAGCAGCCAGGAGCAGGTGGGAAGTTGCAAATGCAAGCATTCAACAATTAAAAGAAGAACGAAGGCGACGATCAGCAGATTTGCAGCAGCGTTTGTTTGTACATTATAGCTTTATCAATGCTGAGGGCAGGTACAAGAGTCTGTCAGAAATCTTCGACGTCACAGAAGACAAGACCCCTCCATCCGGGGCGGGGGAATGTGCTGCGCCCAAGCTGCTGCAATTCGCCTATCTTCACGATTACAAAGTGTTGGCCATGGGTGAATTTTGGTGGGGCCGTACTCCTCCTTCAGAGGTAAGACAGCATGGCCGGTTTTATCCTGCGTGCAAAAGTAAGTGTGAACCCATACTGGGGCATATGTTGCAGGGTTTAGATGTGGCACCGGGAAAAAGCAAAACGCATAAAGAAATTTTACTGGTGAGAGAAGACGAGCATCTGGCCATCATCCACAAGCCACATGGGCTATTGTCGGTTCCTGGAAAGGGAGATCTCGATTCAGTGGCAGCTCAGGCAAAGAGGTTGTGGCCCAAGGCCGAGGGACCTATGATGGTCCATCGGCTTGATATGGACACCAGTGGCCTGATGATCATAGCCAAAACAAGGCAAGTGTACCATCATCTGCAGCAGCAGTTTTTGCACCACCGCATCCAAAAAACCTACCTCGCCCTGCTGGAAGGAGAGGTAAAGGAAAACACAGGTACGATTGATCTGCCATTGCGGGTAGATTTGGATGATCGTCCCCGCCAGCTGGTGTGTTATGAACATGGCGAACCGGCCGTAAGCTGGTATAAAGTAATCGGATGTATAAATGGAAAAACGCGTGTCCATTTTTTCCCAATGACGGGTCGCACCCATCAGTTGCGTGTCCATGCAGCCCATCATTTGGGTCTCGGTTGTCCGATTGTAGGAGACGATTTGTACGGCAGTGCCGCCGATCGCCTGCATTTACAGGCCATCGGCCTTGAATTTGAACATCCGGTGACGGGTGAGAAGGTGAAGGTTTGGGGGAAGGAGGAGTTCTAAATACAAACATGCTGAAAGCATGTTTGTATTTAGAACCCTCCGCAGCGGCGAAAAATTTTTCGCCGCCACCGCGCAAGATTTTGCGCCGCCACAATGGTGGAATATTTTGCGCCGCCACCCCACAATCATTTGCATCTTGCCCGTTCAACATATTTTGCTTTCACAAACAATATTTGTTATTTAAAAACAATAAATTTGTACAAAATGTGAGCTATGAGATATACCGTTATGATTTGTTTTCTGGTGATGGTTTTACAGGCAAGATCACAGAATATATTGCCAATGGTGGGTACGAATGTGAGATTCTTTTACAACAACCAAAATGAGTCACACATTTTGTCAGAAGCATCAACAGAGCCTGGCGTAGCCATAGGTGGGCAGCTTCAGCCGGCAGGAAAAAGAGCGCCTTTGTTTATGGCATCTTTGGAATATACAGGGGCAAGCATCAAACATGTGGACAGTGGCTTGGCCGGGTACGAGGAAAGGAGTGCAGAATATCATTTTTTTCAGTTGGGACTTGCCGCGTATACATTCAACGGGCATATAAAATCCTGGAGTGGTGGTATAGGTTTGAGGGCGGATGTAGTATTGTTTGAAAAATCGCAGGGGAGATATGAATTGATAATAATGGGGCGAGAGCAAAAAAACGAAGATATTCACATCACTTATCCCAGGGTTTTACAAAGATTTAAAATTGGACCAAGTGTCTATGTGAAGAAGACGGTACAAATGGATGAAAAAAATGCGATAGAACCCTTCCTGTACAGCACCTTGTATTTGAGTGATGAAGTGAAGTTTGGCTATTCCAAGGCCCTGGTAATGGGTTTTGGAGTAGTTTGGGTAATGAGGTAATAAATGTGGAGGCGCAAGATATTGCGCCTCCACATTGTATTTGATTTTTTTTAAAAATAAAAGCAAACCACCATGAAAAAAACACAAGTCCTGATTTTGTTTACCATCCTATTGATGGCCTGTGGCAAGGGAGATGAAAGCCTGCCACGCGACAAATTTTTGGGAACCTACGATTTGTATGAAAAACACCCTGACACCCATCGGGGGACGGCAACCATCAGCGAAGGAGATCAAGACCACAAGATGAAGTGGGTGATGGGGTTTGAAGAAATAGAGTTGGAATTGTTAGGTAAAAACGATACCATAGCCTTTGGAACAGCCTTTTCTCTTGCCTTATTATTAGAAAATTCTGCATCGCTGCATTACATCAGTAAAGACACCCTATTGGGAAACCGGACCTCTGGCACTATATTTTTTCCATCGACATTTAAATTCAGGGACTTTGTGTTGGTAAGAAGGAGATAAAGAAAATAAAAACAGCAATAAATCAGATTGCTTATGAAGAAGAGCATAACCATAACGGTTGATGAAAAATTGTTGGAAAACGCAAAAAGATAAGCTAACAACCATAACACCAGCATTTCTCACCTCGTGGAAGCGCATTTAATTTATCTGTGCAACAAGAAACGGTCTGTGGAGCATATAAGTCCGTTGGTAAGAAGCCTTTCCGGAATCATTACACTACCGGAAGATTGTAATAGTAAAGATGACTACACCAGACAGTTAATAGAAAAGTACAAGTAGAAACTCATTTTTACCTCAAATACCCCTCCACCTTCTTCAGCTGTGTTTCCGAAAACTGAGATTTGTCCAGCAGCATGAAAAGGCGGCGAGCTTCTTCTTTTTTGTGGAGGAGGAGGGCGATGAGCATGCGGTGGTAGAGGGCATCATTTTTATAAGTGGCGTCATTTTGCAGTCCGAGGAATAAGGAATCTGCCTGTTGGAGTTTTTGTGTGCGCAGCTCGATGTGAGCCAGGTAGTAGCTTGCCATTAATTGCAGACTATCGGTTGTGGCCAATGATTGAAAGATGGGCTTTGCCTCATCGAGGTGGTTGCGGTCAAAGAGGTCGATGGCCCTCGTGAGCGTGAGGGTATCGGAGACGCCCCCTCTTTCAGCCTTGGGTTGTGGTTTAAGGTAAAGGTCGGCGAAAAGTTGTTTGTTGTCGGGAGAAGGGGATAGTACTGCTTTGCCGATGTATGCCATCAAGCCTACAAAGACGGCAGCGGCTAGCCACCACCACAGGCGCCGGCTATTGTCGGGCATGACTTGTTTGTTATCCAGGTCTTTGAGCATTTGTCGGGTTTCGTCTTCGATTAAGGAGGCAGAAAGTTTTTTGAGCAAGGGGTAATTTTCCACTGCGTGTTTCAATTTTTCATCAGCCTGCATGGCTTCCTCAAAGTCGAGCCGCTGCTGTGGAGAGAGCCTGTCTTCCATGTAATCATCCAACCATTCAAAATAAAGACTCATTGCAATTGAAGTTTAATGTGTGGATTTTGAAATAGGAAGTCGTTGAGCTCTGCCAGGCACTGGCTCTTTTTCTTACGAGCCATGCCTTCCGACTGGTAGCCCAGTTTTTCGGCAATTTCGGCCATAGAGAAGCCATTGGCCCAGTGCATGAGTACGGCTCTGCAATTGGACCGGAGTTTATCCAAAACATCATGGAGCAGCGAGTATCGTTCTTTGGTGAGAAAAATTTCTTCAGCAACGGGTTGGTCATCGGCGGTCTGGTGGGATATGACATCGGGCAGAGCGATTTCGCGTTTTCTTTTTTTGCACTCCTGGTACCACAGGTTACGGGCGATGCCCATGAGGTAGGGCTCGAGTTCGCCGGAGAGAGATGAATTGGCTTTGTTGAAAGCAGTTTTCACAAAATGAACGATGGTTTCATCAAAGATGAGGGAGGCATCGTGTGTTTCTCCGCCTGATTTTTGAATCAAAGCGAAAATCGAAGTTTTGATCTTTGTGTTGTGGTAAATTTTGGCAATCAAAGCACGTCGCTCCTTTTCGGATTGATTGACCTGACCAACGGCGAGAAGCAAAGACATGATGATAAATTATCTGCTAAATTAAGATAATTCTCATTAAAAAAGCCCCTCCCAACGGGAAACCCGCGACCGTAACGGGGAAACCGGAAACGACAAATAAATACTAAAAAGCCAAAAATGTTTAACTTCAAAATTGAGAAGTGTTTTTCAAGACCAGGTGCAATATGTTGAGATCTGTCTATTTGCTGTTTTTCATACT
>ERZ724518.94-NODE-94-length-29369-cov-7.409258_pt1 | contig 29369 bp, 28 predicted proteins | sample MGYA00376051_ERZ724518 | MGnify/ENA primary metagenome ERZ724518 (study PRJEB28724, sample SAMN07190885) | wastewater metagenome | isolation source: influent of sewage treatment plant in Hong Hong | place: Hong Kong | collected 2016-03-17 ... | reverse complement strand
GAATAGACGCGAAAGTCCCCGAGACTCCGTTGTCCCGGGGACTTTCGCGTCTGGTCGCGCCGACTACAGCAGCGAGGCCGGCGGGTTGAACCGGTCGCCGTACTTGGCGGCCAGTTCCTTGGCGCGGGCCACGAAGCCGGCCTTCCCGCCGTGCGGGTAGCCGACGATCAGCTGCGCGGCGCCACCGGTCCACGGTGGGAAGCCGATGCCCATGATCGAGCCGATGTTGGCGTCCGCGGTCGAGGTGATCACACCCTCGTCGATGCACTTCTGGGTCTCCAGCGCCTCGGCGAACAGCATCCGGTCGATCATGTCCTGCAGCGGCGGCTGCGAGGTGCCGGACTTGAAGGTCTCCCGGAGGCCCGGCCACAGCCGGGTGCGCTTGCCGTCGACGTACTCGTAGAAGCCGGCACCGGAAAGCCTTGATGGGCGGCCGATCTCGATCATCTTCTCCACGACGGCCTCGGCCGGGTGCGGCTCGTAGGTGCCGCCGGCATCCTCGACACCCTTGCGGGTGGCGAGCGCGATCTTGTGCATCAGCTCCAGGTTGAGCTCGTCGGACAGCTGCAGCGGCGGAGCCGGGTAGCCGGCCTGCGAACCCGCGTGCTCGATCGACGCCGGCTCGACACCTTCACCGAGCATGGCCAGCGCCTCGTTGACGAAGGTGCCGATGACGCGGCTGGTGTAGAAGCCGCGGCTGTCGTTGACCACGATCGGGGTCTTGCCGATGGCCAGGGTGTAGTCGAATACCCGCGCCAGCGCCTCGTCGGAGGTCTTCTCGCCCTTGATGATCTCGACCAGCGGCATCTTGTCGACCGGTGAGAAGAAGTGGATCCCGATGAAGTCCTCCTGGCGCTTCACGCCGGCCGCCAGACCCGTGATCGGCATCGTGGAGGTGTTCGAGCCCAGGATGGCGTTGGGTTCGACGATGTCCTCGATCTCCTGGAACACCTTGTGCTTGAGTTCCTGGTTCTCGAAGACCGCCTCGATCACGAAGTCGACACCCTTGAAATCGGCGGCATCGGCGGTCGGGGTGATCCGGGCCAGCAGCGCGTCGGAGCGCTCCTTGCTGGTCTTGCCGCGTTCGAGGGCCTTGGCCTCCAGCTTCTCGGAGTAGCCCTTGCCCTTCTGCGCGGCCTCCAGGCTGACGTCCTTGAGCACCACGTCGAACCCGGCCTTGGCCGAGACGTAGGCGATGCCCGCGCCCATCATGCCGGCGCCGAGCACGCCGATCTTGGTGATCGGGGTCTTGCCGATGCCCTCCGGCCGCGAACCACCGGAGTTGATGGTCTGCAGGTCGAAGAAGAACGCCTGGATCATGTTCTTGGCGATCGGCCCGGTGACCAGGCTGGTGAAGTACCGGCTCTCGATGCGGCTGGCGGTGTCGAAGTCGACCTGCGCGCCCTCGACGGCGGTGGCCATGATGGCCCGCGGAGCCGGCATCGGCGCGCCCTTGAGCTGGCTGCGCAGCAGCGAGGGGAACGACGGCAGGATCGCCGCCAGCGCCGGGCTGCTCGGGGTGCCGCCGGGCATCTTGTACCCCTTGGCATCCCACGGCTGGGTGTGCGCCTCGGGGTTGGCCTTGATCCACGCCTTCGCGGCGGGCACCAGTTCGTCTGTGCTGGTGACGATCTCGTCGATCAGGCCGAGTTCCTTGGCCTGGGCCGGCTTGAAGCGGTTACCCTGGCTCAGCACGCTCATGAACGCGTTCTGGATGCCCAGCATCCGCACGGTGCGGGTGACGCCGCCGCCACCGGGCAGCAGGCCCAGGGTGACCTCGGGGAAGCCGACGACGAGGCCCTTCACGTCCGCCGCGATGCGGTGGTGACAGGCCAGTGCGATCTCCAGGCCGCCGCCGAGAGCGGCGCCGTTGATGGCCGCGACCACCGGAACACCCAAGGTCTCCAGCGAGCGCAGGTCACGCTTGATGTCCTCGACCTCGGTGAAGACATCCCCGGCGTTCTCCGGTCCGGCGTTGATCATGTGCTTGAGGTCGCCACCGGCGAAGAAGGTCTTCTTGCCGCTGGTGATCACCACGCCGGTGATCGAATCCTTCTCCGCGACAAGGCGCTCGACGGCCTTGTGCATCGATTCCTTGTAGTGCTCGTTCATCACGTTGGCCGAACCGGTCGGATCGTCCAGCGTCAGCGTGACGATGCCGTCGGCATCCTTGTCCCACTTGATGGTGTTCTCTGCCATGGTTTTTCGTTTCGCTCCTGTTTCAGACGCTTAGACGCGCTCGATGATGGTGGCCACGCCCATACCGCCGCCGATGCACAACGTGATCAGCGCGCGCTTGGCGCCGCGGCGCTCGAGCTCGTCGACCATGGTGCCGGTGATCATGGCGCCGGTGGCACCCAGCGGGTGGCCCATCGCGATGGCGCCACCGTTGACGTTGAGCTTCTCGTTGGGGATGTTGAGGTCCTTCTGGAACTTCAGCACCACCGAGGCGAAGGCCTCGTTCAGCTCGAACAGGTCGATGTCGTCGACGGTCAGGCCCGCCCGGTCGAGCGCCTTCAGCGTGGCGGGGGTGGGGCCGGTCAGCATGATGGTCGGGTCGGCACCGGTGGTGGCGGTAGCCACGATCCGGGCCCGCGGGGTCAGGCCCTGCGACTTGCCCGCCTTTTCTGAGCCCACCAGCACCAGGGCGGCGCCGTCGACGATGCCGGAGCTGTTGCCGCCGGTGTGGACGTGGTTGATCTTCTCCAGCCAGTGATACTTCTGCAGCGCCACATCGTCGAAGCCGGCCATCGCGGCCAGCTGCTCGAAGGCCGGCTTGAGCTTGCCCAGGCCTTCCTTGGTGGTGTCGGGGCGCATGTGCTCGTCGTGGTCGAGGATGAGCAGGCCGTTCTGGTCGCGGACCGGCACCACACTCTTGGCGAAGTAGCCGCCTGACCATGCCTCGGCGGCGCGCTCCTGGGACTGCAGCGCGTAGTTGTCGACGTCGTCGCGGGAGAAGCCCTCGATGGTGGCGATCAGGTCGGCGCCGATGCCCTGCGGGGCGATGTAGGCGTCGTAGGAGGTGGCGGGGTCGGCCATCATGGCACCGCCGTCGGAGCCCATCGGCACCCGGCTCATCGACTCCACGCCGCCGGCGATCACCATGTCGTCCCAGCCGGAGCGCACCTTCTGCGCGGCGGTGTTGACGGCCTCCAGGCCCGAGGCGCAGAACCGGTTGAGTTGGACGCCGCCGACGGTGTCGGGCATCTTGGCCGCGATCACCGCGGTGCGGGCGATGTCGCCACCCTGGTCGCCGACCGGGGAGACGCAGCCCAGGATGACGTCACTGATCAGGCTCTCGTCCAGGTCGGGGTTGCGCCTGCGCAGCTCGTCGATCAGCCCGGTGACCAGGTTGAGCGGCTTGACCTCGGTCAGGGCGCCGCCCCGCTGTTTGCCGCGAGGCGTGCGGATGGCCTCGTAGATGAAGGCTTCTTCGGACATGGTTATCCCCTTCTGTCCTGTTCGGAGTTGTTCGTCGTCCGGCTATCGGGAGCCTAGTCGCTGTAGCTGCACCCTAACAGCAGCCTCGGCCAACCTGTTGGTTGGGCGGTTGACCTGCGCTTAACCTCTGGCAGCGGCTATCACTAGGCTCGCGCTGTGACAGTTCCCAATGTCGCCGGCCAGGCCGCGACGGTCCAGCGGTTGCAGCCCTTCGCGGTCAACATCTTCGCCGCGATGTCGGCGTTGGCCGCCCGCCTCGAGGCGGTCAACCTGGGCCAGGGCTTCCCCGATGAGGACGGGCCGCCCGCCATGCTCGAGGCGGCACGACAGGCCATCGCCCACGGCGTCAACCAGTACCCGCCGGGACCGGGCATCCTGGCGCTGCGGCAGGCGATCGCCGCGCAGCGCAGGCGCGAGTACGGCATGGAGTTCGACCCGGAGACCGGGGTGCTGGTCACCGTCGGCGCGTCCGAGGCCATCGCCGCCGCGGTGCTGGGCCTGGTCGAACCGGGCTCGGACGTGATCCTGATCGAGCCTGCGTTCGACACCTATGCCCCCGTCATCGCAATGGCGGGATCGAACCGGGTTCCGGTGCCGCTGGTGCCCGACGGTCGTGGCTTCGCCCTCGACGTCGACGCGCTGCGCGCCGCCGTCACCCCGCGAACCAAAGCGATCATCGTCAACTCCCCGCACAACCCGACCGGCACGGTGCTCGCCGAGAAGGATCTGCACGCGCTGGCCGAGTTCGCCGTCGAGGCCGACCTGCTGGTGATCAGCGACGAGGTGTACGAGCACCTCGTCTACGACGGCCGGCGCCATCTGCCGCTGGCGACCTATCCAGGTATGGCCGAGCGGACGGTGACCATCTCCAGCGCGGCGAAGATGTTCAACTGCACCGGGTGGAAGATCGGCTGGGCGTGCGGCACTCCGGAGTTGATCGGGGGCGTGCGCGCCGCTAAGCAGTACCTCAGTTATGTGGGCGGGGCACCGTTCCAGCCGGCGGTGGCCTACGCGCTGGAATCGGAGGGGGCGTGGGTCGCCGCCCTGCGGAGTTCCCTACAGGCCAAGCGGGACAAGCTGGCGGCGGCGTTGACCGAGCTGGGCTTCGGGGTGCACGCCAGCGCGGGCACCTACTTCCTGTGCGCCGATCCGCGACCGCTGGGCTTCTCCGACAGCGCGTCCTTCTGCGCCGAGCTGCCGGAGAAGGCCGGCGTGGCGGCGATCCCGATGTCGGCGTTCTGCGATCCGGCGACGAGCCACGCCGGCGCGTGGAATCACCTGGTGCGCTTCGCCTTCTGCAAACGCGACGAGACCCTCGACGAGGCGATCAGGCGTCTGGCCGTGCTACGCGCATGACGTGCTGGCGCAGGCCCTCGGTGGCGGCCTGCAGCACCGTGCGTTTGGCGCGCTTGATCAGGAACTCCGGCAGCGGCGCCGACGGTTCCATCGTGATGTCGAAACGGAGCCGGGTCTTGCCGGCCTCGGGCCGCACGGTGTATTCGACGTGCTGGGCATGCTGTTGCGGCGAGCGTTCGGCGTCCCACACCACCCAGTCCCGGCCCCAGTGGTACTCCAGCACTTCGTGGTCGACGAGGCCCAGCACCTTAACGGTGACCGCCACGTGATGGGGACGCCCGTCGTCGTAACGGTCGATGACGCGCGCGTGCTTGTGCACCGACGACCACGTCGGTATGGCTTCGATATCGGCCAGTGCGTCGAGGACCACATCCGGCGTGGCATCGATCAAGATCTCCCGCGATGCCCGCACGGCCATGACACCAATGTAGCGACGGCAAACCCGCCGCGATCACCTTTGGTGGATGTGCTTTGCTACCAACCGATCTCGTCGAGTGGGGTGGCGTACTGCGGCGGCGATCCGATCGGGCCTGCGGCACTGCGGGAGAACCGCGGCGCCGGCGCGGCCTGCGGTGTGCCGCCGACGTCGACGATGGTTCGCCGGGCCCGCAGGTGCTCGTTGGACTGCGCCTCGGTCCAGGTGAGCACCGGTGTGACGCACGCGTCGGTGCCGGCGAAGACCGCGGTCCATTCGTCGCGGGTCTTGCTCGCGAAGCGTTCGGTGAAGATCCGCTCCAACTTGGGGTGACGTTCGGTGTCGGACTGGGCGGGGACCTCGTCGGCGGACAACCCGAGCCCGTCGAGCAGCGCGGCGAAGAACTGCGGTTCGATCGAGCCGACCGCCATGTACTTCCCGTCGGCCGTCTGGTAGGTCCGGTAGTACGGGGAACTGCCGTCCAGCACGAATGATTCGCGATCGTCGGAGAGTTTCCCGGTCGACTTGAGCGTCCACATCGCCTGCGCCAGCACGCTGACCCCGTCGACCATCGCGGCGTCGACGACCTGGCCCAGGCCGGACTTCTCCCGCTCGTACAGGGCCGCGACGATACCCAAGAGCACCAGCATCGAGCCGCCACCGAAGTCGGCGACCAGGTTCAGCGGTACAACCGGGCGCCGGTCGCGGAAGCCGATGGCGTTCAGCGCCCCGGTCTGCGACAGGTAGTTGATGTCGTGTCCGGCGGTCGAGGCCAACGGACCCTCCTGGCCCCAGCCGGTCATCCGGGCGAAGATCAGCCGCGGATTGAGCGCCGCGCATTCCTCGGGCCCGATGCCGAGGCGCTCGCAGGTGCCCGGGCGGAAGCAGTCCAGCAGCACGTCGGCCTTCGCGACCAGATCGAGCAGGGCCTGCCGTTGCGATTTCATGTCGAGGTCGACGACGCGCTTGCCGCGGTGAAACAGGTCGATGTTCTCCGCGGCCACCCGCAACCCGCCGCTGGGCCTGCGCACCCGCACCACGTCGGCGCCCAGGTCGGCCAGCACCATCGCGGCGTGCGGGCCAGGTCCGATGCCGCCCAGCTCGATGACCCGGACACCGGCCAGGGGCCCGGTACTGCTCACGGCCACAGGCGGATTCAGCCGCCCTTCTTAATCTTGAGCACCTGCTTGCGCAGCCCGTCGGTCGCGCTCTCGGTGCCGCCCTTGATCGCCCGCTTCAGGATGAAGCCGGGCAGCGGCACCGAGGTGTCGACGGTGATCTCGAAGTGCACCTTGGTCTTGGCGCCCTGCGGCGTCAGGGTGTACCTCGCCTCCTGCGAGCGCAGCTGGCCGGCCTTGATCAACGTCCAGCCGGCGGTGTTCTCGCCCCAGCTGTATTCGACGATCTGATCGTCGGTCAGTCCGGCCGCCTTGATCTTGATCTTGACCCGTTTCGGCCGCCCGTCGTCGTAGGTGTCCACCACCTCGGCGCTCTGGTACTGCGGCGACCAACTCGGCGCGGACTCGACGTCGGCGATGACGTCGAGAATCTCCTCGGGCGTCGCCTCGATGACCACTTCACGGGAATCTTTGACTGCCATGGCGCGACCATAGTTCGTCGCCAGCCGATCGCACACGAGATCGACGCAAGGGCTGCGATCCCGCCCGGATCACGACCCTGGTGTCCCGGCTACCCCGATAGGCTGGCCGAATGACCGAATCGGTGGACCCGTCCGCACCACCGAGTGGCACCGGATGCGTCGAGTGTGATGCCGCCGGCGGTTGGTGGGTGCACCTGCGCCGGTGCGCCGCATGCGGGCACATCGGTTGCTGTGACGACTCCCCCATGCGCCACGCCGCCGCCCACTGGCGCGGCACCGGCCACCCGATCATCCGCTCGTTCGAGCCGGGCGAGGACTGGTTCTGGGACTACCGGAGCAACCGCTATTACAAGGGCCCGGAACTCACCCCGCCGGTGAGTCGGCCGGTCGACGAGAGCGTTCCCGGTCCGCGCGGCCGGGTGCCCGCCGACTGGGCGGAGATCCTGCGCAACCGGGCGGACTGAACCTGCTCCTCGCCGTCCTCGCGGCGCAGACAGACCACGGCGTCGATGCCGTCGCGGCCGCCGAGCGTTCCGAACGCGTCGTCGTCGATCACGACCCGCTTCTTGCGCAGCACCGACGAGCCACACGCGACGAAGGCCACCGGCGCACCCTCGTGATCCCGGGAAACCCGCACCGAGTCGCTGAAGTGCAAGCCGATCTCACACTGGTCGAAGACGACGAGGTAGCGAATGGTGAACAGCCAACTGGCATCCGATCGCTGCTCACCGCGGACGATCAACGTGTCGTCAGCGAACCGCGCCATCCATCGATGGTCCTCCGACCGACCGGCGATGCGTGGGAGCACACGCCGTGCTCAGCCCGAAAGTCCGGCTCGCTCCATCTCTTTGCCGAATTCGACGGCCATTTTCTCGGCGAAGGCGGTGACGGCCCGCAGTGGACGCAGCATGACGGTGAACTCGTCGATGAGGCCGTCCTCGCCGACGTGGAGGAAGTCGCAGCCGTTGATGTCCAGCTCGCCGACCCTGGCGGTGAACACCAACGCATGGTCGGCGGCGCCCGGCGCGCCGATCTCCCGCACATAGGTCAGATCTTCGAAAACCCGGGAGACCGCCCGCAGGATGATCGCCACGGTGTCACGGCCGCGGTAGGGCTTGTGGGCGATGGGGCTGCGGAACACCACGTCCTCGGCGAACAGCGCGGGCAGAGCGTCGAAGTCACGGGCCTCGACGGCGGCGCGAAAGGCATGCATGTGGTCAGCATGCCACGGGCGCTCCGCCGGAATCGCTAGTCCGCGGCGACACCCTCACGCAGCGACCGCAGGGCAGTGCTGCACAGCCGGGTCAGTTCGTCGAGCGAACGGTCCGTCCCGACCATCCACATCTCCATCGCCCCGAAGACGGCCGCGGCGATGCAGCGCGCGGTGACGATGGTGTGCAGCCGCTCGTCTCCCGCCGCGCTGTCCGCACCGCGGGAGAGCTGTTCGACGATGGCGTCGGCGAAGTCCGCCTCCAGTTGCCGGGTATGCCGGACGATGCGCCCCGGGTCGAGTTCCCGGGCCCGCAGGGCGGCGATCTGGGTGACCGCCTCGGTGTCGTAGGGGAACGCGAAGATCGCCGATTGCACCGACTCGAGGATCGACTCCTGCGGTGAGCGCTCCAGCAGCGCGGTACGGAACCACTGGAGGCCGGCGTCGTAGTCCGCGAACAGCAGGTCGTGCTTGGACGCGAAGTGGCGATAGAAGGTGCGCAGCGACACCCCGGCGTCGGCGGCGATCTGCTCGGCGGAGGTGTCTTCGACGCCCTGCGCCAGGAACCGGACGAGCGCGGCGCGACGCAGGGCGTCGCGGGTGCGCTCGCTGCGCGCGGTGTGGGCGGGCCGGACCATGCGGAGGAACCTACCCCAGTACTTTCGTCAAAATTGACGAAACTGCGCCGAGATGTCCCTAGACTCGTCGTCCATGACGCTCATCGTTCACGCAGTGCTGGCAGTCATCGTCATCGGCCTGATCATCTGGTCGAACCCCGCTATCTTCCGGCGCCCGGCCAGTGGCCCGGCGTTCAGCGCGCTCGAGATCATCTACTACGTGGTCGGCATCGCGTCGGTGGTGTTGGGCTGGTACTTCAACATCAAGTTCGTCCAGCAGTACGCCGACGGAACGGGCAACGTCTTCACCGGCAGCGGAAGCTGGTGGCAGTTCATCTCACTCGGCTATGCCAATCCGGCGGCGGGTTCGGCCAGCCAGGACTACACCATCGGCAATGTGATCCTGCTGCCGCTGTTCACCATCGTCGACGGGTACCGCCGTGGGGTGCGCCGGCCCTGGCTGTACTTCGTGTCGAGCCTGTTCACCAGTTTCGCCTTCGCGTGGGCGTTCTATCTGGCCACCGTCGAACGGCAACGGCTGCACGAGAAGTCGCGACAGGCGGTGGCCGCCTAACTCGCGTGGTCAGCGACCAAGGTCGGGTAGTCGGTGTATCCGACCGGCCCGGGCGAGTAGAAGGTGGCGACATCCGGTTGGGTCAACTCGGCTCCGGCGCGCAGCCGGTCGATGAGGTCGGGGTTGGCCAGAAACGACCGGCCCACGGCTGCCGCACTGATGACACCCCAGTCGACGAGGTTCTCCAGCTCGCAGAAACCGGTCTCCACCTCCCGGCCGGTGTTGAGCACGAAGGTGCCGGGCCACAGCGACCGAACCGTTCCGAACTCGGGCGAATCGGGATTGATCAGCGCGTGCAGGTAAGCCAGCCCGAGTCCCGAAATGCGGTGCAGCAGAGCCTCATAGGCCGAGACCGTGTCGACCTCGTTGATGTCACCGGCGTGGTTTCCCGGCGAGATGCGCAACCCCACCCGCTGCGCGCCGATCTCGTCGGCCACCGCTTCGACGACCTCCGACGCCAACCGAGCCCGGTTCTCCGCCGATCCGCCGTAACGATCGGTGCGGGCGTTGGTCGAGTCGGAGAGGAACTGGTGCAGCAGATAGCCGTTCGCGGAGTGGATCTCCACACCGTCGAGTCCGGCGTCGACGGCTCGGCGGGCCGCCGCGCGGAACTCTCCGACGACGTCCGGGATCTCGGCGGTGTCCAGCGCCCGTGGCGTGACGAGCGGTATCTTGCCCGACGGCGTGTGTGCCGTCATCCGGGCGGCGATCGGTGACGGGCCGACCGGTTCCGCGCCGCTGATGTCCGGGTGCGCCATTCTGCCGACGTGCCAGATCTGCATGAAGATCAGCCCGCCGCGGCCGTGGACCGCGTCGGCAACCTCGGCCCACTTGCGCTGATGAGCATCGGTGTAGATGCCCGGGGTATTGGCATAGGCGCCGTTGCCCACCCGTGAGACCGCGGTGGCCTCGGTGATGATCAAGCCGGCCGACGCCCGCTGCGCGTAGTACTGCGCCTGCAGGTCCGTCGGCGTCCCGTCCGCGGCGGCGCGGCTGCGGGTCAGCGGCGCCATGAAGAGCCGGTTGGCCGCCGTTGCGGCACCGAGCGCGATCGGGGTCAGCAGGGCCGAGTCGTCGGCCAGGGTGAAGGTCATGCCAGTCAGCAGCGCGCCGGGTCGCGGTTTCATTCCCGGGCTGTTGTGTGACTGCGACAAGCGGACCCCGACACACGACGGGGAAGGACGGTTTCCCGTTCCTTCCCACTCTCAATGTATAGCGCACCGGGGGGCTTGCCGCAAGGCCCCGTTCACGTTCCAGAATGTCCCGGTCGCTGCGAGAAGTGCTGGCAATCAAAGACTCTCGGCACGCCGCAGCGACAGACCGGAGATCAGGGGGTTTCATGTTTAACGTCATCATCGTCGGGGCGGGTCCGACCGGATTGATGCTGGCCGGTGAGTTGCGGCTGCACGGTGTGCGTGTGCTGGTGCTCGAGAGGGACGTGGAGGCGCCGGAGCAGGTCCGCGCGCTCGGCCTGCACGTGCGCAGCATCGAGTTGATGGATCAGCGCGGACTACTGGAGCGGTTCCTGGCTCAGGGCAGGCAGCACCCGCTGCGCGGCTTCGCCGGAATCGACAAGCCGCCGCCACCGGGTTTGGACACCGCCCACGGATACATTCTGGGCATTCCGCAGACCCACACCGAGGCCCTGCTGGCCGAGTGGGCCACCGAGACCGGCGCCGAGGTCCGACGCGGCGTCGCGGTGGTGGCCCTGGGTCAAGACGACCACGGCGTGGGCGTCGAGTTGGCCGACGGCAGCCGGTATTCGGCGCGCTACCTGGTCGGGTGCGACGGTGGCCGCAGCACGGTGCGCAAGCTGCTGGGTGTCAGTTTCCCCGGTGAGCCGGCCCGGGTCGAGACCCTGGTGGGTGAGCTGGCGCTGACCGCGGACCCAGCCGAGATCGCGGCCGTGGTCGCGGAGGTCCGCAGGACGCAACTGCGTTTCGGGGTGATGCCGCTGGAGAACGGGCTGTCCCGCGTGGTGGTGCCCGGTGGCGAGGCGGTCGAGGAACGCACGGTTGCACCCACGCTGGCGGAGTTCAGACGGCGCCTACGGGAACTGACCGGGACGGATTTCGGGGCGCACTCACCGCGCTGGCTGTCCCGCTTCGGCGATGCCACCCGGCTCGCCGACCGCTACCGCGTCGGCCGGGTGCTGCTGGCCGGCGATGCCGCGCACATTCATCCGCCGACGGGTGGGCAGGGTCTCAACCTGGGCATCCAGGACGCGGTCAACCTGGGCTGGAAGCTGGCGGCCGCACTCGACGGTTGGGCACCGGACGGGCTGCTGGACAGCTACCACACCGAGCGGCATCCGGTGGCCGCCGCGGTGCTCGACAACACCCGGGCGCAGATGGCGCTGCTGTCCCTCGATCCGGGGGCGCAGGCGATGCGCCGGCTGATGTCGGAGCTGATGGACTTCGAGGTGGTGCACCGGCACCTGATCGAGAAGATCACCGCGATCGGGGTCCGTTACGACTTCGGCCCGGGGCATGGGCTTCTCGGCCGCAGGCAACGCGACGTGCGACTCGAGCGTGGGCGTCTCTACGAGTTGATGCGCGCCGGCCGGGGCCTGCTCGTCGACCAGACCGGGCGGCTCTCGGTGGCGGGCTGGGCGGACCGGATCGATCATGTCGTCGACGGCAGCGGCGAACTCGCGGCTCCCGCAATGCTGTTGCGCCCGGACGGTCACATCGCATGGGCCGGCGCCGAGCAGGCCGATCTCGTGGCGCACCTGCGCACCTGGTTCGGCGCCGCGCGCGGTTGACGCGCGGTCAGCCGCCGCTGCGCACCTCGTCGAGGAAGGCACGAACGGTCGCCTCCGGCGTCCCGGCGGGCAACCCCACCATCACCCGGTCGATGATGCCGTCGCAGCGCCGCGTCAACGCGGCGGCCAGTCTGTCGACGGGGGCGACCACGGCGAAGGTCTCGAGGATCTCGTCGTCGATCAGGTCGGCCATCGCATCCCACCGGCCGTCGAGCGAGAGCCGGTGCAGATCGGTCTGCAACTCACCCCAGCCGTGCAGTTCGAGCACCTTGCGGTAGGCCGGCGTCGAGGCGTAGAACGCGATCTGCTTGCGGGTGCCCGCGGCGGCCGCGGCCATCTCCGCCTCGCCGATTCCGGTGACGACGAACACCGGGCAGAACATCTGGACGTCGGCGCGGGTGCGGCCCGAGGTGGCCAGCCCGCGCTGCAGCGCCGGGATCGTCACCTTGTCGAAGTAGCGCTTGGTGGTGAAGGCGTGCGCGATCATCCCGTCGGTGACCTCACCGCACATCTCGGTCATCAGCTCACCGACGGCGGCGACCAGGATCTTCGGTGTGCCGTACGGCTGCGGTTCGGGGGTGAACATCGGCGTCATCAGCCGGTGGGTGTAGAAGTCGCCCTCGAAGCTGAGCCTGGTGCCGTTGTGCCAGCAGTCCCAGATGGCCTGCACGGCAAGGACGAACTCACGCATGCGCCTGACCGGCCGGCTCCACGGCATGCTGAACCGCTTCTCGATGTGCGGTTTGATCTGGGTGCCCAGCCCGAGCAGTAACCGGCCGCGGGAGAACTCCTGCAGATCCCAGCCGACGTTGGCCACCGTCATCGGGTTGCGTGCGAAGGCCACCGCGATGCTGGTGCCCAGCTCGACCTTCGAGGTGTGCTCGGCGGCCAGCGTGAGCGGCAGGAACGGGTCGTGACTGATCTCCGCGGTCCAGCAGCCGTCGTAGCCGAGTTGCTCGACCTCACGCGCCGCGCCGGCCACCTCGGCCAGCCGGGTCATGACGCCGCGGTCGACCTTGAGACCGCCGCCCGCGCCCATGACGGCAGACGCTACAGTAAGCAATTCAGTATGGTCAACGCCGTGAGGACACCGCGATGAGCAACGCGCAGGACTGGCAGGAGACGCTGCACGATCTGAGCCGCCGGCGTCAGCAGGCCCACGAGATGGGCGGCGCGGAACGGCTGGCCAAGCATCGCGGCAAGGGCAAGCTCGACGCCCGCGCCCGCATCCACCATCTGGTCGACGAGGGCACCTTCCAGGAGTTCGGCACCCTGGTGGGCGGTGAGATCGCTGCCGATGGAATCGTCACCGGGGCCGGCCGCATCGACGGGACACCGGTGATGGTCGGTGCCGAGGACTTCACCACGCTGGCCGGTTCCATCGGTCCCGGCGGCAACGCCAAGCGGTACCGACTCGCCGAACTCGCTCTGCGGCAGAAGATTCCGCTGGTCATGCTGCTGGAGGGAGCCGGCTTCCGGCCGCGCGGCGAGCATTACGGACGCAGCCCCACCGATCTGATCGCCCAGGCGCAGTGCTCCGGCAAGGTTCCCACCGTCTCGGCGGTGCTGGGTCCGTCGGCGGGCCACGGCGCCTTGGTCGCACCGGTGTGCGACTTCACCATAATGAGCGGCCAGGGGGCGATCTTCACCGCGGGCCCACCGGTTGTGAAAGAGTCCACCGGAGAGGAGATTTCGAAAGAGGATCTCGGCGGCCCGGATGTCGCGCTGCGCAGCGGGGTGATCCACAACTTCGCCGAGTCCGACGAGGCCGTGCTCGACGAGATCCGGCGCTACCTGTCCTACTTCCCCTCCAGCGCATGGTCGTATCCACCGACCCGGCTCCACGACGACTCCGCGGAACTGCGCCCCACGCCGGAACTGCTCGACATCGTCTCTCGGGACAACCGTCGGATCTATGACATGCGCACCGTTCTCGACGTCGTGTTCGACGAGGACGACTGGCTGGAGGTCCAGCCGCGATTCGGACCCGCAATCATCTGCGCGCTGGCCCATCTCGGTGGCTATCCGGTGGCCGTGGTGGCGAACCAGCCCACCAAGCTCGCTGGCTCCATCGACGCCGACGCCGCCGACAAGGCCGCGCATTTCATCATGGTCGCCGACTCGTTCCACCTGCCGATCGTGTTCCTCGCCGACAACCCGGGCATGCTTCCGGGTAGCCGGTCGGAGCGCTCCGGCGTGCTGCGCAGCGGTGCCCGGATGTTCGCCGCCCAGACCGCGGCGACGACGCTGAAGTTGCATCTGACGTTGCGTAAGGCCTTCGGGTTCGGCTCGATGGTGATGTCGCTGTTGGGCTTCGACAGCCAGGTGGCGACCTTCGCCTATCCGGGCGCGACGATGGGGGCGATGAGCGCCGCCGCCTTGAGCAAGGCCGCCAACGCCGACGAGGACGTCACCGAACTGCTCAAGCAGATGGAACTCGACGCGTCCTTCCGATCGGCGGGCAGTCTCGGCTTCGACGAGCTGATCGCACCGGAGGAGACCCGCAACGCACTGCTGCTCGCCCTGCAGCGCGGCGTGCAGGCCCGGCAGGAGGCGGCGGCACCGGTGGCGCGCACGGTCATCACGCCGTAGCGCGATACGCCGCCACCACCGGCTCCAACTCGTCCGGGGTGGCGCCGTGCATGATCAGCGCGTCGGCGCCGTAGTCGAACTCCTTGCGGATCCGGTCGACGCACTGCTGTGCCGTCCCGGTGGCCGAGGGCTCGAGCCACTCGTCGGGGAGCAGGGTGGCGATGTGCTCGATCTGTTCGGCGGTACCCTTGTGGTCGATGCCGCCGCCGACGGACTGCACCACCGAGTCGGCCCGGAAGCGTTCCAGCACAGCGGGATCCCAATCGTTGGTCTTGACCAGCAGGTCTCCGTAGCCCTGCAGGTAGGTGGCCAGGCGGGCGACGGTCTTCTTCAACCGCAATTCCTCCGGCAGGTGATCGCCGACGGTGGCGAAGCAGGACCACACCCGTACGCTGTCCGGGTCGCGGCCGGCCTGCTCGGCGGCGTCCTTGACGGTCTTCACACAGCGCTGCAGCGTTTCCGGTGTGAAGTAGGTGTGCAGGATGACGTCGTCGAAGGCGCGGCCACCGAGCCTGAGCGTGTTGGGGCCGAACGCCACCAGCGCGAGCCGGATGTCCTCACGGAAGTCCGGATCCAGAAACAGGATCTGGTACTTCCCGATCGGACCGTCGTGGTTGAAGATGATCTCGCCCTGCCACAGCCGCCGCATGACGTGTGCGAAGTCCTCCATCTGCGCGGTGGTCACCGCCGGGATGCCGAACGCGGAGTAGATGGCGCCGATACCACGCCCGATACCGAGGGTGAAGCGCCCGCCGGAGAGCCGGTGCATGGTGGTGGCCCACGAACCGGTGATCAGTGGATGGCGGGTGTTGTGATTGGTTGCGGCCGTGGCGATCTGCATCCGGTCGGTGACCGCGCACGCGGCCCCGGTCAGCGACGAAGCCTCCTTGACGTTCCAGCGCTCGGAGATGAAGGCGGTACCGAAGCCGAGTTCCTCGCCGCGGCGCGCCTCGTCCATCAAGGTCGCCGGGCCTTCGCCCCCGGCCCCGGCCAGCAGGTAGTAGCCGAGCTCGTCGAGAACGGGTTGAGTCATGCCCACACTCCTTGTTTGTAGCCACAGTTCCACACCTCGGTGATCCGGCCGTCGACCACCCGGAAGATCTCCATGCTTCCGATCGTCACCTCGGTGCCGTCCGTGAGGGTCATCGGTGACTGGTAGACGATCGCGACGTGTTCACCGTCCTCGCCGGCGACGACCAGGTTCAGGTCGAATCTGATCTCGTCGAAGAGCGCGAGGTGGTCGACGATCCGCTTGAGGGCTTCGTCATGGGTCAGCACAACCGCCTCACCGACCTCGTGACGAGTCACGGTCTCGCCCATCAGTTCCTCGGCCAGTGCGAGATCACGCGTGTTCCACACCACCAGGTTGTACAGCTCGACCACCTCACGGGCACTGCGCGTCACGCGAACTCCTCCAGGGCGTCGATGTCGTCGATGGCGGCAACCGCGCGGTCGGTGAGGGTCAGGCACAGCTGCCGCGACCGCTCCGGTAACGAGTCCCACCCGATCAGGGTGATCACCGGCAGCACCATCAGGTAGGCGACGGCGAACCGATAGTGCCGCCATGCTTCGTCGAACGAATAGTCCGTACCCCCGAGCTGATCCAGGTAGTGGCGGACCAGTTCCTCGTCGCGGCCGCGGCGGGTCTCTACGGGCAGGCCCTGGCTGACGAGGTAGGCGATGTCGTTGGCACCGGTTCCGAGGCAGGCGAACTGGAAGTCGACAACCTTGAGCCGGTCGCCGTCGAAGAACATGTTGTCGGCCCGGATATCGCCGTGCAGCAGCATCGAACGTTCGGTCAGGGCCGCCAGCGCCGACGGGGCGTGTTCGGCGAACCGCTCGGCGAAACGGGCGACCCGGCTCGGTACCGTTGCGCCGGTGTGCTCGCGGTAGATCTCCCAGCCGGACCCGAAGGCGGGCACCAGCAGATCGCGGACCGCCGGCATGTCGAGGGCGGGAAACGACTGCAGAACAGCAGAATTCGACGGTTGCAACGACCATCGATGCAGACCGGCTAGTGCCGCGACGGCCAGTTCGGCCCGCTCCACGGACAGCCCGGCCAGGTGATCGGCGTTGTCCCAGTCGCCCAGGTCCTCGAGGAGCAGCACGAAGTCGACGGAGTTCTCCGCGATCCGGGCGGCATACACCCGCGGGGTGTCCATCGGCGCCCGCCCGGCGACCTCGGAGTAGAAGGCGAGTTCGCGGCGGTAGCCCCCGAGCAATTCCATCGCACCACGGGCCTCGGACTGCGCGGGCAGCTTGACGATCAGCGTGGGGGGCACGGTGTCGGCGCCGGTCAGACGCAGCCGATACAGCAGCGACGAGAAGCCGCTGTCCTCCGCGATCCGCTCCGCCGTCACACCCGCGACCGTGGCACCGAGCGCCCCGCTGAGCCACTCCGGATCCACGGCGTCGATACCGGAAGGCACCCAGACAGCGGCTGAGGTCACGGGCGGCACCCTACAACTCGCGCAGGAAGCGTTCGGTTTCCGCTTCCACCGACCGAGACAACAGGTGACCGACATGACCCCCGTCGTGCCAGTGCATCCGGCCGCCCCAACGTTCGTGCAGGGCCAGCGCGCTCTGCCGGTACGCCATCTGGTCATGCCACGCCCCGACGATGAGCCGTCGGTGCGGCGGGGGTGTCGGCTCGACGGCCAACGGGTCGATGACCGAGGTGAGTTCGGTGACGATGTCGGATGCCATCGCGGCACCGACGACGTCGGCGGCCGATCCCCACCGGTGCAGGTGCCGGCCGATCATCCCGTTCAGGCCGAGGATCGGCGTGTAGAGCGCGACCGCGTCGATCCGGTCGTCGAGCCCGGCGGCCAGCGCCGCGACGGCACTGCCCAGCGACAGCCCGGACAGGGCGATCGCCGTGGCCTGCGGTTCGATCCAGCCGATCACCGCCCGCACCTCGGACACCGCCCGGACCATGCCCGCGACGTTGGCCATCGGGTCGGTGCCGGGATAGGCCGGCCAACGGTTGCGCCGCGGGCCATGTCCGGGCTGGACCGGCATCGCGACATTGAAGCCCAGATCGCGGTGGATGCGCCCGGCGCGGGCGACCAGGATGTCGGACATCCCGCCCTGTCCCGCGCCGTGCACCCACACCAGCCAGGGTCGCGGGCCGTCGTCGTGGCGGAACAACACCACCTCGGCCAGTGCCGGGCCGCCGTGACCCTCCGCGGCCAGCGGCCCCGCGAGCTGCGGGTCGTGTTCGTAGCTCATCCGCTGGTAGGACAGCACTCCGGCCCGCACTCGGCGACTCTGGCCGACCCGCAACGGTTCCGGGTCCCGGTGAGCGCCGCGCACGCCGAGGGCGGCCAGTTCCCCGGCCGCAGCCGCGTACTCCTCGATCGGCCGGGGCAGCTCCGGCGGTGAGGACAGCAGCGTCATCCCGGTGACCACCAGCTCATCGAGCGCGACCTCGGCGGCTTGACGTATACCGTTGATAGACAGGGCGTTCCAGTCAGCCGATTCCCGAAGTGCAGCAACCGATCGGGGCAGCACCCCGCCGAGCTGGGTAGTCAGCCGATGAGCGTGGGCGGTCAGTCGCACCGGATCACCTCAGCACGAAGCCGGTGTAGCCGTCGGCCGCCACCTCATCGCATCGGCGGCGGTATTCCGGGATGCCGGCCGTGTACCCCATGTACATCCGCTTCTTGCCGGGCACGTTCGCGCCGTTGTACCAGGAATTGCAGCTCGGATGCACCAGGACCGTCGGCGCCACAAGGGAAGTCGTGTGCTCGATCCACTCGCGCTGCGCCTCGGGCTGCGCCTCGATAGTGCGGTGGCCGCCCCCGCGTAGGAAGGTGATGCAGTCACCGATCCACTCGACGTGTTGCTCCATCGCGGCGATGAAGTTGGTCGCGGCCGAGGGGCTGCCCGGCGCCTGAATGATGAACAGGTTCGGAAAGCCGGCCACCGCCAGCCCGAGATAGGCCAGCGGCCCTTCGGTGGCCCACAGGTCGCGCAGCAGTACACCGCCGCGGCCGCGGATGTCGATTCGGGTCAGCGCCCCGGTCATCGCGTCGAAGCCGGTGGCGTAGATGATCACGTCGAGGTCGTGGTGGTGGTGTTCGGTGTCGATGCCGGTGGTGGTCACCGCTCGGATCGGATCGGAGCGCAGGTCGACCAGGGTGACGTTGTCCCGGTTGAACGTCTCGTAGTAGCCCTGGTCGATGATCGGGCGTTTGCAGCCAAAGGGGTGGCTGGGCACCAGGGCCGCCGCGGTCTGGGGGTCGTCGACGATCCGGGCGATCGCCTCGCCGTAGAGTTCGGTGGCCATCCGGTTGGCATCGATGTCGAAGAAGATGTCGCCCCAACTGAGTGCCCCGATGATGCCGCGCTCGTCGACCGCCCGCCGCCGCTCCTCGGCGGTGGCCGACTTGATCGGCGGGCAGCTCAGCATCTCGATCAGCACCGAGAACGCCGACAGCCGGGCGGCGCCCACCGGGTGCTCGCGCTGGGCGGCCCGGATCTCACCGTAGTGCGCCTTCATCTCGTCGAGTTCGCCCGATTCCAGGGCGCGAACCGACCAGGGCAACGTGTAGGCCGGCGATCGCTGGAACGCGACGAGTTGCGCGACGTCGGGCGCGATCTCCGGAATCAGCTGCACCGCAGTGGATCCGGCACCGATGACTCCGACCCGCTTACCGGACAGGTCGACTTCCTCGCGCGGCCATCGGCTGGTGAACAGCGAGGTGCCGGTGAAGCTGTCTATGCCGGGGATGTCCGGCTCCACCGGTACCGACAGGATGCCGGCGGCGGCGACTACGAACGGGGCGATGTAGCGCTCCCCCGACTCGGTGTCCACCATCCATTCGGCGCCGGCCTCGTCGAACGTCATCGCCACCACGTTGGCCCCGAAGCCGATGTCGCGGCGCAGGTCGAGTTTATCGGCGACGAAGTTCAGGTACGCTTCGATCTCCGGCTGCGCCGGCATGGTCTCGGTCCACACCCACTCCTGCTGGATCTCCTCGGAGAAGCTGTAGGAGTACTCGATGCTCTCGATGTCGCAGCGCGCACCGGGATACCGATTGAACAGCCATGTACCGCCGACGTTTTCGGCCTTCTCCAGAATCCGGGCGTGCAGTCCGAGTTCGCGCAGCCGATGCAGCATGTAGAGGCCGGAGAATCCGGCCCCGATGACGATCGCGTCGAAGCGTTCCGTAGTCACTCAGTTGGACCCGAGAACCGAAGCAGGGTTCTGGTGAGGTGCAACGACTTGATCAGCCAGCCGCCGTCACGCTTCTCGTAGGTCTCGTGGTAGTGCCCGGCACCGTGCAGCCGGTTGCCGTCGGGAAAGAAGAGCAGGTCCTCCATCGCCCAGATCCCGGTCGCGGTACTCGGCGAGGTCAGAGTGATCTCCGGCGTGTGGCAGTGGTGCACCGTCGCGACGCCCTCGAGCGTGCCCAGCACCATCGGGACGAAACTGTCCACACCTTCGATCGGCGGGCCGGTCTGCGGGTCGGCGCCGGCGGTGGAGACGGCGCCGTCGAGCAGGACCGTCAGATCGGGCGCGAACAGTCCGCGCCACCCGTCGACGTCGCGGGTGTCGAGGTATCGGCAGTAGCGCGCCTTCAGTTGGCGGATGGCCTCGAGTTCGTCCGCCGTCGATGTCATTCGCCTACCTTCCGATCGCCGTACCGGAAACATATACCGTAATACCCATAGTATGAGGAGGGCGACGTGCGACTGGACGAACTGGCAGCTCCCGGACACACCGCCGTCGTCACACAGGAGTGCCAGGGGGCGGTGGTCGGCCCGGACGCCGGGCTGCGAGCGCTGGCCGAGGAAGCGCGCCGCCAGGCCGTCCCCAACATCGCCCTGCTGCTGCCGGCCGCCCGCGCGGCCGGGATCCACGTCGTGCACTGCCTGGTACAGCGGCGGGCCGACGGCCTCGGCGCCAACCACAACGCCAAGATCTTCCGGATCGGCAGCAACGACGTCGCGATCGCCCCCGGTACGCCGGGCGCCGAGCTACTGCCCGAACTCGGGCCGGCACCAACCGATCTGGTGCTGCGACGCTGGCACGGCATCGGCCCGATGGGCGGCACCGACCTCGACGCGACCCTGCGCAACCTCGGGGTCTCCACCATCGTCGCGGTCGGGGTGTCGGTCAACGTCGCGATCACCAACCTGGTGATGGACGCCGTCAACGCGGCCTATCGCGTGGTCCTCCCCCGGGACGCAGTTGCCGGGGTTCCCGCCGCCTACGCGGACGCCGTCATCGACAACACCCTGTCCCTGTTGGCCACCGTCACCACCACCGACGAACTGCTGGCGGCCTGGCGGTAGCCGCCCTGTTGTCGTGGGCGCATCTACTGTAATCTTTACAGTACGTATCGCAGGAACGCCGACGGGGAGGTCTGACGTGGAGAGCCCGGTGCCGGAGGCACTCGTCGACGAGCCGTTCGACCTGCTGCGCAACCCGTACCCGTTGTTCGCCGAGAAGCGGCGCACCTCGTCCGGCATCTTCGCGGGCTCCGTCATGGACTGGTCCAAGGCCGAGGAGATGCGGCCGAAGGACATGTACGCCGCGGTGTCCTTCGACGCGGTCAACCGGGTGTTCCGCGACAGCCAGACCTTCAACTCGCGGATCTACGACTCCACCATCGGGCTGTTCATCGGGCCGACGATGCTGGCGATGGAGGGCAAGAAGCATTGGCAGCACCGCAATCTCGTCTCGGCGGCGTTCAAGTCCAGGTCACTGCAGCGCTGGGAGCCGGAGATCGTTCGCCCTGTGGTCGACGCGCTGATCGACGAGTTCATCGACGACGGCGAGGCCGACCTGGTCAAGCAGTTCACCTTCGAGTTCCCCACCCGGGTCATCACGCGCCTGCTCGGCCTGCCCGAGGAGGACCTGACCTGGTTCCGGCAGCGGGCCATCGAGTTGATCAGCTACCACATTCGTTACCAGCGGGCGTTCGAGGCGTCGGCGGCGCTGAAAGACTATTTCCTGCAACAGATCGAGCTACGCCGGTCCAAGCCCACCGAGGACATCATCGGCGACCTGGTGGCCGCGGAGATCGACGGTGAGAAGCTCACCGACGAGGCGATCTACTCGTTCCTGCGACTGCTGCTGCCCGCGGGACTGGAGACCACCTACCGGTCCTCGGGCAACCTGATCTACCTGCTGCTCACCCATCCCGACCAGTTCCGCGCCGTGCAGGGCGACCGTGAACTCGTCGCGCCGGCCATCGAGGAGGGCCTGCGCTACGAGACACCGCTGACCACGGTCCAGCGATCGGCGAATGCGGACACCGAAGTCGAAGGCGTGGCGATTCCCAAGGGCGCGGTGATCGACGTGTGCATCGGCTCGGCCAACCGCGACGAGAAACGCTGGGAACGTTCCGATCAGTTCGACATCTTCCGGAACCGACTGCCGCACATCTCGTTTGCCGCCGGCGAGCATACCTGCATGGGCCTGCACCTGGCCCGGATGGAGACCCGGGTGGCGTTCGAGACCCTCCTCGACCGGATCACCGACATCGAGCTGCTGACCGAGGACAACCCGCACATCTGGGGCCAGCCGTTTCGTTCACCGACCGCGATACCGGTGCGGTTCACCGCCGTCGGCTAGTTTGGCCGCCCGCGGCGGCCGTTGCCGTAGATTCCCGAGAGAGATCGAGGATCCCAGCCCCAGGAGATGCGCAGATGGTAAAGGTCATGGAAGGTATCCGCGTCCTGGAGGTCGCTCAGTTCACCTTCGTTCCCGCCGCCGGGGCGATCCTCGCCGACTGGGGTGCGGACGTTATCAAGGTCGAACACCCGGTTCGCGGGGACACCCAGCGCGGTTTCGTCAACATGGGTGGCTTTCAGTTGAACCCGGATCGCCACCCGCTGATCGAGCATCCCAACCGGGGCAAGCGCAGCGTCGGCATTGATGTGTCGACACCGGACGGCCAGGAGGTGCTCTACGAGATCGCGAAGACCTCCGACGTGTTCCTGACGAACTACCTTCCCTCGGTGCGGCAGAAGAACAAGTTCGACGTCGAGCACATCCGTGCGGCCAACCCGAACATCATCTACGCCCGCGGCAGCGCCTACGGCGACAAGGGGCCCGAACGGGATGTGGGCGGCTTCGACGGTACCGCGTTCTGGACGCGCAGCGGAGTGGGCTGGGCGCTCACGCCCGAGGAGCTGGGTGGGGCGCTGTCTCAGGGCATTCCGGCGTTCGGTGACTCGATCGGGGGGATGAACATCGCCGGTGGCATCTCCGCGGCGCTGTTCCACCGAGAGCGGACCGGCGAGGCCGTCGAGATCGACGTGTCGCTGCTGAGCACCGCGTGGTGGGCGGCCGGGGCGAGTGTCACCCAGGGCATGGAGACCGGGGAGACCATGCGCTCACTGATGCCCGACAGCCTCTCTCCGAGTGTCAACCCGTTCATGGGGAACTACACGACCTCGGACGGCGGCACGATCAACCTGTGCATCGTCAGCCCGACCGGCTACATCCGCGACGCATTCGAGCACCTCGGCCTTGCCGAGCTCGCCGACGATCCACGGTTCTGCGATGTGATGCCTCTGATCCAGAATGCCTCGGCGGCCGCCGAACTGGTGGCCGACGCGATCCGCAGCAAGCCGTTCGAGTATTGGCGCCAACACCTCAGGACGATGCGCGGCCAGTGGGCGCCGTTCCAGAGCCTGATCGACCTGACCGATGACGACCAGGCGATCGCCAACGACATGATCGTCGAGGTCGAAGCGAATGACGGCGGCGCGCCGTTCAAGGTGGTGCGCGGTCCTGTCCAGTTCAACCACGAACCGCTGGAGACCACGCGGGCGCCGCAGGCCTCCGAGCATACTGAAATCGTGCTGATGGAACTCGGCCTGGACTGGGACCGCATCGAGCAGCTGAAGGAGTCCGGTGCGATCGCCTGACCCGGCGGCGAGCCCACTGTTGGCCCTCTGTATGGATTTTCGCCGATGACAAGGATTACGTATGACCAATGACGTCGCCATCATCGGGGTTGGGCTGCACCCGTTCGGCCGGTTCGACGGTAAGTCTGCGATGCAGATGGGTGTGGACGCGATCTTCGCCGCGGTGGCCGACGCGGGCTTGGAATGGAAAGACATCCAGTTCGCAACCGGCGGCAGTTGGACCGTCGCGAACCCCGATGCCATCGTCGGGATGGTCGGGCTGACCGGCATCCCGTTCACCAACGTGTTCAACGCCTGCGCCACCGCGGCCAGCGCCGCCAAGGCATGTGCAGACGGAATCCGGCTGGGCGACTACGACATCGGCATCGCGATCGGGCTGGACAAGCATCCCCGCGGCGCCTTCACCGAGGACCCGGCGCTGGTCGGCATGCCACGCTGGTATGCCGAGAACGGGCAGTACCTCACCACCAAGTTCTTCGGCATGAAGGCCAACCGCTATCTGCACGACCACGGGATCTCCCCCGCCACCCTGGCCAAGGTGGCGGCCAAGAACTTCCGCAACGGTGCGCTGAACCCCAACGCATTCCGCCGCAAGCCCATCGCGGAGGAGGAGATCCTCAACTCGCCGATGCTGAACTATCCGTTGACCCAGTACATGTTCTGCGCCCCCGACGAGGGCGCGGCGGCGGTGGTCATGTGCCGGGCTGACATCGCCCACCGCTACACCGACAAGCCGGTGTACCTGCGGGCGGTCGAGGTGCGGACCCGACGCTACGGCGCGTACGAGGTGAACACCACCTTCGCACCCGTCGTCGAGGACGTCGCCCCGACGGTATACGCGGCGCGAGCGGCCTTCGAGCGGGCCGGAATCTCGCCGCAGGACGTCGACGTGATCCAGTTGCAGGACACCGATGCCGGTGCCGAGATCATCCACATGGCCGAGTGCGGCTTCTGCGCCGACGGTGAGCAGGAACGGTTGTTGGCCGACGGTGAAACCGAGATCACCGGTTCCCTGCCGATCAACACCGACGGCGGCTTGATCGCCAACGGTGAGCCGATCGGGGCATCCGGCCTGCGCCAGATCCATGAGTTGGTGCGCCAACTGCGCGGTGAGGCCGGCGACCGTCAGGTACCCGGGTCACCCTGGGTGGGCTTCGCCCAACTTTACGGCGCGCCGGGAACTGCCGCCGCGACGATCCTCACGCGCTAGGTGGGTTTCTTCACCGGCGGCGCGTAGGCCGGCTTGCCCAGCCCGAGGACGTACTGGGCGATCATGTTGCGGAACACCTCCAGCGTCCCGCCGTAGATGCCCGACAGCGGCGCGAACCGGTAGATGTACTCCGCCGCGCCGTCGTCGGGTGCGCCGTCGGTACCCACCGGCAGGGTCGAGGCCGTCCCGAGCAGATCCATCAGGTCCGGGGCGATGTCCCGCATGGTTTGCGACAACGCCACCCGGCCGTAGATGCTCGGTGCGCTGAGCGCCGCTTCCAGGCGTGCCGCGCTGCGGCCCAGCCGGTAGGCCACCGCTCCGTCGTCCACCGCCCGGTGGCCGGCCGAATCGCGCTGTCCCACTTCGGCGGCAGCCTTGTCGACCGCGGTGGCCATGAAGCCGCCCTGGTGCATCATGATCGAGACGTCGGCCAGTCCGTCGGTCGCCGCCTCGACCGCGCCGTGCTCGGCGTTGAGCGGTTCGCGAAGCACCGTCCACCCGCCGTTGACCTCGCCGAGCCGGTACCTGTCGTCGACGCGGACGTCGCTGTAGTAGACGATGTTGGTGCGGTCACCGTCGACGGTCCGGATGCCCTGTATCTCGATACCGGGTGTGTCCAGCGGAACCAGGAACATGGTGAGGCTCTGGTGTTTCGGCGCGTCCGGGTCGGTGTTGGTGATCAGGAAGACATATTGGCAGTTGTGCGCACCGGTGGTGAACATCTTGGAGCCATTGATAATCCACATTGATCCATCCTTAACCGCGCGGGTCTTGCAGGTCGCCACGTCCGAGCCGCCCTCGGGTTCGGTGTAGCCCAGGCACAACCGGATGTGACCGCTGAAGACGCCGGGCAGCACCTCCTCCTTCAGCTCCGGCGACCCGAAGCTCGCCACCGACCGGGCCACCATCGCGGTGGTGCCCCACGTCACCCACGGCACATGCGCGCGCCGCTTCTCCAGCTCCCAGATCCGCCGGCGCACCCGGCTGAAGCCGCCGTCGGCGGTCGGCTTCCATTCCTTCTCGAGGAAGCCGCGGGCACCGAGGGCCAGGTGCACACCTTCGTGGAAGTTGTCACCGGTCTCGCGGTCATGGCGGATGACATCCTCGGTGACCTGCGACCCCAGGAAGTCGCGGACCTGGTGCAGAAAAGTCTGGTCCTCATCGGAGAGTTCGACGCGGGAGAAGTCCATTTCGGTTGGCTCCTAGCTTGATTCGCGGGCTGATTCGCGCTCGGCGAGGATGTGGGCGATTCGCTTGGCGGTGGCCGCGGGATCGCCTCCGGCCAGTGCCCAGCCGCGGGCACGCACCAGGTACGCAGTTGCGGCGGCTTCGGCCGAGACCCCGAGGCCGCCCTGGATGTGGACGGCCATGGTCGCAGCCCTCGCGGCCTCCTCGGCCATGAACACGAACGCCGACGGCGCCAGTTCGGGCCGCTCGTCGGGCTCGTTGTCGCAGAACCAGGCCGCCCTGCGCGCGAGGTTGCGGCCCGCCTCGACGGTGATCGCCATGTTGGCAAGCGGGTGCGAGATGGCCTGCAGCGTGGAGATCGGCACCCCCAGGGTGTAGCGGGTCTTGGCGAACTCGGCGGCGATCGTCATTGCCTCCTCGACCAGACCGACGAGGGCGGCGGCCGTCAGCACCCGCCACTCGTCCAGTGCGCGTTGGTATTCCCGGAAAGCGGCGGCACCGGTGCCGATGACCGTGCGGGTGTCGGCAGCGGCCGGGTCGACCCAGGCCATCGGCAGCTTGCCGATGTTGTCGACCTTCACCGGCCGGGTGCCGAAGGTCAGCCGCACGATGTCTTGGCCGTCCCGGACCACGATGTGGTCGGCGATCGAGCCGGTGGGGATCAGCCTGCGGCCCGGGCCGGCGTCCTCGCGGGGGTCGAGGGCGACCAGCGCGCTCCCCTCCGCGACGTCGCTCGACTCCAGTGCGCCGAGCCGGGCGAGCAGTCGGATGGCGCAGACGTGGTCGATCCACGGCGCCGGAGCCACCGCGCGCCCGATCTCCTCGGCGACCAGGGTGAGGTCCACCAGGCTTGCGCCGTCACCGCCCGCCGACTCCGGCAGCGCCATGGTCGTCGCCCCCATGGCGCACAGGCGTTCCCACAGGCTCTTGTCGAAGCCGGACGGCTCGGCGGCCCGTACGGTCTCGATCGGGCAGTGCGACTTGAAGAACTGCCGGTAGGCGCTCTGCACTGCGGTGTGGTCGTCGGAGAGGCTGTAGTCCAGCCGCCGCAGCTCGTAGCGATCCATTCAGCGCTCCCTGAAGAAGAAGTCGTCGGCGTTGTTGTAGAGGTAGTTGTCCAGGACATCGGGGGGAAGGTCCAGCGCGAGGGCTTCGGGGACCAGTCGGCCCATCTTGAGCACGGGCCAGTCCGAGGCGTACATCACCTTGCCGGGGCCGCGGGTGCGCATGTAGTGAAGCAGGCTCTCCGGCAGGCGTTTCGGTGACCATGCCGAGGTCATCAGTCGCAGGTTCTCGTACTTGATCATCAGCCGGATCGCCACATCCCACCACGGGTCGGCGCCATGAATCATGCACAGCCGCAGCTCCGGGAACCGCACACACACCCGGTCGAGGTGGATCGGATTCTGCACCTCGCCGGGAATCGGGGGCCCGGGCAAGCCGGTATTGAGGCACAACGGCAGGTTCAGTTCGACGCATTTGGTGTAGAGCGGGTAGTAGACGGCATCACTCGGCGGGTACTGGGCGTCACCCCAGAAGCTCGGTCCCACAGCGGCATACACCACCGGCAGGTCGGCGACGACGGCGGTGAGCTCACGCAGGGTGGGCATCGGCGTGAGCAGGTTGAGCCCGCCCATCGCCAGTGCGAAGCGGTCCGGCCGGGCCTGCGCGAACCTGCGCGCGGTGACGTGCGGCTTGGCGATGTTGTCCATCAGGATCGCCTTCTGCACGTCCTGTGCGTCCATCTCCTCGAGCAACGCGCCGAGATCCACCGGCGCGAACATCGACGCCGGGCCCTTGAAGTAGTCGTCGCGGACCTTCAGCATCCAGCCCGGCTGCTGCTCGGCCTCGCCGAAGTGGACGTTGACCAGGCCATCGATCACCGGCCGATTCACGCTCGCGGTCACGACAGCGGTGCTTCCTGTCGGACGGCCACCGATTTCGCCCAGCGATAGTCGGCCTTGCCGTTACCCAGCCGCTTGACCTGGTCGACCACGATGAACTCCTTGGGTGCCTTGTAGCGAGCCAGCTCGGCGGTGCAGTGCGCATGCAGTTCGTCATGGCCGGCGACGCGGTCACCGAACGCCACCACGGCGACCAGTTCCTCACCCCAGCGCTCGCTGGGCCGCCCGACCACCAGCGCGTCGGCGACGCCGGGATGGGCCCGCAGCACCTCCTCGACCTCCTCGACGAAGACCTTCTCCCCACCGGTGTTGACCACCAGCGAGTCACGGCCGAACAGCCGCAGTGTGCCGTCCGGGGCCAGCGACCCACGATCCCCCGAGATCACCACCCGCCGACCGCGGACGACGGGGAAGGTCTTCGCGGTTGCCCGCTCATCGTCGAAGTAGCCCAACGGAATTCGCCCGTCCCGTGCCACCCACCCGATCTCGTCGTCACCGGGGCCCAGGAACCGGCTGTAGTCGTCGGCCAGTACCAGCGCCCCTTCGCGCAGCTCGAAGGTGTCCTTGCGGTCGTCGCGCATGCTGCGGCCAAATCCCACGTTGCCGGTCTCCGAGGATCCGTAGCCGTTGATCAGGATGATGTTGGGCAGGATCTCCAGCAGGGCCCGCTGATGCTTGGGGTTGGTCGCCGCGCCCCCGGTGGCCACCGCGTACAACGACGACAAGTCATAGCTGCCCGCCTGCAGTTCGGCGGCCAAGGGGGCGGCATAGGCGTCGCCGACCATCGTCATCAGCCCGACCCGGTGGCGTTCGGCGGTCGACAGCACCCGTGCGGGCTCGAGTCTGGTCGAGTCGTAGAGCACCACCGTCTGCCCGTTGAGCACCCCGGCGAACGCGGTCCACATGCCGGCCGCGTGCATAAGGGGCGATACCGCGAACCACGGTGGTCCTGGGGTGCCGAGCTTGGCGTGAATCTCGGCGGCGGACTCGTGGTCGGCGCCGTTCATCGAGACGGTGTAGGTGTCGGCCTGTCGCCACATCACCCCTTTCGGCCGCCCCGTGGTTCCGCCCGTGCAGATCATCAGCACGTCATCGGGCGACGGGGTGATGTCGCGGTCGGTATCCCCCTGCGCCAGGGCGTCGTCCAGGTCGACGGCGCCCGGCAGATCCGCGCCGTCGTCCACGTCGTCGATGCAGATCATCAGCCGGGCACTGGGCGGCGGCAACACCTCGGCGAACTTCGCGGCCAGCGATCGGTGGTAGATCACCGCGGTGGGCTTGACGTAGTCGAGCAGGTCCGCGACTTCGCGGGGGCTGTAGTGATAGTTGACGTTGACCGGGACCGTGCGGGCCTTGAGACAGCCGATGACCATGTCGGGGTAGAGATCGTTGTGCATGATCAGTGCGACACGGTCCTGCCCGCACTCCCAGTTCTGCAGCTCCGCCCGCTCACGATGCGCACCGAGGCCCTGGGCGGCAAGGAAGTTGGCCAGCCGTCGGGTGCGGTCGGCCGCCTCGGCGTAGCTGCTGACCCGGTCGCCGCACACCGTCATCGGTCGGTCCGGGACGGCCTCGGCAATCGCGTCGAGGACCTCGCCAATGGTCCATT
>ERZ724518.93-NODE-93-length-29422-cov-7.971260_pt1 | contig 29422 bp, 34 predicted proteins | sample MGYA00376051_ERZ724518 | MGnify/ENA primary metagenome ERZ724518 (study PRJEB28724, sample SAMN07190885) | wastewater metagenome | isolation source: influent of sewage treatment plant in Hong Hong | place: Hong Kong | collected 2016-03-17 ... | reverse complement strand
GCCTTTCTGGAAAGCCGGCCGCACCTTCGCCAAGGTGTGGCGGTTCGCTCCGGCATCGATGAACTCGGCCGGCGACCGCCGGAAGGCGCTGATCTTCCGGAGCAGGCGAGCATCGATCTGGCGCTGGGCCTGCACATGATCTACTTCGCCGCGGACGTGGCCGACAGCCTGTGCACGATGCTTCGCTTCGTGAAGCCCGGCGGTGCCCTGTTCAGCGTCGTCACCGACGAGGCGACCGCCTACGGCGGCTCGGTGCTCCGGGCGTTCATCGACTCGGGCGGCGACACGGGTGACAACGCCGGCCATGTCGCCGCCATCGATGAACGACGTCGGCTCCTGGGGCCGGAGGCCGAGGGCGGTGGTGGACTTCCCGCCACACTCCGGACGCGGGGTATCAGCGTCGACGTCGAATCCGTGCGTCAGCCCAGCCGCATGTACGGGCACAGCCTCGCGGACCTGCTGGCGATCGCGAACATCGGCGTGCTGGTGAACGTGCCCGGGACACAGAAGTTCGAGAGCGCCGCGAAGGTCCTGCGCGACCGCCCGGGTGAGGTCGGGCTTCGCGTCGAAACCGAAGGGCCTCGAGCGGGCATGTGGAGTGTGGTGCAACCACAGTGGGTGACGCAGGTCCGGCGGCGCTGAATCGTCAAACTCCGATACCGCATCGGTCCTCAGCTATAGGTTCGTAGTCCCCGCCGGAAGGAGCCCCTGTGAACAGATACTTCATCGCCCGGCCATGGGCCGCATCGACCGGGGCGGCCGCCTTTGCCGCGGCGGGGGTCCTGGCAACACTGAATCCGGCAACCGCACACGCGGAGTTCACCGGCGACTTCACCTCACCCGGCGGCGACGTGTACTGCCAGATGAGCGTCTACGACGACGGCACCGGCGCTGTCGCCTGTGAGGGTGGCGGCCCGTACGCGGCGTCCAAACCGGAGTGCGCGAGTCATTCCGCGTGGGGTGACCGCTTCTATCTCAAGCAGGGCGAGGCCGCGGTGGCGCAGTGCCACAACGACACCATCCGCTCCAACCAACCGCTGGCCCCGGTCTTGGACTACGGGCAGACCCAGTCCGTGAACACCATCACCTGCGACAGCCGGCCGTCCGGCATCACCTGCACCGACGTCAGCTCCGGACACTTCATCACCCTGTCGGCGGAGTCGAACTCGCTGGGCTGACGCCGTGGGCGGCTAAATTCGTAGGCGTTCCTGATGTCTCGACTCGACCGGGGCGGCCATGACCGATCTACAACGCTTCCTGGCACGATTCGCCGACTTCGGCGGTTCGCCCGATCCGGCGAAATACGAAGATCTCTTCGATCCCGTCGACGGGACCGTGCTGCACCCCGGCATGACAGCGCCCCTGCACCGCGACCAGGTTCGGGCGTACATGACGACATATCTCGCCGGGGTGCCGGAGTTCCGCTTCGAGATCGTCGAGTGGGCCGAGCGCGGCGGCACGGTGTTCGTCGAGGCGCACAACAGCGGCCGTCCCGGCGGCGGCGAGCGCCTCGAGTGGGGCACGGTCTACTGCGTCACCCTGCGCGGTGAGCGAGTGTTGCGGGGCCGCGCCTACGGCGATCGGGTGCCGCTGCTGGCGCGGTTGATGCCCGACCTGACGCTCGCCCAGGCCGCGGCGCTGGGTGCGCCGGCACCCGGACTGGACGTGGGCGGCGAATCGCCCTAGAGGACGCAGATGTGGATGTGGTTGAAGTGGTTCGCCACTCGCCACATCGTGTACTTGAGGCCGAACCGGGCCGCCTGGCTCTGGACGTCGGCGTTGATGACATCACCCAGCGCCATGTCGGAACCGATCATGACGTCGATGGCGTGACCGCTCGGGTGATCGGGAATCGGGTCGGGTCGCACGCCACCGATGGACTGCACGCCCGGATAGGTGGCCATGATGTAGGCGACCAGGATCCGCGCGTTGGGGACCAGTCCGACCATCCCGACCGTGGGGATCGGTGCCGCGTAACCCAACGCCGACATCACGGCCGCCGGCGGCTCGGTCAGCACGGCCTGCTGGGCGGCCGCGGCCATCTGCGCCTTCAGTTGGGTCTGCTTGTCCTGCAGATCCGCGCGGGCGGCGGCGGCCGCATCGACGGCGGCCTGGGCGTCGGCGGCGGACTTGGCCGAGGCGGCCGCGGTGGCGCTGGCCTCCTGGGCGGCCTGCTTGAAGCCCGCCATCTCGTCGGCGGACTGCTTGCTGATGACCCGCTCGACGGCGAGCTTGTCGATCAGGGTCTTCGGCGACCCGGAGGTCAGCAGTGCGGTCACCTCGTCGCCGGGCCCGCCCATGTAGACCGCGGACGCCACCTTGTCGACGTTGCCCTGGCGGATGGCCAGTTGCGCGTTGGCGGCGTTGAGCGCGGCCATATCGTCGGCGTTGGTCTTGTCGGCCTCGCCCAGCCGCTGCAGCTTCTGCTCGTAGTCCACCTGGGCGGCGTGGATGGCGTCGGTGAGCTGTTCGGACTGGCGCGACAGGTCGTTTAGATTGGCCAGCGTGTCCTGGGACGGGTCGGCGAACGCGGTGCCGCCGCCGACCGCGGCGAAGGTCGTCATCGCGGCGATCGCCACGGCCACACGCTTGCGCACAACGGATCCGGCCAGAACGGTATCGAACTTCAAGACTGCGATCCTTTGACTGCCGTCGACGGCTTCTTCGTCGAATTGCCTGTGCATCTGCCTTAGGTCTCGAAAAGGTTACGAAACGTCACTGGCTTTGTCCAACCGCAGGTCAGGAACCGACCAAAGGTCTCGAACGGGGTACTTGACGGGCGTCGAGACAGCAAACACGCCGGGAACCGGGAGGGCACCGCGTCGGTCGCTAGCGGACCACCAGCACCGGGCAGTCGGCGTGATGGATCAGGTTCTGGCTGACCGAGCCGAGGACCGAGTCGGCAAGCCTGCCGCGGCCATGGCTGCCCACGACCACCAACTGGGCCTCCCGCGACAGATCGCTCAGACCTTTCGCCGGGCCGGCATCCCGAAAGACCTCGACCACGTGGGCGTTCGGATACCTGTGGGCGAACGGCTCGACCAACTCGTCCATCCGCCGGCGCTGCTGGGCCTGCAACACGTCAAGCAAATCCCAGTCCATGTTCCCCTGGCCGCCCAGGTCGCCCATGCCGACCGCCGCGTCGATCTCCCACATGTGCGCCACCGTCAGCTGCGCGTGCAGCGCGCGGGCGATATCGAACGCCTCCGCAACCGCGCGGGCCGCCGCGTCGGAGTCATCGACGCCGACGACGACCGGCAACGGCTTGCCGGTCCGTTTGGCCACCGGGGGCCGCCAGACCGCCACCGGACACCGCACCCGGTGGGTGGCCCGCACGACGTGCCCGCCCAGCGCGCGGTGGTCCGTTGCACCCGTGCCCAGCACGAGCAACTTGGCCGATTCCGCGGCGTCAGCCAGCACCGTCGCGACGGCCCCCTTGACCGCCTCGGTTCGGACCCCGAGATCGGGATGCGCCGAACGCACGACGGCCTCGGCAGCGGCCAGGGCGCGGTCGCCGTCGGCGCCGTCGGGTTCGGTGGTCTCGTCGGCGGTCGCGAAGTGCCAGTTCAGTCGGGGGATTGCGTGTAGCAGCGTCAGCGCGAAGCCGCGCTTGGCGGCCAGCTCCGCTGCCCAGCGGGCCGCACCGAGGGCGGTGTCGGATCCATCGATGCCGACGACAACGGCCGGCTGACTGTCCGACTGGTCCGCTGGGGTAGTCATCCCCGCAGACTATTGGGAAGCTGCCGCCGGGGGCGTCGGGCGGACCCCTCGACGGGCCCGTGGGAGCCCTTACAGTGGGCCGATGAGCTCCCCGGAATTCTCCGTGCCGACCGCCGGTGTGCTGATCAGCGACGGCGGCCTGGCGACCGAACTCGAGGCACGCGGCCACGACCTCTCCGACGACCTGTGGTCGGCGCGGCTGCTCGCCGAGGCTCCCGACGAAATCGTCGCGGTGCACGAGGCGTTCTTCCGCGCCGGGGCGCACATCGCGACCACCGCCAGCTATCAGGCTTCGTTCGAGGGATTTGCGGCGCAGGGGATCGACCGCGTCGAGGCCGAGCGGCTGATGCGCCGCAGCGTCGAGTTGGCCAGGTCCGCCCGGGGCGCCGCGTCGGCCCCGGCATGGGTGGCGGCCTCGGTCGGGCCTTACGGGGCGATGCTCGCCCAGGGTGAGGAGTACGTCGGCCGCTACGGGCTCAGCGTTGCCGAGCTGGCGGCGTGGCACCGGCCGCGGCTGGAGGTGCTGACGGCCGCCGATCCCGACGTCCTGGCCCTGGAGACGATTCCTGACAGCGACGAGGCCGAGGCGCTGGTCGGACTGGTCGGCGAACAAGACATTCCGGCCTGGTTGAGCTACACCATCGCCGGGGACCGGACCCGAGCCGGGCAGCCGCTCGAGGAGGCGTTCGCCGTCGCTGCCGACGTGCCGCAGATCGTCGCGGTCGGCGTCAACTGCTGCGCGCCCGCCGACGTCCTGGGCGCCGTGGTCACCGCGCGCCGGGTCACCGGTAAGCCGGTGATCGTCTACCCCAACAGCGGGGAGGTGTGGGACGGCGCGAACCGGGTCTGGGTCGGGACGCCCGGCATGGACACCGGCCTGGCGGCCGAATGGGTGGCCGCCGGAGCCCGGATCGTCGGTGGCTGCTGCCGGGTGCGCCCGGACGACATCGCCGCGATGGCGGCGGCGACCACCGCGTAGTACGGCAGGCCGGTGGGGCTAGGTCCAATCACGGAAGGCGGCGAGCAGGCGCTCCCGGACGACGGGGTCGAGGGTTTCCCGTAGGCCTCCGAGGAGCCCGACGGTCGAACTGAACTGCTGCAGATAGTTTTCGCAGCCATCGCACTCCGACAGGTGGGTCTCGAACCGTCCCCGCGTCTCCGGGTCGAGGGCGCCGTCGAGATAGGCGGTCACCAGTTCGACCAACTCATCGCAGTCCATTTCCACGGCGCTCATTGGACTCCCGTCACGTAGTTCTCGAGGGCGTCGCGAATCGCGGACCGTCCACGGTGCAGCAGGACCCTTTGGTTGGCCGGGGTGAGCTCCAGCAATTCGCAGACCTCCTGAGACTCCATCCCAACCAGGTCCCGCAATGTCACGACCGCGCGCTGCCGCTCGGGTAGCTTGTCGAGCTCGCTGCGCGCCAGAGCCATCAACTCGGCAGCCAGCGCAGAGGTTTCCGGGGTGTCCGGGAAGGGCTGCGGCTGCGCATCGTCTCGCCAGTGCCCGGCCCACCGCTCGCCGGCCGGGCTGAATCGCGCGGGGTCGACGGTCCGACCGCCGTAGATCTCGCGGCGGTTCTGCTCGTCCCGCCGCTCACGCTGGCCACGGGTCTTGGCGGTGTTGATGAGCACCGTGAAGATCCAGCTTCTCAGCGAGCAGCGGCCCTCGAAGTTGCCGATCCCCTTCACCACGCCGATCCACGTTTCCTGCACCACGTCTTCGGCCAATTCCTGGGTGGCCACGTAGTTCCGGGCCACTCGCAACATGGCCGGGGTGTAGGCATCGACGACGGCCGCGAAGGCCTGCTCGTCGCGGTCCCGCAGGCGAGCGACCAGGGCGAGGTCGTTGTTGGCTAGCTGTGTCACTGGCGATTCACGCTAGCCCGTGAACGTGCGGGCGCCACCGGATGGCGACGCCGCGCGCAATGCGTCGCCCAACGTCCACACCGAAAGACCGAGCAGTGCGACGTCCTTGATCAGGAATCCGCCGATGTCCGACAAAGCCGGGAACCCGCCGCCGGCGGCGGCCCATACGCCGGGCGTCGTGACCAGGAAGCTCAGGGTGGCGACGAAAAGGCCGATTGCGAGAAGGCTGCCCGCGATCGACACCCGTGGCGCCCACGGTTTGATCGCGATCAAGGCGGCGGTGCTGAGTTCGACCACGCCCAGCAGCGCTGACAAGGTGCGCACCGAGAACACGTCGTACAGCCAGGCCATCGCCGGGCTGTTGGCAACGAGGGGCTGTATTCCTTCGGCTTCGAACTGGGTGAATTTCATCGCCCCGATCCAGGCGATCACTATCACCAGCCCGTACCGGGCGAAGAGACCTCCGGCCCGCTCCGCCAGGCCCACCCACTCACCATCGCGGATGGATGTCGAAGCAACGGTCATGTGAACTCCTTGACGACGCGAAGGGCCGACTCGCCCATCACTGGGTGGTGTCGCGTCGCCCGTGGACCGTTACATCCCCGTGCGCACCCGGCGGGATCGTCCGTAACGCTCCGCACCGAGATCGGGTCTACGGAGGTATTCGCATCCGAAAGGTGACGCCATGCCCCCCAACTCCGCATCCGCTCCCGCCCGCGAAGTGGTTCCTTCCGGCGCCACGACGGCCGCCACGGTTCCGGGATGGCGGCTGAACTTCGCCGCGGGCTTCGTTCCGCTGATCGCGGGGCTGACGACTCTGGTCACGAGCTGGGTCAACGTCGCGCGGGGTGACGCACCGCTGTGGACCGGACTGGGACAGCTGCCCTTCAGCTATTCCGATCTCGCCGGCGTCGGCCCGGGCGCTGCCGCCTGGCTTGAACTGAACGGTTCGGTCGGTGGAGTCAACATCGTCGCCGCTGCGATCGCCGTCATCGTCGTCTCCCGGTTCGCGCTGCGGGAGGGCCGACGTTGGGCCTGGTGGTTTCTGGCCTTCTGCCTCGTGTGGGTCGGTCTCCACGACGCCACACTGGCGACGCGCTTCTTCGCGGCAACAGGACAGCCCGTCATGGTGCTGCCCTACACCTATGTGGCCCTGATGACGGCCGGACTGCTCCGCAGCCGCCGCGCCGTGTTCCCGAACCCCGCCGACTGAGACCTCGGGCGGGGCGTTACGCCCTCGCGACTACGGGACGTAGCAGGGCTCGGCGCCCGGGGTGTAGTACTCCAGGCCGGTCGGCGAGATGCACGGCGCCTCACCGGGGAACGCGGGCACCACCGAGTACGCGTAGCTCTGCGGGAAGCCGTAGCGGGCCCAGTCGTCCACGCCGACCACCGCCGCGCCGGCCACCGCGGCATCCACGGCGTCGCCGGCGACGTTGGTGCAGCCGCCGACCGACACGTGCCGGCCACCGACATCGCCGCACACGTCGGCTTGGGCCACCGGGGCGATCGCCGCGGGGACCGCCGACAGGGCGGCCAGGCTCAGCAGGATCACTGCAGTTCTCTTAGACATGCCGCGATTATCGCCGACAAATTGACGCGCGTTACAACCGCCCCGGGTGGGGCGCACCCCTGCCCGCTCAGAGCCGGAACATCTCGCGGCTCAGCGCGGCGCCTTCGACGAAGTCCGGCCTGCGCACCGGGTGCGGCCGGCGCGGGGTGCGATCAATCTCGCCCCGACCGGCGAACACGCTGGTGAACACGGCGGCGGCCCGAGCGAGCAGGTTCCCTCGCCACGCGGCCGCCGGGGTGGGCTGAGCGGCGGCGATTCGTCGCCACCTGCGCGACCGTGCGCCGATGTCGGGCACGTAGAGATCAGTACGGGCGATCACCATCGGAACCTCCTCGAGCGAAGTAGACCGATTGGTCTACTCAATCCCGACGGTAGTAGACCGATCGGTATACCGCAAGTGGTACGCTGAGCGCGTGTCCGCCCGAGACCGCTTGATCAGTGCCACCGTGGCGCAACTGCGCCGGTTCGGGGTGGCGGGCACAAGCGTGTCGGGCATCCTCGAGGACAGCGGGTTGGCGCGGCGAACGCTCTACCTCAATTTCCCGGCCGGCAAGCCCGAGCTGATCGCCGCAGCAACCGAAAATGCTTCGGGGATAACCATTTCGGCGGTCGAGACGATGGTGTCCGACTCGGATCCGGCGCAAGTGGTGCAGACCTTCGCCGATCGCTGGGCCGACAGCCTGGAGGCCAATGGCTTCTCCGCGGGTTGTCCGATCGTCGCGGCGGCTCTGGGCCGACAGGAGGCGCCCGAGGCCGCCGATGCGGCCGGTGCCGCCTTCGCCCGATGGGTGGAGGTGGTCACCCGGTTGGTGGCGGATTCGGGCATCGACCCTGAGGCCGCCGAGGAGTTGGCGACCACGATCGTCGCCACGGTGGAGGGGGCGGTGATCATGTCGATGGCCGAGTGTTCAGCGGAGCCGCTGCGCCGCGCCGGCCGCGGCCTCGCGTCCCTGGTGCGGGCCAGACTGGCGTCCCAGCCGCGCTGACGGGACCCTGACCGTCCGGGCCCCGGTCATCGAACCGGTCGCATCTGGATACCGAACCGGACACGATCGGCGCGCGCGACACCATTAACACCAGTCGCATTGTTAACATCGCGCAGGTGCAAGAGTCGTCGGAAAACAGCAGCCTGCGGACGTCGCGCCCGGTTTCGCGCCGTGACGCGCTCCGCTATGCCGCCGCTGCGTCGGCAGTGGCGGGGCTCGGCGTGGCGGCGGCGAGTACCGGTACCCCGAGGGCGGCGGCCGCCGGTTCCCAGCTGATCGACTTCGCCATGCGGCAGATCCCCGCCGAGCACATTCAGGCCGCCGGCTACGCCGGGGTGATCAACTACGTTTCCACGTCACGGCCCGGTTCGTCCTTCGGCGCCAAGCCGATCACCCTGCCCTACGCCAAGTCGTTGAACGCCGCTGGGCTGGTGATCGTCAGCAACTACCAGTACGGCAAGCCCGGCGGGACAGCGCCGTCGGACTTCACCCGCGGGTTCGCCGGCGGCGTCGCCGACGCCCGCACCGCCTGGCAACTGCACACCGCGGCCGGTGGCGGAAAGAGCGCGCCGATCTACTTCACCATCGATGACGACATCAACCGCGACACCTGGAACAACCTGGCGGTGCAGTGGTTTCGCGGGATCAACTCGGTGCTCGGCGTGCAGCGCACCGGCATCTACGGCGGCATCAAACCTTGCCAGTGGGCGGCCGACGACGGCGTCATCGGCAATTCCAGCACGCCGGGGCGGCGGTGGATCTGGCAGACCCGGTCCTGGTCGGGCGGCAAAATCCATCCCGCTGCGGTGCTCTACCAACGCGTGGTGAGTACCGCGTCGAATCCGGGCCCGGTGGTCGGGGGGATCGAAGTCGACGTCAACGACGTCCTCGCCCCGGACGTCGGTCAGTGGAACCTACATCCGTGATGGCGTGAGCCACCCGGGTCAGGCGCGCAACTCCTTGGCCAGCTCACCGAAGGCGTCGACCCACTTGGCCATGTCCGCATCGGTGTGCGCCAGCGAGACCAGCCACTGATCGTCCATGCCCGGAGGCGTCAGGACACCCCGGTTGATGCCCCACAGCCAGCCCAGTTCCGCGGCCTCGAAATCGGTGCTCAACTTGTAGTCGCGGTAGTTGCGGATCGGGGTCGGTGACCAGGTCACCGCCCCCTTCACGCCGAAGCCCACGGTGTGGGCGGGCAGTTCGTATTCCCGGATGATGGCGTCCATGGCTTCCATGGCGTTGTCGTTGACCTGCTCGGCCGCGGCCAGCGCCTGCGGGGTGGCGATCTCATCGACGGCGGCGGCCGCGGCCATGCACAGCGGGTTGCCGTTGTAGGTGCCGAAGTGCGCCATCCGGTTGTCGACGACGACCTGCATGACTTCCGCGGTTCCGCCGAAGGCCGCCAGTGGCAGGCCGCCGCCGATCGACTTGGCCAGCGTGATCAGGTCCGGCTTGACGCCCAGTCGGGCGGCCGCGCCGTGGGCGCCGGCGGTGAGGCCGGTCTTCACTTCGTCGAAGATCAGCAGCACGTTGTGGGCGTCGCACAGCGCGCGAACATCGGCCAGGTAGCCGGCGTCGGGCAACACGATGCCGAGGTTCTCGATGACCGGTTCCATCACCACACAGGCGACGTTCTTGCCCTTGGCGGCCAGCATCCGTTCCATCTGGCCGAGATCGTTGTAGGCCACCACGTGCACGACGCCGGGCTCGGCATCGAAGGGCACCTGCGGGATCGGGTTGTCGGCGGGACCGATTTCATCGATGCCGGGCTTGACCGACACCGAAAGACCGTCATAGCCGCCGTGGTAGCCGCCCTCGATCTTGATGATCTCCTTGCGGCCGGTGTAGGCACGCGCCACCCGCACCGCGTACATCGTCGATTCGGTGCCGGAGTTGGTGAACCGCAACATGTCCAGACCGAAGCGTTCCTTGAACTTCTCGGCGACGTCGGTCGACACCGGAGACGGGGTCACGAACAACGTGCCGATGTCGTCGAGGGACTTCTTGACCTTGGCGACCACGGTGGGGTTGAGGTGGCCGGCGAGCATCGCGCCGAAGCCCATGGACAGGTCCAGTACCTGGCGGTCGTCACAGTCGGTGACGTAGGCGCCGCGGGCCGACTTGACGCCGATCGGGTACGGATCCCAATGCTGGAAGCTGCTCGTCACACCCAGCGGCAGCGTCTTGCTGGACCGGGCGGCGTGATCGGCCGAACCGGGGGTGGTCTTGGCGTACCGTTCCCACTCCTTGGCCATGAGCGCCGCGACCCGGGCGTGGTCCAACGGGGTGTAGGACGTGGGCAGCTGTCGCCAGCCGGCAGGGTCGTGAGCAGGAACCGTGTCAGTCCCGCTTGTCTTTGCGCTCATCGAGATCACCTTCAACCAATCGGTCCGCCCCCCGGGGCAGCCTAACGCGCCCACCCGCCTCCGCTCCCGGAAACCGGAAGCAAGGGGCAAGGCCCGGGGCCGCCGGGCGTTCCGGCGGTCAGCGAATCTGCGGTGGGTTCGCCCTTGCGGGAGTCGGTTGCGCGGTGAAAGGCTCCGAACTCGCGATAGCGCTGCCGGCCGGGTTATGACTGGACGGACGGCCCCGAGGTGATGAGGAACTGTGGGACAACCCAGTTGGGATGCGCGATACCAGGGCGACGATTTCGTGTACGGGACGGCGCCGAATGACTTCCTGCGCGATCAGATCACTCGCCTGCCCGTGGGAAAGGTCCTATGTCTGGCTGAAGGGGAGGGTCGCAATGCGGTCTTTCTCGCCGAGCGCGGATTCACCGTCACAGCTGTCGACATGTCCCCGGTTGGACTGGAGAAGGCCCGTCGGCTTGCCGAGCAGCGTGGGGTCGCGATCGACACGGTCGTGGCGGATCTCGCCGATTTTCGTCTGGAACCGGGTGCTTGGGACGGGATCGTGTCGATCTTCGCCCATATGCCGCCTGCCGCCAGGCGGCACCTCCACCGCGAGGTCGTCGCCGGCCTGCGGCCCGGTGGCGTCTTCGTGCTCGAGGCTTACCGACCTGAGCAGTTGGATTACGGGACCGGGGGTCCACCCACGGCCGAGCTGATGATGCGTCTGGACGCGCTGCGCGCTGAACTCGCCGGCCTGGAGTTCGACCTCGCGGCGGAGACGACGCGGGATATCCGTGAGGGGACCCTGCATCATGGCCGCGGCGCCGTGGTGCAGATTCTGGCCCACAAGCCAGAGTGATCCGAAAAGCGGCTTGATTGCCGCTATTTCAGGGCGCGGTCTCCCGCAGCGTGCGGGCCAGGCCCTTGTTGATCGCCTTCAATGTCTGCACCCGGGCGAAGCGTTTGTCGTTGGCGGCGATGACGTGCCACTGCGCGCCCTCGGAGGTGGTGCGCAGGATCTTCTGGTCCACCGCCTTGACGTAGTCGTGCCACCTCTCCCGGTTGCGGTAGTCCTCCTCGGTGATCTTGTGCTTCTTGTAGGGGGTCTCCTCGCGAGCCTTGAACCGCGCCAACTGTTCCTCGGCGGAGATGTGGAGCCAGAACTTCGCCACGTAGTGGCCCCGCTCGACGAGTTGGCTCTCGAAGTCGTTGATCTCGTCGAAGGCCCGTTGCCACTCCGCGGGCGTCGCGAAGCCTTCGAGGCGTTCCACCAATACCCGCCCGTACCAGGTGCGGTCGAAGATCACGAACCTGCCCGCCGGCGGCAGATCTCGCCAGAACCGCCACAGATAGTGGTACCTGCGCTCCTCCTCGGTCGGCGCGGCGACCGGGATGACGCGGAAGTCGCCCGCCTCGAGGGCAGCGGTCACCCGCCGGATCACGCCGCCCTTGCCCGCCGCGTCCCACCCTTCGAAGGCCAGCACGGTGCTCACCCCACGGTTGCGGGCCTCGATGGACAACCGGCGCAGCCGGGCCTGCTGTTTGGCAAGCTGCTTGCGGTACTCGTCGCGGTCCAGGAACTGCGACAGGTCGACACCCGACAGCACGTTGGCGCCTTCGTCGAAGTCGCCGAAGGCCGATTCGGCGATGGTCGGCGAGGTGTTCGTGGCCTCGTCGGAGAGCCGCGCGGTGAGCGCGGCGAGAATGGTGCGCGCGACGGTGAGGTCGCGGTAGCGGTCGTCGGTGGCCTCGACGATGGTCCACGGCGCGCCCGGGCCGCTGGTCTCCCGGAGGATGCGCTCGGCGATCGGCAACACCGGGCCGAGGGTGTCCAACGCGGCCCAGTCGCGATGGTCCACCTGCCAGCCGAGTTCGGGGTGTTTCTCGGCCTCCTTGAGCTTCTTCTTCTGCACCTTGGCCGGCGTGTGCAGGAAGAACTTCAGGATCAACGCGCCGTCGGCGACCAGCGCCGCCTGCATCTGGGACAGGTGTCGCAGCCATCCGGAGAACTCCGGCTCGCCGATCTCGCCCTCGGCGCGCTGATTGGCCGCACGCATCAGGCCGCCGACGAAGAACGCGGCGCGGCCCCGCGGCGGCAGCGACCGCCACAGCCGCCACAGTTGGGGCCGCTGCATCTCCTCCTCGGTGGGGTCGGCGAAGACGCGGGTGTCGATGAAGCGTGAGTCCAGCCATTCGTTGAGCCGGTTCACCAGCGCGTTGGCAGCCAGGCGGTCATCGCCGGCGATCCAGATGATCACCGGGAAATCGGCGTTGCGCAGGTCGTACTGCGCGTTGATCAACCCGACCCGCAGGTCGGGAAGGGCCGCCTTGAACTCCGCCTTGCCGACCATGTTGCCGACCTCGGATACCTCGAGCATGCCGACACGCTAAGGCCGCGCGGTCTCCCCTGGGCCTCTTTGAGCGCGTTCGGCGGGCGCCGACTCGCGGCGTCAGAACAGTGTCGGGATGCGCGCGTCGATGAGGTGTGGTCCCGGTTCGGCCAGCGCGCGGCGGAACTGTTCGGCCAACTCCTCGCAGGTGGTCGCCACCGTGGCCGGGACCCCGAAACCCTCGGCGATCTTGGCGAAGTCCATGTTGGGCCGGGACAGGTCGAGCAGATCGTTGGCCTTCGGGCCGCCGGCACCGGCACCCACGCGGGAAAGTTCAAGGCGCAGAATGGCGTACGCGCTGTTGTTGATCAGGACGATGGTCACGTCGAGGTGCTCCCGCGCCATCGTCCACAGCGCCGAGATCGTGTAGGCCGCACTGCCGTCGGCCTGCAGCGCGATCACCGGCCGGTCCGGGGCGGCGATCGCGGCGCCCAATGCGACCGGCAGCCCCTGACCGATCGCGCCGCCGGTCAGGGTGAGGACGTCGTGGCGCGGGGAGCCGGCCGTGGCCGCCGGCAGCAGCAGCCCGGAGGTGTTGGATTCGTCGGAGACGATCGCGTCCTGGGGCAGCAGCGCCCCGATCACCTGCACCCAGTTCTGGGGAGTCAGCTCCCCACTCGGCAGTTCCGGCGGCGCGGCGTCGGCCGGGCGCGGCGAGGTCCCGGGTGCGAGCACCTCGGCCAGCTGTTGCAGTGCGCCGACCACGTCGGTGTCCAAGCCGGCCAGCGTGTGCACCGCCGCTCCCTCCGGAGTCAGGACGCTCTGCTTACCCGGGTAGGCGAAGAACGACACCGGGGCGCGGGTGCCCGCGACAATCAGGTGCTTGATCCCGTCGAGCTGAAACGCCGCCTGCTCGGCCAGGTAGCCGAGCCGGTCGGCCGCAGGCACGCCCGCACCGCGGGTCAACCGGGTCGGGAACGTCTCGACCAGAACGCGAGCGCCGGTGGCCGCAGCGATGCGGTCGGCCGCCGCCAGCCCGTCTACCCCGGTGGCCGGCCCCCCGATCAAGAGCACGGTCGGCTCCCCGGTGCGCAGCACATCGGCGATCTCGCTGACGGCCTTGGGATCTGGTGCGGCCGCCGGCTTCGGCGCGACCGGCCCCGACGCCTCGGCTCCCTCGTCCCACGAGACGTCGGCGGGCAGAATCAGGTTGGCGATGCGCGCCGGAGTGGCCAGCGACGCGGCCACCCCTTCCGCGGCGTCGCGGCCCACCTCCGTACCCGCGGTGGTGCGCCGGGTCCAACCGTGGGTCCAGTCGGCCAGTGGTTCGATGTCGGATTCCAGTGGCGCGTCGTACTTCTTGTGATAGGTGGCATGGTCGCCGATGACGTTGACGACCGGCACGTGAGCCCGCCGAGCGTTGTGCAGGTTCGCCAGGCCGTTACCCAGGCCGGGACCCAGATGCAGCAGAGTGGCGGCCGGCTTTCCGGCGATCCGGGCGTAACCGTCGGCGGCGCCGGTGACCACTCCCTCGAAGAGGCACAGCACCCCACGCATCTGCGGCACCGTGTCCAGTGCCGCGACGAAGTGCATCTCAGAGGTGCCGGGGTTGCCGAAGCAAACTTCCACGCCGGAGTCGACCAGCGTGGTGATCAATGCCTGCGCGCCGTTGGTCATCTGGTCGCCTCTCCGTCAAGTAGCACGCCGGGGTTCAGGATGCCGGCCGGGTCGAACACATTCTTGATCTGGCGCATCAGGGCTATCTTGACCGGATCCTCCAGATCCAGGAAGTGTTGCACCTTGGCCCGGCCCAGACCGTGTTCACCGGAGATCGCGCCGCCGAGCTCCATCGCTGTCGCGAAGATGTCGTGCAGCAACCCGTGCCGGAGGTCGTCGTCGGCGCAGAACACCGCCAGGTGCACGTTGCCGTCGCCGGCGTGCCCACACCCGATCACGCCACCGTTGGCAGCCAGCGCGAGATCCTTTGCCCGGGTGATGAATTGGTGCATCTGGGCCCGGGGAACCACGCTGTCGATGACGTCGTCGGCGCCGGTGGCCTTGGCGGTCCAGAACGCCTTCTCCCGTGCCTCGATCAGGGCGTGGGCTGAATTGCCCTCCAGGACATACAGATCCAGTGCACCGAGAGACTCCAGTAGCTCGCCCAGCATCGTCACGCCGTCGTCGAGGCGGCCATGGTCGCGGTCCTCCACCCCGATCACCAGGTATGCCTCAGCGGCGTCCCGGATGCTGTCGGGAATGCCCAGATTCAGGTTCTGCGTGTAGCTCAGCGCGGCCAGGGTCAGGTTGTCGATGTACTCCAGGATGTTGGGGTCCACACCGCTGCGCACCACCGCCGGTACGGCGCGCATCACCGCGGGCAGGTCGGCGAACGGCACCAGCAGCGTGGCGGCGTGCGCCAGCCGCGGGTAGAGCCGGACGGTGACCTCGGTGGCCAGCGCCAAAGTGCCCTCCGAACCGATGATCAGCTGGGTCAGGTCATAGCCGGTGGACAGCTTGGTGACCTTGCCGCCGGTGCGGATCAGTTCGCCCGTGGGCAGGGCGGCTTGCAGCCCGAGCACATTGTGGCGGGTCACGCCGTACTTGACCGCCCGCATGCCGCCTGCGTTGGTGCCGACGTTGCCGCCGACGCTGGCGCTCAACTCGCCGGGAAAGACGGTGTACATCAATCCTTCTGCGGCGGTGGCGGCGTCGAGGTCGGCCAGGGTGACACCCGGCTGCACGACCGCGACCTGGTTGTCGGTGTCGATCTCCAGGATCCGGTTCATCTTCTCGAAGCTGACGAGCAGGCCGTCCGGGCAGGGCCGCGCCGCCGCCGACAGGCCGGTTCCCGAGCCGCGTCCGGTCACCGGGATCTGCAACCGGGTAGCGGCGCCCAGCAGTGCGGCGACCTGATCGGCGGTCTCGGGGCGGGCCACGAAGCGCGGGGCGACGGGCTCGCCGACCAGTGCCTCGTCGTGCCGGTAGTCGGGTCCGATCCGCTCACCGGTCAGCAGGTGGGACTCGCCGACGATGCCGGCGAACTGCCGCGCTGCGTCGGTTCCGTTTCGGGCGAGATCGGCATCCATCAGCGCTCCATCTTCTGCTCCGGCTTAGGTCCAGATGCTACGGCGAGTCCGAGTGCACGCGATCACCTCCTGGCCGCCCGGCACAAGCGGGACTATCGTCGAATCCCGGGTTCCGGCCGGAGGCAGCCATGTCAAACCAACGCGATGACGTCCCGATGATCACATCGTTGAGTCCTGCGGCCCGGATCCTCGGGCTGAGCACGAGCGCGACGTTGCGTCCGCTGCTGCGCCGCGGCTTCGCCCCGCATCGACGGGCGCTGGCCCTGGTGGGTGGTGCGCTCGGCCAGCGCGCCGCCGGTACGTCCGTGCACCAGACCACGCTGGGCGGGGTGCCGGTTGAGATCGCCACGCCGCCGCGGTATGCGGGCGCCGCCTCCATCGTCTACCTGCACGGCGGTGCCTACGTCGCGTTGGCACCACGCGGATATCGACGTCTGGTGACACAGCTTGCGCTTGCGACTGGGTGCCGGGTCGTCGCCGTCGACTACCGGTTGGCGCCCGAGCATCCGTATCCGGCCGCGCTCGAGGACGCCGTCACCGTGTGCACTGCCGAACGGGCTGAGCGCCCGCACGAGAAGTTGGTGATCGCCGGAGATTCCGCCGGCGGGGGCCTCACCATGGCGACCGCTATCGCCCTTCGGGATCGTGGTTACGAGCTGCCCGCCGCGCTGATCTGCATTTCGCCGTGGGTCGACCTCACATGTTCCGGGGACAGTGTGACCACCCGCGCACGCCGAGAACGGATTCTGTCCCCGGCGGGGCTCGCCGCCGACGCCCGCCTGTACGCGGGTGCGGAGCAGTTGGACAGTCCAGCCGTCTCACCACTGTTCGCGGATCTGAGTGGCCTGCCGCCGATGATGATCCAGGTCGGGGATGACGAGGTGTTGCTGGATGACTCCACGCGGCTGGCGGACGCGGCACGACATGCCGGCGTGACGGTCAGTCTGCAAATCTGGCCTGGGCTCTGGCACGTTTGGCACCTCTATGCCGGCCTTCTGCCCGAAGCGGACGCCGCGATGCGCGCGATCGCGGACTTTGTCCATGAACCCTCGGCTTCGTAACGCCCCAAAGCCATCACTCGCGAGCCACGGGTGCGAGTCCGAGGAGTACAGTTGGAGGAACGCTCAACGTCGAGCGTTGTCGATCGCGAGGTCTGAGCCATGACCATATTCCGCGAAGCCGCCTCCGCGCTCCTCGGCGCCACTGCCTTGGCGGCCTCCATCCTCTTCGCAGCCCCGCTGGCGGCGGCCGACCCCGGCCCGGCGCCGTCCGCTCCCTGCTACAACGGCGTCACCCCGTTCAATCCCTACGCCAACAACTGCGCCATTCCCTACCGCCCGCACCGCGTTCTGGGGTCGGCCCCGGACCAAACCGCACTCATCAACTGCAGCATCGGGAGTGAGGCGTTACGCGCGCTGTGTATATCGCAGTTCGTCAATGGTGGGCCGCCGATAGGGCCGGGCATCGTGGTGGGCATCGGTTAGCTCTGCAGCGGGCACTCACCACATCCCGTCACTGACCTTCTCCATGCCGGGGTCGCCGAGTTGGATCACCGTCTTCGGGTCGACCGGCACGAACGGCTCCTCCCCGTCACCAAGCACGTCGCCGACGGCCTTGACCTCAGTCAGGATCTCCGACGGCGCCAGGTCCTCGGCATCGGAGTCGTAGTAGTCGAACCACGGCAGACCGGCGTCCACATAAGCGTCCCGGTCGACCGGTGTCGGGGGCGGTAGTTCCCCGGTGATGGCGGTCCACTGCGCGGCCGAGCACAGGTGCACGAACACCCGCAGGGCCCCGCTCTGGTCGTAGTCGGTGAGGGGGCGTTCGTCGGCGTAGACCTCCTGGCGCATCCGCCCGCCCGCTCCCAGTCCCATGTCCGGCGGGGCGCACGCAATTGGCGCCGCCCCCATCGACATGTCCGCGTAACGCTCCCGCCGCGCCTGCTGTGCCGCGCGCCATGCCGCCAGTGCCCGCTCCGTCAGGCCGACCGCCCGCAATTGCACGCCACCGTGGGTCTCCTGCCCGGTGACCTGCCCCTCGACGGTGGCGCCGGAACCAAGCGGCACGGCCACGAACTGGCGGATGAAACCATCGCCGGCGTTGATGCCGTCCAGCCACGGCTGATCGGGCAGGGCGACGTAGTTCTGCGGATCTTTGACCAGGCGCTCGATCCAGGGCAGGCCGCTGACCGCGCACACCTTGCCGACGCCGACCTGCAACGCGGCCGGCTCGGAGGCACGAAACGACAACCACATCGCCTCACGCTGGTAGATCGGCAACATCACCCCGCCACGCGCCAGCCATTCCGATGGCGCGGTGTCGGGGTAGTCAGCCACCCGCCGCAACGGAAACCGGCCCAGACCCGGCGGCAACGGATGCAATCCCGTCTCCGGGATCCGCAAGGTCCGCTGAAAGTCGATCGTCACCGGACCCAACTCCAACTGATCCCGGACGATCCTCACCGACGGCTTTCCACTCATGACTCCCCCAAACTGTTTGTGTGTGTTGCCAACATCTGTAGCAGTGCCTACCGACAGAACTGGGTCGTGCGTGCGCCCACGCGGCGAGACCTGCACGTCGCATGATGCGAATCCAGTTGACTGAACAGGGGTCAACGGCGCCGAAGAGACGCCCGGGTTGCGTTGCCGAAGCTACGTGATGCCGTCGGCCGGCGGGCCGATGAACTCAAGGCCGGCCCGAATTGCGGGGCGGTGGCGCAGGATTCGGTAGTGCGCCAATCGGCCGAGCCCCCGTGTCGTCAAGAACTGTGCGCCCGGCCATGACGTGGCCACGCGTTCGCTGGCGGCATAGGGGCTGTCCGGGTCGTCGGGGTCGTGGATGAGGAGTAGCGGCGGGTGGTTGGCCAGGCGACCGTTCCATGTCAGGTTCGTCTCGTGCAGCTGCATTCCGATGCGGGTCTCGAGGCGGCGGTGCAGGCCCGCCCGGATCCGGCGACCGAAGCCGTGGCGGGCGGCGAACAGATCCAGATAGAGGGGAAATTCGCCCATGGGTGCCAAGAAGACCAGGCGCCCTACCGGCGTGCCCTGAGCTGCCGCCAGAGCAGTCGAGTTGGCTCCGAGCGAGTGGGCGACGACCGCATGCGCCGGCCCGTGGGTCTCGATCATGGCCGCAATCGCGTCGGCACACTCGATGGCGGTGGTGCGCCCGGGCGCGAGCGCACCCGGATCCGATTCGTTGTGGCTGGGCAGGTCGAACGCGATGACCCGGTATCCCGCCTCCACGAGTGGCTTGACGAACACCGCCAAATGCGCGCGCTGGCCGCCCCAACCGTGCACGAGATATACCGGCGGCCCCTCGCCCCACTCCTCCCCGGCGACCCGATGCCCGTCCCAGAAGGCCTCTATCGATCTTCCCGGTGGAACACCCGGCGGCATTTTGAGGCTCGACTCGAGGACAGGCGGGGTGCACCACAACTCGACGGCCCACCGCGATCCCAGAGCAGGCGCCAACCGCTCGAGCAACCAGAAGCGTCGGCGCACCGACGCAGCGACGGGCGGCAGCACGCCGGAGCCTTCGGTATCGAGCGGTGCCACCTCGCCGGCCGGCGCGTCTGCCGACGCTGGTCCAAATGCCCCCTCAGTCATCACCTGCGATCGTAGTGGGGCGGCGCTGTTACCGACATCGGCATGGCCCGGCCGCAGATCGTCTTCGCCGCTGCGCAGGCTCCCCGGGTCGAACATGATCGCCTGAATCGATGGCCTCCCAGCAGCGCAACTCAGCTGGCGGCCGCCGCGTCGCGGTTGGTTCAAGTGGGCCGGGACCATTACCGACACTTCCGAAATGGTATCGTCAAACCATGCTGGCAACCATCGACGCGGGGGGTCGAGTCGTCGTTCCCAAAGAAGTCCGCGAGCGTCTCGGATTGCGCCCCGGCAGCCGGATCGTGTTGACAGAGGTCGAAGGACACCTTGAGATCTCGCCGGCGACTACGCCCGTGCGGCTCGTCGATCACGGGGGCGCTCTAGTGGCGGTCGCCGACACGGATCTTCCCGTCCTCACCGCCGAGCAGGTCCGGCATGCGGTGGAGGCCACCCGTCGGTGACCGCGCTCGATACGAGCGTCGTCATCGCAGCCTTCGCCCCTTGGCACGAGGCACATGCGGAGGCGCGCCGCGCTGTAACACCCGACGCGGTCGTCCCGGCACATGTGGTGACGGAAACCTACGCTGTGCTCACGCGCATGCCTGAGCCGTTCCGGATGGATGCCTCGACGGTGGCTGCGTATCTCACCCGCCAATGGGGCGGACGTGTCATCGCCCCGGACGCGGCGCTGTACGAATCACTGACAACAGCTGCCGCGAGAGCCCGCGTGATGGGGGGCGGTACGTATGACGCCCTGGTCGGACTCACCGCCCAGAGTTTCGGCCACGAGTTGTTGTCGCTCGATCTCCGGGCTGAACGGACTTACAGAGCACTGGGGATCGATTGTCGCCTCCTCGCCCAGTAGCTCCCACCTACCCGTGGTCGAACCCCGTGCGTTTACGGGCTGAACGCACGTCACCCCCATGATGAGACCAACGGGCCAAGCTAATCCTGATCCTGTGCTGACATCCCGTAGTCCCAGGACACCGTTCTAACGGGTGCCACGCGGATATAAGCGGCGCCGGGTCGGGGTGCCGTGGGCCATTCGGACTCTGGCACGCCACGCGCCCGGGCGCCCTCCCTCGACAGCTGAAGTGCTTCGCCTGGTTCGCGAACGATCCGGGCGCGACCCTGCAACATCACTCCCCGGATATCCGCCATGGTGGATCCGTCCTCGAGCAGGATGCTCACGTGCGGGTTCCGTTCGATATTGGCAACTTTGTGGGTCCCGTCGCGCACACCCATGACGATGTCTCGGCCGAGGCGGAAGTATCCAAGGGGCACGGTGTGCGGGAATCCATCCTCGTCGATGGTGCTCAGGATCGCCCAGCCCGGGCGGCCGTCGAGATAGGCCGCAACTTCTTCGTCACTGAGTTTCCGTGGCATGGGAAGAGGTTAGGCGCCCGGCGGAGCCCTCAGCTTGAAGAGTCGATGGAACTGACGACGAGTTGGAACGGGCCCTCCTGCTTGTCGAGAATGTAGAGCGCCACCCGGCTGATGGTCGACGGGTCCAGTGGCGGCGCGCCCAGTGCCGGGTCGAGGAACATGCCCACCGGCTCAAAGCCGCTGACGGGCAGGTCGTAGGTCCGCCGGACGCCGGCCTCGGTGGCGAAGCGCTGGATGTAGGACCAGGGCTGCCCCGTCTCCACCTTCAACACGTATGTCTTGCCGTCACCCAATGCTCGCACCCGCAGTGATGTCGCACCGGTTGCCCGGCGCCCGATCTCGGGGTCGACCGGACCGCGGGCCGAGGCGAATCCGCCGTTGTTGTCCAGCGAGATGTTGCCCGAGAATTCGAGGCCACCGTCGCCGAAGGCGACCGTCGAGGTAGACCGGCCGCCCATGACGGGGTCGTTGACGGTCGTCCAACTGGCCACCGCGGCGGGATCACCGAGGTCGACGAGAACCACTGGCCCGGCCGCCGGGGCGGACGGACGAGGTTGATCTGCCCGGGCGATGAGCCCGCCGCTCCCGTAAGTCCCGATCAGTACCGCCAAGCACGTGATAGTGAGAGCTGTCCGCGCCCACCACCGCTGGTCACTGCACATTCCCCCAATGTAGGGGCGTGGAGTGCGCATTGGACCGGGACCCAGATTACGAAATCAGAACCCGGAACCCGCGGCAGCGCAATCCGGAGAGTTCGGCGCTGGCCGCGACGATGAGGTCGGGGATCGACGGGCCGCGGTTACGCAGGGCGGGCAGCAGCCGCATTCGCAATCGGTGTTCCACGAATCTGTGATTGGCCTCCCTGGCAGAATCGAGTCATGCGAAATCTCCTACGCCGCCCCGCCATCGCCATTCTTGTGGCCACTCCTCTCACTGCCGTGTCGCTATCCGGCGCCGGGATCGGTTCGGCAGAGCCGCTCAATTGCGTCAACGGACAATTCTGGGATCCGATTACCAACACCTGCCAGACACCGCAGCCGGCAAAAGACTGTGCGCCCGGTGAGTACTGGAACGCATTGTCCAATGTGTGCCGGCCGCTGGGTCAGCTCTAGCCCGCCCCTTCGCGGCCTGCGCGGCACGGCAGTGGTGATGCGCTCAGCGGGTTGATCCAGCGGAGTCCGGGGAAGCGCATGTAATCCGTTTCGGCAGAGACCAATTCGGCCCCGTGCTGGACGGCAGTAGCTGCCGGTTGCGCATCCGGCACGAGATTGCCGGTAACCTGCACTTGTTCGCGCACTCTCGCCTAGACCCGGGCCGTGTTCTCGGTCGCGGGTGGGATCCACACCACGGGTGCAGCGAGCCAATCGGCGACATATCGCCAGGAGTCGGCAGCGGACAACGTGTTCTCGGCGACGCGTGGGTGGGTGACGGTTCGGAGGAATGCAGCGAGCGTTTGCCAGGGCAATCCGAAGCGGTGCGATTGATGGTCATCGCGTGATGCGGCTGGCTTGCCTAGGTCTCTCGCGAACTGCATCGCTTCGTTGGCGGCCTGGGAATACTCCGAGGTCTAGCGTGGGTGGAATGGGGTTGTTCAGTCATGAGGAGTTCCGGGACTCGGCCGACGGCGTTGGTGGCGGCGCCAGTGGTGGGGTTGTTGAGCGAGCTAGGCGTGCTGAGGTGAGCCAGCACGGGGCGGATGAGCCTGTGGTGGTGGGTCCGGGGTTACCGCCTGAGGATGGTTCGTGCGGTCAGTTCGCTGTGCAGTTTCACGTGTCTACGTCAATGTTGGTCGGGCTGAAACGTATTGCGGACATGCGTGGGGTGAGTGTGCCGGAGGTATGCCGGCAGGTGATCGGCGTGTTTGTTGCCCAGCAGGAGGGTGAGCTGGATGCATTGCTTGCTGCCGAGGCCGAGACGGCTGATTACCGACCGAGTTTGGGACAGGCGTAGTCGCGCCCGCCGCAGGGTTGCCCGGGGGAATGCGGCACAGGCCGGTCGTGATGGCCGATGCTGCTGGCAGGCCCCGAGATTAAGGCGCGTCGCTGCCTTCCGGCGGTAAGCCAAAATGGCCGCGAACTGCGGCCAGGATCTCTTCCGACAGGGTCGGGTCGTCGACCGCACGGGCAAGTACGACTGCGCCGACCAGTGCGGCAATGGTGCTTATGGCGTCGGCACGCCGGTCGCGTTGGCTTGACGCCCCTGGCGCAGGGGGCACCCGATCGATGAGCGCGTCAAGGCCGGCGGCGAAGGTGTGCCGGATCGGCGCCGCTCCGCGGGCCACTTCGGGCGCCAGGGCCGCCATCGCGCAGCCCTGCTCAGGATGGTCGCGGTGTTGCCGCGACAGGTAGCCGCCGATGAACTCCGCGCGCGGATCTGCCGCGGCGCCCACTTCATCGGCCATGGTCAGCATGTCTTGGCACCCGTGTTCGAGTGCTGCTGCGGCGACGTCGTCCTTTGAGCCGAAGTGGGAGTAGAAGCCGCCGTGGGTCAGACCCGCGGCCGCCATCAACTCCGCGACACTGACGCCCTCGAAGCCACGCTCGCGAAACAGCCGCGATGCGGCGGCAACGATTTGCTGGTGGCGCCGGGCAGTCTCTTCAGCCGGATATCGCACAGCACGCCCCCTCCTGATGCCGATCAACCACTTGACAGAGATTCATGATACTCGTCATCATTGATTCATGATGCTCATCATGAATGAATGGAAGTGTGGCGTATGACGCCGCCCAAGGTTGTTCTCATCACAGGAGCGTCGTCGGGTATCGGCCGGTTCACCGCTCACCACCTGGCGCAGCGAGGCTGGCGGGTCTTCGGCGGTGTCCGGCGCCCTGAGGCGATCGGCGGTCTACCGGGTGTGGAGCCGTTGCGTCTCGACGTCACCGATGACGCATCGGTCAGCGCCGCGGTCGACGCAATCGTCGAGCGGATGGGGCGCATCGACGGACTCGTCAACAACGCCGGCGGCTCGGTACTCGGCGCAGCAGAGGAGATCTCGATCGAGCAGGCGCGCGCGCTGCTGGACCTCAACGTGCTGGGGGTCTTGCGGATGTCGCAGGCCGTGCTTCCCGTCATGCGCCGGCAGGGCTCGGGCCGCATCGTCAACATCAGCTCGGTGGTCGGGTTTCTGCCCGCCCCATTCATGGCGATCTACGCCGCCAGCAAGCATGCGGTCGAGGGACTGTCGGAGTCGATGGATCACGAGGTGCGTCAGTTCGGGATTCGGGTCGCGCTCGTCGAGCCGGGCTTCACACGCACCAACATCGATGCGGCAGCGCCCCGGGCGGACCACCCGCTCAGCGACTACCACGCGGCGAGGGAACGAGTAAGCACCACCATCGCCAGTCAGATCGCCGGTGCCCCCGATCCCACGGGGGTGGCACGGACAATCGAACGTGCGCTGGACGCAAGGCGTTTCGCACGGATGCCGGTCGGCGGCGAAGCCCGGGTGCTAAGCACCCTGCGCAAAGGGATGCCTGCCGCTCTGTTCGATCGTTCCCTACGCCGCACCTACCACCTCGACGGGCGACCGACCAGCAGCGTAGGAGGAGCCAAGTGACGAACATCCTGCACATATCCGTGAGCCCGCACCTTCGGGACTCCCTCAGCCGCAGAATCGGCGGCGAGCTTCTTGAGCTCCTGCGTTCCGAACATCCGGATGCCGAGATCGTCGTTCGCGATCTCGCCGGCGAGCCCCTGCCGCACGTTGATGGTGACCTCGCGACCGCCATCCTGACCGCGCCCGATCAGCGGACCGCAACCTTGACGACCGCTATCGGGCGCTCCGACGCACTGGTCGACGAGTTGATCGCCGCCGACATCGTCGTGCTCGACCTACCCATGTACAACTGGTCAATACCGTCGGCCCTCAAGGCGTGGATCGACCACATCGTGCGGCCCGGCCGCACATTCATTCCCGGACCGAACCACACGCCGCTGTTGGCTGACCGACCGGTCTACATCGTGATGTCGGCCGGCGGCGCCTACGAGCGGGCAGGACGCGGCCACCACGACTTCCTCACGCCGTACCTGAAGCACGTTCTCGGCTGGATCGGGCTCGCCGACCTCCGCTTCATCCGGGCTGAGGGCTCGGCCGGATCGCTCGACGAGGCGCTACGTGACGCCCGCTCACAACTCGCGGAAGCTCCGATCGCCTGAAGCTCACACCCGACAAGTTTGCCGTTCGTCTCGTCGATGTGATTCCACGTTGGGGTCACATGCACATCAGACAGAAGGAGAAACCCATGCCGCAGTACGTCGCCCTGAACTATTCCGCTGACGTTGATTGGTCGGCTCCGGAGCAAGCTGCTGTGATCGCCGAGTACGGAGCATTCGGCGAGGCGCACGGAGAGGCCATCCGCGGTGGTGCTGTGCTTTACCCGACTGAAACCGCGACCACGGTGCGTGTGCGCGGAGCCCGTGGCGGCGAGGTGGTGCTCGGGGACGGCCCCTACGCTGAGACGAAGGAAGTCTTGACCGGGTTCTACATCCTCGAAGCCGCCGACCTCGACGAGGCGTTGCGTCTCGCCGCTGAGATCCCCGCGGCATGGGATGGTGGTGCAGTAGAAGTCCGTCCAATTATCGCGCTCGGGGGATGACCTCCGCGGAGCGCCGCGTTGCCGAGACGATTCGGGCTGAGGGCGCGCACACCGTGGCGACTACTCAGCGCCGGGATCGAGGAGGCACCAGCCGCCTGTAGGTTCCGCTTTTGGTTGGCGAAGGCCCATGATCCTGAGCTGCGTAATTGGCGGGATTCCGGGAGTGGTGGCGAAGGGGTTTTTCCGGTTTTCGTGGCGAATCCGAGAACCGTACGGTTGTCCCACATACTTCTGGGTTGGGGCCGGGTTTCAGTCTGAGGCGATGTCGTCGATGCGTCCGACGCCGATGAGTGTGGCCGATCCGGGTCCGGTCCAGCCAGTCGCCGTAGCCGAGCAGGTGCAGACCACATGCCCGGAACCAACCAGGCATCCGACAGGTGGCGATGCGATGCTCGCAATCATGCGCGTCGAATTGCTGACCTCTCCCGGCTGTCCAAACGCGGAGCCAGCCAGATCGCTTCTCAGGGAATGCCTCAAATCTCTCGGCATCGCCGTAACGATCATCGACAGAGTCGGCACTTACCCGTCACCGACCGTTCTCATCGACGACGTCGATGTGATGCAACCTGACTCCACCCCGCCGAGTGGCGATGCATGTCGCCTTGACGTGCCGACGAGTGATAGAATACTTCGCGCCCTGAAGACCGCTGCCGCCGACTGATCAGCCAGCGCCGGATCTGGCGAATGACGTGAATTGTCCGCACTGCCCAGCGCTAAAGATTGATGGAAGCATTCCTGCAGCGCCTCCGACACCCGGGTGAGTGTGGACGTTGCGGACCAGTTCGGTGACGGTCAGATCATTCGCTTCGTGTCCTTCGTGTCCTTCGTGTCCTTCGTGGACTGCGACGGCGGCGGTGGTCAGGCCGGCGATCGCGTCGGCTCACGACCAGTCGAAGCGGCTGTTGGGCCTACGTGCGCCGAGCTGGACTGCGGACGGGGTGGGTCAGGCCGCGGTGTGGGACGGCACTGCGATGGGCACGGCCGGTGGCGGGTCTGCCTCGGGGGCAAGTGTGGTGGCGCGGCCTGCGCGTACGCCGTTGGCGATGACGAAGACCTCGGCGAGTTCGTGCACGAGCACGACTGCGGCCAGTCCGAGAATGCCGAACAGCGCCAAGGGGATCAGCGCGGTGATCAGTCCTAGTGAGAGGCCGACGTTTTGGACCATGATGCGCCGTGCGCGGCGGGCATGGGCGAAGGCTTGCGGTAGGTGGCGCAGGTCTTCGCCCATCAGTGCCACGTCGGCGGTTTCGATCGCCACGTCGGCCCCCATCGCGCCCATCGCGATCCCCAGGTCGGCGGTGGCCAAGGCCGGTGCGTCGTTGACCCCGTCACCGACCATGGCGGTATTGCGTTGGGTACGAAGCTCTTCGACGAGCCGGGCCTTGTCTTCGGGGCGCAGTTCGGCATGGACGTCGCTGATACCGGCGTCGGCGGCCAGCGTCAGGGCGGTGGCGCGGTTGTCGCCGGTGAGCATGGCGACGTGATAGCCGTCGGCCCGCAAGCGGGCGACGACCTGGGCGGCTTCGGGCCGCAATTGGTCGCGCACGGCGATCGCGCCGAGCACATGGGCGTCTTGCTCCACGAGCACGGCGGTGGCCCCCGCGTGTTGCATCCGGGCGACGTCCTCGGCCAGTGGCCCGGGGTCCAGCCAGCCGGGCCGGCCCAACCGGATGGTGTGGCCATCCCGGTGGCCGATCAACCCCGCACCGGTGACGGCCTGCACGTCGCTGGCAGGTCGGACGTGCTCGACGGCGGCCAGGATCGCCCCGGCCAGGGGGTGTTCACTGCGGGCCTCCACGGCCGCGGCCAGGTCGAGGACCTGCTCGGCGGTGATGCCGTCGACGGCGGCCACTTCGATGACGCTGGGCCGGTTGGCGGTCAGGGTGCCGGTCTTGTCCAACGCGACACCGCGTACCGCGCCCAGGGCCTCCAGGGCTGCTCCGCCCTTGATCAGGGCGCCGAACTTGCTGGCGGCGCCGATCGCAGCGACCACGGTGACGGGCACTGAGATCGCCAGCGCGCACGGCGAGGCCGCCACCAGCACCACCAGTGCCCGTTCGATCCAGGTGGGCGGGTCACCCAGCAGGCTTCCGATCACGGCGATGAGCAGGCCGGCGACCAGGATGGCCGGAACCAGCGGTCGGGCGATGCGGTCGGCGAGTCGTTGGGAGGTTCCCTTGCGGGACTGTTCTGCTTCCACGATCCGCACGATGCGGGCCAGTGAGTTGTCCTCGGAGGTCGTGGTGACCTCGACCTCCAACGCTCCGGTGCCGTTGATCGACCCGGCGAAGACCTCGTCCCCGGGCCCGGTTTCGACCGGGACCGACTCGCCGGTGATCGCGGAGGTGTCCAGCGCGGTGTGGCCGTGGCGGACGATGCCGTCGGTGGCGATCCGCTCACCGGGGCGGACCAGCATGCGGTCGCCGACCTTCAATTCGGTTGGCGCCACGTCGATTTCGGCGCCGTCGCGCAGGACGGTCGCCCGGTCGGGGACCAGGGAGAGCAGGGCGCGCAGTCCGCGGCGGGTACGGGCCAGGGAGTATTCCTCGAGGCCCTCGCTGATGGAGAACAGGAACGCCAGCATGGCCGCCTCGCCGACCTCTCCGAGGATCGTCGCGCCAACGGCGGCGATGGTCATCAGCGTGCCGACCCCGATCTTGCCCTTGGCCAGCCGCCGCAGTGTGGAGGGAACAAAGGTGTAGGCCCCGGCGGCCAGGGCGATTCCTTCCAGGGTGAGCACCATCGGGCGCCCCGCCCCGGCCCAGCTGGCGATCAGAGCAGCAGCAAGGAACACACCCGAGAGTGCGGCGAACCGAAACTCGCGGACCTGCCACAGGCCCCCGGGCTCACGATCAGGCTCCTGTGCGGGATCGCCCTCGCTGCCGCAACCGCACGCCTCACTCACCGGGGTTGTTCCCCTCCAAGCCCACCTCTGTGCAGCTGTCGATGCCGTAGGCCGGGCACAAAGCCACGGCCTGCCCGCCTGCCTGCAGTACCGTCTCGGCGGCGGCCAGCAGGTCGATCAGGGCGGGCTGGGACAGGCGGAACACCGACGCCCGGCCCACCGGCTCGGAGTCGACCAGGCCGCACTCTTTGAGGCAGGCCAGGTGCTTGGACACCGTGGACTGGGCCAGCCCGACTTCCTCGACGAGCTCGCCGACCCGGGCCTCTCCGGTGGCCAAGGCGGCGCAGGATGGCCAGCCGGGTGGGATCACCCAGCGAGCGGAACAAGGCCGCCGCCGGGGCCAACTCGACTTTTGTCACCGCATCGGACTCCACAGGGATCGCCATTGGGCGATGTTATCGGCTTTTAGTGACTTTCGGGCCGAACGGGTGCATGCTGGAGAGATCGGGGGTTACCCCCCGGGGTTTACCCGCGAAGGGGGTTTGGTGATGTGCGGTGACGGCGGTATGTGGAATCACGGTTACGGCGGCTGGGGGTGGGGCGGCTGGATCGTGACCGCGATGGTCATGACCCTTTTCTTCGCCTTGGTGATCACCGCGATCGTGGCGGCGGTGCGCTACCTGGGCGGCCCCGGACACCAGCACGGACCGGCCGCCCACGGTCCACAGCCAGGACGCAGACCCGATGAGATCCTCGCCGAACGCTTCGCCCGCGGGGACATCGACGACGAGGAATACCGTCGCCGCGTGGCACTGCTGCGGGAACACCAGTGAGCGCGACCATGAACCACAACCGCCTGCGGACCGGACTACTGATTGGCGCCACCTCGCTGGTTCTCGGAATCGGCACCACCGCCACGATGGCCGGAGCAGGAGCAGGACCCGGCTTCGGCGGGCCCATCCCGGCCCAGCCCGCACCCTGCACGCCACCCGCCTTGGCCGGAGCAGTCGTGGACGTCACGGTCTCCGACATGGGCGCCATGATGGGCCCGGGCATGAACGGCGGACCCATGATGGGCC
>ERZ724518.88-NODE-88-length-29699-cov-12.973587_pt1 | contig 29699 bp, 28 predicted proteins | sample MGYA00376051_ERZ724518 | MGnify/ENA primary metagenome ERZ724518 (study PRJEB28724, sample SAMN07190885) | wastewater metagenome | isolation source: influent of sewage treatment plant in Hong Hong | place: Hong Kong | collected 2016-03-17 ... | reverse complement strand
AGCGCGTACTTTCGGTATGGAAGGTCTGTTCCGTCAGATCGGTATCTACAGCCCGCACGGTCAGCAATACACCCCGCAAGATAAAGAGATCGTCTCTTACTATAAGGAAGACCAGAAAGGTCAGATCCTGCAAGACGGTATCAACGAGCTGGGTGCAATGTCTTCCTGGTTAGCGGCTGCGACCTCTTACAGCACTAACGATTGCCCGATGATCCCGTTCTACATCTACTATTCGATGTTCGGTTTCCAACGTATCGGTGACATGGCATGGGCGGCTGGCGACCAGCAAGCACGTGGCTTCCTGTTGGGCGCGACCTCTGGCCGTACCACACTGAACGGTGAAGGTCTGCAGCACGAAGACGGTCACAGCCATATTCTGGCTGGCACTGTTCCGAACTGCGTGAGCTATGACCCATCATTCGTGTATGAAGTAGCGGTGATTATTCAGGACGGTATGCGTCGTATGTACGGCGACCAACCAGAGAACATCTACTACTACATCACCACCCTGAACGAAAACTATCAGCACCCGGCAATGCCTGCTGGCGCTGAAGAAGGTATCCGTAAAGGTATCTACAAACTGGAATCTAACGCCGGTGCGAAAGGTCAGGTTCAGCTGATGGGTTGTGGTTCTATTCTGAACTACGTACGTCGTGCCGGTAAGATCCTGGCTGACGAATACGGTATCGGTTCTGATGTGTACAGCGTAACCAGCTTCAATGAACTGGCGCGTGATGGTCAGAATGCTGATCGTTACAACATGCTGCACCCTGAAGGCGAACAGCAAGTGCCTTACATTGCTCAGGTGATGGGCTCTGCACCAGCGATTGCTGCCACCGACTACATGAAGTCTTACGCTGATCAGGTGCGTAGTTTCGTGCCTGCCAGCAGCTATCGTGTTCTGGGTACAGATGGTTTCGGTCGTTCAGACAGCCGCGAAAACCTGCGTCGTCACTTCGAAGTGAACGAAGCCTACATCGTTGTAGCTGCACTGACTGAATTGGCTAAGCAAGGTACCGTTGAGAAGAAAGTGGTGGCAGAAGCCATTGCGAAATTCGGTATCGATGCTGACAAGATGAATCCGCTGTACGCGTAAGGGGAAATTTCATGTCTAAAGACATTTTTGTGCCGGATATCGGTGGTGATGAAGTTGCCGTGACCGAAATTCTGGTCAAAGTAGGTGACAAGGTTGAAGCTGACCAATCCCTGCTGACTGTAGAAGGCGACAAAGCCTCTATGGAAGTACCTGCACCAGAAGCGGGTATCGTTAAAGAGATCAAAATTGCATTAGGTGACAAGGTTTCTACCGGTTCCCTGATCATGGTATTCGAAGCTGAAGGTGCAGCCGCTGCTGCTGCGCCGACTCCTGATGTGGCTCAAGCTGCCGCGCCAGTTGCTGCTCCTGCGGCAGCCGCACAGTTGGAAGTCAACGTGCCGGATATCGGCGGTGACGAAGTGGCTGTGACTGAGATTTTGGTTAAAGTTGGCGACACCGTTGACGCTGACCAATCACTGCTGACTGTAGAAGGCGACAAAGCCTCTATGGAAGTGCCTGCACCGTTTGCGGGTGTGGTGAAAGAGATCAAAGTGGCGCTGGGTGACAAAGTGTCTACCGGCTCACTGATCATGGTGTTTGAAGTCGCGGGTGCAGCACCTGCTGCGCCAGTTGCAGCGGCGCCAGCCCCTGTTGCGGCGGCACCGGCTGTTGCTGCTGTCAAAGAAGTGAACGTACCAGACATCGGTGGTGACGAAGTTGCTGTAACTGAAATTCTGGTCAAAGTGGGCGACAGCGTTGATGCTGATCAATCACTGATCACCGTGGAAGGCGATAAAGCCTCTATGGAAGTGCCTGCACCGTTTGCCGGTGTAGTTAAAGCGCTGAAAATTGCCGTCGGTGACAAGGTGAAAACCGGTTCACTGATCATGGAATTTGAAGTGGCTGGCGCTGCGCCAGCTCCGACTGCCGCTCCTGTTGCTGCGGCTCCGGCACCAGCCAAAGCGGCGGCTGCACCTGCTCCGGTTGTGGCTGCGAAAGCGGAAGAGAAAGGCGAGTTTGTTGCCAGCGAAGCCTATGTGCATGCGACTCCGGCGATCCGTCGTCTGGCGCGTGAATTTGGTGTGAATCTGGCTAACGTCAAAGGATCTGGCCGTAAAGGTCGTATCCAGAAAGAAGACGTGCAGAACTATGTGAAAGAAGCACTGAAACGTGCGGCTTCTGCTCCTGCAGCTGGTGGTTCAGGCGCGGGTCTGGGCGTGCTGCCATGGCCAAAAGTTGATTTCGCGAAATTTGGCGATATCGAAGAAGTGCCGTTGACGCGTATCCAGAAGATCTCTGGCCCGAACCTGCACCGTAACTGGGTGATGATCCCGCATGTTACTCAGTTCGACGAAGCTGATATCGGTGAGCTGGAAGCGTTCCGTAAAGAACAAAATATCATTGCTGACAAACAGCAACTGGGCTTCAAGATCACACCACTGGTGTTCATCCTGAAAGCGGCTGCTAAAGCGCTGGAAGCACACCCACGTTTCTGCAGTTCACTGTCAGAAGACGGTTCTACGCTGATCATGAAAAAATACATCCACATCGGTGTGGCGGTTGATACGCCAAACGGTCTGGTTGTACCGGTAGTTCGCGATGTGAACAAGAAAGGCATCTATGAACTGTCGAAAGATCTGGCTGAAATCTCGAAGAAAGCCCGTGCAGGTAAACTGACCGGTGCTGACATGCAGGGCGGCTGTTTCACCATCTCTAGCTTGGGTGGTATCGGCGGCACGCAGTTCACTCCAATCGTGAATGCGCCAGAAGTGGCGATCCTGGGTGTCTCTAAATCAGATATGAAGCCGAAGTGGAACGGTAAAGAGTTCGTACCACAACTGACTCTGCCACTGGCACTGTCTTATGACCACCGTGTCATCGATGGCGCTGATGGTGCGCGTTTCATTACGACACTGACTGGTGTGCTGTCCGACATTCGTCGTTTAGTGCTGTAATTTTGTCTGCCTCACCGGAAACGTGCTAGCTTTAGTGGGTTTCCGGTAGCAACTGAGATAGAAAATCGAGGTCATAATGAGTAATGAAATCAAAACTCAGGTTGTGGTGATTGGTGCGGGCCCAGCTGGTTATTCTGCTGCATTCCGTTCTTCTGATCTGGGATTAGACACTGTTCTGATTGAACGTTTCGGTACCCTGGGTGGTGTGTGTTTGAACGTGGGTTGTATCCCATCGAAAGCACTGCTGCACGTAGCAAAAGTGATCGAAGAAGCAAAAGCACTGGCTGAGCACGGCATCGTTTTCGGTGAACCACAAACTGACATCAATAAGATCCGTCTGTGGAAAGAAAAAGTTGTTACCAAGCTGACTGGCGGTCTGGCTGGTATGGCCAAACAGCGTAAAGTGCCAGTAGTGAATGGTCTGGCTAAATTTACTGGCCCGAACAGCATTGACGTGACTGCGGCTGATGGCTCTGTGACGACCATCAAGTTTGATAACGCGATCATCGCAGCGGGTTCTCGCCCAGTTAAACTACCATTTATTCCACACAATGATCCACGCGTTTGGGACTCTACCGATGCGCTGGAACTGAAAGAAGTACCAGGTAAATTGCTGGTGCTGGGTGGCGGTATCATCGGTCTGGAAATGGGTACAGTGTACTCTGCTTTGGGCGCGGAAATCGACGTCGTAGAATTTGCTGATCAGCTGGTTCCTGCCGCTGACAAAGACGTGGTGAAGGTTTACACCAAACGCGTTGAAAACAAATTCAACCTGATGCTGGAAACCAAAGTAACTGCGGTTGAAGCGAAGAAAGACGGTCTGTATGTCTCTTTTGAAGGCAAACAAGCACCGGTAGAACCAGTTCGTTACGACAACGTGCTGGTTGCAGTAGGTCGCGTACCGAATGGTAAAAACTTGGATGCCGAGAAAGCGGGCATCGTTGTGACTGACCGTGGCTTCATTGAAGTCGACAAACAACTGCGTACTAACGTGCCGCACATTTTCGCGATCGGTGACATCGTGGGTCAGCCAATGCTGGCACACAAAGGTGTGCACGAAGGTCATGTGGCTGCTGAAGTTATCGCTGGCAAGAAACACTACTTTGATCCGAAAGTTATTCCTTCTATCGCGTATACCGAACCTGAAATTGCATGGGTTGGTTTGACTGAGAAAGAAGCGAAAGCCAAGGGCATCAACTACGAAACAGCGGTGTTCCCATGGGCGGCATCTGGTCGTGCAATCGCATCTGACTGCGCTGATGGTATGACTAAACTGATTTTCGACAAAGCCACTCACCGTGTAATTGGTGGTGCGATTGTCGGTACCAACGGTGGTGAACTGTTGGGCGAAATCGGTTTGGCTATTGAGATGGGTGCTGATGCGGAAGATATCGCATTGACTATTCATGCTCACCCAACGCTGCACGAATCTGTTGGACTGGCGGCTGAAGTGTATGAAGGTTCTATTACTGACCTGCCAAACGCGAAAGCTAAAAAACGTTGATTGATAAGAAAAAACGCTGATAACGCGCGTTTTCTGAGATAACGTTCTTGCTATAAAATTAGCCCTTGAGTTCATCGCTCAGGGGCTATTTTTTTACAGCGATTTATCTTCATTGTAAAATAGAGCGAATCAGACAATCCGCAGGAGCGGAAACAGAGTAAAGGCACATGTTGGCCTGATTCGAGAGCATGCAGACCCGATCACATTCCACCACACCGCTTATTCCACCGAGTACGTTCGTGCTGCCTTATCAAGGCGCATGGCCAACTGTTTTAGATTGCTTGTGTTATAACTTCCCCAAGATTAGCCGTGAAAACTGGCTTGGTCGTTTTGAGCGAAAGCTCGTGTTAGACAGTCATCAAAACCCCATTCATCACGATCTTCCTTATCGTGCAGGGTTGCGCATTTATTACTATCGCGAGATTGTCGGTGAAAAAGAGATCCCGTTTCGCGAAGCCATTTTATATCAAGATGAGCATATTCTGGTGGTCGATAAACCGCATTTCTTGCCTGTAACACCCACGGGTGACTACGTTTCACAGACCTTGCAAACCCGGTTGATGGCGCGGTTGAATAACGTGGAATTGCAACCGTTGCATCGCATCGATCGCCATACTGCAGGTCTTGTGCTGTTTTCGGTACAAAAGAAAACGCGCGCTGTTTATCAGGCTCTTTTTCGTGAGCAGCAAATTAGCAAACGTTATGAGGCGATAGCGCCGGCTTTGCCGCAGCTGAGTTTTCCGCACAGCCGTTCAACACGGATTGTGCAGGGCGAGCAGTTTTTTCTGTCGCAGGAAGTGGCGGGCACACCTAACTCGCATACGATTATTGATGTAATAGAACAACGCGGTGAGTGGTGTCGATATCAGTTAAATCCGGTATCCGGCAAAAAGCATCAGTTGCGATTGCACATGGCAAATCTAGGCGCACCGATTTGTAATGATCCGTTTTACCCCGTGGTGGATAACGATGCCGTCGATGACTATGCGAAACCGCTGCAATTGCTGGCGAAAGAGCTGATGTTTACTGACCCGTTGAGTGGTGTGCCGCACCATTTTCAAAGCGAGCAGTCATTAAGTTGGAATGTAATCTAAAACATGAGCCCCGATTTTCGAGGCTCTGTTTTTGATGTTCAACCAGAATTATTTTTTCAGCGATAAGATCAACGCTGAGGTATCTAGCCGACCACAACCTTCTTCCTGCAGTTTGGCATAGCGTTCATCTACCTGCTTGGTCAGTGGCAGCTCAATGTGCTGGCGTGCGGCTTCCTCCAGACAGATGCCTAAATCTTTGCGCATCCAGTCGATGGCAAAACCAAAACTGAATTTGTTTTGTGCCATGGTTTCGGCGCGGTTTTCCATCTGCCACGAACCCGCAGCACCGAATTTCAACGTTTCGACCACTTGGTGAATATCTAACCCGACTGTTTCCGCCAGCAACAGGCCTTCACTTAAGCCTTGCAACACACCGGCGATGCAGATCTGGTTAACCATTTTGCAGCGTTGCCCGGCACCACAACGGCCTACGAGTTGGATCTGGCGGGCATAGGAAGCCATCACTGGTTTAGCTAAGGCAAAGGTTTGTTCATCGCCACCACACATGATGGTCAGGCAGCCTTTTTCCGCACCGCTCTGCCCGCCAGAAACTGGACAATCCATAAAATGATTACCTTGTTTGTGACAGGCATTTTCCAATTCATGCGCTAAGGTGGCTGAGGCGGTAGTATGGTCAATGACAATCGCGCCGGGTTTTAAGCCAGCCAAAATGCCATCTTCACCGTAACAAACACTGCGCACATCGTTATCGTTGCCGACACAGATAAAAACGATATCCGCATCAGTAGCTGCTTGCTTTGGCGTTGCAGCAATAGCGCCATGATAGGTTGCCTGCCAGGCTTCGGCTTTGCTATGTGTGCGGTTATAAACTGTGGTGTTAAAGCCTTTATTTTGCAGGTATCCCGCCATCGGGGAGCCCATTACGCCTAAACCGATAAAGGCTACGTTGCTTATGTTCATCATGATCCCTCTCTGTCAGTGACTATGACCAGATAATTGATCTGTTAATGACATATGTCAATTTGTCGATTTCTGGATCGGCAAATATCCGTTTATTTGGTAATAAAGCGCCGTTTATCGTTCAGGAATAGCAGTTATAGCGATAGATTGATATATGTTATCTTTAGTCAATGCCTGTATCCGGTAAGATAAAATGAGCGCGCCAAAATATTTAGCCATTGTTAAAAAGATAGAAGAGTTAATCCGTTCCGGCCAGTTTCCCGAAGGAAGCCAGCTGCCGACGCATCGTGAATTAGCACAACAATGGGCGACTACGCCGATCACGGTGGCGAAAGCCTATAAAGAACTGGCGGAAAAAAAGCTGATTGAATCGTTTGTCGGACGGGGCAGTTTTGTCAGTAATCACAGTCAACTGTCAGATGTCATTCGCGCCGAAACCAGTGAACAAGAGCGCAATCTGTCTATTTTGCAACCCTGTATTCATCAGCACGCTGACCGGTTAAATCAGGTGTTTTCGCAGATCCTGACACACGGCAATGATGTGTTATATGGCTATGTCGAACACACCGGCTTGGTGCAACATCGGGTCATGGGGGCAAAATGGGCGCGTCAGTATGGCCTGAAAGTCGATAACGAAAATGATGTGGTGTTAGCCAGTGGCGCACAACATGCACTGACTACGCTGATCCAGTTATACACTCAACCGGATGACACCATCGCAGTCGAAGCATTGACGTATCCTGGCATTTTGTCGATCGCGAATTTGTTGGGGCGAAAAGTGGTTTCTGTCACGATGGATGAACAGGGTATGGTGCCGGCTGCATTAAATGACCTATGTCAGAATACTCAAATTGCGATGGTGATTGCCGTGCCATCACATCAAAACCCAACTGCAGCGACAATGCCGGTGGAACGCCGACAGCAACTGGCGGCAGTTGTTAATCAGCATCAGCTATGGTTAGTTGAAGATGATATTTATGGGTTTTTAAATCCGGTCCCGATTGCGGCGATTTGTAATTTTGCACCATTGCATGGTTTTCATATCACCAGTCTGTCAAAAGCTATCAGCCCCGGTCTGCGTTGTGGTTATATCAAAGCGCCATCGGCGGAAAGTGAACGATTAGCCGCATTTATTCGTTCTACACTTTGGTTGCCATCACCGATCACGTTTGCTGCGGCAGCCGTGCTGATTTATACCGGTGAGGCATTTCAAATAGCCAAAGAACAACGCCAGATAGCGATCAATCGCCAGCGTTTAGCAGCAGAACATTTAGCTGAATTTACACTATTTCATCAGCCTGATAGCTACCACTTGTGGCTGGTGTTGCCGGAGCATTGGCAAGCGGATGCGTTTACACTGGTCGCGAAAAATCGTGGCATTCTGGTCAGTAGCGCTTCCTATTTTAAAGCTGACCCGCTGACTGTAACGCCGAATGCGATCCGGCTGTCGCTGATGGCGATTGAAGATGAACAGGTGTTTATTGCTACGTTAACGCAATTAGCCGAGTTGTTACGGCGTGATGCCCGTTTTGATTATGCGCATTGCTGATAACAAAACAGGCTCTTGTGATAGAGCCTGTTTTATCGTGGATGGCTTGAGCCAATAAAAACCTCAGAACATGCGGGTTTTCAGTTTCGGGTTTTTATGCTCGTGTCTGTTCTGGTGTTGCCGGTGACGTGAGCGTCTGATTTCACAAACCAGTGCCCAGAAAATAATAAGGGACTCGGCAATAAGAAACTCTGTGTTTCTTAGTAACAACAGACCAATAAACAAATAGAAAAAAGGCTTAACTTCATACAGTATTTCAGGCAAAAAAATGGTGGCTATTACTTCAAATAGTTTACAAATGATTAAAATAGCGAGTGTGCTTTACTGTGGGAGTGGAGATAAATTGCACAGGAGTGAATTTTTTTAGCTTGCCAAGCCCTATCTGCAGCAGAAACGACTATATTTAATTAGATAGATCTAATTTAAAGGAGGGCATCATGACGGTTGATAAAGCAGTACGTGCCTTTGCCGGGGTGATGGTTTTAGTCTCTGTCGCGCTGACTTACTGGCTCAGCCCATGGTTTGTGCTGTTAACCTTATTTGTCGGGGCTAATTTGATTCAAAGCTCTTTCACCGGATTTTGTCCGGCGGAAATGTTCTTCAGAAAAATGGGGCTCAAAGATTAAATATTGGCTACCAAGGCGTATATATACCCAAAGTAATTGGAGTTGCAGCAAGGTGACAAGTGAGCGAATCCCCATGAGCATAGATAGGCTATGTAATTGGAGTGAGTGAACTCAGTCAACGATGTTGCAACTTCAAGTACGAAGGGTTAACGCTCTCCGGACATACCAAATTCAATTGCTGCCTGCGTGTAAAAAATATTGATGTTCTCTTTTCTCAGTAACGCAAACATCAACTCTGCCTCTTCGGCAGTAACCGCCATCGTCACTTGTAGTGGTTGCTCTGCCAGCTCAAAAAAATGCACAGAATGCAGTTTTTTATCATGGCCGAAGCCTTCGCTGGCTGCAGTCAGCGTTGCGCCTCGAATGCCGATCTCTTTCGCTTGTTCGAGTAGCCACAACGCCAGTGACTGACCATGTACAGAACGGTCTTGTTGGGTGAAGAGTGTTAGCTTGAAGCCTTGCATAAGCACCTCCTAAGGCACCCGCTGTAATAGGTTCATAGAGGCCATGCCCAGCAACGTCATCGCCAATGAACCCAATACATGCACAGAAATGGCGGTACCGGCCCAGGCTAATCGGCCTTGTTGTAATAAGGTAGTAACTTCGGCGGAAAAAGTTGAAAACGTGGTCAAACCACCGAGGAAGCCCGTGATCACGAGCAGACGCCATTCTGGCGGTAGACTGGGGTTACCGGCAAAAAAGGTGAGTGCCAGACCAATCAGATAACCGCCGAGTAAATTAGCAGCCAATGTCCCCAGTGGAATGGTGGGGAACAGCGCATTCAGCCCCAAACCTAAAAACCAACGGCTGACGGCACCCGCAGAGGCGCCAATACTGATGGCTAAAATCGAATACAACATGAACTGTCCTTAATATAAAAACCGGATAATGTGTATGACTGACCACCTGACCGGGGAAAAACGCGATATGCCATCGCTGAATTAAGTATAGCTTTCGCCGGATTAGCTGACTACACGGTAGCGTTTCGTGTTATGTAAACAAAAAATGTCTTTGAAATGCGAAATTTTTTTATGGTTAATTAGCGGCGGATGTTTTTTCTGTCGGTAACGATTATGCTTAACCGGAACGTAACAATAAAAACTACAGAGGAACATACCAATGAAGAGCTTGTCATACTTTATGTTGGCAGTTGCAGTGACGACGTTGGTTGGTTGCGTCGGGCCACGCCCGGTACGTGTCAATCGTGCTGATGTTGATGTTGGTGGCACACGTGTGATTCTGGATCAAGGTGGTCAATACCCAGCCGGGAACGGTCGTTTCTGCCCGCCGGGTCAGGCCAAGAAAGGTCGCTGCTAATAAGCAGTTATGTTTCTATTTTGCATATAAATTCACTATAGTTGTCCCCCGTTTGCTTCACAGCCAAGCTACTGACAACTGTTCAGGGATGAGCGGCGGGGCTGATTTTCCAGAGAGGAGTGCATTGTGCTAGAAAGCTATCGTCAACATGTTGCAGAACGTGCAGCGCAGGGTATTGCGCCAAAACCATTATCAGCCGAACAGGTTGCCGCGCTGGTTGAATTATTGAAAAACCCACCGGCAGGCGAAGAAGCCGTATTATTAGAACTGCTGGCTGATCGCGTGCCACCTGGAGTCGATGAAGCTGCTTATGTTAAAGCCGGTTTTCTGGCTGCTGTCACCAAGGGGACGGTGACTTCTCCGGTGATCAGTGCAGAAAAAGCGACTGAATTGCTGGGTACCATGCAGGGTGGCTACAACATTCAACCGCTGATCGATCTGCTGGATGATGCCAAACTGGCCCCAATTGCGGCGAAAGCGCTGTCGCACACTTTACTGCTGTTTGATTCTTTCCATGATGTGCAGGAAAAACTGCAAGCCGGTAATGCGTATGCCAAACAGGTGATGGAATCATGGGCCAATGCCGAATGGTATCTGAACCGTCCGCAACTGGCGGACAAAGTTACCCTGACCGTGTTCAAAGTAACCGGTGAAACCAACACTGACGATCTGTCACCAGCGCAAGATGCCTGGTCTCGTCCTGATATCCCATTGCACGCATTAGCAATGCTGAAAAACAGCCGTCCGGGGATTACCGCCGATCAAGAAGGCGCGGTTGGCCCAATCAAAACGCTGGATGCACTGAAACAGAAAGGTTTCCCACTGGTGTACGTGGGTGACGTGGTTGGTACGGGTTCATCGCGTAAATCAGCGACCAACTCGGTGCTGTGGTTCATGGGCGATGACATTCCTAACGTACCAAACAAACGTGCGGGTGGTTTCGTGCTGGGTGGCAAGATTGCCCCAATCTTCTTCAACACTATGGAAGATGCTGGCGCACTGCCAATCGAACTGGATGTCAGCAAAATGAACACCGGTGATGTCATCGACATCTATCCGTATGCCGGTAAAGTGACCGCTCACGGCAGCGATGAAGTGATTGCTACGTTCGAGTTGAAAACCGATGTACTGCTGGATGAAGTGCGTGCGGGTGGTCGTATTCCATTGATCGTAGGTCGTGGTCTGACTGACAAAGCACGTGAAATGCTGGGTCTGCCTGCATCAACCGTGTTCAACCGTCCGAAACCAGTAGCTGATACCGGTAAAGGTTACACACTGGCGCAGAAAATGGTCGGTAAAGCCTGTGGTGTTGCCGGCATTCGCCCTGGCACTTACTGCGAACCGAAGATGACTACCGTCGGCTCGCAAGATACCACTGGCCCGATGACCCGTGACGAGCTGAAAGATCTGGCTTGTCTGGGCTTCTCCGCTGATCTGGTCATGCAGTCTTTCTGTCACACGGCAGCTTATCCAAAACCAGTTGATGTGCAGACTCATCACACGTTGCCAGATTTCATTATGAACCGTGGCGGTGTTTCACTGCGCCCTGGCGATGGCGTTATTCATAGCTGGCTGAACCGCATGCTGCTGCCAGATACTGTTGGTACTGGTGGTGACTCACACACCCGCTTCCCAATCGGCGTTTCTTTCCCAGCTGGCTCTGGTTTGGTGGCGTTTGCTGCTGCCACCGGTGTGATGCCATTGGATATGCCAGAGTCTGTGCTGGTGCGTTTTAAAGGCGAACTGCAACCGGGCATCACACTGCGTGATCTGGTACATGCGATCCCTTACCAAGCTATTCAGATGGGTTTATTGACCGTGGAAAAAGCGGGCAAGAAAAACATCTTCTCTGGCCGTATCTTAGAAATTGAAGGTCTGCCAGAGCTGAAAGTAGAACAAGCATTTGAACTGGCAGATGCCAGTGCCGAACGTTCTGCAGCAGGCTGTACTATCAAGCTGGATGAAGCGCCAATCGCTGAATACCTGAATTCCAACATCGTGATGCTGAAATGGATGCTGGCGGAAGGCTACGGTGATAAACGCACCATCGAACGTCGTATCGCAGGCATGCAAGAGTGGCTGGCTAATCCAAGACTGATGGAAGCCGATGCTGACGCAGAATACGCAGCGATCATTGAAATCGACATGAACGAAATCAAAGAGCCGATCCTGTGTGCGCCGAACGATCCGGATGATGCTCGTCTGCTGTCAACCGTAGCCGGTGATAAGATCGATGAAGTATTCATCGGTTCTTGTATGACCAACATTGGTCACTTCCGTGCGGCTGGTAAATTGCTGAACCAGTTCAAAGGTCAGCTGCATACCCGTCTGTGGATCGCGCCGCCGACCAAAATGGATCGTGACCAACTGACCGAAGAAGGATATTACGGCATTTTCGGTCGCGTTGGTGCGCGTATCGAAATCCCCGGCTGTTCACTGTGTATGGGTAACCAGGCGCGTGTTGGCGACGGCACCACAGTGGTATCTACCTCGACCCGTAACTTCCCGAACCGTTTAGGTCAGGGCGCTAACGTGTATCTGGCCTCAGCGGAGCTGGCTTCTGTGGCCGCAATTCTGGGTCGTATTCCAAGCGTGGAAGAGTATCAATCTTACGCGAAGGAATTGGATGCGATGGCGGCCGACGTTTATCGTTATCTGAACTTTGATCAGATCGCCAGCTACACCAGCAAAGCGGCAGAAGTGATTTTACAAGTACCGGCATAAAACGGTAATTTGTGCTGAATATGAAGGGCAGGTCATTGACTTGCCCTTCTCTTTTTTCGCTGTTTCCAATAACCTTCAACTATTGTTAATAAGTATACCCAAACAACTTGGTGTTGCAGGAAGGCGGCAAGTGAACGAGACCCATGAGCATAGATAAACTATGTGATTGGGGCGAATGAACGCAGCCAACACCGCTGCAACGTCAAGTGGGAAGAGTATAAACATAATCAGGCAAACGCAGTCTGCAGACAGGCTGAAAGGTAAGGGACGACCCGTATTGCCGTTGTTCAGGAGAGCAAGGTATGGATCATGAGTTTGTCCGGGATATCGACGGTCGTTGCCGGGCGCGTATGTCTATGGGGCATGAAGCCTTTGGTTTTTGGCTCACTGATGAGCTGGGCGATAATCTGCCCCTCTGCGATGAAATATTGAAAGCCACCGCGCATTTATTGCATGCAGGTGAGGATTATAAATTATCCGGAAAGACCTTTTGTCTTTATCTGGAAGAAGAAGCGGCTACCGTCAGCGCGTTGGAATTGCAATTTGAAACACCGATAGAAGATAACGAGCAGGGATTAAGTTATTACGATGACGAATTGTTTGCTGCATGTGGTCTGGAAGACTTCGAATTGCTACTTCGGGCCTGGCGTGAGTTTATTACCGAGCAAGAATAGATGAATGACCCACAATGACGCCCTTTTTTGGGGCGTTTTTGTTGCGGTGCTGGCGAGAAGTGCATAATTGTGTTCATCAATAGTATGACGAATGAAGATTATGTTATTAACGCCATGAAAAATAACAATATTTAATAAATGGCACAGACATTGAATTGTTTCAGTTAAGCCCAATTAACCAGGGAGTGGGAGTTTAACTATGAAACTTATCAGTGCAATCATTAAACCGTTCAAATTGGATGACGTGCGTGAAGCTGTTGCTGCACTCGGCGTAGATGGTATGACCGTGTCCGAAGTGAAAGGTTTTGGCCGTCAAAAGGGTCACACCGAATTGTATCGCGGTGCTGAATATCAGGTCGACTTTCTGCCGAAAGTAAAACTGGATATCGCTACTTCTGACGATAACGTTGAAAGCATTATCGAAGCAATCAGCAAAGCGGCTTATACCGGTAAAATTGGTGACGGTAAGATTTTCGTGTACGACCTGGCGCATGTTGTGCGTATTCGTACTGGCGAAATGGATGGCGAAGCCATCTAACGTTAGTTTTTAAATGATTTGAGTTTTCAGATTATTTTTGCGTTTTCAGATTGTTCGTTCAGACATATTGGGACCTTGCGGTCCCTTTTTTATTGCTCGGTTAAACGGAGTAATTAAGTCAATAAAAACGAGATTTATTTTCATTTATTTACAAATGCGAGTTATTATCATATCTTTATGATAATAGTTCTCATTGAGTGGTGGATGTGCAATGAAAAAAATCGCGTTATTGGCTGTGCTGGCTGCAGGTAGTGTTCAGGCTGCGGAAGAGATCAATGTTTACTCTGCCCGTCAGGCTTATCTGATTGAACCTATTGTAAAAGAGTTCGAAAAAGATCAGGGCATCAAGGTTAATCTGGTGTATGCCGAAGACGGTTTAGCTGAACGTTTGGCGCGAGAAGGAAAACATACCCCAGCCGATCTGGTGCTGACCGTCGATATCAGCCGGCTGATGGAGCTGGTGGAAAACGATCTGGTACAACCGGTTGAAAGCCAAACGCTGAATAAAAACATTCCGGCACAATACCGCGATCCAGATAATCGCTGGTTTGCCTTGACCACTCGCGTGCGGAATATTTATACCTCTAAAGATCGCATTGGCAAACCCGCTGACATTACCTATGAATCACTGGCTGATCCGAAATACAAAGGCAAAATCTGTACTCGTAGCGGTAAGAACTCTTATAACGTTGCGCTGGTTGCATCCATGATCGCACATCATGGTGAAGCGAAAACGCATAGCTGGCTGGAAGGGGTAAAAGCTAATCTGGCGCGTAAACCGCAGGGGAATGATCGCGATCAGGTTAAAGCGATCAAAGAAGGGATCTGCGATTTGTCGCTGGGTAACAGCTATTACCTGGGTAAAATGCTGCAGGATGAAGAACAAAAAACCTGGGCCGATGCGGTTTATATCAACTTTCCGAACCAGCAAGATCGTGGCGCGCATGTTAATGTCAGCGGTGTCTTGATGACTAAATATGCAAAAAATAAAGCTGCGGCGCTTAAACTGATGGAATATCTGTCTGCCGATAAGGCCCAGCAGATGTATGCAGAATTGAATATGGAATATCCGGTCAAAGCTGGTGTTGCACCTTCCAAACTGGTGGCTTCATGGGGCGAATTCAAAGCCGATGCGTTACCAATTGCCAAAATTGCCACTTACCGCAAACAAGCCATTACGTTGCTTGATGATGTAAAATTTGATCTTTAAGGACGTATCATGGCAGTAGTACGCCATCGTCGTTGGTTAATCGGCAGCGGAGCATTAGCTCTGCTGCTGTTTTCACCTGTGCTGGCTTTATTGCTCGAAGCCGTCAGCAGCGATGTCAGCTTGTTGCAACAACTCTGGCAGACCGTTTTACCCACCTATATTTTCAATTCAATGGCACTGGTTATCTGCGTGGTTATTCTGGCGGTATTGCTGGGGTTACCTTGCGGCTGGTTGCTGGCAAATTATCAGCTACCGGGGCATCGTTATCTGGAATGGGCGCTGATCTTACCGCTGGCAATGCCGGCCTATGTGGTTGCTTATATTTACACTGATTTACTTGATTATACCGGATGGCTGCAGGTGCAGTTGCGGGCATTCTTTGGCTGGCAATCTGCGGCAGACTACTGGTTTCCCGATCTGCGCACCTTAGGTGGTGCTGCAGTCATGCTGGCGCTGGTGCTCTATCCATATGTTTATCTGCTAACACGGGCCGGCTTTCTGGAGCAATCCATTAACCTGCAAGATGCCGGTCGCATGCTGGGGGCCAGTCACTGGCGGCGTTTTTTCCGCATCAGTTTGCCACTCGTCCGGCCCGCGTTGATTGGCGCGATGATCTTGGTGGCGATGGAGACACTGGCCGATTTTGGTACTGTTTCCTATTTTGCGGTGAATACCCTGACCACCGCCATTACCGATGCCTGGCTGGGCTACGGCAGTTTACCGTCTGCCGCCCAGCTTTCGCTTTGCTTGATCTCAATGGTGGTGTTGCTCATTTTGCTGGAAAAAATGAGTCGCCGTCGCCAACAGATCTTTCAGAAAGGCAATGGGATCCCGGTCAATAACCGCGCGTATCTGCGCGGTTGGAGATTATTGCTGGCCCAGGGGTATTGCTGGTCACTGGTGTTGTTGGGCTTTTTTTTGCCAGTGTTAGTGTTGCTCGATTATGCACTGTCTGCGTTGGCAGAACAGGATTGGTTTTCGTTGTTGCAATACAGTTTGAATAGCCTGCAAATTGCACTGTCGGTAGCGGCCTTTGCCGCGTTATTAGCCTTACCATTGGTGCTAACGCGACGCCTGTTACCCAATAAGTCAGCCATTCAGCTTTTACAACTCGCCGGAATTGGTTACGCCATGCCGGGCACAGTGTTAGCCATCGGCATTCTGATCCCGTTTACGCTGGGGGATTTTCTGCTGAACGATGCGATTGCCGCACTCGGTTGGGAAGAGCCGGGGTTGATCCTGACCGGTACTATTTTTGCGTTAGTCTGTGCTTATGTTGTGCGCTTTATTGCTATCGCGTTAGGCAGTCAGGAAAGCTCACTGGCACGCATCTCATTTAGTCTGGATATGGTCAGCCGTAGTCTGGGCTATTACCCGCTACCCATGTTCGTACGGGTGCATTTACCGCTGATGTGGCGTGGCATTATGGCTGGCGTCGTCTTGATCTTTATTGAATCCATGAAAGAGCTGCCCGCGGCCTTATTGTTACGGCCATTTAACTTAGAAACTTTACCCACTATCGTTTATCAATATGTCAAAACGGAACAGTTACCGCTGGGCGCATTACCGGCCTTGATGATTGTACTGGTCGGGTTATTACCGCTGATTTTTTTCAACCGCTCGCTGGAACGGGGAATAACATGAACGCCATTGAGATCTGCCAATTACAATGTGGCTATCAGGAGCAAGCCATTCTGCAGGATATTTCTTTTGTCCTGGAAGAGCGGAAAATCCTCGCCCTGCTTGGTGCCAGCGGCTGTGGCAAAACCACCTTATTAAAAGCCATTGCCGGATTACTACCGATTGATCACGGGCAAATTTATCTGCATGGGCAGCAGGTGCAAAATGGCTCATCTGGTTTAGATCCGGAAGCACGAGGCGTGGGTTTTATCTTTCAGGATTATGCGCTGTTTCCGCACATGACCGTGCACGACAATCTGATGTTTGGCTTACGGCCATTACGGCTGAAAAAAGCGGAAGCCGAAGAGCGGATCATGTCGACGTTATCGATTGTTGGGCTGGCAGGCATGGAAAAGCGTTATCCGCATGAATTATCCGGTGGTCAGCAGCAGCGGGTCGCGATTGCTCGATCACTGGTTTGTCGCCCGAAGCTGATGCTACTGGATGAACCTTTTTCCAATATCGACAGTCAGCTACGCATACCGTTGATCAGGGAGATCCGCCAGCTATTGCAGGAACAGGAAGTGGCAGCGATTTTTGTGACACACAATAAGGAAGAAGCCTTCACATTTGCCGATGAACTGGCGATTTTTCGTAAAGGCCGCATTGCGCAGCAAGGGCTGGCCAGTGAGGTTTATCATCATCCGGAAAATCGCTATGTGGCGGAATTTTTAGGTGAAGGCAATGCAGTGCAGATCATCCGGCACAGCATCAGTTCGGTGATGACACCGTGGGGGGAGTTGCACTGTGATCATCTGCCACACGGTGAAGATGAGCTGATCTTGTTTGTGCGTCCGCAATGGCTGGAGATTGTGCCCGGAGGCGAGGGGTTATTACTGGAGCAGCAATTTCTGGGCACTCATGCGCATTGTCGTGTGCATTGGCAGGGCATGACGCTGAATGCCTGGCATGCAGACAGTCTACCGCTGAATACGAATAATGTGGGCTTGCGTTTACGTCAGCACCGGCCAGTGATCTTCACCCGCAAGCATTGGTTTGCCGCCGCACATTAATATCGTTGGCAAGCAAAAATGGATGCGTTGCCCCTCTGCTATCAAGAGGGGCGAGCGGATATAGTTCTAACCCGTCTGTTCAAACAGTTCCAGAACCGAATCGTAAAGCTCGTCGATATCCGTTTCCGCTGTTGGCGTAATGAAGATGGTGTCATCCCCGGCAATGGTGCCGAGAATGCCTTCCGCTTTACCCAATGAATCCAGCATGCGGGCGATCAATTGTGCGGCACCTGGCGTGGTATGGATCACCAGAATAATGCCGTTATGATCGACATCCAGCACCAGATTTTTCAGTGGGCTGTTGATCGTCGGAATACCCAATTCCACGGGTAAGCAATACACCATTTCCGTTTTAGCATTACGGGTTCGTACCGCACCAAAGCGGCTTAACATCCGAGATACTTTCGACTGGTTAATGTTTTCAAAGCCGATTTCATTCAGTGCCGTAACAATTTCAGCCTGTGATCCAAATCGCTCTTCTCGTAATAAGGCTTTGAAAGCCTTAACAAGTTGTTCCTGTTTTTCGCCGGGTTTCATGTAAAATCCGATATGAATCGTTCATAAACAACAATTTTGCAGTCTGGCTGCATATATTTCAACGATTGCTGCATAAAAATAGATATTAGTTCACAGGAACTATGCAGTGGTTGTTAGAAGTCAGCATGCAAAAATGGCCTGAGAAGCGAATTTAGCGATTCAGTCTGAATAAAGAAAGAGTGTCACCCAGCTCACACTTCGCGCGGGCGTGTTTGGATGATGCGTCACTTTCTACTATTTTCAGATGAGCAATACTTACAACAATTACCATCACAACAACAAAAATATGGAGCTTGCTATGAAAATAACTGTTCTCGGTGCTGCTGGTGGTATAGGGCAAGCGCTGTCCCTATTATTAAAAATGAAACTACCCGCAGGATTTAAACTGGCTTTGTATGATGTCGCGCCAGTGACACCGGGTATTGCTGTCGATTTGAGCCATATTCCTACTGATGTTGCGGTAAAAGGCTTTGCTGGTGATGATCTACCGAAGGCATTGGAAGGCAGTAATGTGGTCGTGATCTGTGCGGGTATTGCCCGTAAACCGGGTATGGATCGCAGCGATTTGTTTAAATTCAATGCCGGGGTTATTCAAGCATTAGTGTCTTCAGCTGCGGCGATTTGTCCGAATGCTTGTTTCTGCATTATTACTAACCCGGTCAATAGCATGGTGCCGGTGGCGGCTGAAGTGCTGAAAAAAGCCGGTGTTTATAACCCACAGAAATTGTTTGGCGTCACCATGCTTGATGTCATTCGTGCGGAAACGTTTGTTGCCAATTCACAAGGGCGTGCTGCCGGCACTATCCGTGTGAATGTGATTGGTGGTCACAGTGGTAAAACAATTCTGCCAGTGATGTCGCAAGTAGGTGGGTTTGAATTCACCGATGACGAAGCTGCACAATTGGTGCGTCATATTCAGGATGCAGGTACCGAAGTTGTTGAAGCTAAAGCCGGTAATGGTTCGGCGACATTGGCCATGGCGGCGGCGGCATATCGCTTTGTGAATGCGGTTGTTCGTGGTTTGCTGGGTGAAGAGAATGTGGTGGAGTGTGCTTATGTGGAAGGTGGCAGCCAGCACAGTCGTTTCTTCTCACAACCGATGCGTTTAGGTAAAGAGGGCTGGTATAAGGTGTTACCTTACGGGCCACTGACTCAGGCGGAAAAAGATGCGCTGGAGGCCATGTTGCCAACCCTGCGCGATGAAATTCGGATGGGGGAAGAGTTCGTCCTTAAGCCCGAATAAGCCGTAGATGACTGTTCATGAAACGAGGGGGGCTATTGTGCCCCCCCCTTTATTTTAAGAGTCATTTTCAAGAGTTCAGCTGATTGTTTTGGCTTCGACAATCAGCAGAGTACCTTCTGCCGCAACGACTTTAACTGCAGTTCCGGCTTTCAGCGGTTCGTTACACAACACTTGCCAGACTGTATCATCCAGTCGTACCCGGCTTTGTCCTAATTGCACGTCTTCCAACAACGTGGTTTGCGCACCAATACAACGCTGAGTCCGTTGATTCAGCACTACGCTGCCAGCTGCTGGCTTGTCTCGCTGGTTAAGGCGAAACCAATACCAAGTTGTGGCGATGCTGAATATGGCAAACAGACCCCACTGAGCATAAATATCTAACGCAAACAGACCCCACTGAGCATAAATATCTAACGCAAACAGATATACCATCACGGCAGTCAGCAATGCAGCGATGCCGGTCCAAAGCAACAAGCCCGCAGTGCCAAACAGTTCCAGCAGTAATAATGCAGCACCGAGGATCAACCAGTGCCAGTAATTCCATTCGGTGAACCCAACCCAATCCAGCATATAGCCTCTTCACTCTTTATTGTTTTTTCTGCCCAATTTCATTTAACAGCTGACTGATGCCGCCGATCGAGCCGATTAACTGCGACGCTTCCAGTGGCATCAAGACCAGCTTACTGTTTTGTCCATCGCCAATCTTACCCAGCGCTTCGGTGTATTTTTGTGCGATAAAATAATTAATGGCCTGAGTGTTGCCGTTGGAAATCGCATCCGAAACCAGTTGGGTTGCTTTTGCTTCTGCTTCGGCCTGACGCTCACGCGCTTCCGAGGCTAAAAACGCGGCTTGCCGTTCGCCTTCCGCTTTCAGGATCTGCGATTGTTTTTCACCTTCTGCTTTTAAGATCTTCGATTGCCGAACGCCTTCGGCTTCGAGAATTTCCGCCCGCTTCTGGCGCTCGGCCTTCATCTGGGCATTCATCGCTTCAATCAGATCTTGTGGTGGGCGCACGTCTTTAATTTCGATACGGGTGACTTTTACCCCCCATGGGCTGGTTGCGGCATCGACGGTATGCAGCAGTTTTTCATTGATCGTGTCGCGTTGCGACAACATATGATCCAACTCCATGGCACCTAATACGGTACGGATGTTGGTCATGGTCAAATTACGGATGGCCTGCATCAGATCGTTGACCTCATACGCCGCTTTATGCGCTTCAATGACCTGCACAAAGGCCACCGCATCGATAGTCACGTTGGCGTTGTCGCGGGAGATGATTTCCTGCGGCGGAATATCCATGACTTGTTCCATCATGTTGATTTTACGGCCAATGCGATCGATGAAGGGGATCAGTAAACTTAATCCCGGTGTCAGCGTGCTGGTGTAGCGCCCAAATCGTTCTACCGTCCAGTTATAACCTTGTGGCACCACTTTAATTACTGTGCTGAGAGTAACGAGAACCAATACGATAAAAATAATTAGCAGTGGTAAACTTAAATCCATCACAACCTCCGGGAATCAGCTTTCTGGCTATACTTTTTGCATAGTATCAATAGTATAGAACATAAGAGAGTTGAGCCATATGGATATGAACAAGGAACTCTTATGACATTACATTCCCCCTGTCGTGGTGTTTGCCGACTGGATGAAACAGGTCAATATTGTACGGGGTGTCATCGCACGATCGATGAAGTAGCTGGCTGGTCAGGTTTTAATGACGAGCAGAAAGAATTAGTTTGGATGCGGTTGCTGAGTCGGCCTTTACAAGCAGAGGAAAAATGGTGCTCGGTTTGCGGAAATCAATTTCAGTGTGGCACTGGCGGAAAAAATGGTGGCTGCTGGTGCCAAGACCTTCCGAATATCATGTCATTATCGCTCGATGCCAGTGATTGTTTATGTGCTGATTGTCTGGCGAAAGAGCTAAAAATTAAGGTACAACTGACCAAACCTGCCCGCTAAAAGGTAAGTGAATCTCTAAATCACATAATCAGATAAGCATATTACTTTTTAGCTATAAAAGGGCCTTTTTATCATTTTACATCTCACTATTACATGTCTATATTCATATTCCAGAAATAGAAGGAGTCATCATGGATTATCTGCCGCTGTTTGCCAGATTAAAAAATCGCACCGTATTACTGGTAGGTGGTGGTGATATCGCACTGCGTAAAGCTCGTCTGTTATTAGACGCCGGTGCGGTATTAACCGTGATTGCGCCATCGTTACATGAAGAATTGACGGAATTACTGTCAGAACAACATACCTATATTCCATCACGATTTAACCCGGCGCATTTGAATAATCAGATGCTGGTGATTGCAGCGACCGATGATGAAGACGTAAATGCGGAAGTTGCGGCGGCTGCGGATGCAGCCAATATCTGGGTGAACGTGGTCGATGACCCGGATCGTTCCAGCTTTATTTTCCCGTCGATCATTGATCGTTCGCCGATCATGGTGGCGGTATCCAGTGGTGGTAAAGCACCGGTACTGGTGCGCATGCTGCGCGAACGCTTAGAAGCGTTATTGCCAAAACATCTGGGCGCGCTGGGTAATTTATCGGGCGAATGGCGTTCCCGTATTAAACAAAAACTGGGTGACATTACATCGCGCCGTCGTTTCTGGGAAAAAGCGTTTGCCTCACCACAGCTGGCTACTTTGCTGGAAACCGAACAGCAGCCAGCGGCTGAACAGTGGATGGAACAGCAGTTAAATGCTGAAAGTTATGCTGGTGGTGAAATTGTCTTGGTCGGTGCCGGCCCTGGTGATGCCGGTTTGTTGACACTGAAAGGCCTACAGCAGATCCAGCAGGCGGAAGTGGTGCTGTATGACCAGTTGGTCTCGAAAGAAGTATTGAATTTGGTACGCCGCGATGCAGAACGTATCAGTGTGGGTAAAAAAGCCGGCCACCACAGTGTGCCGCAACATGAAATTAATGAACTGTTATTAACCCATGCCCGTGCTGGTAAACGTGTGGTGCGCTTAAAAGGCGGCGACCCGTTCATGTTTGGGCGGGGAGCGGAAGAGTTAGAAGCGGCCAGAGCCGAAGGCATTCCGTTTACCGTGGTGCCGGGAGTTACTGCGGCAGCCGGGGCAACCGCGTATGCGGGTATTCCACTGACACACCGTAATTTTGCACAAAGTGCCGTATTTATTACCGGCCATTGTAAACAAGACGGTGAAGAGCCGGATTGGGCCTCACTGGCGGCCAGCAACCAAACGCTGGTGATCTATATGGGCTTGATTGGTTCACCGACTATTACGCAACGTCTGATTGCGCATGGTCGCCGCCCGGAAACACCGGTGGCACTGATTGAACGTGGTACGACGCCGGAACAGCGCGTATTACGCGGAACGTTACAAGAATTACCTGAATTAGCCAAAGATGCCCGCAGCCCGTCACTGATTGTGATCGGTGAGGTGGCAGCTCTGGCCGACACTTTAAGCTGGTTTGGTGGCGACATCGCGACCGGCAAAGAACATTTGATCAATCTTGCCTGATATAAGTCTGCATGGTCAGGCAAGGGCGTTAAAGAGGAGTTAGCATATGCAACTGGACACCGCACGATTAACCCATTTGAAGCAGTTGGAAGCTGAAAGCATCCATATCATCCGTGAAGTGGCCGCTGAGTTCCAAAACCCGGTGATGCTCTACTCCATCGGTAAAGACTCCTCTGTCATGCTGCATCTGGCGCGCAAAGCCTTTTATCCAGGCTCACTGCCATTCCCACTGCTGCACGTGGATACCAACTGGAAATTCCGCGACATGATCAAATTCCGCGATGAAACCGTGAAGAAATTTGGCATGGAGCTGTTGGTGCACAAAAATCCGGATGGTTTGGCGATGAACATCAACCCATTCGTCCACGGTAGTGCGAAACATACTGACATCATGAAAACTGAAGGCCTGAAACAAGCGCTGAACCAATATGGTTTTGATGCGGCGTTTGGTGGGGCTCGTCGTGATGAAGAGAAATCTCGCGCGAAAGAACGTGTGTATTCTTTCCGTGATAAAAACCATGCCTGGGACCCAAAAAATCAGCGTCCGGAACTGTGGCGTCTGTATAACGGTCAGGTGAACAAAGGCGAAAGCATTCGTGTGTTCCCGTTGTCGAACTGGACCGAACTGGACATCTGGCAATACATCTATCTGGAAAATATCGAAATCGTACCGTTGTACTTTGCGGCTAAACGTCCGGTTGTGGAACGTGATGGTGTGAAGATCATGGTTGATGACGATCGTATGCAGCTTAATCCGGGTGAAACCCCAACCATGGAATCCGTGCGTTTCCGTACCTTGGGTTGTTACCCACTGACCGGGGCCATTGAGTCTGAAGCCTCCACACTGCCGGAAATCATCGAAGAGATGTTGGTTTCCACCACCAGTGAACGTCAGGGACGACTGATCGACAGCGATCAAGCCGGCTCAATGGAGCAGAAGAAACGTCAGGGTTATTTCTAAGGCGTCGGGTTATTACTACGGATTAAGGAACAGAATATTATGAACAGCACCATTGCCGAAGCGATCAAAGAAGAAGGTATTGAGAACTACCTGAAAAATCAGCAGCACAAAACCCTGTTGCGTTTCCTCACTTGCGGCAGCGTCGATGACGGTAAAAGCACACTGATTGGTCGTTTGCTGCATGACTCGCGTCAGGTTTATGAAGATCAGCTGAAAACGCTGCACTCCGACAGCCAGAAAATGGGCACCACCGGTGAAAAACTGGATTTTGCGCTGCTGGTCGATGGTTTGCAGGCAGAGCGTGAGCAGGGCATCACCATTGATGTGGCTTACCGTTATTTCTCTACGCCAAAACGTAAATTCATCATCGCTGATACCCCAGGCCATGAACAATACACCCGTAACATGGCAACCGGAGCATCGACTTGTGATCTGGCGATCATCCTGATCGATGCGCGTCGTGGTGTCTTGGAACAGACTCGTCGTCACAGCTTTATCGCCAGCCTGCTGGGCATCCGTCAGTTTATCGTGGCGGTGAACAAAATGGATCTGGTGAATTTTGATGAAGCCGTGTTTGATGGCATTAAAAAAGATTATCTGGAATTTGCGTCTGGTTTACCGAAAACGGATATCCGTGTCGTGCCAATTTCAGCACTGGACGGTGAAAATCTGGTAGTTAATAGCGAACTAACGCCTTGGTATCAGGGCGAACCACTGCTGACTATGCTGGAAAATGCCGAAGTCGGTACCCGCGATCTGGATCTGCCATTCCGTATGCCGGTGCAATTAGTATCGCGTCCGAACCTCGATTTCCGTGGTTATATGGGCACGGTCGCGGCAGGTGTGCTGAAACCGGGCGATACCGTGCGTGTACTACCATCAGGTAAAGAAAGCAAAGTCAGCCGTATCGTTACCTTCGACGGTGATTTGGATTACGCTCTACCGGGTGAAGCGATCACGATTACGCTGGAAGATGAAATCGACATCAGCCGTGGTGATTTGCTGGTAGCGCCAAATGCCGAAACCCAAGTGACACAGCGTGTGCTGGCGAATGTGGTGTGGATGACGGAAGAGCCGTTACAGGTTAATCGTCAGTACGATATCAAACTGGCTACCCGCAAAACCCGTGGTCAGATCGATGCCATTCGTCACCGTACCGACGTGAACACGCTGGAAAAACACGATGCCACCGAGCTGAAACTGAACGAGATCGGCCAGTTGGAACTTTCGTTGACTAATGCCGTTGGTGTTGATCCGTACACGAAAGTACGAGATACCGGCAGTTTTATCGTCATCGATCGTCTGACTAACGTCACTATCGGTGCCGGTATGGTGGTGGAAGCATTGGCAGATAAAGTGGCTGATGAAGCTCAATTCAGTGAATTCGAATTGGAGTTTAATGCGCTGGTGCGTAAACACTTCCCACATTGGCAAGCTTTGGATATCAGCAAGCTGTAATGTGCTTATCAGAGGTAACCTGCGGGTTACCTCTTTGCTTTTCGGGATTATAGCCTCAATGAACAAAGACATCGTCTGGCACGAACATGCCATTGATAAAGCGGCGCGTGCCGCGCAAAACGGCCACAAAGCGTTTGTGTTGTGGTTCACCGGTTTGTCCGGTTCCGGCAAATCCACGATTGCTGGTGCATTAGAGCAAGAACTCTTCCGTCGTGGCGTGCATACCTATCTGCTCGATGGCGATAATGTGCGTCATGGCTTATGTAAAGGCTTGGGTTTTTCCTTGGCGGATCGTCAGGAAAATCTGCGTCGTGTCGGTGAAGCGTCCAAATTGATGGTTGATGCCGGTTTGGTGGTGTTAGCGGCGTTTGTCTCACCTTACCGGGCTGACCGTGATGCGATCCGTGCGTTACTGCCGGATGGTGAATTCGTCGAAGTGTTTGTCGACACGCCATTGGCTGAGTGCGAACAGCGTGATCCGAAAGGGCTGTATAAAAAAGCGCGTGCTGGTGAGATCAAAAACTTCACCGGTATTGACGATCCGTATGAAGCGCCGGAACAGCCGGAAGTGCATATTCACAATCATGGACGTTCCGTGAGCGATGTCGTTGCAGAATTGTTAGCGCAATTACAAGCGCGTGGGTTATTAGCAGAATAAGCAGCTGAAACTTTGCTGAAACGATTTCGGTAAGCTGTGAGTCAGATCAGTAATTTACAATACTCGTATTAACTGTACGGATAGAGTTAACAAAATTGTTATGCTATTGTTAACCGGTAGGCCAGCTATGAGGTCTGCGAGGATTTAGCATAATGACGAATGACAACAAAATGCCAAAAACGAAATTACTCGTTTTGCTGCTGGTATATATCGCGTTGATTATAGGGCTGGCGGTTTATCTGTACTCTTGATAACACACGATAACGAAAAGGGATCTCCGAGTTCCCAAACAAAAAAGCCATGCATTGCATGGCTTTTTGATTTTCTAATGCTTATTTGCTTTCTTCGTAACGTACTACAGACGCTTCGATTTCAGCGATGGCTTCAGCTTTGTCGCCCCAGCCTTCAACTTTTACCCATTTACCGGCTTCCAGCTCTTTATAACGTTCAAAGAAATGGCGGATCTGCGCTTTCAGCAGTTCTGGCAGTTCATGTACGTCGTTAATGTGTTCGTATTGTTTAGTCAGTTTGCTGTGTGGTACAGCAACCAGTTTCGCGTCCTGACCTGCTTCATCGCTCATTTTCAGCACGCCAACTGGGCGGCAGCGGATCACAGAACCTGGGATCAACGGGTACGGAGTCGGCACCAGCACGTCCACTGGATCACCATCCAGCGACAGGGTGTTATTGATGTAACCGTAGTTGCATGGGTAGAACATTGGGGTCGACATGAAACGGTCTACAAATATGGCGCCAGACGCTTTGTCGATTTCATATTTGATTGGATCAGCATTCTGCGGGATCTCAATAACTACATAGATATCTTCCGGCATTTCTTTGCCAGCAGGAACCAAATTCAAGCTCATGGCGTTTCCCTTTTTTAATTAATAGTAGGTTGCAGGCGCCTATTATAACGGGGCTGATATAAATCGCTACCAACCCGCACTGCAGAGTGATGGCACAAAGTGCATTGCTTCATTAGAATCAGTGTTTTAGTTTTCTTAAATTCAGGTAATCCTGTATGCATATTCACATTCTGGGCATCTGCGGCACCTTTATGGGCGGCATTGCGGTGCTGGCGAAACAGCAGGGTCACAAAGTGACCGGCTCTGATCTCAACGTTTATCCTCCGATGAGCACGCAGTTAGAAGAGCAGGGCATTGAGCTGGTGCAAGGCTATGATCCATCACAACTCGATCCAGCACCTGATATGGTGGTGATCGGCAATGCGATGAGCCGTGGCAATCCGTGTGTGGAATATGTATTAAACCGCAATTTGCCATATACCTCCGGCCCGGAATGGCTGCGTGACAACGTATTACAACAGCGTTGGGTTGTCGGTGTTGCTGGCACGCACGGCAAAACGACTACCTCCAGTATGGTGGCGTGGATTTTAGAACATGCTGGGTTGGAGCCGGGTTTCCTGATCGGCGGAGTGCCGGGCAATTTCCCGTTCTCAGCTCGTTTGGGTAACGCACCATTTTTTGTGATCGAAGCCGATGAATATGACTGTGCATTTTTCGATAAGCGATCCAAGTTCGTTCACTATCGCCCGCGCACCTTGATCATGAATAACCTCGAATATGATCATGCGGATATTTTCCCCGATCTGGCATCGATCCAACGTCAATTCCACCATCTGGTGCGCACTGTGCCATCGAATGGCCGCATTCTGTTGCCAGCTCATGATCCGGCGTTAGCGGAAGTGCGTACTATGGGCTGCTGGAGCGAAATCGAGCTGGTGGAAGGCGATGGCGCTAACTGGCAAGCCAAATTACTGAAAGAAGATGGCTCGGCATTCGCTGTCGTTTTAAACGGCGAAGTGCAGGGCGAAGTGCATTGGTGCGGTCTCGGTCGCCACAACGTACATAATGGCTTGATGGCGATTGCGGCAGCACGCCATGCCGGTGTGCGTGTGGTCGATGGTATTGCAGCACTGAACGAATTCATCATGCCCAAACGGCGTATGGAGCTGCGCGGCGAAGTCGCTGGTATCAAGTTGTACGATGACTTTGCGCATCATCCTACCGCGATTGCGACCACCATTGCGGGTTTACGGGCGAAAGTGGGCACCGCTCGTATTCTGGCGGTGCTGGAACCACGCTCTAACACCATGAAGATGGGCGTGCATCAGGGTGAACTGATCAAGAGTCTGGTGCAGGCCGATAAAGCTTATCTGTTTGCACCGACCGGATTAGGCTGGGATATCCACCAGTTGGCACTGACTGCGCCGATCCCAACGACAGTGCAGCATGATATTAATCATCTGGTCGATATGTTGGCTGCCGAAGCTAAGCCTGGCGATCAGATCCTGATCATGAGTAATGGCGGCTTCGATGGCATTCATCTGAAGTTGCTGGATAAACTCACTAAATTACATCCGTAGGAGTAAGCATGACCCAGGCGATCACCTTGGCAATTACCGGCGCATCCGGTGCGGTTTATGGCGTTCGCCTGTTGGAACAATTACTCGCCGCGGGCTGTCAGGTGCATCTGTTGCTCTCGTCTGCCGCACAAGTGGTACTGGCGACGGAGTTGGATCTGAACTGGCCGACTGACCCGCAAGCCTGTCAGCAATTTTTGCTGCAGCAGTATGGTTGTGATGAGCATCAGCTGCGGGTTTATGGCCGTGATGACTGGTTTTCACCGGTCGCCTCGGGTTCTGCGGCACCTAAACAGATGGTAGTTTGTCCGTGCTCGATGGGCACGCTGGCCGCCATTGCGCACGGTATGTCAGATAATTTGATTGAGCGCGCAGCCGATGTGGTGCTAAAAGAGCGTGGGCATCTATTGCTGGTGCCACGAGAAACACCTTATTCCGCTATTCATCTGGAAAATATGCTCAAGTTGACCCAACTGGGGGCTACGATACTACCGGCTTCACCGGGTTTTTATCATAAACCACAGAGCATCGATGAGCTGGTCAATTTTCTGGTGGCCCGTATTCTGGATCATCTGCACATCAAACAAGTCATCTCTCCGCGTTGGTCTGAATATACCCTTCGTACTTGAAGTTGCAGCATCGTTGACGGCGTTCACTCACCCCAATCACATAGCCTATCTATGCTCATGGGGATTCGTTCTCTTGTCGCCTTGCTGCAACTCCAATTACTTTGGGTATACCATTGTGGCACTGTATTTGCCTGCTCATGCAAAGCATATGAAAGAGCATGGGATAAAACATGATGGGATTCCGGCATTTATCGATTGGCCGTAAGTTGGGTGTCAGTTTTGGCATTATTGGTCTGCTGGTGGTGGTGCTGGGTGGTGTCAGTGGCTATTTATTGCAGCGCCTGAACGCACACGTCGAATATATCACCAGTTATGTAGAGCCTAGTTTGCTTAACATCCTGCGTATGGATGTGATCGTTTCCGATTTCCGCCAGATCCAACTTCGTCAGTCTGGTTTTGCCACCAGCGAAGAAAAAATACAATTTCAGAATGGTAACCGTTCACCAGCCCCGGCTTGACTAAGCCGAGGCTAGGTTGAATACGTC
>ERZ724518.87-NODE-87-length-29736-cov-7.135777_pt1 | contig 29736 bp, 31 predicted proteins | sample MGYA00376051_ERZ724518 | MGnify/ENA primary metagenome ERZ724518 (study PRJEB28724, sample SAMN07190885) | wastewater metagenome | isolation source: influent of sewage treatment plant in Hong Hong | place: Hong Kong | collected 2016-03-17 ... | reverse complement strand
CCTGGCGCTACGCCGGGGCAATGTGGGTCGCGTGGGACTGTCTCGTTTCTCTACAAACGAGACAGAAAGCCAGGCGATTGGCTGCAGCGTCATGGCGTCACAGGTTTCACCTGCATCGCGGCCGATGAGTTGGTGGCTCCCGGTTGGTCCAAGCTCGGGACACCCTAGTAAAAGGACAACGCCATGTCGGAGCTTCTCGTTGACTTCATCGCCTCCCTCGATGGTTACGCATCGGGACAGGGATGGCCCAGGTTCTGGGGCCTTGAAGGCTCTGATGGGCGCGAACACCTACCCCCTGATGTCGGGCTTCGCCGCGGGTGAGGTCCCGGATGGCCAAGACGGGTTCAGGCCCCAAGAAGAGGCGTCGGTTGACGAGCTCACCCAAGCGTCCAAAGTGGTGTTTTCCTCCTCGCTCGCGGAGCCTCTGACGGTGGGCCAACTCCACGCTGGTTCGCGACGAAGCCGCCGCGGCGGTCCGCGCCATGAAGTCGAGCGGCTCGGGGCTTCTCAGCACGATCGGCAGCTTGAGCCTGTGCCGATCGCTGCTACGCGCCGGTCTGGTCGACCGCTTCCGGGTGGTGATGTTCCCGGTGATCACCGGGGCCACTGGCGAAGAACGCATCTACGACGGCTATCCGGATGTTGCCCTGGAGATGATCGAGCACCGCACTTTCGACGGTCGCATCCAACTGGTTGATTATAGGCCCCGCGTGCTCGAGGCGCTGCAGCACAGGGAGCCGTCATGAGAACTTTGCACATCGGTCTGCGGGTCTCCGACGTAACCAGGTCGGTGGCGTTCTACACCGCCATCGGCTACGAAGTGCTTGGTGAGGTCGCGCAGACCGAGATCGGCGCCTTGACAATGCTGAAGCTTCCCGACGACGAGTTCGTGGCCCTGGAACTCGTCCACGATCGTTCCGGCGGCCCAATCGAACCCGCAGGCATGAGCCATCTGGTGATCCAGGTCGACGACGTTCACACGACCGTTGCGCAGTTGAAAGCTCAAGGCGCGCATGCCGAAGAGCCCGGATCGCCCGACCGTTCCGCGGACTTCTGGACGGCGTGGGCAGTTGATCCAGATGGTTACCGCGTCGAGTTCGTCCAGTGGCCTGCCGGGCATCCCGCCGGCATGACGCGTTCCGATCTGACACCTTCGTGATAGCGCCCACGACCTTAGCCCCGCGGCAGCGGCGAAAGATCCACAAGCGAAGAGTGTTTCGACAGCAGGAGGCGGGCCACAGCCCGGGGGCTTTATACCCTTGAACCTGTCGGGATGGCCGCCATGTCAGGGCCGCCCCGTGCATGGGGACGCGCTAGCGAGCCGTTCACTCACCACACACCTTCAAGGTTCGCTGTTGCAACCCAGTAGGCGCGCCGCCGTCTCGCTGGACGTAGGTCCCGGTCCGGGGGACCTTATTCGTTGCCGGGGTGGTCGTCGTGCAGCGTGGTGAGGACGGGTTCAATGATCTGACGGATCTGATTGCCGCCGGCGGTGCGCGCCTGGGTCATGGCTGTGACGGCCAGGGCCCGGATCTCGTCGAGGACGTCCTGGTTCGCGCCGCCGGCGAGCAGCGTGGGTATCGGGATGCTGACCGCGCCGATGCTGACGGTCACCTGGGGGCGTGCCCGCATCGCCACCGCGCAACAATTGCGCGAGACCACCCGCGGCCAGACCGTGCTCGCCCATGTCAACGAGACCCAATTCCTGCTCGCTGACCTGTTCGCCACCCCCGACGCCAGCGTCCTGCTCGACCGGGTGCGCGGCGCGGTCACCGCACCCCCGGGCCCCGGCCGGGCCGGCCAGGCTCAGCAACATCGAGTAGCCGTCCAGATCGGCGACCGCGATAATGAGGTGGCGATCGGTGGCGCGGCTGCGGGCGCCGATTAAGGTGGCGACGTGTTCGTAGAATCCGGTCAGGGTGAGCAGGCCGGTGACGTGCTCGAGGTCGTCGCCGCGACGATCGGGCGGGTTCACCAGGCCGATGGCGGTGGCGCAGGCCACGGCCAGGAAGCCGTTGATCATCACGATCAACGCGATACTGCACCACCCCACCACGAGGTCCTGCCCACTGAGTCGCGCCGCCAGCAGGAGATCGCGAGCAGCCGCACCGAGTGGAACACGCTGATGTAGACGGTGGGGATGATGAACGTGGCGCAGCCCATGATGCCGATCAGCGGATCAGTGACGGCCAGGCAGGCCGCGGCGATGCAGCCAGTGGTCAGCAGCACCGCCAGCCGCGACAGACCTCTGCTCGGCCAGGTCGACCGCAGCCACATCCCGGTGACCGCCACCGAGGCGGCCAGCACGAATGGCGGCACCCACCACCAGGACGGGGCGACGGTGCCGCCGACCCGATCCATCACCATCGGAAGCGCACCAAACCCTAAAGTGATAACGGCCAGCGCCCGACAGGTCAACCGCTGCCGCCCCCGCCCGGCCAGCAACGACGTCACCCAATAGAAGCGACCAGAATCACCCCACCGCAGGCGCTGTTTCAAGATCATCGGGTGGTCCCCCTACGTGATTCATCAGCGTCCCACCCCCGGAAACCGCATATCTGCTGCGTCCAGCGCCACCAATACTGTACCCAGAGTCAGCAAACTCAAAATCCATAAATGTGAATTCCAAGCAGCAGCCTGGCGCTCGTCATCGTCACTATTTGTTAAAGCCAGGACTGGTTGCACTGTCTCTGACCGCGATATGCCTGGCCGCTTCGCAACTCGCGACTGGTCTACTCCCTTATCGGTCTGAACGGGTACAGTAATCCCGCGCAGCCCCCCGTTCGACATTGTCTAGTGTCGCTTTTGGAACAAGAGCCCGAACTGCATCGGAAGCCCGTTTACGATCGCATCCAGGTGCGACTCGCTTGGAGAATAAGCAGGCGTAGGTCCGGACAGTAGCCGCCTCGACGGGCCCGTCGGACTGCCCGGCTTTTGTTCCCCGTTCAGTCGTCTGTCGTCAAAGGAGTCCCCGTGTTATCCCCCGAGTCCACCGCCATCGTCAAGGCGACTGCCGGCGTCGTCGCCGAGAACTCCGTCGAGATCACCCAGCGGTTCTACCCGCACATGTTCGCAGCGCACCCTGAGCTGATGCGGGTGTTCAACAAGGCGAACCAGGCGATTGGCGAGCAGCCGCAAGCGCTGGCGGCCAGCGTCGTCGCGTTCGCCGTAAATCTCATCGACGCGGACGCGCCTGACTTTGGTCCGGTCATGCGCCGGATTGCTCACAAGCACGTGTCGCTGGGGATCAAGTCCTATGAGTATCCGATCGTCGGCCGCCACCTCATGTGGGCCGTCGGCGACGTCCTCGGCGACGCCGTCACCCCCGAGGTCGCGGCCGCCTGGGACGAGGTTTACTGGCTCTTCGGGTGCCAGCTCATCGCCGAGGAGGGCCGTCTTTACGCGCTGGGGGGCACTGACCCTGAGCAGCCGTGGCGCAAGTATCGGGTGGTCGAGCGGATCGATGAGAGCCCGGAGATCTTCTCGCTCGTCCTGGCCCCGGTCGAGGGCAAGACCCCCGAGCACCGGACCGGCCAGTACGTCGCGATCGCCGTCGACCTGCCCGGCGGTGAGCGGCAGCCGCGGCAGTACACGATCTCCTCCGGGCCGCGAGGCGATTCGCTCCGGGTGACCATCAAGCGTGTCCGCGGCGTCGGGGGCACTCCGGATGGCCAGGTCTCGAATTGGCTCGGTGACAATGCGAAACCCGGTGCGGTGCTGGATGTCTCGCAGCCGTGCGGTGACCTGGTGCTCGATGAGTCGGACGGCCCGCTGGTGCTCGTCTCGGCGGGCATCGGGATCACTCCGATCGCGGCCATCGTTGAGGATCTGTCGCGTCGCCAGCCCGAGCGTCAGGTGCGGATCTTCCACGCCGACACCTCGCACTCAAACCACGCGCTCTATACCAACCTGCGCCGACAGGTGCTCTCCATGGGCGACGCGAGGGCGCAGAACTGGTACGAGGAGGACGCCGAGTCCGCGCCCACGCTGCACCCAGCCCGCCCCGGGTTCATGGACCTCTCGGACATCGAGATCCCTTCGGACGCGACGGTGTTCATGTGCGGTCCGCTGCCGTTCATGCAAGCGACCCGCAGGGCCCTGCTCGACAAGGGCGTTTCCGGCGAGCGGGTCCACTACGAAGTCTTTGGCCCCGACCTGTGGGCCCAGAACGCCGACAACGCGAAGAACGCCAAGTAGCAGTCACCCGCGCTGCGGAACCGGCGTCGCACGAGGCGCGCCGAGGCGGACGCAACCCTGGAGATCTCCGGGACATGCGCCCAGGTGCGCGCGGACGCATTCGAGGCGGATGTGTACCCCCCGGATGCTGGTGCGAGTCGGCTGGGCGCCGGTCAACGCCAACTTGCTGCTTCGACGCCACGTCCTGACGCCACGTCCTGATGTGTTGGAGATCGCTGCTTTCCTGGACCGCTCGCCGCTGACGTGACAACCGTCCCCGCCGGGAGCCGGGCGAAGATTGCTGTGCAACTGGAGTGGGCGCCGTCGCTTCTGGTTTCGTTCGCGAAAAGGTAGCGCCACCTACGTCACTAATGGTTACGTAGTGTCCGTGGGGACGGCGACGGGGCCGGACATCGGTGCGCGGCGGGGGCTGAATCTGGGGCTGGCCACGTGGGTGTCGGCGATCAATTTCTGGGCTTGGAACATGATCGGGCCCTTGTCGACGACGTATGCCGGTGAGTTGTCGCTGAGCAGCACGCAGGCGTCGATGCTGGTCGCCACACCGATCCTGGTGGGTGCGCTGGGGCGCATCGTGGTCGGGTCGCTCACCGACCGATTCGGCGGGCGCGCCATGTTCATCGCCGTGTCGGTGGTCTCCATCGTTCCCGTCTTGGCCGTGGGGTTCGCGGGATCGATCGGGTCCTACCCGTTGCTGCTGCTGTTTGGGTTCTTTCTCGGCATCGCCGGCACGATCTTCGCGGTCGGCATCCCGTTCGCCAACCACTGGTACGAGCCGGCGCGGCGTGGTTTCGCGACCGGGGTGTTCGGCATGGGCATGGTCGGCACGGCGTTGTCGGCGTTTTTCACCCCGCGCTTCGTCCGGTGGTTCGGGTTGTTTCCCACCCACCTGATCGTCGCGGCCGCACTGGCCGTGACGGCCTTTCTGTGTCTGGTCGTCATGCGGGATTCCCCGCATTTCACCCCGAACACCGACCCGGTCGTGCCGAAGCTGAAGACCGCGGCCAAGCTCGCGGTGACCTGGGAGATGTCGTTTCTGTACGCCGTCGTCTTCGGCGGGTTCGTGGCGTTCGCCAACTATCTGCCCACTTACATCAAGACCATCTACCACTTCTCCGCTGTCGATGCGGGCGCCCGCACCGCGGGTTTCGCCGTCGCCGCGGTGCTGGCCCGGCCCGTCGGTGGCGCACTGGCCGACCGGATACCGCCTAAATACGTGGTGCTGGTGTCCTTTGCGGGGACGGCGGCGATGGCATTGGTCGCGATCTTTCAACCGCCCCCCGACCTGTGGTCGGCCGCTACCTTCATCGCCCTGGCGCTTTTCCTGGGCATCGGAACCGGTGGCGTCTTCGCCTGGGTGGCTCGGCGCGCGCCCGGGCAGTCGGTCGGATCCGTGACCGGCATTGTGGCCGCCGCGGGCGGCCTGGGCGGCTACTTCCCCCCGCTGGTCATGGGCGCCACGTACGACAGTGTGGAATCCGACTACACGATCGGCCTGTCGCTTCTCGTCGCGACCGCGCTGCTCGCGTTCGCGTTCACCGCCCTTCGTCTACACGCGCACGAACCCGAACGCAGGGAGGCCTCCGCGTGACGAATCCGCCGCGCACCGGGGGGAAGATCGAGGAACTGTTGGAGCGCAGCGGCCGGTTCTTCACCCCCGGCGAGTTCTCCGCGGACCTGCGCACGGTGACCCGTCGCGGCGGCCGGGACGGCGACGTGTTCTACCGGGACCGCTGGAGCCACGACAAGGTCGTGCGCTCCACCCACGGCGTGAACTGCACCGGCTCGTGCTCGTGGAAGGTCTACGTCAAGGACGGCATCATCACCTGGGAGACCCAGGAGACCGATTACCCGTCGGTGGGTCCGGACCGCCCCGAATACGAACCGCGGGGCTGCCCGCGCGGGGCGGCGTTCTCCTGGTACACCTACTCACCGACCCGGGTGCGGTACCCCTACGCGCGCGGCCTGCTGGTCGAGATGTACCGCGAGGCCAAGGAGCGGCTGGGCGACCCCGTGCTGGCGTGGGCGGACATCCAGGCCGACCCGCAACGGCGCCGGCGCTACCAGCAGGCCCGGGGCAAGGGCGGCCTGGTCCGGGTCACGTGGGCCGAGGCCTGCGAGATGATCGCCGCCGCGCATGTCCACACGATCAAGGCCTACGGACCTGACCGTATCGCGGGCTTCTCCCCGATCCCCGCGATGTCCATGGTCAGCCACGCCGCGGGGTCACGGTTCGTGGAACTGATCGGCGGCGCGATGACGTCGTTCTACGACTGGTACGCCGACCTGCCCGTGGCCTCGCCTCAGGTGTTCGGCGATCAGACCGACGTCCCGGAGTCGGGGGATTGGTGGGACGCGTCCTATCTGATGATGTGGGGCTCCAACGTGCCCGTCACCCGCACGCCGGACGCGCACTGGATGGCCGAGGTCCGCTACCGCGGCACGAAGGTGGTCACCGTCAGCCCGGATTACGCCGACAACACCAAGTTCGCCGACGAATGGATGCCGTGCGCGGCCGGTACCGACGGCGCGCTGGCCATGGCGATGGGCCATGTCATCCTCGCGGAATTCTTCGTACGGCAACGGGTTCCCTTCTTCGTCGACTATGTCCGCCAGTACACCGACCTGCCCTTCCTGGTCACGCTCGAGGAGCGCGAGGGTGTCCTGGTGCCCGCCAAGATGCTCACCGCCGCCGACTTGGGCCAGGACGTGGAGAACGCGCAGTTCAAACCGGTGCTGCTCGACGGGGCGACGAACGCCCTTGCGGTGCCAAACGGTTCGCTCGGCTTCCGCTACGGCGACCAGGGTCTCGGCAAGTGGAATCTGGACCTGGGCGACATCGTGCCCGCGCTCAGTGTCGCGGCCGACGCAGCAGAGACCGCGTTGGTCACGCTGTCGCGCTTCGACACCCTCGACGGCTCCGGCGCCACGATGCAGCGCGGAGTGCCGGTGCGCTGGGCTGGCGGACACCGCGTGTGTACGGTGTTCGACCTGATGCTGGCCCAGTACGGGGTCGGGCGTCCCGGACTCCCCGGTGATTGGCCCACTGGATACGACGATCCCACCCGGCCCTACACCCCGGCCTGGCAGGAGCCGATCACCGGGGTGCCGGCCGCTCAGGCGATCCGGGTGGCGCGCGAGTTCGCCCGCAATGCAGAAGAATCCGGTGGCCGCTCGATGATCATCATGGGCGCCGGGATCTGCCAGTGGTTCCACGGCGACACCACCTACCGCGCGGTACTGGCGATGCTGCTGCTGACCGGCTCGATGGGCCGCAACGGCGGCGGCTGGGCGCACTACGTCGGGCAGGAGAAGTGCCGGCCGGTCACCGGGTGGGCGACGATGGCGATGGCCACGGACTGGTCGCGCCCGCCGCGCCAGATGCCGGGCACCTCCTACTGGTACGTGCACACCGACCAGTGGCGTTACGACGGCTACCGCGCCGACGCGCTGGCCAGCCCGACCGCCCGAGGCCGGTTCGTCGGTCAGCACACGATGGACGTACTCGCCGCGTCGGCCGCCATGGGTTGGATGCCGTTCTATCCCCAGTTCGACCGCTCCAGCCTGGATGTCGCCGACGAGGCGCGCGCCGCGGGCCGCGACATACCGGAATACGTCTGCGAGCAATTGGCCACCGGGAAGCTGAAACTCGCGGTCACCGATCCCGACCACCCGGCGAATTGGCCACGCGTGCTCGACGTATGGCGGGCCAACTTGCTGGGCTCGTCGAGCAAGGGCAACGAGTACTTCCTGCGCCACCTGCTCGGCACGACGTCGAACCTGTCGGCCGAACCGACTCCGGAGCCGTTGCGGCCGGGGAGTGTCACCTGGACCGACGAGATCCCGGACGGCAAGCTCGATCTGCTGATGTCGATCGATTTCCGGATGACGTCGACGACGTTGCTCTCCGATGTCGTGCTTCCTGCGGCCACCTGGTATGAGAAGGCGGACCTGAACACCACCGACATGCATCCGTTCGTCCACGCGTTCACCCCGGCGATCGACCCGCCGTGGGAAACGCGCTCGGACCACGAGGCGTTCGGCGCCATCGCCCGTACGTTCGCCGCGCTGGCCCGCACCCATCTGGGCACCCGCACCGATGTCGTGCTCGGTGCGTTGCAGCATGACACCCCTGCCGCAATGGCGTATCCCGGCGGCAGACAACAGGACTGGCGGGAGACGGGCGAGGCCCCGGTGCCCGGACGGACCCTCGGGCCGATCGCGGTGGTGGAGCGCGACTACCCGGCGATCGCCGACAAGTGGTCGACGCTCGGCCCGCTGGTGGACAAACTGGGCGTCACCACCAAGGGCGTCACCACCTGGCCCGTGCAGGAAGTCGCCGAGCTGAGCCAGAAGTTCGGCGTGTTGGACTCCGGCGCGGCTGCGGGCCGGCCCGCGATCACCACCGCCGAACGGATGGCCGACGTCATCCTCGCCCTATCGGGTACGTCGAACGGACGGCTTGCCGTCGAGGGTTTCCGCGAGTTGGAGCGCCGGACCGGCCGGCCGCTGACGCACCTGGCCGAGGGCAGCGAGGAGAAGCGCATCACCTACGCCGACACCCAGGCCCGCCCGGTCCCGGTGATCACCAGCCCGGAGTGGTCGGGCAGCGAAACCGGTGGACGCCGGTACGCGCCGTTCACCGTGAACATCGAGGAGCTCAAGCCTTTCCATACGCTTACCGGCCGGATGCACTTCTACGTCGACCACGACTGGCTCGAAGAACTCGGGGAGCAGATGCCCACTTACCGGCCGCCGTTGGACATGTCGCGGTTGTTCGGCGAGCCGGAGGTCGGTGACCAGAAGGACGGAATCGGGCTAACCGTGCGGTACCTGACCCCGCACTCGAAATGGTCGATCCACTCGGAGTATCAGGACAACCTGTTGATGCTGTCGCTGTCGCGCGGCGGCCCGACGATGTGGATGAGCCCGGCGGACGCCGCCAAGATCGAAGTGCGCGACAACGATTGGATCGAGGCGGTCAACCGCAACGGCGTGGTGGTCTGCCGCGCGATCGTGTCGCACCGGATGCCCGAGGGTGTGGTCTTCGTCTACCACGCCCAGGAACGCACCATCGACGTGCCGCTGTCGGAGACGACCGGAAACCGCGGCGGCATCCATAATTCGCTGACCAGGCTGCTGATCAAGCCCAGCCACCTGGCCGGTGGCTACGCACAGAACACATTCGCGTTCAACTATCTCGGCCCGACCGGAAACCAACGCGACGAGGTGACGGTGGTTCGCCGTCGCAGCCAGAAGGTTGAGTACTGATGCGCCGAGTGAAGAATGAGCGAGGCAGACGATGAAGGTCATGGCACAGATGGCGATGGTGATGAACCTCGACAAGTGCATCGGCTGCCACACCTGCTCGGTGACCTGCAAGCAGGCCTGGACCAACCGGGCCGGCACCGAGTACGTGTGGTTCAACAACGTCGAAACCCGCCCCGGCCAAGGCTATCCGCGCACCTACGAAGATCAGGAGCGCTGGCGCGGCGGCTGGATACGCGATCGAAAGGGGCGGCTGCGGCTGCGCGACGGCGGCCGGCTGCACAAGCTGCTGCGGATCTTCTCCAACCCGAAGCTGCCCAGTATCGACGACTACTACGAGCCGTGGACCTACGACTACGAGAACCTCATCAACGCGCCGCTCGGTGAACAGATGCCCGTCGCGCCGCCGCGCAGCCTGATCAGCGGCAAGCCGATGAAGGTGTCGTGGTCGGCGAACTGGGACGACAACCTGGCCGGCTCGCCCGAGATAGTGCCCGGCGACCCGATCCTGAAGAAAGTCAGCGAACAGGTCCGCCTCGAGCTCGAACAGACCTTCATGTTCTACCTGCCGCGGATCTGCGAGCACTGCCTGAACCCGTCGTGCGTGGCGTCGTGCCCGTCCGGGGCGATGTACAAGCGCACCGAGGACGGCATAGTGCTCGTCGATCAGGACCGCTGCCGCGGCTGGCGCATGTGCGTGTCTGGATGTCCCTACAAGAAGGTGTATTTCAACCACAAGACCGGCAAGGCCGAGAAGTGCACGCTGTGCTACCCGCGGCTCGAGGTCGGCCTGCCCACCGTGTGCTCCGAGACGTGCGTGGGCCGGCTGCGCTACCTGGGGCTGGTGCTCTACGACGTGGACCGGGTGACCGAAGCCGCGTCAGTGGTAGACGAGAAGGATCTGTATGAGGCGCACCGGCAGATCCTGCTCGACCCGACCGATCCGGAGGTCATCGCCGGGGCGCGCGCGGAGGGCATCTCCGATGAGTGGATCGAGGCCGCGCAGCGCTCGCCCGTGTACGCGTTGATCAACACCTACAAGGTCGCGCTGCCGCTGCATCCGGAATTCCGGACCGTTCCGATGGTGTGGTACATCCCTCCGCTGTCGCCGGTGGTCGACGCCGTCAGCCGTGACGGTCACGACGGGGAGGAGCTCGGCAACCTGTTCGGAGCGCTGGAGGCGCTGCGCATTCCCATCCAGTATCTGGCCGAGTTGTTCACCGCCGGCGACACCACGGTGGTGGAGGGGGTGTTGCGCCGGCTGGCCGCGATGCGGTCCTACATGCGCGATATCAATCTTGGCCGCGAAACACAGCCGCATATTCCGCAGGCGGTCGGGATGACCGAAGAGCAGATGTATCAGATGTACCGTTTGTTGGCGCTGGCGAAATATGAAGAGCGGTACGTGATTCCCACCGCGTACGCCGCTGAAGGCAAGCAGCTCGAAGAATCCGCCTGCTCATTGTCGTTCGACGGCGGGCCGGGCATGTACGAGTCCGGTCCGTTCGGTGAGGCCAGCGGCGGCCCGGTGCCGGTGGCGGTGGAGACGTTCCATGCGCTGCGGCAACGGCAGACCGACGAGGGGATGGCCGCCAACGCCGAGCACCCGTCGCGAGTGAACCTGCTCAACTGGGACGGCCGCGGTGTACCCGACGGCATATTCCCCGGCGGGCACGGCAACGGGAAGGCGCCACGCTGATGAAGCTGCTGACCCGCGCCCCGAAGCAGACGCTGCAGGACCGATTGATATGGCAGTCGGCCTCACTGCTGCTGGCCTACCCCGACGATCGGTGCGCCGAGCGACTCGACACCGTGGAGCGCCTCCTGAATCAGGTCACCGGCGGGGCGGGCGAACTGCTGGCCCTGACCGCGGCGACGCTGCGGGCATCCGATCCGCTGCGCGCGGCCGCCGACTACGTCGAAACCTTCGACCTACGGCGCCGTACGACGATGTACCTGACGTACTGGACCGCCGGTGACACCCGCAACCGCGGCAGCGAAATGCTGGCGTTCGCAGCGGCTTACCGTGCCGCCGGTGTTGATCCGCCTCGCGATGAGGCACCGGATTATCTGCCGGTGGCGCTGGAGTTCGCCGCCACCGTCGACCCCGACGCCGGGCGGCGATTGCTCACCGAGCACCGGGTGCCGATCGACGTGCTGTGCACGGCATTGACGGACATGGATTCGCCGTACGCGCACACCGTCGCCGCGGTGTGCCAGACGTTGCCGGCGGCCACCGACCGCGATGTGCAACGCGCGCGGCATCTCACGCAAGCCGGGCCGCCTGCCGAAGCCGTTGGGCTGCAACCGTTCACGTTGACCGTGCCGCCTCGGCGGCCCGAAGGAGACCGGTGAGATGCTGGGCGAAGCCTTTTGGAACACGGTGCCGTATGTGACGCTGGCCATCGTGGTGGTCGGCACCTGGTGGCGATACCGCTACGACAAATTCGGCTGGACCACCCGCTCCTCGCAGCTCTACGAGTCACGACTGTTGCGAATCGGCAGTCCGATGTTTCACTTCGGCATCCTTGTCGTCGTCGCCGGCCACGTCATCGGCCTGCTGATCCCGGAGTCCTGGACCGCCGCAATCGGGATGAGCGAGCACGCCTACCACGTGCAGGCCGTGACGCTCGGCACGATCGCGGGGATCACCACCCTGGCCGGCGCCGCGCTGCTGATCTACCGACGCCGCACCCGCGGACCGGTGTTCATGGCCACCACCGTCAACGACAAGATCATGTACGTCGTGTTGGTGCTGGCCATCGTCGCCGGCCTCTACGCCACGGCGCTGGGTTCGGGCGTCGTCGGCGAGGCCTACAACTACCGCGAATCGGTGTCGGTGTGGTTCCGCTCCATCTGGGTGCTGCAGCCCCGCGGTGACCTGATGGCCGAGGCGCCGCTGTATTACCAGCTGCACGTGATGATCGCGTTGGTGTTGTTCGCGCTGTGGCCATTCAGTCGACTGGTGCACGCGTTCAGTGCACCAATCGGCTATCTGTTCCGGCCCTACATCGTCTACCGCAGTCGCGAGGTGGCAGCGAAGGACGAGTTGGTGGGGTCGCACCCGCGGCGGCGAGGCTGGTGACGCCATCTGATCGCATCGTTAACGAAATGCGGGACCGACGCGCACGCTGCCGGTGTGGGCCCCGTGACGGGTCATGTGCTCATGGTCGGGTAGTTCGGCAATTCGAAGTCGTCGCGCACGCTTCGGGTGAGGAGCAGCTCGGCGAGCGGACGGAAGTTCATCGTTCTCATGGCCAGGTTGCGAAACCAGATGCCCAGCCTCGTCTGTGTCGCGAAGACAGGAAGATATTTCTGGGCGGCGCCTTGTTTGGCTTCGACAAAATGGCGCAGTCGCGTCTCGTAGGCGTCGAAAGCCCGCCGGTAATCCCCACGGGCACAAGCGAGTTCGCCCGCTAGCACATAGGCCTCTGTCATCGCCAGACCGGTGCCCTCGCCGGCCAGCAAGGAGACACAGGCGGCTGCGTCGCCGACGAGCGCGGTCCGGCCACGCGACCAGCGGTCCAGCCGGATTTGGCTGACGACATCGAAGTACAGATCATCGACGCCGTCCAGCGCTGTAAGGATGTGGGGGCATTCCCAGCCTGCAGCACCGTATTCGCGGCGCAGAATCTCCTTGCGCGCCTCAACGTTGCCGGGGTCGGCGGCGTGGCTAGAGCGGAACACGAACAGAAACAAGGTGCGATCGCCCCGCAGGGTAAACCGTCCGATAGATCGACCCGGCTCGCTGTAGGTCACGTAGACCAGGTCATCGCGGGGCCGATACGTCTCGACAACACAGGCGGCGACCCGGCAGCCCAAATAGTGTTCGACGTCTGACTCGGGCCCGAACGTCAGGCGACGCACGTTGGAGTGCAACCCGTCGGCACCGATGACGAGGTCAAAATCCCGGGACTTGGCTTGGGCGAAGCTGACATTCACGCCGTCGGGGTGTTCGTTGATGGCGGTGATGGAATCACCGAAGATCGTTTCGACGTCGTCTTCTATGGTGGCGTAGATGGTGGCGGCCAGGTCCCCGCGCGGCAGGCTGGTGAAACCGGCGCCAGTTGCGCGCCGGAAAGCGTCGACGCCCACGCTGGCTCGCACTTGATTGTCGGGCCCGACCGAGCGGATCGACTGCACCTGGTAGCCGGCCTCGCGGATGGCCGCCTCGATCCCCATCAGTTGCGCGACGCGGTAGCCCACTCCCCAGAAGTCGATCACGTAGCCGCCGGTGCGAAAGTGCGGCGCTCGCTCGATCAATGTCGGCTCGTGGCCGCTTCGGTGCAGCCAGTGCGCGAGCGCCGGCCCCGCCACACCAGCTCCGCTGATCGCAATTTTCAAAGCCTCAGCTCCTCTGACCGATCAGATAGCGATGTTATCGATGACCACTAAAGCGTCCTCGATACCAACCCGCCGACTGGAATGCATGTGCGGGGAGTAACAAGTTCAGCCCACCAATAATGCGTCGAGTTCGCTTGCGTCGACGCCTCGCAGCCGGCGGTGCATCGCTTTGGCGATTCTGGCGGCCTGGATCGCCGCGCGTTCCGCGACAGGACCGTGGTACTTCTCGTCGATGGCGGCATTCCACAGTTGTAGCCAGCGCACAAAGTGGTTGGCGGACAATGGATGCCGATCGTGAAGCCGCCGATGAACCACCAGGGCGCTGCCGTGGTAGAGCCCCGCGCGGAACAGGACGGTCTCCCAGAAGTCGCACATCACCGCAAGATGCGACTCGAGCCCCTTCGCCCGTAACTCGATGAACGGTTCGGCGAGGACATCGTCGACGAACACCCGGCCGTAGAAGCGCCGCAACAACTCCTCCACGTCAGCACGGCTGGCCAGATCCGTCATAGGTCGCCCGATTTGCGCGCGACGATGGCCACGGCGGTCAATCGGTCGCGATGCTTGACGAAGGTGCGACGCATGCCAAGCACACGTCGGCGCGCATCGCGGTGGGTGAGCACATTCTTGGCGAACCGCAGCGCGCCGAGAAGGCCCTCGTCGGAAACCAGCCGTCGTGGTTGCAGCAGCGCCATGGGGGCGGTCTCGATGTGGTCCACGCGCAGGCCCTGGTCGGCCAGCAGCTGTTGCCACTCGGCGACGGTGAGCGGACGCGCGTTGACTTTGATCGACTTGGCTAGGGCCTGGCGGATGTCGGTCTTGACATCGTCGGGCAGCTCGTCGGGCGTCAGGGCGAGTTCGTGGATGGCGTATCGGCCCCCGCGCCGCAGTAGCCGCGTCGCCTCAGCGACGATGGCCGCCTTGGCTTTATCGTTCTGCATGGTCAGCATCACCTCGCCGACCACAACATCTGCACTCCCGTCGGGTAGCCCGGTGTCGGCCGCGTCGGCGACGCGGGCGTGGCCGTATCCGGACACGATCGACCGGACCGCCGCGGCGGCGTTGGGATCCTGCTCGACTCCCACATAGGAACGCGGGCGGCGGTGAATGATTTCGGCTGCGGTGCGACCCAGTCCTGGTGCCAGTTCGACCACATCGCTGGCTGCTAGGTCGGCCAGCGCCAACAGTTTGTGGGTGAGTTCTGCCCCTCCTGGTCGAAGCACACGCTTGCCGAGGCGCGCCAGCAACCAGTGGCCCTGCACCGCGGCGTCGTGGCGAGTGGCCAACGGCAGGGGCAGATCGGCGTCGGCCGTGTCGCGCTGAGACATTCATATCTCCCTCTATGTTTTTACAGGTGCTGTTGTATAAACTCTAGTTCATGACATACGTGATTGGGAAGCCATGTGTCGACGTGATGGATCGGTCCTGCATCGAGGAGTGCCCGGTCGACTGCATCTACGAAGGCGGGCGCGCGTTGTACATCCACCCCGACGAGTGTGTCGACTGCGGCGCGTGTGAGCCGGTGTGCCCGGTGGAGGCGATCTTCTACGAGGACGACCTCCCCGAAGAGCAGGGGCCTCACCTGGCCGACAATGCGGCTTTCTTTACAGAATCTCTGCCCGGCCGCGACAGCCCACTGGGATCACCGGGCGGTGCGGCGAAAGTCGGTCCGCTCGGGGTGGACACGCCACTGGTGTCGGGGCTGCCGAGGGTACAAGAGTGAGTCGAGAAGGTGTGCTGGCCGTTTTGAGGGGTGCGACCACTGCGTTGACGATCCCGCAGATCGCCGATGAGCTTGGGGTGCATCCGAATACGGTCCGGTTCCATCTGGACACCCTGGTCACCGAGGGCCGGGTCGAACGTGTCGAGCCCGACCGCAGGCGCCCGGGCCGTCCGCCGCTGATGTTTCGCGCTGTGCGTGGGATGGACCCCGGCGGGACCCGGCGCTACCGAGTGCTCGCCGAGATCCTCACGTTGGCCCTTGCCGGGGACCGCAACGCCAGCGCCAAGGCACTCGAGGCCGGCCAGGCGTGGGCACGGCGGGTGACCGGCCCGACGAGAAAGGCGCCAGGCGCCCAACAGTCGATCAATCGGCTGGTCGAGTTGCTCGACGAACTCGGGTTCGCACCGCAACGACGGACAGCTCACGGGCAGCCGCAAATCGGGCTGCGTCATTGCCCGTTCCTCGAACTGGCGCAGGATCGCTCGGCGGTCGTCTGCCCGATCCACCTGGGGCTCATGCAGGGGGCGCTGGCGACGTGGAGTGCACCGGTCACAGTTGACCGGCTGGATCCGTTCGTGGAGCCGGACTTGTGTCTGGCCCACCTCACGCCGGCCGCGGCATCGTGAGTCCTGCGTCGGCGTTCGCGGTCGCTCTCACCTTCGTTTGGCTGGGCATGGTGCTGGCCATCTCGTTCCTGGAAGCGCCACTGAAGTTCCGGGCTCCGGGCGTAACGCTGCAGATCGGACTGGGCATCGGGCGCATGGTCTTTCGTGCGCTCAACACCGTTGAGTCGCTACTCGCCGTCGGCATCCTCGCTGCCTTGACGCTCAGTCGCCCATCAGTCAGCGTCGTCGTGGCGTTCGCGATCGCCGTCGTCGCGCTGGTCGGCCAGCTGCTGGGCGTGCGACCGCGGTTGGCGCGCCGCTCCGATGCGGTGTTGGCGGGCGACGAGGGGTCCCGCTCGCGCGCGCATTACGCGTACGTTTTGCTCGAAGTGGTCAAGGTGATCGGCCTTGCCCTCGGCGGAATACTGTTGCTGTCCGGCTGAACAGGAGAGATATCCCGAGATGGAATCAATTTCACTGATCGACATGGCCGAAGAGAAGCTGACCGAGGCGCGCACGGCGCACAGCGGCCGGGCTGCGCACACCATTCACGGTGGTCACGATCACGAATTGCGGCAGACGGTCATGGCGTTGGCGGCTGGGCAGGAGCTGGCTGAGCACGACAGCCCGGGTGAGGCGACGCTTCAGGTGCTACGCGGCCACGTCCGCCTCCACACGAAATCTGATGCGTGGGAAGGTAAGACGGGCGATCACGTAACGATCCCATCCGAGCGGCACGCGCTGACGGCGATTGAAGACTCGGTGATTTTGCTGACGGTCGTTGCGCAGCTTCCGCGCGCGTGATCACGCTGCGCGACACGTTCGTGGAGTCGGCCGGTGGTGCAGTCAATCACCGGGCGATCATGCGTCTGCCTGGGTGCGCGGCATGCCATGCGTCGATCGATGCGTCCCACTCGTCGCCGTCGAGCGCGGTCAGCGAGGCGGGGAAGAGTCCGTCCTCCTCCTTGCTGATGTGTTCATACAGGTCGGACATCGCGTCGCGGATGGCCTGCTTGCCGTCGGCTGTGGAGATCTCGACCGTGGCGAGCAGTTCGGCCAGCTCGCGGTGCTCGCGAACCAGTGGAGCGATGTGCTCTGCGTACATCTCCTCGCGCGACATCACCCGAAACAGCCCGGTTTCCTCGCCGAGCCAGTGCGCGGCCAGTTCTGTCGCCATCTCAGCGAGCAGGTGCCGTGCCTGGGCCAGGTCGCCCCGATCGATGGCCCGCACCGCGTCGCCGCCGAAGTTGATGGCACGTTCGTGTTCGGCGATGTAGTCGCGCAGCAGCGGCATCTCTCGACACCCGCAGTAGTGGCACATCACTTCCAAACGCTACGCGTCGGTCCGTCGGGGTGTCCGGACTCACCGGAGTCGGTGGTAGGCCGCCGTGGCAGCCATCGCGTCGTTCAACATCGAACGAACGGCCATGGTGAAGGCCGTCACCTCGACTCGATGTGTTGGTGCGCCGCACCGTCGAAATCGCCGCCGCCGACATAGACGGATGACCATTCGGCATCCACTGATATTTCGCATTGCCCGCAGCCGGCCGTCGCGGTGAGGTTGGGGCCCTGATCCTGGCCGCCCACGACGATGCGGGCCAACTCGTGCTGCTGGGTCAGGTGGGCACCGGTTTTAGCGGTGCCGAACGTCGCCGTCTGGCCACACTGTTGGCCGGGACCGAGGTCCCAGCGCCGCCGGTGGCGGAGGGGGCCTCGATGTCGGGGGTCCAGTGGTTCAAGCCGCGGTATGTCGGTGAAGTTGCCTACCGCGAGTATCACGCGGGCAAAGGTCTGCGCCACGCGTCGTGGAAGGGACTCCGTACTGCGCCCGTGTCGGGGGTGTGTTTGCCGCGCGATGCCGGCGCGGCGCCCGGCTGATTACGAGTGGGTGCCCCACCAGGCGTAGAGCTGGTCCAGCCGAGGGTCGGTGGGGCCACCGGATTGCACGTCGGCGATGAGCCGTTGCGCGTCGTTGGTCCACACCACGCGCGGGCGCCCATTGTTCAGCCCGCACAGCACGGTTCCGCGGGTGACGGCGGGGGTGTCGTTGCGTCGCCACGGGCCGGGAGACTGGATGTTGCCGGGGCAGACGACCACTGTCGTGGATTCGACGAGCTGGTCGAACGTGGTGCGCAGCGCCTCGGGTCCGCCGGCCAGGGTGTAGGTGGCGCTGCGGGGTCCACCGGGGTCGGTGTTTGGTCCGCAGGTGATCACCGTCGCGCCATCGGGGGATGGTGCTGGGGTGCATGCGTCGGCGGGATAGCCGGACGGGAGTAGCCGCCGGAGATCTTGCAGCGCTGCGGGCGGGGCCGCGGTGGTCGTCGGTGGCGCCGCCGTGGGCGCGGTGTCGGGCGGGTCGGAGCCGCGTCCGATAAGCCACACCGACAGGGCGATGATGAGCACGGCGGCGACTGCGAGTGCCGCGAGCAGCTGGCGCCGTTGCGAAACGGCACGCGTGTGGGGGAGCAGGCTAATGAAATCCGCTGCTGCGCCGTGGGACTCGGCCCCGCCTAGCTCAGTGTGGGGTGGCGGCTCGTCGCGATCGGCGGGCGGTGCCGCTGGAGCCGAGGGCGGGGGGAGGGTGAGTACCGCGCTGGCCGCGGCCGCGAAGTCGCCGGCGGTGGGGTAGCGGTCAGCGGGATTCTTGGCCAGCGCCTTGGCGATCACGCTGTCCAGTTGTGGTGAGGCCCAGCTGAGCCGGTCGGACACTCGGGGCGGGGTGGTGTCCAGATGAGCTTTCACTGTGGCGCCGACCCCGGCGTCTGTCGGGTAGGGGTGTTCTCCAGTCAGCAGCCGAAAGAGCGTGCATGCGAGGGCGTAGACGTCGGCGCGTCCGTCCAAAGCTGCGGTCCCGGTGATGACTTCGGGCGCGCTGTAGGCCAGGGTGGCGCTCATGGGCCCGTCGCCAGTTCCGCGGCTGTGGGGGGACAGGGCGGCACCGAAGTCGGTGAGCACGACGCGGTCGAGACCGCCCGGCAGTTTCTGGGCGGCGATCAGGAAGTTCGAGGGTTTGATGTCTTGGTGTACGACCCCGCGGGAGTGCGCATAGTCCAGGGCTCTGGCGACCTCGGTGATGATGTGGGCTGCCCGCTCGGGTGTCATCTGTCCGTCGCGCAGCGCGGTCTCGGCGTTGGTTCCCTCGACGTACTCCATGGCGATCCACAGTTGGCCGGTGTCGGTCTCCCCGCGGCTGAACACGCGCACGATGTTGGGATGTTCCAGCCCGGCGGTGATGTCGGCTTCGTGGAGGAACTGGGCGCGAACGTGGTCGCCGTTGGCGGAGTCGGCTTGAAGCACTTTGAGCACTTCCCGGCGCGGGAGGGTGGGACTGTGCACCAGGTAGACCGTCGCCATCGCCGTGACGGCCAGGACCCGCTCGACGCGGTATCCGGCGATGTGGGTGGGCGGTGTGGGTAGGCCCTCTGGTGCGGTCATGGCGACGCCTTCCCTGCCAAACGGCCATTGCTACGCACGTGTGTGCTCATAGCCGCAGCCGTTCGACGGCTTGTCCGGTGACCTGCGCGATCAGGTCGAAGTCCGTGTCGAAGGCGAGCACAGTGAGGCCGGCCATCTCGGCGACAGCAGCCACCAGCAGATCCGGGATCGCCGGGGCACGGTGCAGCCCACGGTCGGCCAGCTGGAGCTGCACGCCCACGGCGCGGTCCTCGGCGGCCGGAGTTAGGTACTCGAGCGGCATCAATGCCAACGGCGGCGCGCCCGATTCGCTGCGGGCCTGCGGCCCGTTTCGGAACGAGTAGCCGATCTGTAGGCGGGTGACGGTGCTCATCCGCACGAGGCCGCGTTCGATGCGCTCGACCCAAGCCTGAGCATCTGGCGAGGCCACCAGTCGCGTGTAGGCCGATTTGTCGATGAGCCAGTTGGTCACCGCCACGCGGCGTCCATAACGTCGGGATCGTCGAGGTCGGTGGCTGCCGCGGCGGCGCGGCGTAGATCATCGACGGTCATGGTCCGCGTGGGGGCACTCACTAAACCTTCGGTCTCGAATCTGGTTCGCAGATACTCTTGGCGTGAGAGACCGCGGGCGGCGGCATCAGCGTCGATACGCGCGATCGCCGCGTCGGAGAGACCACGGATCAGCACATCGCCCATCGCGCATGACCTCCTGATATCATCGCTATCAGTTTACAGGGTGTTTAGCTAGCCCCCTGCGGCGACACTCATCGCGACGGGCATCCGCGCGACCGCGCCGACTCCTGCTGTCACCAGGGCTCTGCATGCCCGATAATTGGTGGCGTGACCATTCAGCTTGAGGCGGCCCAGGCGCTGGCTGTGGTCGAACGCGCCCGCTCGCTGTTCGGTACACCCGGGCCTGTGGCGACGTCGGGCGCTCCTCTCCAGACGGCCGCGGAATCCGTCAGCGGCGCCGGCCAGCAGATGTCGGGCCTGTCTGGTCAGCTCGTCGATCGGCATGCGTCGGTGGTACAGCAGCAGAACCGGGAGCTGGTCACCGCCGGCCGTACCGACTCCACCTTGGAAGCTCGATTGGCCAGCGCTGCGCAGATCACTGAGGGCGGGGCGCGCCAAATGGACACGATTGTCGCCCAGACACGCTCGATCGCCGAGGTGGCCGGATCGGCTCGCACGCCGGCGGCGGAGATGATGGTGCTCAAGGCCCTGCGGACGCAGGTCGCCCGCGCCCAGTCGGTAGTGGCCTCGACTCAGCAGCAGTCCAGCCAGGCCGCCGGCGAGGTGAGAGCGCTCAGCTACGGCTCCGGTGAGTTGCCCCAGGCTCCGGCCGACCTTCCTACCGACAAGCCGGGGGAAGACCCACCGCACGGTGAAGATCCGCGGTACTGGCTCGATGTCACCAAGTTGACCTACGTGGGTGACGGCGAGCTCGCGCCACCGAACTACAAGCAGGTGGGCCCCAACCTTTGGTATCCAGACCCTGAGGGCGGCCTGGGGTATGTGCCGCCCCCGGCGCCGGCAAAGTACCCCCTCGATCTGAGCGACGTTCGGGTGATCGACCCCGACTCCGGTGCGCTCTTCCCGCCGGGCTATCAGCAGGTCGCTCCGGGAATTGGTGTCCCACACCCTGATTCCTATTACGGTGCGCAGCCGCCGTGGCCCAAGCCGCAGCAGCCCATTGATATCCGCGACGTGGTTGAGATAGCGCCAGATCAGCTTGCCCCGTGGGGTTACGTGGAGTACATGCCCGGGTGGTGGGTTCCCGATCCGTCCAGGCCCTAGCGAGGAAGCCACGGGGTTGGGTTCGTCGTAGTGTCAGATTAATCGCGGCCGGCCCTGGTGGTCCTCGACGATGCAGCGTTCGCGGCGCAGTAGCGCGTCCAGGAGGGCGTTGATATGCGCGACGGCGCGGTCGTCGAGGCGGACGGGCCCGTAGATGAAAACATGACCGGCGCCGGCGGTCAGTCCGACAGACTCCGGATCACCACCGGCACGTACATGCATCTCCCAGTGAATACGCGATCCGACATCATCGGCGCGCGCATCGAGCAAGGCAAGACTGCTCGCTGAAACCCCCACCGGAAGATCGTAAGGGCACCTCAATAGGTTGCTGAGCAACAATTTTCGCTGCGCACCCGGTACCGCGCTACGGAAGACGGTGGGTCGCGTGGTGACGCGCTCGGGCGTGCTGACCAAGAGATTGACCACGGTGTCGCAAACGCGCCCTAGCATCAGCGCCATGCTTGGTTTCTGGGTTATCGCGTCGGCCGGATTGCTTCTCTTAGCGGCGTTGGCTGTTGAGACGTACGTGAAGCGCCGATGGCCATCCCGCAGCACACTGGGACTGGGCGCGGTCGTTGGGCTCAGCGCCATCCTGTTCGCGTTCGTTGGTATCGGCGCCCTCGTTGAAGGCGCCCTTCACCGTGCGGCGTGGCTGCGCGACGACGAGATGGCGCTATGGGTCGGAGTCCTGCGCCTCTGGTCCATCTTCGTGTTTGGCGCCCTTCGAGCGATCCCCTGGGTGGTCGCGCAGCGTGAGTGAAGATGACACCGCACTTCTAGCTAGCGTGCTGGCCGGAACACTGAAATGTCCAGCAGCGCAGCAGAACTGAGACAGTTATCCACCAGCTCGAACAGTGAACACCTCATCGGCGACGCCCGCTAGGGCGGCGCGCGCATCATCGAGATAGGTGAACATCGTCGCCCGCCCGAGCAGGGCCGGATGACCGGGGATTCCCGTGAGGCCGAGGTCGAGCCAGTCGCGGTCGAGCCGGTCCGCCGACACCAATTGACGACCAAGCCGGCTGGCGCCGTCGAGGGCAGAAGCGACCGCCATGCCTGAATTCGTCGGCAGCATCGTATGGATGACCTCGGCCACCGACCAGGGGCGCAGCCGGGAGGCCGGCATGAGGTCATCGACGATCGCGGCCACCACCGGCAGTACGGTGAATATTGGCATACCGTCGAAGAATTCGATGTGCTCGTCGAGCGCCGCCTCAAGTTCCCCGCCGTTGAACAGCTCTCCGAAACGGGCCTCCCGAGTGCCCAACTGGGCGAGACGGTCAGCGACCGGCTGGCGGCTCTGTCCGAGCTGCACCAGAACGAAGTCCACCGCGCCAACCGTCACCGCGGGGGAGCCCACCTCGGCGGCCAGATCGGTCATTCGTATCTCTGCGCGCCAATCGCGACACCAACTGACCGTGGCGGCGTCGAGGCTTTCGAAGTGCAGCACCGGCAGGCTCAGCTCCGCGGCGCCTCGGCGCGCCACGTGCGGCCGGCGTAGGTACTCGTCGAGGTCAACAGCAGCTGGTGCGCTCATCAGGGTGCACACCCCGTGGCAGCGGTCGGCATCCTCAATTCGTCACAGTGACGAAATAACGCTGCTGACCCCCGGCATATGTAGTGCGGTCGACGGGGGACGTGACGCGCACCCCAGTAGAGAACACCTGAAATTTCACTCGATCGCTGCCCGGCGCCATTCGTGCCGGACGGATGCACCGCCGGTGGCCGCCGGCCCATTCCATGGCTGACGCGCCCTTGACGCACGCCATAGACCGAGGTGATCACCGCCGTGACGCTACCGCGCCGGCACTGGACGCTCCTTGTCCGGCTCGCGCGCCCTGCCGGCAACTCTGGCAGTTGCGTAAGAATGCAAACATGAATACCGCTGCGCCACAACGCATTTCGCCGATAATAGTGATTATGTCAACTCACAATTGGCACATGTGCGGACCGACACTTGACGTACGGATACTGTCGCAGAATACTTGGCGGTATGGCAATCCCCCGCCTCGTCGAGTTGATCGACAGGTATCGGACCGCCCACGGCGTCAGCGAATCCGAGGTGGCCCGCCGGATCGGCATGTCTCGGGAGAATCTGCGCAAGTGGCGGATCAACGGTGTCAGCCGCCTCCCGGACCGCGAGAATCTGGCGGCCGTCGCGCGCGTGATCGGCAAGCCCTATCGCGAGGTCGTTTCCGCGGCTCTCTTCGACACCGGGTACCTCACCGACGACCAGGCGTCCACACCGAGGCCTCACGATGAGGTCCTCCACGACACGATCAGCGTGCTTACCGAGGCAACCCGGCTGACCAACCAACCGATGCGGCAAGCGACGTCAGGCCAATGGGAGGTCGATCCCGATCCACGCGCCGCGCTGCGCATCGACTGGGCCGCCTTCGTAACGCTGGCCCTGGCGGGCGCGGCGGCCAACGTTGGGAGTATCGAGGAAGCTTTGGCAGGCCGGCCAGGCTCGTGGGAGGCCGAAATGGTGCGGCGCACACTACAAGCCACGGTCTTCGACGACAAAGACCTACTGCGCCATCGCACCGAGCCGGTCGTGGTCGATCTCTGGGTGGAAAGCATTCTTGCCCAGCTCGACGACGGCAGCGACGACGCCTATGCCGACGCACAACTCGAACTCGATGCCCGCGCCGACGCCATTCCTGAGCCCACCGACCTGCCGCCAGGCCCCTTCTCCCCCAACGACCCTCGCATCGCAGCCGTGGACTGGGTGGACGTGGACGACAACGGCTACCTGATCATCACCCACGATGGCTGGACCGGCGACGCTGACGACGTGGCTCTGCTCTCCGAGCTCTCAGCGGAGGCCGAGGCCTCCCGCGATCCAACCCCCGGCGAGATCGCCTATGAGCAGGCCATGCAGTCGATCGCTGCCCTGGTCGACGCGCTCAATGAGCAGCAGAAACGCGAATACACCGAGTACGCGACCCGGCTCACCGAGGCCATCCACGCGCAGCTCGCAGCCCTAGAGCTGACGGTTCCGCTGTCGATCACCGTCACCCTTGCCCCCGAGACCTGGGCTCACGAGGACTTCGACAAGCACGCACCGACGACGTACTCCAGTAGCACCATCGCTGGCGCCATCGAAAGCGCCGTCATGGAGACCCCCACCCCCGCAGCCCTCCCCGGCAGTCCCCTCGAACGGCTCGAAGCAAGTCGGAAAGGTCAGTAACAACAAGCGAGGTATTTCTTCACCACGTCGAGTGCGGCCCCGTGCAACTGCTCAACAGCGCCCCGACACCGGCCACAGTGCTGGCCAGCCTGCCCGGCCCTGACGGCGCCGCCCAGCTATGCGTTCAGCTGGCGACACCCGTTAAGCACCGCCTCCCTGCGACCGCGTCGGACGCCGACTACCCGCCGGGCCAACTCGGCCGAGACGCACACGGGCCATTCCTGTGGATCTACTACGCGGCTTTGCATCCCCGCGTGCCCGGGACCGACCTTGCCAAGCCTGCCCTCGATCTCCCCATCGACGTCTCCTACATCCTCGACCCCAGCATCGGCCAGGCTGACGTTCTCGACGCCACGAAGATGGTGTGGGTCGCCACCGCGCTCCTAAACCATTCCGCACAGCACTCCCCCACACCGCTGCCTTCATGGCCAGACCTGGAGGACCTCGAACCAGACATCCGCACCGCCGGCGGCCCACCACCCCACTAGGGCCTAGAACAGCGCATTGAGCACGCCCTGATATGTAGACCGTTTTGTCAAGGGGCAGGGGGAAGCGGACGCCACGACCGTCGTCGTAGCGCCCGCTTCCGATGGCCGAGTTGAACCTGACGGCGAGCGTGTCGTTGTCGACGCGTCGTCAAGTCTGATATTCGCGGGTTGGTTACCGCAGGACGGACTGTTCTGCTGGAGCGGATCGCAGGTCTAGCATCGAGCGTCATTCAGGTTGCAGGGCAATCGAATTGCTCATAGGGCGTTCGCGGGTCGCTCCCAGGCGCTGCCGCCGTCGGGGTTCAGCTCGGACAGCTCTGCGATGGTGTCTTTAGGTGTCGAGGACGGCCAGCGACCAGCACCAGCCGGCCAACTCCCGGGCGATCGCGGTGTTGGCCACCACGGGACGCTTCTTACGGGCGTCGAAGCGAGACCAGCGGGTGTGCAGTCGTCGGTTGGCCTGCTGACCCCGTGCCCGTGCCGGCGGGCTGGCGGCATCCCAGCGCCGCCGCAGATCCACACCGGGCCGGTACGGCTGGCGGTGATGCCAGGCCGCTTCGATCAGCAACCGGCGAGCATGCCCGTTGCCGGTCTTGGTGATCGGCCCCTGCGATCGTGAGGCGCCCGAGGAGTACTCCGTCGGGACAAGGCCCAGATAGGCGCCGATCGACCGGCCGGTCAACCGGTCCCAATCACCGATCTCGACGGCCAGCCCGAACGCGGTCAGCGTCGAGACCCCCCGCAGACAGCCCAGCCGGGTCACCACCGGGGTGTAGGCGCTGTCAGCGGCCAGCTTGGCGATCGCTTCATCGAGGCGGTTGCGACGGTCTACGGTGGCCAACATGGTGTCCAACGCGGTGTCATAAGCCAACTGCAGCGGTGCGGCATCGAAACGCTGCCCCCGCAACCACCCCTCGTGTTTGCCGGTCCAGGTCCGCCCACCGCAGTAGACGATCCCCTGGCGCAAAAGCAGTTTCGACACCCGATGTCGGGAACTCATCAAATCACCGCGGCAGTCCTCCCGGGCCCGCACCAGATCACGGGCGGCTTCCTGCTCGGCGCTGGGCACACTGACCTCGACGATCTGCCCCAGGTGCAGCAGCCGGGCCAGATGCGCGGCATCGCGGGCGTCGGTCTTGACCCGATCCCCGGACGGCCGCTGCAGCTTCGAGGGCGCCCCCACCAGACACAACACCCCAGCGGCGATCAGGAACCGGGCCAACCCGAACCCGGTCGGACCGGCCTCATAGGTCACCGCCACCGGACCCGGCAGCGACCGCAGCCAGTCCCAGATGTCCTGGTAGTTCGGCGTCAACCGACGTTCCCAGACCTCACCGGTGTCCCCATCGAGGGCACATCCAACAACCGAACGTGCATGCACGTCCAAACCAACACTCGTACGATGACCTATCACTGGGGCCTCCATCCACATCTGTGGCTCTACCGGCCAGGACCTGATTCCTGACGGCAACCCACGTTCACATGTGGCGAGGCCCCAGCCTCCTCATACCGTCTAGCGCAACTGAGCGCGGTCGCCAGGATTGCGGCAAGGCGGACCCTCCCCCGCCCCCAGTTCCAAGAATCTCCCGCAGTCGATGCCCCCGGCGCCGCCTATACCCTCGACGCCGACAACTGCCTCCACTACCGGTGCATGGATGTACTGACCGGCCAGCCAGGCACGCGTCAAACTGTCGACGCCGACGAGCTGCTGTACTGGATCGTCGACGACGCGTCCCGCGCGGTCGCCTGGAGTTTTGCCTGGGATTCCGTTCCACGACAGAACGGACAAACCGCCGACTAGGCTCGTCCAGACCCGGTCAAACCGGGCTGCACACGGGGAGGGTGGCGTCGCGATGTCTGAGCCTTGGCTCTCGGCGGAGGAGATCGCCGCGCATCTCGGCGTCACGAAGGACACCGTCTACGTCTGGATCGCCGACAAGGCGATGCCCGCCCACAAGGTCGGACGGCTGTGGAAGTTCCAGGCCACTGAGGTCGACGCCTGGGTGCGCGGTGGTGGGGCGGGGGGAAAGTGACGGGCTGCGCGCAAGCAGCCCGTCTGGAGGAGCTCCAGGCGGGCCTACGGCTATCAGGATTGCTCCCGCACCCCGTGACGATCCTGGCCGTGCTTCCACACGGCTCCGACGCGGTCACGGTGACCTACCAGGACGGTGACGGTGGTCTGGGCCAGCGCCTGCTCTACCGCACCGACGAACCTTCGCTATCAATCGAAGCCCCCACCAGTCGCTGGCAGTTCGGCGCCGACCCGGCAGAGTTCCGCCTAGTGGCCGAGGCCCTGCGCATCCGCATGGCCGGCCTGCACGATCCGATGGTCGCGGTGTCCTCCAGCGCCGTGGACCCGCTTCCCCACCAGATCAAGGCGGTGTATGGAGAGCTGCTGCCACGCACCCCGCTCAGATTCCTTCTCGCCGATGATCCCGGTGCTGGCAAGACGATCATGGCCGGTCTGTACGCCAAGGAGCTCATGCTCCGCGGCGATCTGAACCGGATGCTCATCATCGCTCCCGGCAGCCTGGTCGAGCAGTGGCAAGACGAACTGGCCACCAAGTTCGGCATAACCGCCGAACTGCTGTCCCGGGAAATGATCACCAACCTCGTCGACAGCAACCCCTTCACCCGCTACCCGATCCTCATCGCCCGCATGGACCAGCTTGCCCGCAGCGACGACCTGCTGGCCTTGCTGGACGCCAGCGACTGGGACTTGATCGTGGTCGACGAAGCGCACCGGATGTCGGCGAACTACTACAGCGGGGAACTGGACACCACCCGCCGCTATCAACTCGGCCAACGCCTCGGCGAAATCACCCGCCATCTGCTGCTGATGACTGCCACCCCCCACGCGGGCAGCGAGTCCAGCTTCCAAGCCTTCCTGGCACTACTCGACCCGGACCGCTTCGAAGGCGAATACCGCTCCGGTGCCCACACCACTGATACCACAGGGCTGATGCGCCGCATGGTCAAAGAGGAGCTGCTGACCTTCGAAGGCAAACCGCTGTTCCCCGAACGCATCGCTGAAACCGTGCCCTATCAACTCTCCGACGGCGAGAAGCACCTCTACGACGAAGTCACCCGCTACGTCCGGGAAGAAATGAACCGCGCTGAACGGCTCGGCAGCGACAACCCCCGCGCCCGCACCGTCGGCTTCGCTCTGACCGTGCTGCAGCGCCGCTTGGCCTCCAGCACACACGCGATTCTGCGCTCCCTGCAACGCCGCCGCGAACGCCTGGAAGCCAAACGCCAGGAGATGCTCAACCCCCGCTTCTCCCCGATGGAAGACGCGATGGCCAACCTGCCGTGGACGCGGCTGGAGGATCCCGACGAACTCGACGCCGAGGAGACCGAGAATCTCGAAGAGGCGGTCGTCGACGCGGCCACGGCCGCCCAGACGGTGGCCGAGTTGGAGTTCGAAATCGCCCAACTCGACAAGCTGGTTGACCTGGCACGATCGGTCAGCGACAGCGGCGAGGACCGCAAATGGACCGAACTGCGGCGTTTGCTACTCGACGACAAACACGTGCTCGACAGCTACCACGGCCCCCGCAAGCTGATCATCTTCACCGAGCACCGTGACACCCTGAACTACCTGACCCAGCAGATCCGCAACGTCCTGGGCCGCGCTGATGCGGTCGTCACTATCCACGGCGGCACCCAGCGCGGCGATCGCCGCGTCATCCGCGAGGCCTTCACCCACGACCCCGACGTCCGGGTGTTGGTGGCCACCGACGCCGCCGGGGAAGGCCTCAACCTCCAGGCGGCGCATCTGATGATCAACTATGACCTGCCCTGGAACCCCAACCGCATCGAGCAGCGGTTCGGGCGCATCCACCGCATCGGCCAGAAACAGGTCTGTCGGTTGTGGAATCTGGTGGCGGACGAAACCCGCGAGGGCCAGGTGTTCGCACGGCTGCTGGAGAAGATGGAAGCCCAACGCGCCGCCTACGGCGGCCGGCTGTTCGACGTCCTCGGCGAAGCGTTCAAAGACCAGCCGCTGAGCAAGCTTCTGATGGAGGCGGTCCGCTACGGGGATGATCCGGCACGCCAAGCCGAACTAGAACGCGTCCTGGACGCCGAGGTGTCCAAGGGCACCGAAGACCTCTTGCGGGAACGCGCACTGGCCCGCGAGTCGCTGACCCCACACCAACTCAGCATGCTGCGCCGTCAGATGGACGAAGCCCGCGCCCGGCGCCTGCAGCCCTACTACATCGAGCTGTTCTTCCGCGACGCCTTCAAACGACTCGGCGGACGGATCAGCCGACGCGAGCAGGGCCGCTACGAGATCGCCAACGTGCCGGCCACCATCCGCTCCCGGCAACGCCCCGGTGCGGCTCTGCCGATCGCCACTCGCTACGAACGCGCCACCTTCGAACCCGGCTGCGTCGACGCCGATGATGCCCGCCGCGCCGAACTCCTCGCCCCCGGGCACCCGCTGATGGACACCGTTCTGGACGCCACCATCGAATCCCACCGCGGCGTCCTGGAAGCCGGGACACTGCTGTTCGATCCCACCGACCCTGGCACCGAACCGCGGCTCATCGTGGCGCTGAACGCCGAGATCGTCGACGGCACAGGCACAGTGGTGTCCAAACACTTCGAGTTCGTCACCCTCACCTCCACGGGCGAGGCTATGTCGTCCTGTCCCGCCCCCTACCGAGACCTACACCCACTGCCCGAACAGGCCCGCCCCGCAGCCCA
>ERZ724518.80-NODE-80-length-30291-cov-7.138378_pt1 | contig 30291 bp, 29 predicted proteins | sample MGYA00376051_ERZ724518 | MGnify/ENA primary metagenome ERZ724518 (study PRJEB28724, sample SAMN07190885) | wastewater metagenome | isolation source: influent of sewage treatment plant in Hong Hong | place: Hong Kong | collected 2016-03-17 ... | reverse complement strand
GGGCGAGTAGTTTAAAGGGAGAACAGTACCCTTGCAAGGTACGGGTGGGGGTTCGATTCCCCCCTTGTCCACCACGCCGCAGAATACAAAGGGTCGCGTACCTAGCCTTTCAAGCTAGCCCTAGCAGGTTAAAGTCCTGTCTGCGGTACCAAGCCCCTATCGTCTACGTTAGCTAGGACACTTGACAAACACAATAGACTGTGGTACGTATGCCCCCGTGGTGTAGTGGTTAGCATCCAACCTTCTCACGGTTGAGACTTGGGTTCGAGTCCCAACGGGGGTACCAATGAGAAACAAAGACAGAAGAAGAGAGTACAATCTAGTGTACTCCAAGCATAGGAACGTGCTTTTGAAGGCCAAAGCCGTCGAGTACAAAGGTAACAAGTGTGAGGTTTGTGGTTACTCAAAGTGCATAGCTGCATTAGAGTTCCACCATGTAGATCCAAAGACCAAAGACAAGAGGTTCTCCGCTTGGAGAAAGATGGCATGGAAGGAAGTTCAAGCTGAGCTTGACAAGTGTGTACTTCTATGCTCCAACTGCCACAAGGAGCACCACTTCGGAGAGACAAAACTAGACGAAGCACTAGCTTACGCTGCTAATAGGGGAAAGACAAGAGACAAATCGGAGCTTTGGAGAAAATGCGCTGTCTGCGGTGCCGACTTCCGAAACGTGTACAAGAAGGTGAAATGCTGTGGGGTTGCGTGTGGGCTAAAGTACAGGGTAAAGACTCCTTGGCCAGACGACTTGTTGGTCAGGCTAGAGACAGTACCAGCAAAAACCGTAGCTGCGGAGCTTGGTGTAGCCGTGAGGACAGTACACAAGAAAGCAAAGGCACTCAGAGACGCCTTCTCAGACCGCAGAACGGGGGGCAGCACCCCGTAGGGGTACCATGACGCGGGTAGGCCCGGTGGCCAGCAAGGTCTCATAAGCCTTTGCGGAGGGGTTCAACTCCCCTACCCGCAACCAACAAAACCCCCCAAGGCTATGCTCTAAAGCACCTCAAACCGGGGGGTTACTTCCAAGTCTCTGTGTTTCTAAGTGTGCCCGTCCGGGCAAGGTTATGGCGCTCTTTACGCCATAGCGGTGTAACTCCTGACTAGCTACCAGGGTTCCGTCCAATCGCAAGGTAACAGAACGCGGCCCTATCGCGTGTACCAAACCAATTCGCGCACTCGTTTGTCTGGTGGCACGGGTGGCCTACGTTGGCGGGTCGTACACGGGGGAGGAACCAGACTGCCATTTGCGAGCCTAAACCTTCCCCCCGAACGGGTGCCGCCATCCCGTCGGGGACAATGCTGGTGGACGGGCACACTTAGAAACATCCGAGAAGCAACGAACGTATTGGGGTGTCGCCAAATCGGACAAAGGCACTAGGCTCTGACCCTAGCATGTGGAGGTTCGAGCCCTCCCACCCCAACCAACCCAACTCAGGAGAGGGCAATGGGCGAAGAGAGGAAGATTGACCACCTGATTCAACGAAGGTTCCTCCGCCCCGTGGACGGGTCTGGCCTGGAACTAGACAGCGTGTATGCCAAAGTGACGGAGACTTCCTACCCGGACGGGAAAGTCAAGTCGGTGAGAGCGGACGTACAGCTTGTGATTGACGGGGATCGGATCTACTTGTCGGACTACTTCCACGAGCCAGATGGGGGGAGCGTACTCGAAATGAAGAACAGCGCCGACGTTCTTCTCGACATTGCGGACACTCTCAAACAGGCCGGAATGACCCTCTACGACTTGGCGGAGAGAGTCAGCCGGGGTCTGCCCCCTGCTGAGGACTGAAGCCTCCACGGATAGGCAAATCGAATGGTGACGAAGCCCGCCTCGAAAGCGGTGGAGCCTCACGGCCTTGGGGGTTCGACTCCCTCCCTATCCGCCATTTTCCTGTTGACACCACCTAACGGTTATGCTACAGTCGTAATCGAAGGGAGGGACGAGCAATGGGATGGGACTTCGGATACGAGAGCAAGGCGGAGACGGTGCGGAACCTTCTGGACCCCACCCGGTTCGTGGCGGGGTACAAGCCGGTCACTCACAAGCTGGTGGGCAGCGACCTCTGGATCGTGGTCGAGACCCCCAGCGGGCAGAACATGATCGTCCTCTACAGGATCGCCACCCGCCGTGGGATGACGGGATACATGGGGATGCCGGAAAGCTCGGGGCCGTACTACTTCACTTGCCCCCTGTCCTTCCTCGACATGGCCCCGGAGACGAACCCCGAGTGGCGAGCCAAGGTTCGGGCACACCACGCTCGTAACGAGGGCAAGAAGGACATCCGTGTGGGCAGCAAGGTTCTGGTCTACGGGAGGCCCTACACGGTGGTCGGAAGAATTCGCCGCTCGCTGCTGGTCGTGAACGAAGCGGGCCGTCAGTACCGGATCGGAACCCGCTCCGCTTTCCCCTGTCAGGAGGCTGCATGAACACCACGATTCCCCTGTCCGACGCTACGATTTCCATTGACTTGACCCGGCCCACTCCCGACGTTCTCGGGTTCTGGAAAGACTTCGCCAACGTCTGCGCTGAGTTCTGTGAGGTGCGGGAGGATTGTAAGGTTGGCCTCCCCACGACTCTGGCAGCGTTCTGGCATGGTGCTGCCTGTGCTGACAGGCTCCGACACAAGGCCGTGGAAACGACTCGACGGTCGGGTTCTGCGGACACCCCTGGAAGGTTCCCGCTCCCGTCTTATCAGGACTACCTTGGGCTGCTGGATATGCTTCGACGCCCCGCTACGATGGAAGAGGACAGATACCACCGAAACGGGTTCGCGTACTGGCTTGACAAGGTGAAGGACTCCCCCTTTGGGGAGGGTGGTCTGTACCTCGATAGGTACTACGACTTCGCATAGGAGAAGGAAATGAACACGAAATACCGAATCCGCATGGAGGGTGCTGACCTCCTCTCCGAGACATGGGAAACGACATGGGAGGAGTTCGCACGAGACAACGAGGGAGACGACGAGCTTCTGGACGCCGTTTCCGCTCTTCGGGTCGGGGAGTCAGAGGTTTTTGGCGGCGGTGCATCTCCGATTTTCACGATCACCCGTACCGAGTAGGGGGTTGACAAAGGAAAAGTTACTTGGTAGACTCCCTACTGTTGAAACGGTCTTTGACAACTAGCTAACAGAGGTTGACCCTCGGCTCCGTAGGGGGTTTTATACGGGCCTGTCACGCTCCAGGCAGAAGGGTGTGGAGCAGAGGTTGGACGGGGGTACCGAGAGTACCGACCAGCCCGACGAGTGGGTACAGTAGGAATGTCGCGTTCCTCCGTGCGACTCTAAAGACGATACGGACGTAGGTGGGGTGAATAAGGAACGGGTGAATACCCAATAAACCCGTTGAATCCCGACATGGTGCGCCGGTTAGCCCCACTAAGCCCCGGCTAGGGAACCCGGTTTGGGAGACCGTAACTAAGGACTGAGGGAGGCGAGCTTCGGCTCGTAGGGTGCGCTTCGGGCTTGGACAGACACGAGACACCCGCACTCTAACAGGTAGGGGGATTCGGGGGATAACTTCGGGCTTGGACTAGACGCGAGTAGTCCTACCTCTACAGGTTAAGGCCACTACAGCGGTGCAAGGCCGCTGCCGGAGTTCCTGTGACGTAAATCGTCAGCGGGTATCCACGCCGAAAATTTCCCGCAGCAAAGAACGGCTTCGGCCCTTGGGGGGTGGGGGTACTCCCCTTGTGGCGACGGATTAAAGACGGGCAGTACCCCTTTAGCCTTCACCTCATCCTGCGGACAACGGCTTGGAGGGATCGGGTGCGACAAAAAAATTGTGGGCGATGCTAGGTAGCCCGCCAGCCCGACCTAGCCATTGTGGAGACAGTAGTACAGAGGCAGCACCCCCATCGTGCTACACGCCGAGTACCAAGGGCGGGATAAAGCAAAACTGTACAGGCTGGTAGAGTACCGGCTCCATAAGGGAGGCGGGAGTCAGCCCACGACGGGGAGTTCCGGGACATCGCCTAACTTGGTTATGGCACTTCGTTTGGGACGAAGAATAATGGGGGTTCAAATCCCTCTGTCCCGACCATTCTCAGTTTTTCAGTCAGCCCACAGCCGGTGGGTACTCATGGGATCGCCTGTTGCAAAAGGCCCCCTAGCTAAAGCCGTAGGGTGCTTCACCCCAATACGGTACCGGAAATCCTGAGACTAGCGGAGTGGAGCCCGCTATACAGTCGGAACAGCGTACTGTGGGCTGACTAGAGAACTGAGGAGCGGGTGCCGCCCTACCACCTTAAGAGCGGGGCTAATGGTGGGTTGACGTATGAAAGACCGGCTTCCCCACCCTATGCCGGTCACTTAGGGGTGTTAGACTCGTAGGGGGCGGGAGCGGGCTGTAACCCCGTCGTGGCAAAACCACCCCCCTGGTTCAACTCCAGGGCACCCCACCAAAAGGATAGGCAAGCCGATAGGTGACGGCACTCGGTTGGAAGCCGAGCGAGGTGTAAAAGCCCTTTAGGGTTCGATTCCCTATCTATCCGCCAACGATGCCCCGGTAAGCACACGCCTGATTCTGTGAACCGTACTTGGGGGAGGTCAGGGGTCCATACTCACCGGACGAAGAATAAAGGCAGCAGGGAGGAAGAATGCCTATCTGCGAGAACTGCGGCGGGTGCTTCCCTCCCCGCAAAGGTAAGAAGTTCTGCGGGAAAGTTTGTATGCGGCGGGCAATCGCAAAGCGATACTACAGGAGAAAAGGCAGTAGTAAGTTCTCTACTGTGTGTGACTTCTGCGGAGCCCAATTCAACACGGACAAAGGAAGTAGGAAGTTTTGCTCCCGTCTATGCTCATCGGAATCCCAAAAGAAGTACCTAACTGTACCAGACTGCATATCTGGGGCCGGAAGGAAACTTGATAAGACATTGGGTTACGTTCGCGTATACGCCCCCATGCACAAAGAGGCAAACTCTTGGGGGTACGTTTACGAGCATAGAGTTATAGCGGAACGCATTGTAGGGAGAGAGCTAGCTCCGGGGGAGGTTGTACACCACAAGAACGGGGAGCGGTGGGACAACAGACCGGATAATCTAGAGGTAATGGGCGCTAGGGAGCATGGAAGGTTACACAGGCAGCGGCAAAAAAATTCGGGCGGAAAGTCCGGTTGACTCGGGCCGTCTTATAAGCGGCTGTCTGCTGTAGGGTTCGACTCCCTCCCGCCCGACCAAATAACCGAATGCGGAAGTGGTGAAATGGCAGACACGCAAGTCTTAGGAACTTGTGCCCTAGGCGTGCCGGTTCGAGTCCGGCCTTCCGCACCAAAAAATTTTTTAGTTAGGTTCGGCCACGGAATGCCAAGCGGGTTGCTAACTCGTGTCCCGGCCACGGGAGACAGGTTAGATTCCTGTACCTACCGCCAGTAGTCCGGTCGGGTAGCTCAATCGGTAGAGCGGGGGCCTGAAGAGCCCCGCGTCGGGGGTTCAAGTCCCTCCCTGACCACCATAGGGGGTGTAGCTCAATTGGTTAGAGTGCGGCTCTGATAAGGCTGAGGTTGGAGGTTCGATTCCTCCCACCCCCACCACATAGAATTCCCCTCGCTGCCGAACCGATCCAATGCGAGATGAACCGGACACCACGAGAGGTGGCGAGGGGGTTTGTCCCTATAGCTTAACGGGATAGAGTTTCGGTTTCCTAAACCGACGGTCGAGGTTCGAGTCCTCGTAGGGACACCATGTACCTGTCGCCTAACCGGATAGGGCACCGGGCTTCTACCCCGGCTGTGGGGGTTCAAATCCTCCCAGGTACACCACGATCCTATAGCTTAACGGGATAGAGCCCCGGTCTACGAAACCGGAGGTCTAGGTTCAAGTCCTAGTGGGATCACCATTGCCGAGTTGCCTGAGCGATGAGGGAACCGCCTGCAAAGCGGTATCAGAGTGGTTTAACTCCACTACTCGGCTCCAAAAACTAACTCTTGGGCAAGTTTCTTGCCTGCCTACCTCGCCCAAGGTTCCGACCACAGAAGGTGGGGGTTTGGCTGTGGCAGTTTGGGCAAAGCAACCGGAGGTTGGCTGGTAGGTTGTTTCCGGCGTCGCCATCAAGATGGTCTACCGTCATTGTTAGCGGCAACCCAACCCAAGACGGGGGCTGACCGCAAGACGAGCAGTTCGGACCCACCAGAGAAGAGATCAACTTCCGTAAGGTTCTTCGTTTTGTTACTAGACCGAGAGCAAACTCCTGCCTCTTAGTCTCTTGCCGACAAAAAGTCCGGGCTGGTTCCTTTTTCGTAGACCCCCTAGACCTGTTGCAAAACGACGCCCGACACGAACGAGAGCAGAAAGTGTTCTCGTGCCGGGCTTCATACCGTATCGGAAGTTGGCAGTAAAGGCAAAGTTTAGGAGAAAGGTAATACGAATCAGCGTTTTTCCTTTTCCTGTCGGTGTTGCTACAAGACAGACTACAGTAAACGTGCTTTGCTGGGTTCTGGCATACCGGACAGCGCATGGGCACCACCGAGGCGTGGTTAGTTTAACGGTAGAATCCTTGGCTTCCAACCAAGGGGTGTCAGTTCGATTCTGATACCACGCTCCAAACATTACCACAGAGTAGAGAACACCGCAAGTTCCCTTCACCTAACAGAATAGGGTACCGCCCTCCGAAGGCGGATGTAGAGGTTTGAGTCCTCTAGGGAACACCACCAATGCTCCCACTTCCGAGAAGTGTCAACCCCTGATAGCTAGTATCCTATGAGGTCTCCCATAGGACTGTCTCGCTCGAATGAAATTCAAAAAATTGGTTTCTGCGGTGCTTACGGAGTCTCCTGTAGGGATCTCTCGCGGTACAGACAGCTTGGATTGGACATCCAAGGCGCTGAAGCTGTACCACGGCACGGTGTTAGCCAAGGCGAAGCGGTACATCCGGGAGGGGATCAAGGTTCCCACGGCGACGATTGACGCACCCGTACTCGAAATGGCAACGGTGTATTGGGAGAGAGCGGTGGGTTTAGCCCTTGAATCGGGTGTTCCACAGGACGCGATACCGAGAACGGTTCCAGACGACTTACTCTGGGACATTACCGACGGGTACATCTCCGCTGTACGTGGACACACTACGGGGAGGCTCGGCTTTGAGGACAAGGCGATCTACATGACGACGGACTACCACACGGCGAGCGAGTACGCACGATCCGTAGAGGGGTTCGGGTCAGAGTTGCACCTCCAGATAGCCGCCTCCGTTGCCAGCTACGTCAACAGGATCGTTCGGGCTCTTGGGGAAGATGTAGCGGGGGGAGTGTTCACGAATGACCTTTGCCGGTTTGACGGTGACTCAGGTGAGCCGACCGTGATTGAGTGTTGGGTTCCGTTTCAGTCCATCGCCCTCCCCAAGTACGGGGGTAGACAGGGCTTTGAGGTTCTGACTGCCCTGGAGATTGACTTGTTCCCGGAGGGGTTTTACGAAGTCCTCGTCATTGACGATGTTCCTCCGTCGGCTATCGCAGGAATCGTGTAGGGAGAGGTAGTCTAGTGTCAAGCACACTTAGGTACACACAGCGGGACTTTGAGTCAATTCGGCAACAGCTTGTCGAATACATCCCCGGAATTACGGATAGGTGGACTGACTTTTCCCAAAGCGACCCAGGTATCGCACTCCTGGAGCTTTGGGCAGCGATTGGGGCACAGCTTGGGTTCTACCTAGACCAGAGCGCCCAAGAGGCGTTCCTGCCCACCGCAAGGCAGCGGCGGAACGTCATCAACCTCTGCAAGCTCATCGCCTACAAACTGTCGCACGTAACCTCTTCCACCTCCGTTGTCGAGTTCTCCCTACCGGGGGCCTACCCAACTCGGGTAGAGATCCCTAAGTGGACACAGCTTGCCACACAGGGCGGGGAACCGATCTACTTCGCCACGACGGAATACGCTGCTATCCCCGCTGGAGACACAACCGTACAGGTAGGTGTCAGGCAGGGTAGGGTGGCCACAGAGACGTTCACGACCTCCGGTGTCGCGTCGCAGACCCTTCTACTCAGCGAGAAGATGGTAGACACGCTCTCTGTCGAAGTCATCATTGACGGAGTTCTGTGGCGGCAGGTTGACTCGTTTGTCAACGCACAGGCGGATGATCGTGTCTACATGGTGGACGTAGACCACAACAGCGAGGTCAGGATCACCCTCCCCGATGGGTTCTTCGGGTACAAGCCGGGCCGGTCGAATACCCCCAATGCCAGCGTCAGGTACCTCGTGTCCGACGGAGTGGACGGCAACCTTGGAATCAACGTAGTCAAAGTCATCATAGACGACATTACTGACTCCGGCGGTGTTCCGGTATCCATTTCCGCAACCAACGTCCAAGCTGCTACAGGTGGTGCTGACCAGGAGACCATTGAACACGCCCGTAAACAGGCCCCAGCGGAGCTATCAGCCCTTTTCCGGGCCATGACCAAGGGGGACTTCATTGCGCTGTCTGAGGGCTTCCCAGGCGTCGGGAAGGCCAACTGTTGGGGGGAGCAGGAATCAGGCCCACCGAACTACGACCTGTTCAACTGGGTTATGATCGTCGTGTCCCCCGAAGAGGTGACACGGGAGGCCCTGCTAGACGATCCCGTGAACAACGGGAAGCTGTCCGACCAGCTAAAGACAGACCTGTTCAAGTTTTTGGATGAGCGGAGGACGATCACCACTCGGGTCAAGTTCCTCGATCCTGTCTACGTCCCGATTGACCTGAAGGCTACCCTGTACTATGAGAAGGGGGTCTTGCCGAGTGTGGTCAAGGCGGGAGCCGAAGAGGCCATCCTAGACGCCTTCAGCATGGACAACGCTGTGTTTGGGAAAGAGGTCAGAAAGAGCAACGTCTACAGAATTTTGGATTCGGTAGACGGGGTGGATTGGGTAACCCTGACCGAGTTCTCCTCCGACGAGCCAGACACTATTGTAGAGTCTGTGACTCTGAAAAACTACGAGCTTCCGTACCTCCGCACCCTGACCCTCACGATGGAGAGGGCACAGGACGTTCCTGCAATCGCTACTTCGTACCCCTGCCCGCCAGAGGTACCCATTCCCGTTGACTGAGGATCGCCATGAAGAGAGCTAAGAAGTCACAGTTTGAGAAGATGGTAGAGAGCCACCTCCTGCCCAAGCCCCCCGAAGAGAATTGGGGTTTTGACCTTTCGGATTGCTCACCGGACAACTTCACAAAAGTTCTCTCTATCATGGGAGCTACACCGGATGGTATGGTTCGGAGCCCGGAGGGGTACTTCGAGTGGTATGGAGACTTCGGAGTAGTGGTCACGGGGAACAACCCCTACACGGGGGAATACATGAGAGCCGGAAGAGACCCGGAGGTTGGGTACTGTTCTTACGTCGGAATCTCCGGTGACAAAGAGGCAGTACGGGCGGCGGCGGATGCCTTCCGCTCGCTGGCGGGCTATACCAAAGACGAGAGCCCCCATTCTCGTGACTTCATTTGAGGAGTAAAGCATGGGTAAACTATCCACCTACGCAAAGAACAAGTTCCTCGACCACATTTCCGGTCGGGCGCAGTTCGCTTTCACTACCGTACACCTTGCCTTGTACAACGGTGACCCGGAGACCACGGGGACAGAGGTTACCACGCCAGGAACGGACGGGTACGCCCGTCAAGTAGCCACCATGAACGCCGCTGAGTCTGGGGTTATCGACAACTCGACAGCGGTAACGTGGGGTCCCGCCAGCGTGGAGTGGGGTGAGTGTTCGTACATTGCTGGGTTCGACGCGGCAACTGGGGGCAACCTGTTGTTCCTTGATGACATCGCTGTCCCAAAAACAGTTGCAGTAGGAGACTACTTCCAGATTGATGCAGGAAACTTGGTACTCACAGCAACCGAGACCCCTTAACCGGAGGCTAACCTGTGTCAAGTTTACCCGAGTCTGTACGCAACGCATTAGTTGACCACCTTTTGGGGACATCAACGTACACGCCCCCAGTACAGTTCTACCTTGCCCTCTACAACGGTGACCCCGCCGGAGTAGGTACTGAGGTGACAACCCCAGGAACAAACGGGTATAACCGCCAGCTTCTTACAGTATTTGCAGCGAGCGGAGGAGCAGCCAAAAGTGACGCCGACATTGTGTTCGGCCCTGTATCCACCGTAGCGTGGAGCAATGTTACTTACGTTGCTACGTTTGATGCCGCTTCGGGTGGAAATCTTATGTGGGCTGACCCCGTGATTGAGTGGGTACTACCACTCGGTTCTACCTACACGATTCAGGCTGGCAAGTACAGGGTAAGGATCGTTTAGACCCGTGGCTACTCGCTTCTATATTCGGACAACAGGCATTCAAGGCCGGACGTTGGTTGGTGGTTGGGACCAGGATAGGAGACTGCTAAACCGGGTGATGGCTCCTGCCCCGAGAATCCTTACGCAGTCTAGAACCATACAAAAAGTCCCAATGAACAACGTGGTGGAGGACTCCCGCAAGAACATGGCAATGTTCCTGCTGGAGTCCCCCGTCCTAGTCTCCGGTCAGACAATTAGCGGAACTGTGATGTCCTTATGGGAGTGTTCACAGCAGGAATACTCCACTACTTCCGCGCAAGCGTGCGCGCAGATTTTTGCTGGTATAGTTGACAAGAATGGGCAACTTCTTGCCACACTCGTCCCGCTAAAGTCCGGTGCGGTCAGCAGTATTTGGGGTTTCAGCTCTTCCAAGCGGTATTTTGCTTGGGCTCAGTCCTCTGGCACCGGCATTCAACAACCTGTAGAGATTGACCCAAATTGGGACGCTCCCAGGTTACGAGTTGAGATTGGAGTTAGCCAACAGAACAACCTGACGTACAACGCAACATACGGCCCTGGTATTTACCCAACGTCCAACAATGCGGTTGACTTGTCCGGGACGGACGGAAGCACTAGCGGAACTTCGGTCAACGGGTGGATCGAGTTTAGTAGTGACCTTACGTTTACAGCGGATCTAGAGACATCCTCTTCCGCCGACCACTCTGTTTACGGCCAAGGGAGCTATTTCGCGGAACGTAGGAAGAAGTACGCAACTGTCTACGAGCCGGGTGAACTGACGGTTACCACACCAGTAGACACGCATTTCGAGCAGATTTACACCACCTTGCAGATGGAGGCTGGAGAGCAGGTTGCGGTGTTCTACGGGGGAAGAACTACGATCAATTCAGGGACGTATGACAGGTACTCGACTGATATCCGGGTTGTTGCCGGATCAACCGAAATAGCCAAACACAATGTAGGTAAACTACAGGACTACTACGACTGGACACCGTTTACAGGGGTTAGTCTGTACGAGGCGCAGGAAGATGGGGAAGTAAGATTTTCCGTCTTAATGGCCAACAGCGCATCCACAGGACAAACGGCTCGATTGCGGGAGAGTTACATAACGGTAGTTAGGCTTGACCATGCTGACCTCCGAGCCGAAACCACACAGTACTCCAACGACTCAGCGGTTGGGGACTACACGGTAGCTTCTTTGGCTCTTCCACCCGACAAGACATATTTTATCTTGGGCTCGATGCGTGTTGCGAGAACAACGTCTACAGCAGGGGGGGCTTACGTGGAGCTTGCGGATTCCGAAGGAATCTACAGTTCCCAGCCGATAGACCCAGCCTTGTACCCGACAACAGCTACCCCCCACGAGGAGTATCAGATTGGGTCTCCGTTTTGCGTTGTGGACACAGGAGAAGAAGGGAAAACCATCTCTCTGGTCAAGTCGTTGAAGGTAGCGGGTGCCTACGCAAATTACGGGGGGTGCCTTGTCGCTTTGGACGGAGACAGGTTAGGTGGCATTCAAAAGGTCATCGAATCTTCGGGAGTGGCATATACCGCGTATGGGGCAACTACACAAGAAGTGGTCGCTACGGGGGCAGCTAGCCCGTGCCTTGGCACCACGTTGGTAGTGGGCGGAGGACGAACTGGGTTAGGTAGAACCTTGTGGGGTTCAGGTCACTCTTTGACGACCAGAATGACCGTAAACGGTTCTCCGGTGTCTATTCAACACTCTAGTGAATACGCTCGTCGGGTCGGTATCCTGTCAGCCCCCCTTAGCACAACAGGAGAAGAACTAACAGTATCAATTGACATCTCTGCAACGAACACAGACGGGTCAATTAGGTCATGGGCGGGTGACCCAGCGGTTTACTTCGTTTCCCTAGATCCCATCCCCGTATTCAACAAGGGGGAAGCCGATGTAGAGGTGGAGTTCAATGTTGATATCGAGGGGGACATCGCTGTAATCTCTGTTGTCCACGACGCGGGAGAAGTTTCTGTTGACGCGAGCGTAGGTGTAAGCACTTCTCCCAATGCTGTGCGGCAGTCGGCTGTTTTCGTAACCGCTGACATAGCTACGATTACGGAACCCGGAGCAATTCGCACGGGCGCAGTTAGGGCAGACCTTCCCGTAGGGGTGACCATCTCCGGGGATGTAGTAAAGAGAACAAGCTACTTCCGGGATAACTTACTCCGGTTCTTGCCAAGCGAGTTCGCTTACCAAGATAGGAACATCGGGGACTTAGAGGACTTCCTCCAGGTGGTGGCCTTGTCAATGGACGAGTTCGATTCGTTCATTGAGGAGTTCACCACAATTTTCGACGTTGATACCTGCGAGACCAGGTACCTGCCCTACTTGGCTAAAATGATCGGGTACCCACTCTCCGAGAGAGACGACGAGGACTCACAGAGGACACAGCTTAGGGAAGCGGTATCGTGGTACAAGAGGAAGGGTCTAACGGAGTCCTTCCGCATCCTGTTCTACTCCCTTGGCTACGTCATCAACCTTGTGGAGCTTTGGACGAAAGACTACGAGACATTCCATAAGTACCCCGGATCGTTCCTCCCCCGAGTGTTCCGAGCGGAGGTTTTTGGAACCTCAGCCCCAACGGTATCTGTGTCGTCCAATACGTGCGCTCTCCGAATCCGCATTGATGGGAGCCCCGCAGTAGACATTCGACTGACACCGGATGTATCCAAGCCTTTGGAGACGATTGCCCAAGAGATTCAGGTGAGGCTAGTAGACGTAGGTGGTCAATGCGTAGTAGATGGCGGTCAGCTAGTCATCCGTTCGTTGGAGTCTGGGCAGGAGTCGTCTGTCCGCTTGGAGGACGTTCCCCTATCTGCCTATTCCATCCTTGGGCTATACCCCGGAACTTGGTACGGGTTCGACCCCGTAGTCCCCGACTACTTCGATGAGCTAAAAGAGAACGGTGGGGAGTGGTACAAGAGCCCCCACTTCGGGATCGAAGTCTTTGCGATCAAAGACTACGTTCTCGATCCAGAGGAGTTCTGGTACATCCGCGACCGGATAGAGCTTGTCCGCCCTGCCCACACGGTTCTCGACTGGATTGACTACGTGAAGGCGTTGGCGGACACCTTCTCCGTTTCAGAGAGCGACTTCATTGCCGAACTCACTCCGGGGCAGATTGACGTTTGGCCGTTCCCTATCTGCATAGACCGGGGTGAGAACTCACAGTTTGAGTACCTAAGAGACGGCCTCGTACCGAACCGGAGTGAAGTCACACGAGTTGCGTACCAACACTATCGTCTCGTTGTTGACACAGCCCCGCGACGGAACCAGTTTGAGTACGAATACTACATCCTCTCCCGAGACTCGGAAACCGGGCCTACCCCCATGCCCACGAGGGGCGAGATTCATTACTACCGAGACGGGATGCCCATTGGAGACCCTAAGCGTGACTCCTGTGGTTACGACGTAGAAGAGGTCAATATCCACTTAGCTTGGGAAGAGGCGCAGTCGTGGTGCATTGCACTCTACCGAGACGGTGGGGCCAAGTACCGGGATCAACCCGACACTTGGTACAGAGACGGGTCATTCACCCTTGTCACTAGCAGAGACCCTTACTACCTTGACAGAGACGGTCTGGATATGCTATTAGATCGTAGCGGTTGCTACACACCCCTTGACGCGGATCTTGGCCTACTCTTCGAGCGGCCAGACTTGCCGGGTGTGTGGTTCACGAGTCTCGATGCTATGTCCGACCCCGAGTCGCTTGGGATTACCGAGCTACTTCCACAACCCGGAGAGGATGGTCCGGGGATCTAGGAGCCCTACCGTGAGACTTCGTAACCTTTTCCTCGTGGGAGCCTTGCTCCTGCTGATTTCCGCTACTCCCGGACTTGGGGAAGAGTACGGGCACTACTTCTCCGTCGTTCGGGACACCACGGGTGCAGCCATAGAGGCGGCACAGGTGACTGTGTACCTAGCGGGGACAAACACCCTGGCGGTCATCTACTCCGATGACCAGGGAACCCTCAAAGGTAACCCCCATACATCCGATGCCCAAGGGAACTATGACTTCTGGGCGGCACCCGGACTCTACAAGCTGTCGATCACGAAGCCGGGGGTTGGGGCTGTCGTAACGGACAACATCCCTGTAGGAACTCAGCTTCACGCGGATTCCCACAAAGAGGGTGGCACCGACGAGCTAGGGTTAAACGACTTGGCTGGTACGCTGTCCTCAGCCCGAATCGAGGACGGAACGATTCTGAGTGAGGATATCTCCGCGACGGCGGGGATCGAGGAGTCCAAGCTGTCTTTGAACTTCCCGACGCACTCCAACGCGAATGACCCGTCCTCCAACCAGAAAGCGGCCATGTCGGGCACCTCTGGTCTACCCAACAACCTGAATCGGTACGTCACCTCCCAAGACCCCCGCATGACGAATGCCCGGACTCCATCCGCCCACGCGGCAAGTCATGGGGCAGGGGGTGGAGATCCCGTTACCATAACACAGGCGCAGATTTCCGGCCTAAACGTGGGAACGGATTTGACCGCAGACTTGGAAGAGGAGTCCCACGCTTCCGAGCATGAGCTTGGGGGTGCCGACGAGTTGGACGTTACGGGCCTGTCAGGCGTCCTAGCTGACCCGCAGACGGTCGAAGTCCTACGGAGTGGGGTGTCCATAGCCTCCCGCTCGAAAGTGAACCTCATACCGGGAACCAACGTCACCATGTCGGTGGTAGACGACGGAACAAAGGTAGACGTAACGGTAGGTGCCAACGTACAGGCGAGCGGCTTGTCCTTCTACGAGGGTTTGGGGCTCGTGCAGGAGGACACGACGAAGCTGACTTACGGAGTCGGGTTTGACCTGACTACGCCCTCCGCCTCAGAGGTACAGGTTGACCTTGACCTATCGGAGATCACGGTTTCCGCAGACGAGATCGGGGGAATCCCCGCATCCTCCCCTCCGGCGGACGGCGACGTTCTACAGTACATAGCGGGGGACGGGGAGTGGATACCGTCTCAAATTACGGTGGATGTCCAAGAGGAAAGTGTCAGTACGGGAAGGGCTCAGTCCCTAAACTTTGGGGTGGGTTTCGATACTATCCTTTCGGGTGTTGACGCGGACATAGACCTTGATCTATCTGAGGTGACGGTATCAGCGGACGAAATCGTGGGGCTAGCGATAGCGGCCCCCCTGGCTCCAACGGATGGACAAACTCTGAAATGGGATGACGCAAATAGTGAGTGGGTAGCAGCGGATGACCTGTCGGGTAGTGACGTAATTCTTGGGTTCCCCGTAGTGCAAAACCCCCCCGCCACCGACCCATCCAGCGGTCAGGTACTCGTGTTCGATGGAACGGACGACTCCTGGAAGCCTAACCCCCCACCTACGAACGTGATGGTAACAACCGTAGTCAAAGAGAGGCTACCAACAGACGCCATCCTATCTTGCGGACCTGACTGCTACAACGTAGACGAAAGCTACCTACAAGAAGATCCCTATGGTGCCCCCGACGGGGGCGCAATGAGCCTTTTTGGTGGATTATTCCGTGCGTCCTTCCCAACCCCAACGGAAACCTCCGTGGCTGGTATGCTCCTGCTCCGGGCCTATACCTACGACTCCTCTCTCCCGGCAGACGGTGTGTGTCAGGTTAACGTAGCGATAGGAGATGACGACAACACTATCCAGGAGATGCTAGTCCAGGGGTTGGAAATTTTACTCGGGTCACCCTTCGCCACTACGTTATACCAGATCCCGACCTCCGCGATACAGGATTACGGAGTCGATCCAGCAGAGGTAGCAATAACAGTTTGGTTTTCTTGCTCGGAAAGCGAGAGGACGCTGGTAGTCGAGTCCATCTCGTTCGAGAACTGGTCGTACTCCGAAGGGACGCCAGAGATTGTGGACACACTCCATATCCTGCCGCCCCTTGTCGCAAGTGTGGACAGCGGAGTCCTGGAGATTTCCTCAGAGCAACCGAGCGTATCCAACCTGCTAGGGGTTGAAATTACCCCCCCAATCAACACACACAGATTCCTTACTCGGGGGTCATCTGGGGATTTTGTGCAGTCCAGAATTTCGGGGGGCGGGCAGATTGATGTAACCGTAAATGAGGGAGACGGACTCCTAATTTGGACTGTGTTCCCTCAGATCGGGTACACGATCCCTTCCACGGCACAGGTAACAGAACTCACAGCGGGTGGCCCAACGTCCCTACACTACCATACGTCAGATAGGGCGCTGTCGAACGCTACAGGGACACTCCCCGCAGCGCAGATTGGGAACGGGCTTACCGACGCTCAGGTACTCGACAACCTGACCATCTCTTCGAGCGGTTCCGTAGCAGGGGGGGCAATCAAGTCAGGGACGGTGGCTCCCGCCTATCTCGGTGACGTAGCGGTAGAGACGAAGAGCGTTATCATCCCGTATCCGCTACCATCATCCAGCGTCGGGTATCTCTACTTCCCGAGCGGGGCCACGATTACCAGGGTCTCTGCCCGGACAAGGGGTGCGAACTGCAACGTTGGGTTCAAAGTAAACGGGACGGCTATCCTTGCCTCCGACCTTGCCGCCACTACGTCTGGAGCTACCACAACGACTATCGCCAATTCCGCGATAACCGCTGGAGCTTGGGGAGAGTATACCATAGGTGCATCCTGCGGTGCCGTGGGGGTCGACATGACCACCCCAAGCACCGTAACGGAAGTGACGATCAATGTTACGTATCGCATCGGCTCTTAGCCTCATCCTAGTCGCCTCAGTCGCTTGGGGAGTAACCCAATTGGGTTACCCCAACGTTGACCTTGGGGGCAAAGTGTGGAAGAGCTACCCCGCATCGGGTTCTGCATTTGCGAAAGTAGACGACGTTCCGGGGTCGGGGGATGCGGACTACATTTTCTCCACTACCCCCACGACGACACAGGTACTCGGAATTGCGAAACCTGCAATGGGGGGAGCCTTCGCAGCTTCCCCCGTGGTAGTGACGATCCGGGCAGGGTCAATCGGGGCGTCTACCACGCTGGAGTACATCATCAAAACGACGAACAACGTAGTTCTGTCATCTGGTACGGTCGGGGTAACGTCTACCCCGTCCAACATCCTAGCCCTAAACGGCACCCTTGTCCGAGCGGAGGATCTTCCGCTCAAAGTGTTAGTAGCTACAACCTCATGCGCCCCTTGCACGCTAGCGGTCTACTCGATTGAGGCGCAGTATGCCAACATCGTAACCCGCGCACTCATCGTCTCATAGGAGGAGACACAATGAAGAAGATCGCACTTTTCGCACTCATCCTACTTGTTCCGGCCCTTGTGCTGGCACAGGGGGAGAGAACCCTCACCCGCAACCTGTGGGAGAACCTACGGGTCACGAGCGTTGAAAACATGAAGGTTTGTAACGCTTCGAGCCTTGGCTCCATCACCATTATCAACGACGGTGACACGGCTACGGACTGCACCACGGGTGATGGTGAAGAAATTGTTATCTGTCAATGCGACGGTTCGGCTTGGGCCGCTGTTGTTCCTGCCGCCCCCGCCCTTGATTTCGTCGCCCTCGCCCCCGGTTTCGAGGGTGAGCTTTGCACTTTCGACGGTGACCTTGGCGAGATCACGGGGTCTAGTGTTGAACTTAGCGTAATCGTGCAAGAGGGGTATCCCACCGTAGCGATAATGGAAACGCCAACCAATACAAATTTTTCCTTGCGAGCGGAATCAAGTATTAGTATGGGCGTAGACAACGGAAACTCAATTTTTGGTTTGTTCCGGGAGGGGGTTGCGGTTCCCCGTTATGAGATTTACATTACCGCAGGGGATAACGATAATATGCAGTTGCGTTTTGACGATAATGGTTTTGCTCTGTTTGGAGAAGGTGCTACCGCTGATGTAAATTTCTCTGCCACCGGCGTGGTGACCGGGGCCACCGGGCTCCAGACCGCAGCGCAGGAGCTCCCGACCTGCAACGCGGGCGCGGCTGGAAAGATCATCTTTGAGGCGGTTACTACCACGTTCTGTGGCTGCGACGGCACCGCCTGGGTGAACCTCTCGACCGGCGGCACGGACACGAACGGCGAGTGCGGATTCACTTCGTAGTTCTCCTGGCTATGCTCCTGGCCTCCCCTGTTCTCGGGGGAGGCTGGGGGCTTTCCCTTGGCCCCTCTATTGTAGCTAGCAACGGATTGGGCTACGAATCGCCTTACGGAGGCGTCGTGGTCCTTCTGGAGGCCGAGAAGAGTGAATGGCGGGGTGAGGCTACCTTTGGCCTTTCCGCGTCCCACAAAGCCGGTTTTGACGAAGGCTTTGGGGTTTCCGCTGTGGTAGACGTAGCGAGAGCGGTAGGGGACTTTGAGTTTGGGTTGGGGGCAAGGTGGAGCCACACGACAACCCCCATCTGGTTCAAGAACACACTTACCCCGAGAGCTTCCATATCTTGGAATCAATCCTGGAGACACAGGTTGACGGCTTACTACGAAGGGAAAGACACGGTAGGGGAAATCAAGCGCGTAGTAGGTGCTGAGTCCCGGTATCGGGTTGGCAGGAAATGGACAACGAAGAGCTTCCTTGAACGAGTTGGGTTTGACCAAAACGGAAAACCGGGAAGCGGTTGGGTACTCGGGGTAGGGGTACTGTTCCCCTTGTGGGGGTCGCTATGACAAAGTTTGTCAACTACGCACTCATCCTGGCCTGTATCCTTTTGGGGTACGGGTGGGCCAAGTCCTACCTGACCGGGCCGGATATACAGCAAGTCACCGTCTACAGGACGAAGCCATCCCCCAAGGTCGCGCCAGAGACGAAGGCTTCCGAGAGGATGCAGGAAGAGACTCGCTGCGTCCAAGTCGAGGTCAAGAAGCCGACCCTGAAAGAGCTAGAGGCGATTGCCAAGAAGTACGAGGCCCCTAAGCTCACGATCAATTGGCCAGATGCCACCCTCCTCGGAGAGTACGAAGTCCCGAAGATGCCTTACGGCGGAACGACAGCGGTTGTGGTAGAGGGAACCACCCCTACGGTGGTCACCCTCCCGAAGCCGAGACCGTTCTTTGAGCTAGGGGGTATGCGAGAGGTAGGCATTGGGGTGGGGGTAGGAAGCTACTCCCCAACGTGGCGAGGAAAGTTCCGCCAAGATTTGCTTCGCGTCGGGCCGGTCATCGGCACGATTGAGGTCTCGTCTACAGGGTACGGCTCACAGTCGTATTGGAGCGCCCTACTAGAGGCCAACGTAAGGTTCTGAGGAGGTAGGCATGGGAGTCGAGAGAGAGGGCGGTGACGCTATCGCCCACAAGCTGTTGGGGCGGAATGTCACGGACACCTCGTTCATTGACTTGGAAACAGACCCCTCATGGGCAACGGAAAAGAGGGGTGGGTCCGCGAACTTGGATATGATTGCCAATGCCGGGGCTCTGCTGTGGGACAACCGGAATCGGGGCGAGTGGGTAAGATCGTGGGAAAACTTCTTTGAGCAAGAGAAGTCCACGTTTCAAAGGTCGGAGCCGTGGAGCATCATCTACTCTGGATGGCACCTGATTCCGGTACTGTCAGTCTACTGGTGGAGCAAGAGGGAGCCGCACCAGGGGTTGCTACAAGCCTCAAAAAAGTGGCTTGAAAACTACTGGGCTCTAGCTTCTTTGGCAAGTGCTACGCTCGGGAACAAGCCATACCTCTGCCTATCCGGGGCTAGGTCATCCGGCGTACCCCTGGACGTTTGGTACTCCCACAGGGCGGCGTGGTGTGAGGCCCTCGGGGTAGAGTGGGGGACGCCAGAGTCAAAAGACCCAAATCGCGCGTTCTCTATCGACCCGACGAACGCATGGTGCGATATCTCCATCTCTCGCCTTAGTGAAGAGATCCGGGAAACCTCGTCTAAGTTTGTGAGTTGGATGCGCCAAGGTGAGTGGGAGAAGATCATCGAAGCCGCCCCCAAGTTTGGAATGCGGGGTGGCGGTAACCTTTACAGAACCCGGAACGGGGTGTGCTGCTGGTTGGAGAGGGACGTAAACGGAAACACGGGGGGTGTCCTTGCCCTCAAAGTGCAAGGTAACCGGGTTGACTCCATGCCCCCCAACGGAGGCCCCCATTGGAGGCAGAAGCCTACACACGCTACCTGTGAGCGGGACGGAGACTTCCTCCGCTATGAAAGTCCCCACGCCGAGCTAGGGAAGCACACGCTCTACCTCCCACCTGGAGAGGTTCTGTTTCATATCCGAATTGGGGAGACTTGGGAAGTCATCGAGCCGAAGCCACAGGCACCCGACCCAACACCACAGCCCCCAACCCAAGGACAGACTCCGACCCCCACGAAACCGAAGAAGCGGAGGAACTGGTTCGTTCGGTTGCTGAGGAAACTGTTTGGCAAAGAGTAGTCTGTGCGTCCGGTGGGACTCTCGCTGCCCTCTCCCTTATCGTGGTGATAAGACCACCGGACGCTCAGTTTCCCCCACTATGTTGAAGAAGCACTACCGACCACGCTGTATCAAGTGAAGCTACGGAGTACCCAATGGACAAAGTGAAAGCGTTTCTCCTGAAACTGTTCTACACAGTTTTCAAACCGAACCTGTCTGAAATCGTCGCACAGCCCCTAGCAAAGAATCCTGGAGTTGTCGAGTTTTCCAAGTCCTACACAGACGGCGGGTCTCTGCGGGAGTGTATCCGGGCATCTATGTCGGTGACCCCTGGGGCAGCGGGTGACTTCACGAAGGCAGACGCGGCCTATCAGGAGTTCAAGGAAAAGCTGGCATCCATCCTAGAGGACATTGACGAGACGAGAATGCTCGACTTGGTTGCCAAGCTCGACTCGTTCAAAATCCCGGATGGTGACGCCGACCCGACGAATGACGTTGGCCTTGGCCAGCTAATCACAGAGATTCTGGCAGAGGTCAAGAGGCTGTCTGAGCTATGAGAAGTCTCGGGGACGCATTCCGGGCACTAGAGGACGGAAAGGTAGGTGGGCTCGTGACGTACATGGAAGATCAAGCTGCCGAGCCGAGAACGGAAATCGTCCTGGAGGTGAGGCACGCCGATGGCCGAGTGGAGACATTCGACCTCGGTGGGAACATCATTACGAACCTTGGCCGGTCTAACATGGCCCACCTCCTAGCCGGGGACGACGTAGCGAACCGTCGTGTCCACTCGGCCAAGTTCGGGGATGGTGGGCACAACCCAAACAACCCAACACAACCCCTACTCCCCACCTCCTCAGACGTTGCACTCTTCGGGGACACGATCATTGAGAAGCAACTGGAGTACGAGTTCCCCGATGGAGTAGCGGGAACGAAGGTGGCCTTCCGTTGCACCGTAGACGAGGACGAGGGGAACGGAGCGGGCGCACAGGCTTACTCGGAAGTAGGACTCTACGACCTCGACGGGCGAATGCTGACACACAAGACGTTCGGCCTGATTACCAAGAGCAGCGCATTCTCCCTAGCGTTGCGCTACACGATACTGTTCTAGTACGGTTAGGAGCCAAGGATGGCGACGATCAAGACCTCGGATGCAGACGCAAAGCTCTTTGCTCCGACTGACCCCTACTTCTACACGGTGGACAACAGGCCACTCCGAGAGCTAATCACGAACGACCAAGCGGTCAACGCACAGGTAGAGGACATCGTAGAGTCCGACTGTGAACTGATTCAAGTGGTCATGGAGACCCCCACGGCACCGGAGGACTTTATTGGTGGTCCCCATTGCGTTCGGGACATTGGGGAGATCGTCCGGGTTGCCGTTAGCGTGGGTACTGCGGGGAACGCAGACGCATTCCTCGTAGATGTCAAGGTGGACAACGTAACGATCTTCACGACACCGGCCAACAAGCCCGTCCTTTCGTTTGACGACCCCGACAAGCTGGCGATTGTGTCAGAGGGTTCGATTGAGAACGGAAACGTACCAGAGAACGGCGTCCTGACAATCCACTTGGAAGCCGTGCAGGGAGGAACCCCCCGGTGGCTTCGGGTTGCCGTTTGGGTTCGTAAGGTGCAGTCCGGTTACGACGCTGGAGACTACTGAGCGGGGACGGTGCAGTTTCCTGACCTGCAATACTTAAAAGGAACCGTGGATGGCAACCATCAAGTCCACACCCGTTGAAGCGCAATTCTTTCAGGCTACAGACCCGTACCGCTTCGACGTAGACAACAGGCCACTAGAACACCTCCTCAATAACGACGTTGCGATCAACGCCGAGTTGGAGGCTGTTCGGGATGAGGTAGTCCAGGCTAGGACAGGACTCGTTTCAACGTACCCGTCCCTTGACCACCGCTTGGACGCCTTAGAGGACTCCATCGGCGCCTCCGTGTCCATTTCCTCCGTAGAGGATCTACAGGGGCACCAATACGGCGACTTCATTTCCAACGCGGAAGCAATCCGAAGGGCGACCCCTTCCGGGTTCCTCGACCACAATGGGATTGCCGACCTTGGGCTTGGAGATGCCTACGACGATTTCGGAGCCATCCGCACCTCCTCCACGCTGTTTGATGGGTACCAAAACTCGTTCCTCCTGTGGGCGGCTTGGGGCTCCGCGTACCGCCCCATCCGAAGCGTTGTCAACGGGTGGATCGTTCGCCTATTCAACGAAAAGGCAGGCACACCGACTACGGAGCCGCCAAACCACGTTTCGATCCACCTTGGTAGTGCGCCAAACACGGGCAAGTACACGAACTTTGCTTTCCTAGAGGTGTGGCTCGAAGAGGTGGATTCGGAGTCCCCGACTTTCTACAAGTACGGTGCGGTAAACACTCTTGCCGACCCGCCAACGGTAGACGACCACCTCCACCCAGAGGTTATCCATACCGTAAAGGCAATGGCAGTAGGTGGGAATTGGATTCAGCTACGTCACAGAATCCGTGTCATTCAAAACGTAGACCCTGCCGCAGCCCCTTACGGGTACAGCGCCAGCGTAGAAGCACAGGGAGCCCAAGGTGCCCCTGTGGGCGGGTATGCGTTCACGAATATGTTTTCCGAGATTGACGACGCTGGCCTTTGGCGGGCTGGCGCGGGTGACCAGACATCTAAGGACGACCTTGGTACTTATGACGGGTACGTCTACTCCATTCCGATTGCTCTTGTCCACCGTAGGAACTCCGACTCCTACAGGATCAACAACCAGAACGGTGCCCGCCTAGAGGGAAGTGCCGACTCTGGGTATCACAACTCAGGGGTCTCCGGTCGCCCCGACGGTTTGTACTATGACATGATCGACCAGAGGGACGTTCTCGACCTCCGGCACAAGATTTCTTTGTCGGGTGTGGACTTGGCCTCTATCCAGCAACAGACTTGGCAGCTTCTCATCCGGGGCGAGCTAAGGACAAACTGGAAAGAGCTTCGGTACGACTACAACAACGACGACACCTGGGAAGGTGCCTCCGTTTGGGGCCACACCCTGACCGTCGTAGACGAGATCGGGGCCTCTGCAAACGCGGGTACGAACCCCATGAGGGACAGGGCGGTGTCTACACAGCCCGTCTCACAGCCCGACGGAATCCGCGTGTTCTGGAGCAAGACTCCGACTCTCCAGCCCGTGAAGTTCACGTTCAAGCAAGGCGACCCAGCCCTAACAACCCCGGCAAACCTCGTGACGTACAACCCCGCGTCGGAGACATTGACGTTCAACGCGGCGGCTCTACCCTCTGCCGGTACAGGTGGGGTTAAGGTGGGGTCTAACCCGCCTCTCATTATGAAGGTGGACGACCTTTCGAGCCAACCGGCCTTCCGGGTGTCCGGTCTCGGAACACAAACGGCAGCTATCACGCTAACGGGGGCCAACCTCGTCGCTGCGGCAACCTACGTCGGGGTCATTTACCTCATCTATCCGGGGGGCTCTGGTCTAGAGTACCCGTACAAGCGCATCCTGAGCCATGAGGTAGACGACCAAGGGATCACTACCTACAAGTCGCAGCAGTACGGTGTGACAGGGAATCCTAGCGATTCCCCTGGGTACCTGTCCAACCCAATCAGCGTGTCCAGGATGTCGGACGGTACGCTCGTGGTATGCGACCAAGCGAACCACAGAATTCTCACAATGGACCCGACTGACCTCTCTGTAACGGGGCAGTTCGGAGTCACAGGTGAGGCCGGGGTTGACGACGCCCACCTTGACTCCCCCACAGGGGTAGGGGTCAATACAGTAGACGACTCGATCTTCATTTCTGACACGGGAAACGAGCGGATTGTCAAGCTAAACTCCTCCCTGGTTAAGCAAACAGAGTTCGGGGAGCCGGGGGTGTCCGGGGCAGACAACTCGCACACGAATCGACCACTCCACCTTGTAGTAGGTGACTACGTTTACGTGGCGGACAGTTTGAACCACCGGGTTCTCAGGCTGTCAACGAACCTAGCCTACGTATCACAGTTCGGGACAACCGGAACCCCATCGTCTACGACCCTTGGGTTGAACTCCCCTACCGGAGTAGCTATTACCCTATCCGGGTTCGGCCCGTCTATCTGGATCACAGACACAGGAAACCGGAGAGTCGTGGTTCTCGACGCTTCCATGACATTCCAGTACCAGATCCGAGCAGAGGGGTCGGGCAGGACGTTGAACCAGGAAGGCCCAACGGACGTTGCCCTCGACGCAACCGGCAACATCTACATGAGCTTCGGGGACTACCACGTTATACAGAAGTACAGCCCCGAGTACATTCTCCTAGCACAGTTTGGCACGTATGGGCAGTCTGGAAGCACGAACCTCACCCTTGACCACCCGTCCGGTCTCGCCATAGACGACACTCGCGGGTGGATCTACTGCGCCGACGCATTCAACCACAGGGTTATCCGGCTTACTTTAGCCAACCTGTCTTACGTCTCACAGTTCGGGGTAACGAAGAACACCTCCGTACCCCTGGCAAACAGGTGTGGGACTCCATCCGACGTAGCCTTGGATGACAACGGTGACCTCTACATTGCAGAGAACAGCGGCCATTGTGTTACCAAGGTTCTGAGGACGAACATCTCTACCGCCACAGACCGCTTCTGCACCGTATGGGGGCAGTCCCACCCAGACACTTCGACGGGGGGTTTGAAAAACCCGATGGGGGTTGCGGTCAAGAAGAGCGACGGTTCTGTGGTCATGGTGGCGGACTCTGGGAACAATCGAGTCGTGGTGCTAAACAGCACCCTCGACTACGTTCGGCACTTCACCCCGACCTACAACATTTCGGTGTTGAACCGAGTCTGCAACAACGTATGGGACGTTGAGTACTCCCTGGAGGGTGGAAGCGACAGGTGGTACGTTACGGGGTACGAGAGGCCACCTAGCGTACCCAACAACGCATGGAACCTGATGACCCCTGTTGTGTGGAGGTTCGCTACTGCGCCACCGTCTCCGGGAGTTAACTACCAGGAAAGAATCGAAGTGGAGTACGGGCCAACGGGTATCTACGTTGGAGCGTCTACGTTCTGGATCACGAGCAGATACCGTGGCCTTGGGGTGTTCAACCTGTCCGACTACAACGACTTCATTTGGACAGGGGACAGGACGACAACGATCATCTTCCCGTTCACGCGCCCCACAGGGATTTCGGCGTCGTCTACTTGTGTGCTAGTGGCCGAGCCTGACCTCCATTGCTTCTACGTTTTCGATCCCCTGTCGGGCCTATTCCTGTCCTCGGTCGGAACCCCGTTTGAGGCGGGTGACGATGATGCCGGGCTTCATGCCCCGGAACACTCCAACGTCAGCGGGGACTCCCTTGTGGTTTGCGACACGAAGAACCACAGAATCCTCCGCCGCCATATCTCCTCACCTTGGGTTTCTTCGAGCGGTACGATCACGACGGGCGTTGCACCCGCCGCTACCCCAAGTGCTGACAGGGTGAGGATCTTCTACGAGACAGAAGCCTACCAAGGGTTCCTGAATGCTCTAGGGGGTGGTGAGTCCATTTGGAAGTCACAGGTTCGGTACGAGTCGCCTACCCTAGTGGCCACCACAATGGGGTTGGGTAACCCAATGACTGCCATCTCCTCAGAGTACAAGTCTCTGAAGGGGCTGACTGCAAGGTTACCCCTGCCTACGGGTTGGACAGACTACAGGATCTCTCCTGTCGGGCTAAAGGTAGGTACAGCGGACTCAGAGGATGACGGGCCATACCTAAGCCTACCTGTTACGATCTCAGAAGGTCTACGGGGTGGGCAGACTTCCATCTCGCAGGAAGCCGAAACCCCAATGACCTCAAAGCGAGCAACGCAGCAGGTATGTAAGACCGTGGCCGGTGTGGATACTCCGAAGAGGCGGGGTCTACGCAGCGTGTTGGCAAGAGATCAAAAGACAAGCGTGGCAAACACCCTAAACCAGTTCGAGGGCGCACAGGGAACTTCCCCCGTCTTTGTGCCAGAGGGTGGCCGTGCTATTCTCGATCCTGTCCCGCTTGACGTTGACAACATCGTTCGCGGAGCCCTACGGGGTACGGACACAAGAGTAACGAACCTACGGTACGGGGTACCTCCAATCAAGAGCTACAACCTCTTGGAAGCCATTCCCCACTTCACGTACTACTCGTTCCTGTACCAGAGGGCTGGACACTTGGCGATGGCCGTCCTTTCCGAAGCTGGAAACTCTAAGACCGTGGGCGTTGGAGGGTACGAATCCAACGCTGTGGATGCGTTCTTCCCACAAGGCCGGATTCTGGTCCGGTAGGAGCTACGATGCCTTACAGTCAGACACCACTCCGAGTCGCGTACCCAAACGTCCAAACGTCTGTTTGGGCTGTCATTTCTAAGCTATCGGAACAGCCTCTACGGGTAGTCCCCCATTTGGGGTACGTCAACCACTCGTCCGAGTTCGCTCTCCCCTTTCCAACGGGGCGGGTTCCCTACAAGGCAGCGACACGGGGGCTGGACGTACAGGACTACACAGAGCTTGGCCAACCGCTTTATGACGACGGATCGCCAGAGGGGACAACAAACGACACCGACGGCTTCGGAGTACCCTACCCACCCCTCATGGTGGCGGTCTCCGAAGATCAACTCGTCTCCCTCCGAGATTTCCCAGAGCTTTTCACTCTGGAGGAGGTAAAGAACGCAGTCGTGGAGGACTTTCTCCGAGCGTTCCCGTTCTATGACCAGGGCCAGCTTGTTCTGTTTGATGATAGGTACGACGCGGTAACGCGGTACGCGGATCAACAGGCGGTAGCCGGGCTAGCCTCCGGGTCGCACCCGTTTTTCCTTGGCCCATTCCAGGGAGAGTTTGACCAGGAAACCAACCCACGAGGGCACTTCCTACTCGTGGCCCCTACCATAGACGGGACAAGCTGGTATTTCCAGATCCGGCACGGAATTGCTGGACCGAGCGGGTTCAAGGGGCCAATTCAAGATATTGGACAGGCTTCCCGCCAACAGGACGAGACCTACCAGGAGCTTACCCCGATCCTACCTATGGTAAACCTCCCCCTAGCCCCTGAGATGCTGACAGACGCAAACGGAGATGAGGTATCCCATTTCTGGGTTAGATCCGAAGTGTCTGGTCTACTGAATCCACCCTACCCAAGTGTCCCATTTCTCCTAGTCCTCTTACGCAGCACGGGGGCCGGGAACGCTTCCTAACAGGTGAACCATGCGGAAGGCAACCACTTCTGACACAGCAATCCACGCTACCTCTGACAGAAAATCCGTTGAGGACTTGATGTTGGAGGGTATTGGCAGGACGGAAGCCGTGTTGAACAACACGAGTTTCCGCATCCCATTGGCGGACGACGCTCCAGATCCCGTAGGGTCTATTGATCCGCTGCCAGACATTGGCGAGGAGTAAGGCATGAGGCTCTTTGAGCAGGCCGTTCGTTCTCTCATGGTCGAGAGCAGCAAGGGGAAGATTGTAAAGGAGTTGGAGGGACTTTCCGATAGCCTACTGGCCGTCAAGTTTGAGGTTGTCGCCTTTGAGGAGATCGAAGCCGTTCGGGAACGCCTTGTTGCGTGGGCGAAGGATAACTTTGAGGCGGAGTGGGTAAACTGGCTCGATGCGGTAGAGGCGTTCAAATCCGGTAGATCCGCCTCAGCAATTCCTCCCCCCGGTGAGGAAGTGGACGAGGAAGAGGGCGGGACTCTAGACCCGGAGGGGGAAGAGGAAGAGGGCGGGGAAAAGAAGCCCCCCAAGAAGAGCGACAAGAAGAAGGCGAAGAAGAAAAAGGGGAAAGACGATGGGGACGATTGAGCTACCCTCGGTATTCGGGGTTCCTCCACTAGAAACGGTAGGGATGATTCTTTTTGTCGTGTGGGTAGTGAAGCATACGCTAAACGCACTCTTCCCGCACGTTTACACGAACTGGATGATGCCCATTCTTGCTGCTGCGTTGGGGGTAGCCTACAACGTACTCGACAACCCGAGCTTGCCGATCACGGCCAACTTCAAAACGGGAGTCCTACTTGGGGCATCCGCTGTGTTCTTGTTCTCCCTGTACGATAACATCATGCGGGGATTCCATTGGTACAGGGCGAGGGGGACGGAACAGGCGGAGGCTACGGCGGAAGAATCCGCGAAGAAAACGAAAGAGCTTGCCAAGTTCATACAGAGTGTGGTATCCTACTTCAACCCTACGGACAAACAGCCGTAGCTTGTAGGAGGAACCATGACAGACAGAGAGACACAAGACCTCCCCACACGGGGAGAGGGGATGCCAACGGATAGGGGGGGCAGCGTAGTCCCATTCGGGAAGTCCAAGAAGAAGGAAACCAAGGCCGCAGCCGCGCAAGAAGCCGCCAGAGAGCGGGCAGAGAAAGAGTGGCTTCTCGGCAAAGTAACCCGGAAAGAGCTAGAGGAGTCCCTAACCAAACTGGTTGGCGGCCTCGTCGCCATCCGAAACCAGAATCACTCCATCGGACTCCGCTTAGAGTCAACCCTACTCGCCCTCCGTCGCTGGATGCCAGCGGAAGAAAAAGAAAAGTTCAATGAGCTACTGAATGACTCCCACCAGCGGATGTCGAAGTGGCTTGGCCTCGTCCAAATGTTTGAATCCGGTGACCTGCCCCTGAAGAGGATCTACGAGGAAGTAGAGAAGTGGAATGGAGATCCAGAGAACCCGAGATTCCAGTTCTCCGGGTTCTCTCCAGGAACCATCGAAACGAAGGTTGCCAATGACCTCGACATGAACCGAGAAGAGAAGGAAGCGTTTCTCGACCTTCTCGGAACCCCACAGCAGATCAAGGACTCCATCTTTGAGGCAATCAAGAAGAGGCTGACCCCACAAGGACTTGACAACGGACAGGATTTAGGGTAGAGTACCGACATGGACAACGTAGCTATCCAACTAGACGTTGACAAGGGCTTTGGGGCTCGGGTCTACAGAGCCGCGAAAATGGCCCATGAAGTGGGCCGTGTCTACAAAGACAGCATCGGGGAAGAAGCTGGCCCCCATTTTGAGGAGTTAGACCCCGACCAAGCTGCATCCATCCTAGCGGGTGTGCTTCTTGTCTGCGAATCGGAACTAACCGGGTTCGACTTGGACGAGGAGGATCTTCACACCGCCTGGGCGGATGCACAGATTCGACAAGGTGTCATGGATCACCCCAACCTAGTGCCATTCGATGAGCTAGAAGAGGAACAGCAAGCCAAAGACACGCTCTTCCTGAATACCGTGCGGGTGGCTTTAGCCCTTCCTTAATCGCCTTCTCTAAAGCCATCCGGCCCCCCGCTAGGGTTTCCCTCCTTTCCTCTAGCGGGGGGTTAGTTTTTTTTCTGTTGACAAATCCAAAGCAACGTGAAAGTATCGCTTTGGAGGTGACGACATGAGAATCTACGAAGTGGGAGGAGCGGTGAGGGACAGGCTTCTTGGCCTTGACCCCCGAGACCACGATTTCCTGGTGGTTGGCTCCACGGTTGCTGACATGGAGCGTATGGGATTTCAGAAAGTGGGGGCAGCATTCCCCGTGTTTCTCCACCCCGCCACGAAGGCCGAGTACGCTCTCGCCCGTAGAGAGGTGAAGAGCGGGGCTGGCTACCGTGGATTCACGGTGGAGTTTGGACCCGATGTCACGCTGGAGGAGGATCTTCGGCGTCGGGACTTCACGGTCAACGCAATGGCAACCGACACGGACACGGGGGAGCTTTTCGACCCCTTTGGTGGAGCAAAGGATCTAGCGGATGGGTACCTCCGCGCCGTAGACCCCAAGGCGTTTAGGGAAGATCCCCTTCGGGTTCTTCGGTTGGCACGGTTCG